>JAESFR010000077.1_pt1 | contig 158703 bp, 157 predicted proteins | sample 9266191 | NCBI WGS metagenome assembly JAESFR01 (sample SAMN14503063, study PRJNA617104) | algae metagenome | isolation source: Pleurocapsa minor HA4230-MV1 and co-occurring heterotrophs from cement on... | place: USA: Nuuanu Pali Lookout, Hawaii | collected 2009-07-20 | reverse complement strand
AAAAACTACTTCCAAATATCTGCTAAACTTACAAGTCGGTTTCTCTAGCTAAAGTCATCTGACGCAACAGTTTAAGCGATTCACTGGCATGACACCAAAGCAGGTGCGCCCTTCACCATCAGAATCTGAAAGCAGTCAAGTATTGAGACTCACCATAATTCGGATAGATAGAACATTACACAACTAGAAACTATGGAGTTCTTTCATAATAGTCATATTACATTAATATTAGAGGTCAAATCATGAACCAATTAGCAACTTTCTACTAACCGAGATATAAAATATGAACACCGATTTAGATGAACGCGGTTTGCTTCGCGAGTTTTCTGAGGTGAATCGCCACGATCTTCTCAGTGGTGGCGTGCAGATGATTCCTATCGAGACCCCAAAAGGAACATTCCGAGTCTGGACGAAGCGGATTGGCAATCATCCGACCATTAAAGTGCTGCTCCTGCACGGTGGCCCTGGCTTAACTCACGAGTATCTGGAGGCGTTCGATAATTACTTCCCCCAGGTTGGTTTTGAGTACTACTATTACGATCAACTCGGCTCTTACTACAGCGATCGCCCTGATGAGCCAGATCTCTGGGAACTACCTCGCTTTGTAGAAGAAGTTGAACAGGTACGCCAATTTCTGGGACTAGAGCAAGACAATTTCTATCTCTATGGACATTCCTGGGGTGGGATTCTGGCGATCGAGTATGCCCTGAAATATCAACAACACCTCAAAGGACTAATCATCTCCAATATGATGGCAAGTATCCCCGCTTACAACGAGTACGCCCAACAGGTGCTAATGCCAGCGATCGCACCAGAGGTTTTAGCTGAGATCGAGCAGATAGAAGCGCAGGCAGACTATGACAATCCACGCTACATGGAACTCTTGATTCCACACCACTATGTTCATCATGTGCTACGAATGCCATCTGAACAGTGGCCAGAGCCTTTAAACCGCGCCTTCAAACACCTTAATCAAGACATCTATGTACCGCTACAGGGGCCGAGCGAACTGGGTGTCAAGGGAAAGCTCTTAAACTGGGATCGGACTGCCGACTTAGCCAAGATCGCTGTGCCGATGCTGGTTATTGGCAGCCGACACGACACGATGAACCCCACACATCTGGAATGGATGGCAAAAACAGTTAGTCAGGGACGCTATCTTTTTTGTCCACAGGGCAGTCACTTGGCAATTTACGACGATCAGCAGGTTTATTTTGCAGGTCTGAGCCAATTTATTCAGGATATTGATGCAGGAATAGATGCCTAATCCTAACTTCAGGGATGCAAAGTTTTAGAGACCTTAAGTTAAGGAGAACTAACAATAGGGCAAATGCGACACGAAGTTAGTGCTAAAGCATAGCGCTACGCATATCCTTGAGGGCAAATAGATATCAGTAAAAAACGTCCTAACATTAGATTCTGTCGTATCCCCCAAATTGCCTTTACTGGTTAACGAATTTACACTGTTTTAGACTTCAGTTTAGTTCTAATTGCACCTGGTGACATGCTCGCTTCAATTATCCCTGTTAAGAGCGATAGATTAAACAAATCAAAATTAATAACTCAATTTCAAACCCCAAAAATTTGTGGTTGCCTGAATTCAAATAATAATTAAACCGATTTACCTAATTTAATATTGGGCAGGCTTGCAATGCCGTCTGAACAACTTGTAGGAGTTCCGTACGACTTGCTCCACTTGCTGCTTGCACCGACAGTCCAGCGTTGACCGTGAGCACAAAGCGGGCAAGGACAGCAGGGTCAGCATCGGGCAGCAAGTCCCCCTCTGATACCGCCCGCTCGAAGCGATCGCGGATAGCAATTACGGCTGCCGCTTGGCGTTCTGCCAATTCCTGATGGAGCGGATCGTCTGGATCTGCGCAGGCGAGCAGACTCTGTGTCAACAGACAACTGGACGGATTGCCTGGATTGGTCACTAAATCCACCGCACCCTGCATCATCCGCTCGATCGCTCTTTGGGCAGTTGGTTCCTCAAGGGCATCCTGATAGTACGTAGTGTGCCGATCGCGATAGCGATCGAGTGCCTTGCGGAATAAAGTTTCCTTATTGCCAAAAGCGGCATAAAGGCTCGGACGGTTAATGCCCATCGCCTCAGTCAGATCTGTGAGGGATGTACCCAAATAGCCCTTGCGCCAGAACAGCAGCAACGCCTGCTCTAAAGCGATGTCGATATTAAAAGTGCGAGGACGACCCTGCACACCATGAGACTTTCTCTTTTCCATACCGTTCAGTATAAAACTTTCTTGACAGTTTGATAAGTCCTGCGATAATATGTACCAATCGGTAAATAAGTCACTGATTTAGAAGTGATACATCCAAAAAAGTCCATCATGACGACAACATTGTCAGGCAAACTTGCTGAATGTTGGGCAACGATTACACCACCAATGAAATAATCATCTGGCGTGACTTACTACAAGTTGAGTCATCGGGGCATCACTTTTTTAGTCAACGCTCATTGAAATAGAAGGAGAAATAGAATGATACTTCAGGATAAAGTGGCGTTATTCACTGGAGGCACATTGGGAATTGGTAGAGCTACTGCGTTAGCGAAGCTTAACGAAGTTATCGCTTATGCTCAACAACAAGCAAAGGTGGTGGTGGTGGGTCGTCGAATGGATGAAGGTGAAGAAACTGTTCGATTGATTAAGGACGCTGGTGGAGAGGCGATTTTTGTGCAAGCAGATGTCACGAAAGGTTGATAAAGCGGTTGGCGTTTTTGGTCGGTTAGATATTGCCTTTAATAATGCAGGAACTGTCGGCGAAAACCCCTCATTGATCGATCAAACACAAGCGGAATACGAGGGCATGATGAACGTCAATGTCAAAGGCGTTTGGTTGTCGATGAAATATGAAATCGCTCAGATGTTGAAACAGGAAAGTGGTTCAATCGTCAATACGGCATCTGCGAATGGAGTCATTGCACTTCCTGGCGTACCTCTCTACACCGCGAGTAAACATGCGGTAGTAGGCTTAACAAAAGCTGCTGCGCTCCAATATGCCAAAGCGGGTATTCGCATCAATGTCGTTGCACCAGCAGTAATCGAAACAGATATGTTTGAAGCAGCTACAGGTGGGCAGGATGAAGCCAAAGCTTACATGACAGGACTTCACCCGATCGGACGAGTTGGAACACCGCTTGAAGTTGCAAATGCAGTCCTGTTTTTATCATCTGACCTGGCATCGTTCATAACAGGTGAAACATTGATGGTAGATGGTGGATATGTAGCGCAGTAGTCGATTGGCAGTGCGACACGTTGCGACCAAGTAGCGATCAACACCCACTTTTGTCAAGGGCGCGAGCCTCAAAATTGATGGCGGTTTTACCGCTTGAACAATCTGTAATCAAATTTGTAATCCCTAAACTCGACCAGGAGAACACGATGTCACAAAAACTCTCAGGCAAAGTCGCCCTCGTTACTGGTGGCACCAGCGGTATTGGGCTTGCCACTGCCAAGCAATTCGTTGTCGAAGGTGCGTATGTTTTTATCACGGGTCGTCGTCAGACGGAACTTGATGCGGCTGTAAACGAAATTGGTAAGAACGTGATGGGCGTTAAAAGCGATGTCTCAAATCTGGCAGACCTCGATCGTCTTTACGCCACGATCGAGCAAGAGCAAGGTCGCCTCGATGTCATCTTTGCGAATGCTGGCAGTGCAGAACTCATCCCGCTCGGATCGATCACCGAAGAACATTTTGACAAAACATTCAACACCAATGTCAAGGGTCTACTTTTCACTGTGCAGAAGGCACTGCCGCTGATACCAGAGGGCGCTGCCATCATCCTGAATGCCTCAACTGCTTCCATCAGGGGTACTCCAGCCTTCAGCGTTTATAGCGCCACCAAAGCTGCCGTGCGATCGTTTGCCCGCAACTGGATACTCGACCTCAAAGACCGCCAGATTAGAGTGAATGCGGTCAGCCCTGGTACCATTCCGACTCCTGGTTACAATCTCTTCGGACTCAGTGAAGAGCAGGTGAAAGAATTTGTGAAGAGCGATGTCAACAATATCCCATTGGGACGCGTTGGCACGCCTGATGAGATCGCCAAAGCGGTTGTCTTTCTTGCTTCAGATGACAGCAGCTTTGTAAACGGCATTGAGCTATTCGTCGATGGTGGCATGGCACAAATCTAAATGGGTGCTGTGTCCAGAGCAGCCACCTAACAATGCAGCAGACGGGTTAAAGCCGCTAGTGCTGCGTTCGAGTTTCTTTGCCCGCCGCTAATTTGAGCCGCTGGGAGTTTCGGTTAATGTGAGGTGTAGAACGAATGACAGATAAACTTGAGCAAAACAAACAGACGGTCACGGCATTTTATGACCTGATGTTCAATCAGTGTCAGCCCGCAAAAGCCGTCGAGAAATATGTCGGCGATGTGTACATCCAGCACAATCCAGCGGTGGCCGACGGGAAGCAGGCTTTCATCGAATATTTCGAGAGGATGGCGAAAGAATATCAGGGCAAGTGCGTCCAGTTTAAGCGCGTCTTCGCTGAAGGCGATTATGTAGTCTTGCATTGCTACCAACAATGGCCAAGCGACAATGACTGGGCGGGCATCGACATCTTCCGCCTGGATGATCAAGGTAAGATAGTCGAGCATTGGGACGTGTTACAGACCATCCCAGAAGCGTCGGCTAACGATAATACGATGTTTTGAATAGTTGAGTGCTGGTAGTGTGAAGGCCGTTTTGTACAACGGCACGGCCAAATAGTAGGCAGTGGAATTCAGATGTTACTAAGGCGATCGCAGCCATTTTATCAGTCGCATAATAACACCATAAAAATCTGACAAACTGTCCTAAGAATCTGAAAGAAACCGAGCATTAGAATTCATTACACTTTAACCCTATTCTGTCACTTTCCGAGAATTCAACTTCTTTTATGATGACAAACATTCAGGAAAAAAGAAGTAAGATGAAGAAGATTTTAGGCAACCTTTATGGATTAAGAACCTATGTAGAATATAGCTTTAGACAATGTAAACAAGAACTAGGATGGACTGATTACAGATTTACTAATTTTCAGGAGATTAACAAATGCTGGGAAATCATCATGAGTGCTTATTTAATGATTAGTTTAAGTACTCAACCTTTTTTATCTTTAAATTCATTGGCTCTTGTTAATTCTGACCGACCTAAAACAACTATTGATTTTGCTTCTCATCCACAATCGAATCATCAAACAGGATGGAAGAATGTCTTAAATAATTTTCGTTTAATTATTTATGCGAAGCGGTATCTCCAACTATGCGACTTGTCCTAAAGGATACTGCTCCGCATATGCCGCTTAGTTCGGTAGACAAGTCCTTTAGGACAACCTACCCTTCTGTTATGGTTGATTTTTCCCTGGCTAGAAATCTTTCCTAATTCTTATTTATTACTCGGACTTCATCGTTTAATTCATACTATGAATCAATTTCAACCCTTGCTTCTTTCTGGGTAATCTCTTTGATTTGTTACTAGTTAAACTCGGAGAGTGACATAAGAGGGATAAGTATTTGGCACAATGAATGAAGATTAAGTATGAAAAACTCGAAATGAATCAGTCTGAATTAAGTCCCCTGAAAAAGCGATCGCCCGTAAGCTGGATAAGATAAAGAACAAAGCAACTCAGCCTGGATATTTGAGAAAGTTGGTGGCGAACCTGCATTTGAGGATTGAGGCAGCTTTAGCTAGGGATGCGAATATGATGACTTGGCTGAATCGATTCTACCGATACGTTGTTCTACCCTCATAGGATTCCAAGGTAGATCATAGTTTATTAATACCCCACAGGTTTACAGGTTCAATCCTTCACTGGCAGATTCCGTACAGAGTAAGATTTTGATGTCTTCTTCTCGAAATTGACGTTTGATTTGTTCTTTTGGTACTGTTTGCCATTCTGAGGACAGGGGTGCGGAGGTTGCCTCCGCACCGTGAGATGTCCGTCCTGCTTGACATAATTCGCCCCCTCTTCCCGAATAACAAGCTACTTGAGAACCATATAGTCTGCTGTAAGTTTTCTCTCAGATAATCCATATAAGGTCATTAAAAAGCCCAAAGCCTTGCGGTTTTCTTTCTGAGCTAGTCTGTAAAAATGGCGAACATAATCACTTACAGCCTGGTATAAAGGAACTTCACGATTTGGTTCGAGAGCGATCGCATTATCACTAACTATTCTTCGGGGAATATCTCGGTCTAAGATACCCAACTTGTAATATTGCCTCAAGGTGTCGCGGGTATGGCGAAACATTAAATCTTTGAGGGGAGTATAGTCATTCCATAATTGCTCAAAACGATAGGCTTCTTCGTTAACTCTTTCCAAATCGCGATCGCCTTCCCAATCACAATAAACATGAAACGACTCGACATTATCCGACCAACCACTAAAAGCAAGGCGATCGCCTTTGCTATCAGTGAAAATTCCTACTTTCTCGTGAAAGATATGCTGCAGATCGAACAGGCGCTCGCTATAGTTCGGCTGGATTTCAGCGTATAGCAGCAGTAGCAGCAGCCCTCAATATTAATATTCAAGAGACTCATATTTTGCTGCAATCTTGAATTTACATATTTTGTAAAAATAAAAGGATTCCCTCTGGTCACGAAGTTTATGCTTTAAGACAAGGGTATAACATTCTTTAGGGTAACCTCAAATCGCCTAATTAAATTGCATTGTTATTTTTGATTTTTTAAATCGCAGTCATAACTTACTGTGATGACCAATTACCCTGGATTAATTTAGTTCTTAGCGATCGCTTTTGAAGACAAATTAAACTTGACATTCAAGACAATCGCTTTAGGACAAAGGTAGTTCTGTTTACCTTTTCGGCGACCATTCTTGACTATTATTTTTGATTCCCATTCAGGACATTGCATAATTTATGGTGTTTATCATATTCCGTTAGCAGAACATTAAGCCTTTCTTCCGCTTCGTCGTATTCTTGCTCATTGCTAATTGTTAAATAAGGCGCGATCGCTTTCCATTGTCGTTTTAATTCTGGTGCAATAGTAGTCATAATTTCCAATTATCCTTCTTGGTGCGCATTCCCTTGCGTCTTTCGCCGTCCTAAAGGATTCCTAAAGGATTAGCTCCTTCGTCCTAAAGGATACCGCTCCGCATATCGCGTCACCGCTTCGCATAACGCGGGGTCGCACCGCTTGTCGTATTCAGCGTGAGTTAATATATGACGAATGTAGACTTTGTGGCGATTAAAGTGGATAGCAGCAATTAACCTATATTTGTTTCCTCCAATATTAAAGACGGTTAATTTGCGAGACAGTCCGTTGGGCGGGTTTCCCGACTTGAAGGAACTGTCGAGGGTGCCAACTAAATCGGCATTGGGAAAAGTTGCTCTAAGTTGAGTAAGACTATCAAAGTTATTCCTTGTAAAGATGCTCTGGCATGAGTATTCAAGTGGAAGTAAAACAAACAGCCCAGTAACGGCGTTCTATCGGGGACATTTAGGTGTCTAGAGTCGAGTCTAAATGGGAATCCCGACAGCACATGCCGATGGGAGGTTCAGAAATACTTATACTCAGTAGTTCTTTGTCGATCTGGACGATTTAAATCGGCGATCGCCTGACGTAATGTAGCCACGCTCATGTTAGTTCCTCCCTGCGCTCCCGCCATCGAGGTAATGTGTTCTTCCATCAAAGTTCCACCAATATCGTTACAACCACAGTTTAAGGCTTGTTTTGCCCCAGATAAGCCGATTTTGACCCAGCTTGGTTGATGATTAACAATCCAGTTTCCCAAAAAAATACGAGCAACAGCTGTCAAATGCAATACTTCTGCTACATCAGGCTGATCTCTACCAACGCGCTTACGAATTGGAGCAGGTGCTTCTTGCCCAACAAAAGGTAAAATAATAAACTCGGTAATTTTAGCAGGATAATGATTGGCTACGGCAGTTTGTTGCAGCGATCGCAATTTAGCCAGATGTTCAATTTGCTCCTGATGAGTCTCAATATGTCCCGATAGCATTGTACTAGTGGTATTGATACCCAAGCGATGAGCCAAGCCAACAATTTCTAACCAGGTGGCGCTGTTGATTTTTTCAGGACAAATAATCTTTCTGACGCGATCGTCTAATACTTCGGCTGCTGTCCCTGGCATTGAGCCTAACCCAGCTTCTTTTAGAGCTAACAGTACTTGTTCGTAGCTAAGACCATCTTCTCGGGCAATAAATTGGATTTCCTGGGGTGAAAAAGCATGAAGATGAAGTTGAGGAAAGTTCGTCTTAATTTCTCTGATTAAATTTAGGTAAAAAGCTAGAGATGCACCATCGATTTTTGCTTGAGGATTTAAACCCCCCTGCATACAAATTTCCGTTGCGCCAATTGCCACGGCTTCAGTTGCTTTAGCAATTATTTGCGCATTATCAAGCCAAAAAGAGCCTGCTTCATCGGCATCACGACGAAAAGCACAAAAACTACAGTGTTGCTCACAGATATTAGTGAAATTAATATTACGGTTAATCACGTAGGTTACGGTATCGCCTACCTGCTTCTGACGAAGACGATCTGCGGTTTGGGCAATATTCAATCTAATTGATGGATCTTGTTGTTGAATTAGAGAAATTCCGTCTTCGATTGAAATATCTATTCCCTTGGCTGCCTGGTCTAAAATATCTGTAACTGTAATGGCATCTTTTGCTTGATCGATCACGTTTGATAATTAGTAAGATTTAAAGATATTATTTTTCCCTATGGTTATTATATGATTCTCAAGGCTAGAGTATGTATAGCCGTACAAAATTAGCGATAGACAATTGGGGTGATTAGCTCGTAGGTAGTAGGTAGTCCTAAAGGATACCGCTTCGCATATAGGTAGTAAAAAACGTCCTAACATTGTCTAGTATGCTGTATAAATTTGCCCCTGCCACTCGTCAAGAATCGATAATCTTTGGTGCTGCAAGACCTAGATATACACAAAAGTCAATTGCGCAATGGATTAAGTTCATGCGACAACAGGAAATTGGTAGAGTTTGCTGTCTGTTGGAGAGTAAGCAACTTGCTCGTTATCCGATCAATTTATTAGAAACCTATAGACAAGAATTTGCTGCTAAATATGTATTGTGGCAACCAATTAAAGATTTTCAAATTCCTCCCGCAGAAATATTGATCGATCGCATTATTCCTTTTTTGATTTCCGCAGAGCAAAATCAGCAAAAAACTGTAGTTCATTGTTCTGGTGGAGTTGGCAGGACTGGAATAGTTTTAGCTAGTTGGTTAGTCAGTCAGCGCGGATATTCAAATCAAGAGGCTATTTCTACTGTTCAACAAAACCAACGAAACCCCAAAGAAGCAATAATTGCAGCCTGGTTTAGATTAAAAAATCCTGTTCGAGTTGAACAACAATTGGATAATCTTCTCAACAATTGTCGTCATGCTTTTGGCTAATTTCAGGTTATTTACTGCCAATTTTTTGCTGCTTGTTGCAATACATAGGCACTGACATCTGCTATTTCTTGCTGACTAAGTTTATCACCATAGGCTGACATTAGACCTTTGCCATTAGTCACAATATTAGCGATCGCCTCTTCGTTATCTACCTTATATTTATGTAGGGCTTTAGACTTAAGGTTTTTACCCCGTCGCACAATATTTCCCCCATTTATATGACAGCCAGCACAGTTAGCTTCAAACACTACTGCGCCACTATCAAAATTACTTATAGTCTCAGCATGGACAGGAGAAATAGATAAAGTGTATGAGACCAAAAAAATGGTGACAAAAGCAATAAATTTCAACAAAATAATTCTCTCTTTTCTAGAATAGTTTATTGTCCACCAAATATATCGTGCAAAATTATTGTGGTGGGCATTAAGGAAATTGTTCATTGCACTTTATAAATCCTGATTATGCCCATCCTACCCAATTGATTTTTAAAGATTTTGGGACTCTTGAGCAACAATCCAGAATAACCAGATCGATATCCCTAAACCGATCGCACCACTAATTAAGAATTCAGGTAAATTAAACAGATGATAGGTATTGCTTAAAGCATAAACCCAAATGCTAAGAGGCAAAAGCAAAAAGAGTCCTGTCCAACTGCCTGGTCGCATCTTATGTGTCTGCCAACTCAATCCTAAATGATCTAACAGTGGATGGGTCAGCCCCACCGCTGGCAAAATACCGCCCATGAGCGACCATCGCCAGCCAATTGTTGCTAAACCAATGGAAAAAATGAAAACAGGCAGGTTTTCCAGGAAAAGAGCGCGATTAAAGACCACTGAGCGCCAATTCGGTTTAGCCTTTTGATATTCGGGTAGCCATGCTTCATCAATCGTATGGATGATTAGAGCAAATGCTAATGACCAGATTGCTAAATCTTTAATATCCATAATCACTTTTAAGAAATTAAATTGATTCAATCAATAATCATTAAAGCGATCGCCTTTCTTTTAAGTTTCTCTTTAAATGTCTGTTTTATTCACTAAAACTCACGAATTACGGTTTTACCATCCTTAACCTCACCCACCATAATAATATCTGCTACTCCTACAAATAAACCATTTTCTAGAACTCCAGGCAGATTATTAATTTCTTTTTCCATTGTCCCAGGATCTTGAATATGGTCAAATTTAACATCAATCACTAGATTACCCTGATCTGTAACTACAGGGCCCGCTTTTTTGACTCCCATTCTTAACTCTGGCTTCCCTCCTAATTTCTCTAAACTCCTCATCACGGGGGCAACTGCCATAGGAATAACTTCGACTGGCAACAGGAATGTTGAACCCAATTTGTCAACTAATTTACCGCCGTCTACCACGACAATAAACTCTTTAGCTAAAGAATCGACAACTTTTTCTCTCGTGTGGGCTGCACCACCACCTTTAATCAGGTTTTTTTGTGGATCGACTTCATCAGCACCATCGATCGCAATATCGATATGATCGATCGCATCAAGCGTAACTAGGGGAATTTTAAATTGTTTGGCTAATACTTCTGCCTGAAACGAAGTAGGAACACCCTGAATATTTTTGATTTCTCCTTTAGCAAGGCGATCGCCGATATACTCGATAGCATAGGCGGCAGTAGAACCCGATCCTAATCCCACAATTGAGTCAGACTTGACTCGCGCTGCGGCTGCTCTACCTACTTCTTGCTTCATCGTTGTGACAGGATCGCTCATGAATTTAATTTCCTTATCTATATATTGATTATTTAATCTGGAGTTTATTTTCTCAGATATTCGTCCCAAAGCCTAAAAAAAGAATGATTCACAGCTTAACAACTTGCTCCCCAAAAATAACGGTGACAATCACCCTAAGTTTCCTTCTGAGTTATCGTCACCGCTATTGATCAAGTTAAATTACTGCTCTTGCTTCACTCGAAATAATTGAGCTTTGCTGGGATATATCTCTATCAATCAGCATTAGTTATTGGCTGCTGCTAACATTTCTTTTAGCTTGGCTAGTTCGTCTGCCCAACGGGGATCTGGCTGAATAGTTCCCTGTTGCTGCTTTTGAGTAGTACTGGGTTTTTTACCACTACTACGTTTGCTAGCAGTTTTGCGCTTAGGTGCATCAGCATTGTTACTACTGCTATTATTAGCTTCGGGTGCAGCTTCACCATCTTCGCCCTTAGAACGAGGCAAAGCTTTTTCGATTTTGATGGGATTATCCATAAAAGACTGACCGTTATATTTTTCGATAAACTGATCGGCTAATTCATCGGTAGGAACGGTAACAAAGGCAAAGCCACGACACTTACCTGTTTTACGATCTTTGATTACTTTAGTTGAAACTTGCTCTCCTTCATCAGCAAACATTGCTGCTAAGGTATCGCGTTCAATTTCCTCTTTGGGCAAATTACCCACATATAAACGAATAGACATAAAACTATAGTCTCCCAAGCTGATTGAATTCCAAAAATGTGTGCAGAGCGAACGCTTTTTTAAAGGCAATTAAGCCAATATATAAATTAATTATCGAAAAGGTTGTTTATCAATGGATTTTTTCGTAGACCAAATCAAGTTTATTTTGTGCCAGACATTAATTATATAAGACAACTTTTTTAAAGGTCTTAATTCAGCAAAGCTAACACTGACGATGATTTAGTTATATAACCTAATCTTACTATTAATTATTGCCATAGTAGTTTAATCAAAGTCCAAGGCAAATTTTACCCCAAAACGACGTAATAATCTTTGAGCGCAATTTGTCGATGAAAACAGCGCCAGCTAATCAAAATTATAAGTTGAATTTAATGCCAAAATTTTGCACCTTAGCTAAATTATTACAGAATGTTTACGTTATTAACCAATTTATTCAATTTATTTACGTTTCTTCCCCTAAATTTCTGTCTTCAGAGAGAGCTGAGATTTAGCTTGATAGTTGACAATCAAATATATTAGTCAATATAACTAAGGAAAGTATTTGTCAAGTTAAAGTAATAATAGCTTACATTAAACAAGGCAAATCGATTACCAATTTCAAACTCAGGAGTGTGGTTTATATGTCAGATTCAATTAAGCTGTCTTTAGAGCAGAAATTTAATATTCGCTCTTTCGAGACTCAAGTAAGATCGATGAGTCACGAGCAGGCTCAAGATTTTTTAGTCAAACTTTACGAGCAAATGATCGTCAAGGATAATATGTATAAAGATTTCATTCGTCATCAGTGGGGGCTAGATTCTCCTCCCAGTATTTAAATATTGAGGAAAACTTCTTGGTTAAGCCTCCTTCTCTTGCTAAGTTTCAGTAAAGTAGCTGGGGATGTTGGGGTCAAAACTCAAGAACAAATCAAAAAATTAAGATTATGGCAAAGGTTAAACTTTTTTTTGCTATTTAGCTTGTATGTTTCCAAGCTGTCTAATCTGTAAGAATTTTACCGACGCTTTATCTCCATAAGTCAACTGCGTACATAACTTGGCTCAAAGTAGTCTTAAAAGATAGTTGGCGATCGCCACTGATTATCCCAACAGTCTTGTGCAGTGGACAGTTCGTAGCTTTGTTAATGACATGATTGTGTAGTAGCTGGTTTTTCATTCTGTTATTTTCGCCACAAAAACGATTTGAGAAGCAGTCAGCAGCCGAGTTTTTATCTTTTGTTTTCCTGGTAATTTTTCGTCATCATCAAGTACACTAGCAGGGTAAACAAGATTGAGCGACATTGCTTGAGCCGAGTGCTTTGCAAGTTTCATGCTCGGTTCTGAGGGGAGAGAAAGTGACCGCAATGTCCTTGCCCTACCCGACTTATTAACTTATGGAGAGGATAAGAGGTTGGCTACTCGCGTAATTATCGTTCGTCATGGACAAAGTACTTATAATGCCCAAAAGATCATTCAGGGTCGTTGTGATAAGTCAATCTTGACCGACAAAGGAATTAGCGATGCTCAACAGGTAGGAAAGGCTTTGAGCGGTCTTAAAATTGATGCTTTCTATTGCAGTCCTCTACAGCGTGCCAAACAGACAGCCGAGATAATTCATCAGTGTTTGCCTAACCCTCCAGCTTTAGAACCGACTGAGCAATTACTGGAGATCGATCTATCTTTGTGGTCGGAGATGAAAAAAGACGAAGTAATCTCTAAGTTTAGTGCTGATTATCGGCAGTGGAAAACAAATCCTCAAGACTTTAAGATGATTGTTGAAGGGCAAGACTATTATCCTGTACGCTCTTTATATCAACAGGCACAAGAGTTTTGGCAACAGGCGATCGCCAAACACCAAGATCAAACTATTTTAATTACTGCCCATAATGGCATCAATCGCTGTCTAATTATGAGTGCCATTGGCATCAGTATGAATCGCTACCATGAACTTCAACAGTCCAACTGCTGTATTAATATTCTGAACTTTCCAGGTAAATTTGGCGAACCAGTACAACTGGAATCTTTAAACCAAACTTCCCATGTCGGGATGACTCTTCCTCCCGTGCGTCCAAATCATTCAGGGTTGCGTTTACTCTTGGTACGTCATGGTGAAACCGACTGGAATAAAGAATCCCGTTTTCAGGGGATCAAAGATATTCCCTTAAACGATCACGGGCGATCGCAAGGACGTAAAGCGAGTATCTTTTTACAAGATATCCCCATCGACTTTGCCGTTTCTAGTCCGATGATGCGTCCCAAAGAAACTGCTGAAATTATTCTCGAACACCATGATGGTGTCGAATTAACCACTACTCCTGAACTAATCGAAATTGGTCATGGCTTATGGGAAGGAATGCTGGAGACCGAAATTAAAGTCAAATATCCCGAACTGCTTCAACAGTGGAAAGATAAGCCTGAAACCGTCCAAATGCCTGAAGGAGAAAACCTACAGCAAGTCTGGGATCGAGGTGTTGCTGCCTGGAATAAAATCGTGGCAGACTACAGCAACACAGACACACCAACAACAGGACTGGTGGTGGCTCATGATGCCATTAATAAAGTGATTCTTTGCTATCTTCTTGGTCTCAAACCCAGCAACTTCTGGAATATCAAACAGGGTAATTGTGCTGTCAGTGTGATTGATTATCCTCAAGGGAGATTGGGTAAACCTGTAATGCAAGCGATTAATCTTACTAGCCACCTAGGGGATGGCAGTATTATCGACAAGACAGCCGCAGGAGCATTATAAATAATTGGGTTGAGATTTTAGGGCGATTGAGAGTTGGTCAAGGGCTAATAGCTGAGAGCTAAAAGCTAAAAGCTTTTTTGGTAATCCAGGCGATCGCTTTAATTACTTATGATTGAGTTAATGGTAATAGAGATATCAGGGAATGCCACAGAACAAATAGTACCCTCGCTATAAGTTGATTTTGCTAGATATTCACAATCTTGAGGTTGCCGAAAGACAATCAACTGTCTTTTTTTCAGGTTAACCACCCAATACTCTTGAACACCTGCTGCTGCATAAATTTTAGTCTTTAGATTTAAGTCCTTGTCTAAACTGGAATTAGAGTACTCAATTAGCCAAAAAATATTCTCAGGATAGGGGTGATGAGCTAAATATTCTCGTCCTAACTTTTGCACGATCGCAATATCAGGTTCAGGTTCACTGTTGTCATACAAAGTAATCGGTTTGCCTGAACGGACTGTAGCTTTGCTCTTTAACAATTCTCGTAAGTATTCTTCCGCCTCACTACTAAAATAAGCATGAGCTTCACCTTCGGGGGACATTTCGACTATTTCTCCTCTAAGCAACTCTACCTGACGATTATCTAGTAATCCTGCTTGAATCATCGAATGATATTCATCAATTGTCCATTTTGCTAGAGTTACAGTCATGAAGAACTGATTATGTGTAAGGATTTAATATCTGTAATTTTAGCGCCTGAATATTTTACATGAAATATTTTAATGTTTGCTATGGATGGGGAAGTAGGGAAGTAGGGAAATAGGGAAAATCAATTTGTATCATTATTTTTTGTATTTCATATTAATTGATCAATTAGAGAAATCACGGTAAAAATATTTGAGAAACTTACACCACGCTTAAAGTTTGAGAAGATAGCTATTTCTTAGATGAAAATCGGCTTCTTCGGCTGGATGGGTTAATGCCCAGTAACTTATTTGACTTTCTCGATCTTCGATAACTGTAGTAATACCAACTTCTAAACTTTGTTCGGGAGCAATAATTTTATCGAGATTAACTTGTAATTTAAGCTGTAAAGTATCATTCTCTAGCAACACCTGGAAAGGTAAAGAATCAAAGGCTATTTCTTCCACCAGATCTTGTCGATAGTCGAGAAAACGATAAATATTCCAATGTCCTGCGGGAGAAAGATTGAATTCCCAATATTGGGTTGAGTCTTGCAAGCCTAAAAAAAATTCACAGCAGGTATGTTGCCATAGATTAAATTGGCGAGTCGGCTTATTAGAAGTTTCGGGGATCAGAATTTGCGATCGCCCTGCTAATGTATATTCAATATTTAACTGGTTGTGCTGACGCTCAATATTACCCGTAATCTGAACCGAAGGTGCAGTATCTGGAGTAAAAGGGATCAAAGAAAAGCTAGATTTCATATCATTTCAGCGATGATCTGCTCAATTGTCTCCTGCTGACTTTCAATGCTTTCAGTCAGTTTAAACTGTACTAAAGCTCTAGCTAGATTGTGTTTGGCATGATTAGCGTTAAAGTAAACATTCCCTTCTAGATGATCGGTAAAAAATCTCAGTCCTAATTCAAACGCCAGTAAGCGAATCGAGTCATAAATGTAGTGATAGTCCTCTGGGGTTAAAAAGTCCCGTGCTACCTCTAAATAGCCCTTGAGGATAGCTTGAGCAAGTTTTGGTTCAAACTTGACCTCTTGCCAGTTACTAGTTTCTTCCCCCAAAGAATTGCAGCCCGATCGCAAACAATCACCAATGTCATAATGAATTAAACCTGGCTTAACTGTATCGAGATCGATCATCGCCACTGCTTCTTTAGTGGAGCAGTCAATCATAATATTATTAATTTTAGGATCGCCGTGAATCGTTCTTAAGCGAAGTTTTCCTTTGGCTTTAGCATTTTCTAAAATATAAGGTAAGTTAGGGCGATCGCGAATAAACTGAAGACAGTAGTTAACTTCAGGGGAATAGTTAATCTGCACCTTCTCTCTCACCTGATGGTAATGTTTGAGGTATCCAGGGGTAATATGAAATCCTGCTAGAGTATCTGCTAGTTGTTCTGTCGGCAAATTAGTCAGTAGACGGTGAAACATACCCAAGCCATAACCAATTTCCTGAGCGTGGTGTAAATCTTGAATCGTATCAAAGGACTGGGAATTATCGATAAAGCTGATCCCCCGCCAGAAAGTACCATCTTCTGCTACGTAGTGATTTTGATTTTGATTCGTAAATAGCACCCTTGGTATTAGCCAACGACGCTGAGAAGAGAAATTATTTTGCTCTAGCTTTTGATGAACGTAATCCGATAAAATACAGATATTATTCATAACTAATTCTGGTTGACAAAATACGACAGTATTAAGACGCTGCAGAATAAAGGGCGGTTGAAGCTTTAAAGTAACTAAAAAGGTACTATTAATATTGCCACTACCATGTTGCTGAATGTCGGTAATTTGCGCGTCTGGTTCAAATTGATGGGCAATTTCAACTAGTTTGTCAAGGCTTTGTTTAATTGTCTCAGGCCGATCTGTCATATCCTCCTCAAATACTTCTACAGGCGTAGTTTATGCTATTAAGATACCCTCCACAATTAGAACATTTTAATGGTTGAAGTCATCTAGATTCTGATTTTCGCGCAAATTAAATAATGTAAGTATTTACACTGATCTAAACTAATCAAAAAACTAACAGGATACAGATTAAAATTATTAGAGATTATTTGGCAGCATATAGGGTAACAAATTTAAACTTAAAATATGGGCAAATTCATAGGTAAGAGTTGTTAAGGAGTTTAGTTCATGGGAAAATTTACCAGGGTTAACGGCATATTGAGTCCTGGTGCTTGTTTGGCTAGTGGGGAGTATCGGATTAAACAACCTCTCGGTCAAGGTGGTTTTGGGATTACTTATCAGGGTATCGATACTAGATTAAATAGAGCTGTAGCAGTCAAAGAGTTTTTTCCTGAAGGTTGTTGGCGAGAAGGTTCAACCGTAGTATCTGCGGGTCGTTGGAATTTAGACACCTATAGCAACGCCAAACAAAAATTTTTACTTGAAGGTCAAACCCTCGGTCAGTTTCATCACCCTGGAATTGTCCAAGTTTTCTATTATTTTGAAGAAAACAACACTGCCTACATGGTCATGGAGTACCTTCAAGGTCAAACCCTGGCAGAATTCCTCAAGCAAAGAAAAGGTAAGCTGTCAGAGGCTAAGGCTTTGGAGTATATTGCTAAAGTAGGGGAAGCATTAGAAATCCTGCATCAAGCTCAGTTTCTCCATCGAGATATCAAGCCAGAGAATATTATGTTGGCAGATGATGGTCGGGTAGTTTTGATTGATTTTGGGGCAGCACGAGATTTTACCACTTCTTCTACCGCGAGATATACGACCATGTTGACTCCTGGCTATGCTCCGCTGGAACAATATGGGCGATCGCTGAAATATGGGGCATTTACCGATATTTATGCTTTAGGCTCAACTCTGTATCATTTATTGACAGGGGAAGCACCGATCTCCGCCATCGAGAGAGCAGCAGGAGTAGAATTAAAAACCGTTAAAGAAATTGCGCCTCATGTTAGTCTGGGTGTAAGTAAGGCGATCGCTAAAGCGATGTCCATGGATGTAACTCAGCGGATACAGTCGGTGCGGGAATTTTTTGATCTACTGTTTAAAGATGCTAGTCAATTATCGTCTCTAACTAAATCCAAAAGCTTTTATAGCTCTAATCAAGATGTTTGGGGAGTTTTTGGTCAAGGAACTGCTTCCCAACGTCCTAACGATTCCCAGCAAACTAAATGGTTTTAAATAATATGCAGCTCGACGAAATCAAGATTACCATGTTAGGTACTACGGGAGCAGGTAAAACTAGTTATTTGCTCGGTATGTATGCCGTAATGCAAACAGGAATCCAAGGATTTACTCTGGCTGCCAAGGATATGGACTTAGATTTAGAGTTAACCCAGAGGTGGGAAAAACTAATTTCTCTTAAGGGAGAAGACCGCTGGCCAACACCTAATGCCGCAGCAATGGAGTATTATGGTTTTGACTTTAGCTATGGCTTTCGACCGTTAATGGGGTTTCAGTGGCTCGATTATCGCGGTTTAGCTCTAAGCGATCGCTCGACCGAACAAGATGTTGCCGATCTAATACTATATCTACAAGAATCTGCTTGCTTATTTCTCTGTATTTCAGGGGAATACCTCACTAGCGAGCTGACTCCCAATACCGTGCGACAAATCAAAAGCGATCGCATGAACCAATTTATTCAGCAATACATTAGCAATAATAAGCAGCCCAATCCGCAACAACCATTCCCTGTGGCGATCGTGATTACCAAATATGACCTTTGCCACCATCGAGAGCGAGAAGAGATCATTGCTGATGTCAAAAAGCTGTTTCAAGCATTATTTACCCCCAACTCTGGCTGGCTAGTGATGATTTGTCCCGTAAGTTTAGGACGAGATCTCGGCGACGATCCCGATCACGCTAAAATTGTGCCAGTAAATGTGCATCTTCCTGTGGTTTTTGCTGTTTATTCCCAGCTACGAGCCTATGGTTTAAAGCTCAAGGGCGATCGCGATCGCCAAATCCTCGAAGTAGACGTAGCCAGGCAAAAGAATGCACTGTGGCAAATAATTAGAGCGAATCAACTGAGGGAACAAACTACTCAGCTAGAAACCACTAAAACCGAAATCATGGCGGTAGAAGAAAATATGAAGTTGCTTTGCCGAGAATTACAGCAAGCTTCTCTCTACTTCAATGGTAGTGAGGTGACAGCAGATGTCTAAATGGGCGGCAATTGTTTATGGACGCACCTATCATTTAGATTTTCGCTTGATTACCATACCTCACGACTTTACCCAACCAGATCTAGATTGGGCATCACAGCATATCGTCGCTACTACTCAGCGAGCGCGCAACCTGGTTGGTTCTCCTCGTTGGTCGTTATTTAAAAATAATAATTACTGTATTGTTGGTGTTACCTGCACGGTCAAAGATTTAATTGGCGATCGCGTCAGGGATGATCAAGGTAGACCTTTATACGTATTTGTCGGTTATGTGACGCAGCTAACAAAAAACCAAGCAATCCAGAATTTACCTCCTTATGCCGAAAACTGCCTAGATAACTTTAACATTCTCTATCAAGAAATCGAGCAAGTTTGGCTGGTGAAAAACTATGAACTAAATAGCACCTATCCCTCCCTCAGTCAGTATTGCTCCGTTAACTTCGATTATTCGGCGATCGCTCCTTCCACTCAGGAACTTCCTCAATTAAACCAACACTCCCAGCGTCCCGATCAAATATACCTGTGGCAGAGTTCGACCCAACAAAATAGCTTGTTGTGGGAAGTATCAGCTCAATCTTCAGCAAATATTGCTACTTGTCTAAACATTCAAGGTAAAGCTTTAAATAATAGTCCTTTTCTCAATCAATCTACAACTCAAACAGAGCAGTTTAAAATATTAGACAGGGGGACGACTCAGGGCAAATATCACGCCTTGGATGCAGACAACTCTAATCATGTTGATGCTCCCCAAAATACATCACTTTCCCAAAAAATTTCCGCTCGCGCCAAAGAAGATCTCGATCTTACTCTACAGCAGGCTAATAAAATGGCGATCGCTGGTCAAGAGTTAATTAACCATCTCGCTGATTGGAATCATGCTAATGAAACCAAACTACAAGAGTTAGATCGCGCAGCAAACGAGCCTGAATTTGGCTTTAAAAAAAAGAAGTCGGATTCTCATAAAAGTGAACAAGATTGGTTTTAGATAAGCTATAAGCTTTTAGTTAAACACCGATGCATGGGCGAACTTTCTTCGGTGGAAGCTAGATTTTTATGCTGAAGATGGCTGTTTGGATAGCGGGACACATATTATTAGAGTACGAAGATTATTTTTAGCGAAAAAATGAATAGCGAACAATTATTAATCAATAAGTGGCGCGATCTAAACTCTGTACAGCAACAGTTCGTTTTAGATTTTGTTGATTTTATCGCCCAAAAATCACTCATAGAGAATCAATCCCAAGGAGTCGTGTCCTCACGAGTCAAACAGTGGATGGATTGGGCTTCGGATAATCCCGATGATAGCCCTGGACTACCCGATGAAGCGTTAAGTCGCGATAGTATCTATAACGAAGATTGATTGTGACTAAATACTTACTCGATACCAATATTTTATTAAGAGCAAGCGATCGTATTTCACCGCGCTATAGTTTAGCGGTCAATTCCGTAGCCAGTTTGATTGCTCAAGGACATGAATGCGTCATTACACCCCAAGTTTTGATTGAATTTTGGGTGGTTGCGACCCGTCCGATAGACGTAAATGGACTGGGATGGAGTGTCGAACGAACAGAGTCTAAAATTAATCAACTCATAAGTCAATTTACGTTAGTTGAAGAAACAAAGGCGATTTTTCCACGATGGTTAGATCTAGCCACCAAATATCAAATTAAAGGAAAAAGAACCCATGATGCGCGATTAATGGCAACAGCGATCGCATTTTCAATCACACATATATTAACTTTTAACCCTAAAGACTTTACTAAAATTAAAGAGATTACAATTGTTCATCCAGACGACATCGAACCAACAACATGATTAATCAACAATTTTCCTACACAGTGACCTCAATACTCTAATGAAAGAAAAACTTTATACATTTGATAAACTCAGCATTTCAGCTTAGACGCGCTACTACAATTTAATTTTATCTCTACAGTTATTTTTGCAACTTGGTATTACTAATGAATTGTGATAGGTTTTAATTTGAAATGGCTAGCTCGAACAAAATTATCTTGATTGATTGTGAAATATAACCCAGCGCAAGTTGCAGCTTTTTACGATTCTTATGGCGAACAAGAGTGGGATAGACTTAGCAAAAATCCTGCTGCTTTAGTTTCATTTCATATTCACCAGCATTATCTTCAAAAGTATGTCAAATCAACTGATTTAGTGCTGGAAGTCGGTGCAGGTGCAGGTCGATTTACGATTGAACTTGCTAAACTAGGTGCATCAATTACGGTTGGGGATATATCTTCAGAACAGCTTAAACTCAACCAGAAGTATGTTTTGCAACATCAGAGTGAAACATCGGTTAGTTCGCGTTTACAGCTTGATATTATTGACCTAAGTATGTTTGAAGCAGCAACCTTTGATGTCGTCGTTTGTTATGGTGGCGCATTAAGCTATGTTTTGGAACAAGCTGGTATTGCTCTAGATGAAATGCTACGAGTATTAAAACCTGAAGGCTATTTATTACTCAGCGTGATGTCTTTAATTGGCACAACTCAAGCAAATTTTGAAGCCATAACAGGAATCCCTAATTTTACGCGACTTGTCGATCAAGTGAATGCTAATGGCTTTCTTGATGGAGGCGATAATAATGGACATCAGTTAAAAATGTATCGGGCAAAAGAGTTAAAGCAGTTGTGCCAAAGCCATCAAGGCGAAATTGTGGCGATGTCAGCTTCTAATTATTTAAGTCTTAATCGTAATGAATTTTTAGAACAGATATTAACTACCGATGCATGGGTGAGATTTCTTAGCTGGGAGCTAGATTTTTGTGCTGAAGATGGCTGTTTGGATAACGGAACACACATTATTAGCGTGGTGAAAAAGACAAATATATAGTCATTGACGCTATAAAATTAGAGCATCGCGCCTTTGTAGTAGCGTGTCTAGGCTAAAATATTGGGTTCATTTAAGTAGCGTGGGGTGTGCCTCGCACTACCGACTACCGATTTTAATTATTTCAACCCAACAAATTAATGTGGATGTGCTAGTAGGGTGGGCAAAATTCAAGAAAAAAACGCACGTTTTACAAATAATTAATTTGCCCACCAACACCTGTAATTAGCTTTATAGTAAATTTGCTATACTTGGGAAGTAGCTAGTGTCAAATAGTTTGAATACGCCAGTAGTACGACCTGTGCGATGGATGGGAAATTCAAAGAAAAACCTAATGAAATTCCCGCCTGAAGTTATGAAGATAATAGGTGATGAACTTCAATATATACAGTTCGGTGGTATACCAAAAAATGCAAAACCGTTTAAAGGAGTTGGATCTGGTGTCTTTGAAATTGCCATTAAATATGACAAGGAAGCGTACAGAACTGTAGTAGCTGTTCAACTAGGGGATTATATTTATGTGCTTCATACTTTTCAGAAAAAATCTAAGAAAGGTATTTCTACCCCAAAAGAGGATATTGATTTAATTAAACAGCGATTAAGTAATGCCAAGGAGATAGCTAAAGATGACTGATATAAAACATATTGAATTTGAAGAAAGTTCAGGTAATGTCTTTGCTGATTTAGGAATGGAAAATGCAGAGGAACTCCTGGTACGCGCACAAATAGGATTTCATGTGGCGACTATCCTTAAAGAGCGCAATCTCAAGCAAAAAGAAGCTGCAAAATTACTGCATATCAAACAGCCAGATGTATCGCACTTGATGAATGGTCATTTCAGTCGTTTTACTACCGATAAACTCTTAGACTTTCTTAGACGATTAAATCAGAAAGTAACAATTGAAATTAGTCCTCATCATGAAGGTGAACCATTCCAAGCTGTAGGTTTTGTCGAAGCAGAAGCATTAGGATCGTGAAATTATTCGGTTGCAAAACTAACCGAGATTGAAAGTAAAAATGAACAGTAGCTACAATAATCAAACCAAAATTAATTTACCTCTAAGTATTGCACCGATGATGGATCGAACCGATCGCCATTATCGTTACTTTCTGCGCCAAATTACTCGACGTACTCTGCTGTATACCGAGATGATTACTGCTCAGGCAATTCTACACGGCGATCGCCCTAAGCTACTAGACTTTTCCCCCGCCGAAAAACCCTTGGTGTTGCAGATTGGGGGAGATAATCCGACTTTGTTAGCGGAATGTGCCAAAATTGGCGAAGATTGGGGCTATGATGCCATAAATCTCAATGTTGGTTGTCCTAGTCCGAGAGTGCAAAACGGTAACTTTGGGGCTTGTTTAATGACTCAACCAGAATTAGTTGTCACGGCGGTTGAGGCGATGCAGCAGGCGGTTAAGATTCCTGTGACGGTTAAACATCGAATTGGCGTAGATGAATGCGATCGCTATGAAGACATGGTTAACTTTGTCCGAATTGTGTCTGAAGCTGGCTGTACTAACTTTAGTGTCCATGCTCGTAAGGCTTGGCTACAGGGTTTGAGTCCCAAGGAAAACCGCGATGTCCCCCCATTACGTTATGAAGATGTTTATCGTCTGAAGCAAGATTTTCCCCACCTCTTTATTGAAATTAACGGAGGTATTACTACCATTGAGCAAACTCAAGCACACTTAAAATCTGTAGATGCAGTCATGATCGGGCGTGCTGCTTACGATCGCCCTTACCTTTTTGCCACGGTGGATCGAGATATATTTGGTGAAGATGCGATCGCTAAAACTCGAACAGAAATTGTTGAAGGGATGTTACCCTATATCGACTATTGGCTGGGTAAAGGAATAAGACTTAATTCGATTACTCGTCATATGTTACAACTATTTGCCGAACAGCCAGGTACAAAAGCGTGGAAACGCTATATTACCGAGAAGGCTTGTTTATCAGGTGCCGATTCTTTGGTTATTAGTGCTGCGTTGGCTCAAGTTTATCGCTAGGATAGAGAAAATTACTGGATGAGAGTTAAGAGGTAAAAAGTAAATAGAGTTGCCTTGAAACTGTAGCCCTACGTATTGGAAATACTACTTCCTATTTCCTATTTCCTACTTACGAGCCGATTACTATTAATGTCCCGATCTAATTTTATACGGCTATAAATAATGGTTGCTAAGAAAAAGAAGAATCAAGAATTAAAGGGCAAAGAATTAGTTAAGGAAGTATGTCGGCGTATTCGAGTAGCGAGGAGTTACTGGGATGCTCATAATAATGCTGCTTGTCGCGGGGAAAGAGAGAAAGCGATCGCCCTATACAACACTTTGACCCCAGAACAAAAAGAGCAGATTCCACAACAGCTAAGAATTTGGCTACGTTATCGCAGTGAAAAATATTTTGGCGAACATCGTACAGCACCTAAAAATAAGAGCTAAAAGTTTTATGTCGGGTTCTGATGAACAGTTAAATATTGTATTTAGGGATTTAGGACAATAATTATCTCCCTATCTCCCTATCTCCCTATTTACTAGATGTCATCATTGCTTAACATGATTGAGACTTAAGATACATTAAGCAGACGCTTTTCATAGTAGGATAATTCAGGTCTGATAGAGTCCAACGTGCAATTGATTTTGGCTAAAATATAGCTATGGCAGAGGCAAAAATTGAATTTGATCGCGATCGCGCTACTCAATACGATCTTGATATCCGTAAAGCGATTCCAGGCTATGAGTCTCTCCATGGCATGACACAGAGTCTATTAAAGACTAGCCTCAGTAAATCAGCAAGACTGTTGATTGTTGGTTCGGGTACGGGGATGGAGTTGGTTAATTACTCAAAGCCTAATCCAGAATGGTTATTAACGGGTGTCGATCCTGCCTCTGAGATGATGGCGATCGCTCAAGCAGAACTTGCTGCTCAAGGGTTGCAAAAGCGAGTTAATTTACATTCGGGTTATGTGAATAGCTTACCTGAAACCGAACCGATGGATGCAGCTACCCTGATGTTAGTGATGCATTTTCTGACTGATGATGGAGCTAAGTTGCAGCTATTAAAAGACATTGCTCAACGTCTAAAGCCTGGCGCAAAATTTATCCTTGCCGATCTTTATGGGGATCGATCGGCGTCTTACTTTAGTCAATTTACTAAAGCTTGGCAGGCTCTTTATTTTAGTCAGTTAGATGATGAAACTAGAACCAAAGCAGAAGAGAAATTTCAGACTTCTATTAGTAACTCAATTCACTTTGTCACTGAAGCCAGAATTATTGAACTATTAGAGGTTGCTGGGTTTAATCAGATTAACAAGTTTTACAATGCTTTCTTATTTGGGGGTTGGATTGCTCAATACACTGGTAGCTAATGCTTAATTCTGAAACTGTTCGATCTTTTTTACCTACTCACACATAAATCGCTATGACTGAACCAATTCGCATCTTAATGTGCGCTCCCGATCACTACGATGTAGATTACGTGATTAATCCCTGGATGGAAGGCAATATTCATAAGTCTTCTCGGGATAAAGCGGTAGAACAATGGTCAAAACTGAATTTTGTCCTCAATGAAATTGCCCAGGTAGATCTAGTTCAGGGACAAAAAGGTGTACCTGATATGGTATTTACTGCCAACGCGGGTTTAGTGCTAGGAGACAATGCGGTTCTCAGTCGCTTTTACCATCCCGAACGCCAGGGAGAAGAACCCTATTTTAAACAGTGGTTTGAAGACAATGGTTTTAATGTATTTGAACTACCTCAAGACTTACCCTTTGAAGGCGCGGGAGATGCTTTACTAGACCGCGAGGGACGATGGCTATGGGCAGGCTATGGTTTTCGTTCTGAATTAGATTCCCATCCTTATCTAGCTAAGTGGTTAGATATTGAAGTGCTATCCCTGCGTTTAATTGACGAGCGCTTTTATCATTTAGATACCTGTTTCTGTCCGCTATCGGGAGGCTATCTGCTTTACTATCCTGGGGCTTTTGACTCCTATTCCAATCACATCATCGAAGGACGTGTCCCCGCCGAAAAAAGAATTGCGATCGCCGAAACAGATGCGATTAATTTTGCCTGTAATTCTGTCAACGTTGGACAGTCGGTAGTGATGAATAAGGCGAGTGATAGTCTTAAACAACGTTTAGCTGATGTTGGCTTTGAAGTGATTGAGACTCCCCTAACTGAATTTCTCAAGGCTGGTGGTGCAGCTAAATGTCTCACTCTGAGAATTAATGAACCTGTATTGCCCGATGTTCATGCCAGTACTCCTGTAGAAAGCCGTGTACTGCACATGGAAGGACATCTTTTGGATGCAGGGATCATGAATCGTTCTTTAGACTTGGTAGTAGACAATGGCGGTAGCTTTAAAGTTTTGAACTTTAACCTGGGTCTAGAAAGACAAAGTACTTCTAGTGCAGAAGTGCGCGTATCAGCCCCTGACCATGAAGTGATGGAAAAAATCATGACTCAGTTGATTGAACTGGGGGCGGTTACTACTAACCAGGAGGTGGATAATGCGATCGTGGAAACTTGCGATCTCGATGGAGTTGCCCCCGATGACTTCTATGTCAGCAATATCTACCCCACCGAAGTCAATATTAATGGTCAATGGATTCGAGTCCAAAAGCAACGCATGGATGGGGCAATTGTCATTAGTGATGGTAGCCATGGCGTAACGGCAGAATGTCGCATTCTCAGGGATTTAAACAAAGGCGATCGCGTTGTGGTCGGTGTAGAAGGTATCCGTACTGTGCGGAAAAAGTCTAATCGAGAACCTAAAGTCAAAGAAGAATTCAGCTTCATGGGTGCGGGGGTATCAAGTGAAAGAAGAGTCGAATTAGTAGTCGAACAGATTGCTTGGGAATTGCGCCAAATTCGCGATCGCGGGGGTAAAGTCGTCGTCACAGCAGGCCCTGTGGTCATTCATACAGGAGGGGCAAAACACCTTTCTCGTTTGATACGGGACGGTTATGTTCAAGGCTTACTAGGAGGAAATGCGATCGCCGTTCATGACATAGAACAATCCCTGATGGGTACTTCCCTGGGGGTAGATATGCAAAAAGGTACTCCCGTTCGTGGGGGACACCGCCATCATTTAAAAGTAATCAATACAGTACGACGTTACGGCAGCATTGCTCAAGCAGTTGAGGCGGGAATAATTACCCACGGCATTATGTATGAATGCGTTAAACATCATGTCCCCTTTGCCCTAGCTGGTTCAATTCGCGATGATGGCCCTTTACCCGATACTCAAATGGATCTAATTAAGGCTCAGTCAGAATATGCCCAACTCTTAGAAGGAACAGACATGATCCTCATGCTATCAACGATGCTGCATTCGATCGGCGTGGGGAATATGACCCCTGCGGGTGTAAAAATGGTCTGTGTAGATATCAATCCAGCGGTGGTCACCAAGTTAAGCGATCGCGGTTCAGTCGAATCAGTCGGTGTAGTAACAGATGTGGGCTTATTCCTGAGTTTGTTGGTCAATCAACTAGATAAACTGACTAGTCCTTATCACCAAGTTTAGGTTTTAAAATTATCACGGTCTAGTGTTAATTGGATCACCCCTATCTATATACATATTTAGCTTTGGGGGTGAGCTGAATTTAGGTATAGGCGATCGCTCTCATATTTTCTGAATTTTAGTTGACTTACGACGCGAAGCTAGTCCTCTAGGACACTCAGGACAATTCATTTTTCGGAAATCTTATTTCAAATTAGCGATCGCAAGTTCAATAATCATACCTCAATCCAGCAACGCCGTATTTTCTAAAACAAATAACGAAGCGATCGCACCATCTTTTGAATGATTTGAACGATCTTCAACTAATATTTTGTCTTCTGGAACTTTCAGCTTTAAAGCATTATCTCGCATTGTCCAAAACAAAGGATAGGTATATTTGCCATATCCTGAGCCTCCAGAAAATAGAATGTGTTCTGCACGCTGAAAGTTAAATAATTCAACAGCTTTATGTACTCGTTCTATTCCTCTACCTCCATACACGAAGATGCAATCGCCTTTTTCTCCATTATCTTTTTCCTCACCATACAATATTTTTGTTATTTGCTCTGTTGATAATTTATCTACATCAATTTCAGATAATTTCATGAATATTAATTCTCATAATCTTTTAAATTAGGCGATCGCTATAAATACCTCATCTCGGCTAGAGGACTATTCTCGCTATGGGTACAACCATCGTTGTTAGGCGTTGTAATTACTGTCAGAGTTGAGTTCCAAGGTCATCAAGTACTCGTCGTAGAATTGTCCATCTCTCGAAAATGTTTCCTCTTCAGTACCATAGATGCGGAAGCCAAGCGATCGATAAAGACGGATTGCCCCTTCTTGTTGGGTTACAACAGTTAGATTGACCCTTCTGATGCCTGGAGTATTCGCTGCTCGACTTAAAGCCTCTTGGATGAGCGCCCTACCAAAGCCTTGACAACGAAAGGATGGCATAACATAGAGTCCTCCCAGATAAGCACGATGCTTCTCGTTCGATGCTGAATAGCGAGACAGCCTGATAATGCCTATGAGTTGTTCAGCTTGAAATGCTCCAAAAAAACATCGATCATCGCTCTCTACAAGTCTTGTGGCAGTCTCCAAAAGATTTGGCTCGTCTTCGGGTAGCGAACCAAAGGCGAAGGGTTGTTCATCGAGGGCAAGCAACCTTACAGAACGATAAGCTTTAGCATCGGCGGGAGTGAGTAGGCGCACACTAATTGAATTCATACATCATATTAAATGATACTTCACCAGACCGATTGACAACTTCGCTCCCTGGAATCTGAATAAATCCTGTACGCTCATATAGTCGCAAAACTGGATTATTAGCCCGAACACTCAGACTTACTGCTGAATACTCGCTCTTCGCTGCACCTAAAATTTTTGTCAATAACCTAGTGCCAATGCCTTGTCCGCGATAATCTGGCAAAACAGCGATCGCTAATTCGGGAATTTCATCTTTGACATAACCAAACCCTTTATCTTTCCCCAGCCATAAACGCAGCCAAGCTGCACCAATGGGACTCATATCGCTAGAAGCTACATAACCAAAATCACCAATTCTGCCCCAATTCAAAGCGTAACGAGCTAAATACGGCTGCTGTCGAACCGATTCGATGGAAGATTCATGAGATGCATATCGCAACATCTTCCACACAATCAATTCATCTTCGAGCATCAAAGGACGAATAACAAAATTCATAGTCAAAGTAAAAGAATTATTTCTTGTTTATTTTTGCCCATTGAGATCATGTCTCCAGATAGTGCCATCTGGGTTGGGAATAGAGGCTGGTAATTGTTCGAGGAATATTTTTTGCCAAGTGGTGGCATCGTAGGTAGTATAAGTAAGTGCCAATTTAGACAGATCCAAATCAATGATAGTAATCGTTTGACGGGGTGACAACTCGCTGTTGATTAACTGTCTTGGGCCCTGTCCCAATGCCCCTGCATGGAGTAATTCGAGATGATCGATCTTCCCTGGGTAGTATACGTGATGGTGTCCACTAACATACATCAATACTTTATTCTCTGTAAGCAGCGATCGCAGTTTATCTCCCTCGTTTAAGTACTCTCCTGGTTTATTCTTCTCTTTTGCCACAGGATAGAGGGGTAAGTGTCCTAAAACTATTCTGGCGCTTGCCTGTTGCGCTGCTGGAGTTTTTAATGTCTGCTCGATCCAGTTGAGCTGTTGGGGTGAGATTTGAGAACTAGAAGCATCCCAAACGAGAAAGAAGATCTTGTTTTGCTGAAAACTATAGTAGAAGGGAAAATGAGTGCGATCGACAAAATTTAAATAGTGCTTTTGCTGCTGCCAATAAGCTTGAGCCAGATTTCTTTCTGCTTGAAAAATTAAGGTTTGATCTTTAATCGCCCCAGATCCATCATGATTACCGATAGTAAAACCAAGAGGAATCTGCTGCTGTCTTAGAGGTGCTGCTATTTTAAGATCGAAAGCTGCCCACATCGACTCAATCTGTGACTTAGTTAAGCTGGCTTTTTGTCCAGCGATCATATCTCCGCCACAAAGTACGAGATCGGGTTGCCATTGAGGTATTAAGGCGATCGCCTGGGTGACTTCTGGCTCATATTCTGTCGAACCATACTGACTATTGAGATCGCTAATAACCACCAGCCGAAAATCTTGGCGAGGAGGTACAGCTAAATCACTATTATTAGTTGCTGCTCGATTACTCTTAGCTGTTAGATAGCCAAGCATCAAAATACATAATAGTCCGACTAATAACCACCAAGTAAATCGCCGTTTCATCTACCAAAATCTCAAATTTCAAACAATTATTGATTTAATATATAGCCATACGTTAAAACGTTAGGACACTTTTGAAATACTACTTCCTACTTCCTACTTCGCGCATTCCCTTGCGTCTTACGCCGACGCGGGGTCGCTCGTTTACTTACGAGCCGATTACTATGAATATCCTAATCTAACTTTGTACGGCTATACGCTGCCTAGCAAAAATTATTGTTGAAGATTGTCTAATTGTGCTTAAACTATAGATCTTCAGAGAAGATATTAAGTTAACGTAGTTAAAGATTAGCCAGAGGCACAGCAGCATGAGTGACAAAAAGCCGATTGGGATTGTAGGAGCATCTGGATATGGCGGAGTTCAGTTAGTCAAACTTTTATTAGAACATCCTCAAGTTGAAATTGCCTATCTGGGTGGTGATAGTAGTGCGGGCAAGCAATATAGTTCGATTTATCCTCACTTAGATCATTGTGTCGATCTGACTGTCGAAAAAATTGACGTAGATGCGATCGCCGAACGGTGTGCAGCTGTCTTTCTCGGTTTACCCAATGGTTTGGCCTGCGATCTGGCTCCCGCTTTAATTGCTAAAGGCTGCAAGGTCTTAGATCTTTCGGCAGACTATCGTTTTAGTAATTTAGATACCTACACCGACTGGTATAAAAAAGAGCGAACAGACCAAGATACGGCAAAATCTGCGGTTTATGGCTTACCCGAACTTTTCCGTGAACAGATTAAACAAGCTCAATTAGTTGGCTGCCCTGGATGTTATCCTACTGCTAGTTTATTGGCTCTTTCGCCTTTACTCAAGCAAGGATTGGTCGATCCCTCTACTGCCATTATCGACGCTAAATCGGGTACGTCTGGTGGTGGTCGTCAAGGTAAGATTAGTATGCTTTTATCAGAGGCGGATAACTCTATCGGCGCTTATGGAGTTGCTAGTCATCGTCATACTCCTGAAATTGAGCAAATTTGCAGTATATTAGCTCGTCAAGAAGTTATTGTGCAGTTTACGCCTCATTTAGTCCCCATGGTTAGGGGAATCTTGTCTACCGTCTACGCCACTTTGAGAGATCCTGGATTAATTAGAGAAGATCTAATCACCATCTACAACGCTTTTTATCGTTCTTCTCCCTTTGTGAAAGTTCTCTCCAGCGGTATCTATCCGCAAACTAAGTGGGCTTGTGGCACTAACTTGGCATACATAGGTATTCAGGTAGATCGTCGTACTGGTAGAGTAATTGTGCTATCGGCGATCGATAATTTAATTAAAGGTCAGGCAGGTCAAGCAGTACAATGCTTAAATCTGATGATGGATTGGTCAGAATCTTTGGGTTTACCTAAACTAGGTTTTTATCCTTAATCTCGATCGATTTTTTTGAAATAGCTTTATTGAAGTTAATCTGTTTTTAGCTATAAGTCTCAGTGCTATTTCGTTCTAACTGTAGTGAACCAAGAAATAAATTTCTTGGCTGAAAATTAAAGTCCGTTTAAACGGACTTAATGTACTTAGACAGAGAATTTATTCTCTAGCCCTGTATAAGTCTTAAGCGCAGATCGTCGTAAGACGACTGGGACACGGTAGCGTCCGCAGCTCTAAGCTTTTTAAAATGAGATATTAACTTTAGTCTGAGACTCAAGAGAGTTATTGGCAATGAATCGTAATTTAGTATTTTTGGTTACTAGTAGTCTGTGTCTTTTGAGTTCTATATCTTCAGTCAAGGCAGAAGATACTTTGGCAAAAATTCAACGTACAGGAGTCTTAAGCGTTGCCATTCGAGAAGATGCACCTCCTTTTGGCTATTTAGATGCCCAGGAAAACATACAGGGATACTGTTTGGATTTTTTTGCTTTGTTGCAATCACAATTAACTCAGGAGTTAGAACGAAATACGCTTAGTATTAAGCTACTTAAATCAACTGCAACTAATCGTTTTGGCTTAGTAGCAGATAGCCTGGTCAATCTTGAATGTGGCCCTAATACAATTCGCCCCGATCCTCCAGAAAACACTAATTTTTCTCATCCTTTTTTTCTGACAGGAACACAATTTTTAGTCAAGCAGGATAACTCTCTTAATCCTGAAGATGATTTAAATGGTGCCACTTTAGGTGTAATTGCTAATACCACTACTGCCAAAGTTGTGGCTCAACGCTATCCTCTGGCAACTCTTCAGCAGTATAAGGGAGTGACTGCTCGAATTAGAGGTATCCAGGCGGTGGCACAGGGCAAAATAGACGCGATGATTAGCGACGGAATTTTATTACGCGCCGAAGCTCAACAGCAGGGGTTATCAGCAGCAGAATATCCTTTAGTACCCGAGCTTCCTCTAACTTGCGATCGCTATGGCATGATTATTCATAGCAACGATCCACAGTGGCAAGAGTTTGTTAATTCGGTAATTGATAGCCCAGAAGCAGAAGCTCTATCAAATCAATGGTTTGGTAGCTTATTTAGCTATACTCAATTGGCTCAAGATGGTTGTCAACAATAACTATAATAAACATCAACCTTAAGTGTCTAGACAAAATCAGTGAAATCATTTAGGCTACTCTTGCTTACTTATTGAGAATTTATCTCTTTTGTGTAATGAATGTAATTTATTCTTTAAAAAACCTAGTTACTAAAAATCTCAACAGTAATCAAACTAGATTAATTCGTAACCTGGTAGAGCCTCCTTTTTTATATTCAAAATTTTCAAAACAGTCTGCTCTAATCTTAGGATGTCAACGAAGTGGCACTACTCTATTATTTTTAATACTTAATTCTCATCCTCAAATTAAAGGAATTGATGAGACAGAAACTGGTTATTCTTTCCCTCATCAAAACATTTTATATCGAAACTCAGTCAAGGACTATTTGACCTGTTTTAAGCTGCCCAACCAAACGTTTAATTTTAAATATATTAAACAGCACTATCCACAAACCAAAATTATTTTCCCAATTCGTAATCCTTATTCTGTTGTTTCTTCTATGCGTTCATTTACGATTAAAACTAAAACTGAACAGGGCAATTGGCTTAATTGCTTTGCCAAAAAAGAACTTTTAGGAATAGATGCTGATTTTTTGCCTGATATTGCAGATCTTGATGTAGATAGTTTAGACGAAATTTCTTTAGGAGCTTATATCTGGAAATACAAAAATATGGCGCTTAATAAATATCAGAAATTAGGATTTGATGTTTTTACTTTTAAGTATGAAGAGCTATTAACTAATCCGCAAAAAGTTATTCACAAAATCTTATATTTTCTGGATTTAGATTGGGATAATATTGTTCTCAATCATCAACAATACTACAAAAATGATCGAAAAAAATATCCAGGTGGAACTCGTGGCAATAGAGCAATAAATCTAGCTAATCAGAAACGAAAGCCTAATCTATCCGCAGGGGAAATTAAATCAATTACTTCAATATGTCACGATTCGGTAATTGCTTACGGTTACGAGAATTTTTTTGCTTAATCAATACCCTTGATACATTATTTTCCACTAGTGTGTCTTCAGATTTTCAATCAACAGATCGAGATGTTGCTGTTCATGAGTAGCCATTAAAGATAAGCGAATACGGCTAGTTGGCACTGTCGGGGGGCGAATAGCAGGAGCAAAGATCCCCGCATCGAGCAGCTTTTGAGAGAGATCTAATGCTGCTTCAGAAGTATCGAGATTAAGACAGAGAATAGGTGATTCTGATGGTAACAACTCTAAATGGGATAGTTGCTGTTTAAGGTAGTTAATATTTTGCCAAAGTTGCTCTCTTGTGGAAGGCTCTTGTTTAACAACCTCAATACCTTTGAGCGCTGCTGCGGTATCGGCTGGAGATAAGGCAGTTGTATAAATCCAAGTTACTGCACGATTACGCAGAAAGTCAATTAATTCGCCACTTCCCGCCACATATCCGCCCAAACTGCCCAAAGCTTTGCTGAGAGTACCTATCTGAATTAACGCTTTACCCGTACAGTTGAAGTATTCAACACAGCCTGCACCATTATTTCCCATTACTCCTGTAGCGTGAGCTTCATCTACTAATAGCATACAGGTAAACTCTTCGGCGATCGCCATTAATTCAGGCAAAAGACACAAATCGCCATCCATACTAAAAACGCTATCAGTCGTAATTAAACACCGACGGTATAAAGCACGCTGATTAATTAATTTTGCTCTTAAATCGGCAAGATCATTATGGAGATAATCAATAGCTGTTGCACCACTTAAGATTGCACCCTTTTTCAGACTTGAGTGATTATATTGATCTCCTAAAATTAAATCCCGTTGCCCTACTAAAGCCGATACTGTACCCAAGTTAGCCAAATAACCCGAACTAAAGACTAAGGCAGCTTCTGTTTGTTTTAAAGAGGCGATCGCCTGTTCTAATTCTTGGTGCAGTGCTTTATGTCCACTCAACAATCTCGAACCAGTACTTCCTGTACCATAAGCCTGAGTTGCAGCCACCGCAGCATTAATTAATCTTTGATCGCTACTTAGACCTAAATAATCATTACTGGCAAAATTAACTACGGGTTTACCTGCTAATTCTACTATTGCACCTGGTTTACCCGCGATCGCTTTAACTGAACGATACCAATTTGCACGCTGGATTATAACTAGAGACTGATTGAGCCAACTGTAAGGATTTGACACTTTAAAATTGTTAGTTTATGCCCTTGAGCAAAAGTAATAAGACATTAAAAAAGCGGTAACTTATATCCATCATGGTAAATTACCGCCCGCTTTAAATATTAATTGCCCGATTTATCTCTGCCGAGATTCTACCGTAGCCACGGTTACTGGCTTCCCAAAGAATAGTAGAGCGAATAATGCCAGCACATGAACTGACCAATGAGCGATCACCAATCCCCAAATTAGACAGATTAGCGACATGACTACTGCTAGCAAACCAAAAATATCATTATCGGTACGAAGATAAATAATAATACTAGTTAAAGCCGTGACAAGTAAGAGAATTAAAAACATAATAAGTTTTATTTGGTTCTGATGGGCGATTATCTTGCAGTTACCCTAAAGGATAAGCTTTGCGTCTCGCGTCCGTCCTTTGCGATCGCAACATGTCAATAACAAGCATGAAGATAAACTGCACTTATTAATTAGATAATAATTGTTTATCTATATGCTCAATTTAACGCATGATCCCTGGGATGAAATACGATTTATGAGTAAATCACTGATATTGTTAAACTTCTTTATATAACTTAAGAATTATAGTTTTCAATAATCAATTCAAGCTTTTGATTACGTTGATATTCCATAAAGTTTAAAAGCCAATCTTTTAAGTAGCGAGTTGCCCGACAATCATCCTCATTATAACTAAGAATTAAATCTAGCAAAGTTCGATCTTGTGTAATTAGCCATTGATCGTACCAGCATACAGACTGATCTCCACTACCAGTAGTTTCACGCCAATAGAATCCAATCCAGTTAGCTAAAGATTTTAAAGAATAGCTTTCTACAGGAAAAATGACCGATGCCATCACCCAAAAATGAAGATCGACTAAGCGAGAGAGAATGTCTTTTTTTTGTTCTCTGGAAGTGCCATAAAGTTTCGCTAAACGCTTAATCGTATCCGCTTCATATTCAGAGTAATGAAAGATTGGGGCATCGGGATATAGGGCAATAAAATCGAGAAATTCTTGCCAGATTTTGCCTTCGTCTGCTAAATTTTCTGCCAGAAAAGCATGAAACTGCTCGCTATTATTGCTTCGATCTACCAGCAGCACCCCTAATAGATAATCAGTTTGCCTTTCAGGTTCTGCTTCAATATCAAAATATAGCTCGATCGCACCACTGGGAATCGGCTGAGTATTAACTAGATCAAAATTTGAGCGCACTACAGGGCGATCGCTTTTAATGGCAGAGATTTGTTGTTTTAGTTGATGAGTAGTCTCGTAGCCTAATGTTTCTTCCAGGCTGGTTGCTGAAATATCAAGGAGAGATTGAACGGTGTTTACACCTATTGACTGGAGGTATTCATAGCGTTTGGGAGTTATCCCAGGGATAAGAGATAAATGCTCAGTTGATTTAGCAACTTGATGACAATAGCCATACCAACTACAAAGACTACAGCGTTGACGAGAAATAAATACTTCTGGTTCATTTTTCTCAGTCAGCATGATTAAACACTCGGCTACAGTTTCCTGCATCTTGGTTAGTCCATGAACTAAATTGATTTGATAAGAATTGTGTTCTTTAAGGATTAATTGCGATCGCTCAGGAATTTGCTCCTGAATAATCGCCAAAATCTGAGCATGAAAAGCAGCGATTAACTTGTATTCTGGCTTGGGTTTACGACCAAGTTTGATGTTTACAGGGATATATTCCCAGTTGCCAAAAATAGATGCTCCCGACTGTTTAATTAACAGACTAGGTGCTGCGGTAAAAGTAATTTTGGCGAATAAATCGGCTTGATTATTGGTAATCTGGGGATTGTATATAGCTGGAATGGCGGATTGCCATTGAGCATGACTGACGCTTAAAGTTCCGCCGACGATGCAGTCTACTCCTTGCTGCATCAACTCTATAGTTTGCTTGGTGTTTAGCTGCCAATCATGACGAGATGATTGCGGGCGATGAGGTGTAAGCGATCGCGCCTCAATTACGTTCCGCAGGTGGGTTTGATTTTCTCGCCTCAGCTTAAGTAAAAAGTCTTTAGCGGGATCTTGCTCTTGAGGATTGCCAAATATTTCGAGAAAGGTGCGACGGTTGCAACGTTTATAGTTAAGTAACAGATGATCGGAAATTAGCATTTTAGAGCAAAGCCAGAGAAAAGAATAAAAAGTAATAATTCCCTGCTAGTTTGCTGCATAACAGCACTTTTGACCCAAAATTATGTCGCCGAATATTTAATAAAGAATGTCGATATACTAACAATGGTTCGCCACAAAGCAAGATCTTACGTATGACTAATAGTTTATCTAAAACCGACCTGAAAGAACACCGTCAGCAATTTCCTGGGTTGATTAATAAGACCTATTTTAATTTTGGTGGTCAAGGAACAATGTCCGAAGCCTCCTTGCAGGCGATCATTGACACTCACCAATACATTCAGTCAACAGGCCCTTTTTCGGGTCAAATTAATGGCTGGCTAACAGATCGGGTTAATCTTTTACGTCAGGCGATCGCCTTAGAACTGGAAACAACGCCAGAGACAATTACCCTCACAGAAAACGTAACCGCAGGCTGTAATATTGCCCTGTGGGGGATAGATTGGCAGCAAGGCGACCAAATTGTGATGACGGACTGTGAACATCCAGGAATTATCGCCACAGTCGAAGAAATTAAGCGTCGTTTTGGCGTAGAGGTAAGGATCTGTTCGATCATGGATACTTTAAACAGTGGCGATCCTGTAGCAGCAATTCATAGTCACTTAAGCGAAAATACCCGTATGGTGGTTTTAAGTCACTTGCTGTGGAATACAGGACAGGTGTTGCCCCTCAAAGCGATCGCCCAAGCCTGTCATAACTATCCTGCTAAAACTAAGATTCAAGTCATGGTAGACGCAGCACAATCCGTGGGTTCCCTCGATTTAAACCTACCCGAACTAGAAATCGACTACTATGCCTTCACTGGTCATAAATGGCTTTGTGGCCCTGCTGGAGTTGGCGGACTATACATCAGCCAGTCAGCTTTTGCCGATTTGCACCCAACTTTTATTGGCTGGCGAGGCGTGGAAATAAATGCCCAAGGAAAACCAATTGCCTGGAAACAAGACGGGGCAAAATTTGAGGTAGCCACTTCTGCCTATCCTGAATACGAGGGTTTGCGCAGGGCGATCGCGATTCATCAAGCCTGGGGCAATAAAAGCGATCGCTATCAGCAGATTTGTCAGTTAAGTAACTATCTCTGGTCACAGTTACAGCAAATAGATCGAGTAAGCTGCTTAAAAACCACACCTCCCGAAGCAGGATTAGTCTCTTTCCAGGTTACAGGTATGGAACACAAACAGTTAGTAGATACTTTAGAACAGCAAGGCTTTTTACTGCGAACCATTGCCGATCCTGAATGTATCCGCGCCTGCGTGCATTATCTAACTTTACCAGAAGAGATTGATAGCTTACTCAAGGCGATTAAAGAGAATATTTAGGCGTGCTTAATTACGCAGAAATTCAATTTAAAACTATATTTACGCTTAATGTGAATTACTTTCGTTCTGATTGACTAGTTTTTCCTAAAGGATACCGCTTCGCATATAGCTCTTAGCTATCAGCTTTTAGCTTAAGATAGAATTCACCCCAACTCATTAAATCCCTAGTATCCAAACTTATTCAACTGAACCTGATTTTAAAACTGTTTTCTAAGCAGATTGAGCCAGAATCTTGAGATATTCTTTGACTGTTTGAGCAAAGCCCATTTCTAAAGCTTCAGCAGTTAAAGCATGACCAATTGATACTTCGAGGATACCTGGAATAGTACAGAACTTAGCCAGATTATCTAGGTTGAGATCGTGTCCCGCATTAACTCCCAAGCCCAACGACTGAGCTTTTTTAGCTGCCTCAGCAAACTGTTGCCAAACCGCGTCTAAATTTTGGTTCTCACGGTAAGCAGTAGCGTAGGGTTCAGTGTAAAGTTCGATTCTCTCAGCGCCAGTATCGGGAACCAGACTAATCTGTTCGATATCTGCATCCATAAATAAACTCACTCGACTACCTAAATTGTGCAATTCTTGGACAATTGGGATTAAACGCTCTCGATCCTTGGTTAAGTCCCAACCGCTATCAGAAGTAAAAGTGTCGGGTGTATCGGGAACAAGGGTGCATTGGGTTGGCTTGACCTGACGCACAATCTCCATAAAAGATACTTCCAAAGGATTGCCTTCAATATTAAATTCTACAGTTTTCACCACGTCTAGTAAGTCATAAACGTCTCCTGGTCTAATATGCCTTTGATCGGGACGAGGATGCACCGTAATTCCTTTAGCGCCAGCATCAATACAGATTTGCGCCATTTTAGTAATACTAGGAATACCAAGATTACGTGTGTTTCTAATTAATGCTACTTTATTGAGGTTGACGCTGAGATTAGTCATTTTGGACGTTAGTAATTTGACAGACAAAATAGCTAAGCTCATCGTTCTTGGTTCTTAGCTATTAGCTTGATTGGGTTATTTAAATATATACAAGAATAGTGCTGTTTGATGCTCAAAATAAAAGTTGCGATCGCTACTTCCTATTTCCGTCTTACGAAATTTCCTCAACGCGGGGAACCCGCGCAACGGAATTTCGCGCTATTTCCTATTTTTCTATATAAGTTGAGATATTGTTGCGCAATGATGGACTGATCAAAACGTTTGCTTGCAGCTTGAGCATGAGAAGCCTGGTTAGAAAGGACTTGGGTAATTGCCTGGCTCAAATTGCCTAAAGCATCACCAAACAAGGAAAAATAAACACAGTTAGCCGTAGCAATTTCTCGAAAAATAGGAATATCAGAACAAACTATGCGATCGCTAAAATGTAAAGCTTCTACCAATGGTAAACAAAAACCTTCTGTAGAAGAAGGAATCACGAACAGTTCGCAATTTTGATATAGCCAACCTAATTCACTATCATCGATCGCCGATAAAAACTTGACGTTGGTTTCTAAATTCAAGTCAGCAGTTAAATTTGTCAGCTTTTCTGTTTCTGGCCCTTTGGTGCCAACTATGATCAATTGATAATCTAACTCAATTTGCCCATGCGATCGCAGTTGAGCATAAGCCTTAATCAGTAGATCTAAATTTTTATTTTGCCGATGTTGAGCAACAGACAAGATAAATTTACTGTTTTCTGCTACTGTCTGAGGAACTTTTGTTTCAAGATCTTCAAAGTCAACATAATTGTAGATTACTTCAACGAGCTGATCGGGTCTTAGTTTTGGAAAGTAAAGCCTGAGCTTGTCAGCAGTAACCTGTGATACACAGGGTAAGCCATTACTATTATTAATCGCCTGCTTAAGAAATAATTGATTAAACCAAGCCTGTGGAAAACCGAAGTTTTCGGGACATTCATAGGGATAAAGATCGTGAATTGTCGTAACTATTGGCGCATTAAACTGTCTTCGTAAAAATGGTAAGGGAAAGGATAAATGAACTACATCAGAACCAAGCTGATTAGCTAACTTCGGTAAACCGCTCAGAAACCAAAGATTCCTGACCAGCGAACTGTTTTTGATTTTAACGACAACCAATTTAATTTTGTCTGAATCTAAGGTAAAGGCAGTCTCAAAATAATGCTGCTGCCAGTCACCAATTACCAGACTAATTTTAGTTACCTCAGACTGCTCTGCCAGACAACGGGCTAAATTGACTGCGTGTCGGCAGACACCTGTAGGTTTTACTGGTCGATGTAGTGCTGCAATAAAAACGTGCATATATAGTCGTACAAAGTTAGATTAGGACATTAATAGTAATCGGCTCGTAAGTAGGAAATAGGAAATAGGAAATAGGAAATAGGAAATAGGAAATAGGAAGTAGTATTTCAAAGATGTCCTAACGTTGTTACGTAGGGCTATATATTAATTAATAGTTACTCTCAAAATCGTATTTTAAGCTCGATCCAGCTTTCCAGGCAGGAGTATTGTGTTCATAAGCACCAACATCTGGAGATTTGCCCGTAAAATCAGCCGTAATTTGGGGAATTTCAATTCCAACATCGATCGCGGGGGAATCTTTTTGTAATGTAAAATCGGCAGTAGTACCAGAAAGAGACTTAGTTTCTGCTTGAGGCGATCGCGTAAATTTAGCGTCGGTATCAATAAACAAATTATTCGATTTGCTTTTAGCACCAATACTTTCAGAGGAGGCAAAGATGTTATTGCGGGCTTCAACATTTTCTCCCTCTAGCCAGACCTTGCCTAAAAAAGTATTATTAAACACTCGGTCATATCCCCTGGGACTGCCAGCGACAATGCCGTAGTTATGATCGCTACCGTTTAAGTTCCAGACAACGTTGTGATGAACGGTGCTGTTAAAAGTTTCCAGATCCAAATAAATACCGCGAGTACCCCAAAACGGACTGAAAGACTGAGCATCATGAATCCAGTTATGATTAATTGAACCGCCTTCCAAGTTGATGTGACAGCAGACATAAATTGCCCCTAAATCCGTACTCAACATGCCAAATTCAGAAATATCATTGTAGGAAATTTCTAGGTTGCGACCATCAGTGCCAGCGGTATGCCAATCAAAGTTCATTGCATCTCGACCAGTGCGCTTAATCGTATTGTGGCTAATTTGATGACCATTGCCGTTAATTCTGACAGGAGCCGCATAAGTAACCTGATAGTTGGTATTAACAATAATGTTATTAATTACCTGATGATTGTTTCCTTCTAACAAGACTCCATTACCCGAACTCCAGTCAATAACAGAGTTCTTCAAGACATGATTGCTACCTCGTAGCTGAATGCCCGTATCGTGAGCATGAGCTGCTAAGAACATTGCATCATCAGATTCATAGGCTTTTTCTGACTCTGGTGGAGGTGGTAGAGTCATGTGATGGGAGACATATTTAGCGCGAACTCCGTCGATGATTATGCCACTACTGCGATCGCTAGTAGTAATTGTATTGGCAAACAGATTGAGATTGCGGATAGTAATAAAAGAGCGATCGCTCAAATCAAAGGCTAGATTGCGCTGCTTTACTTCTACTGTTTTGGGAGCTTGATTGTCAGGAGACCAGAGGTAAAGCTCCTGATTGTTGCCGTCATAAAACCATTCACCGCGATCGTCTAGTAGCTCCCGCTTGCCAAAGAGATAAAACCAATATGCACCTCGATCCCAGGCAGCAGTCATTTCTGCTAGTAGTTGCGTTGCCGTTCCTCCAGTTATCTCTCCAGTGCGGGTAGTGTACCATTCATTAGCCCAAACTCTGCCACCTTTCCAGCCTTCAGTCAGTTCGGGAATTGCTTCATTCTGAATTTTTGCCGTCGTTCCCCCCAAACTTTCTACGCCACCACCCAAAAGATTAGGACGTAAAAAATCATGTTCTGGACTGAGATTGGGCAAACGAGCTTCGGGCATCATTTTTCCCCCGACAAATATTTGATTGGCAAAAAATCCCGTATCGCTGTAGCCATTAACGGGTAACTTAGCCTTGGCTCGATAAACGGCATCACGATCTGGCGACCAGTTAGGAACTAATTCTGTACCCGAAATTGTTACCTGTTCTGATTTATAGGCAGCAAAAGTAATCGGCTCTTGGTCAAAACCAGAAGTCAGGGGTCGAACCGTTTCCCGATAAGTTCCCTGTCTAATCCAGCAGGTAGATCCTGGCTGAACTGCATCCGCACATTTTTGAATTGTTTTGAAAGGTTGCTTAATCGTGCCAGGATTATCATCCGAACCTTGGGATGAGACAAAATATCCCTCCAGTTCATATCCCCCTGCTTCACATCCAGACATTCCTAAACTGGTAATAGCACCTACGAAAATAATTACAGCTCTTAGTTTTTTGATTGACATAACGCAAAATTAGTAGTGAAGCCAACAGCTAAAGTTATCTCTGTCTCTAGAGTTAGCAATGAATAGAAGTTACAGCGAATTTCAGTTGATAGAACCCATTACCCATTACCCATTACCCATTACTTCGATAAATTAATGTGTCTACTCAATTGAAAACTGCTGTAGTTAGCGGTGGTGAAACTCATCAACGCATTCTTGATAAACTTCAGACAGCCACTTGCCTTTAGCCGACCAGCTATAAAGCTCTTGAATCCGCTGCTGTCCTATTTTGCCCATTTGCACACATAAATCTGGGTTTTGGGCTAGTTTCACCATGGCTTTGGCCAGATCTCTTACTGCCTGTTCAGGATCATGAGCAGGAACTTTGATGCCGATATCAGGGGTTACGGTTTCTCCAGGCCCTCCTAAATCCAAACAAAGAATTGGTCTGCCTGATGCCATAGCTTCTAAAATCACCCAGCCACCTGTATCGTGCAGGCTCGGATGAACTAAAGCAGAAGACTGTCCCAGCTTGATTAAAACTTCTTGGCGATCCAACAGGCCAAAAAACGTTACTCGTTCGGCAATGTTTAACTCTTGCGCCAGATGCTCAAGCTTTTTCTGTTCTGGCCCTTCCCCGACTATCCAATACTCCGCATCGGTTAAGTTAGCTTCGGCAAAGGCTCGCAACCCTAAATAAATTCCCTTCCAGTGCAGCAGACGAGCAACGTTAATAAATCGACTGGGATTAACTGTGGGGGAAGGACATTGCCTGAGTCGTTCAATTTCTATCTGAGCAATTCCCGTATCAGCAGCTTGTTTAATCTGTGGTGCGCCCAATTTACTGAGTTTTTTTGCCGTATCTTTAGTGGTAGCAAAAGCGATCGCACTCTTGCGAGCGGTCAAGCGAGTCAGGGGATCTAGTTCACCAATACCACGCCAAATTAGCCGCAGATATTCGTAAAGCTTGTTCTTGCCACTAAAATCAACCCAAAATTTAGCGGGAGCTGATTCTCCACCACCCACAGGCCCCCAAACAAAGGGAATTGGCAATAAAGACAATAAGCTGGGAACGGAATAGCGGACAAAGGTAATATGATGAGCCAGATCAAAGTTTATATGCCGATGTAGTTTTTGTGCGACAAAGTATGCCTGGATTTGCCAGAGATAATAGTGTAGCTGTATCGCTCCAGATTGCCCCCAGCGTAAACTATCTTGCCAAAAGGGGAGAGTAAAATAAACAAACTGAAGATTGGGAATGGGGTTTTGTTTTAACTCTGCCTCAATCGCGTCTTTACTCTCATCTGGACGAGTCAAAACCCAGACCTGATGATGTTTCGCCACTTCCTTGGCGATATTCCAGCCAACTCCTCGTTCCGACCCCTTTCCTGGTTCACATGAATATGCTGATAATAAGACTTTCATTTGATTTAGGCAGTAACAATAAATGTTTAATAATGTTTAATATTTAAATTCGCTGTAAATAAGAATAAACTTGTCGATCTAACCCATAAGTGCGTTACTTTTTGATTTAACGACCTGCTCATATAGCTGGGCTGTTTGCTCAGCGGTTTTTTTCCAGCTAAACTCTTTTACTCTGGCTAACCCTCGGTCAATGAGATCTTGACGAAAAGCCCGATCTCGATTGATGCGCAATACGGCTTCAGTTATGGCAACAACGTCGGTAGGAGCGACTAAAACGGCGGCATCCCCTGCGACTTCAGGGATTGAGGAAACATTGCTAGTAATTGTCGGTGTACCGCAAGCCATGGCTTCTAAAACAGTCAGCCCAAAACCTTCATAAAGAGAAGGAGCGACTAGAACATCAGCAGCATTGTAAAAGTTAATCAAAGTCTGTGGTTCTGGATTGCTGACCAAAGTAATATGTTCGCCTAAATTATTAGCTGCGATATATTGCTCCTGTTCGGGGTAAAGATCCCCGCCAACTTTCCACAGACGAACAGGGATATCTTGCTCGACGATCGCCTTAATTACTTTTAAGACCGTTTCAATATTTTTGCGCTGTTGATTAGAGCCTACATGCAGCAGACAAATCTCGTCTGGCGATTTAGTATGTTGTTGCTTCCAGTCAGCTAATACTTTCTTGTCTATTAGATCAAATACTGTATCCACACCATTAGGAACGACCGCGATTTTATCTGGAGCGATGTTTAACCAATGAGCGACATCTTTGGCAGTGTTACTCGAAACAGCAATAGTGCGATCGGCCAAAGTAATTCCCTTGACACAATATTGCCAAACCGCCAGGCTGAAGGCGGGAAAGCGAGCTTGATTTTTCATAATTTCAGGATAGATAAACTGCACTAAATCGTGACAGGTAACTACCACAGGCTTGCCGATCTTTTTTAGTCCATAAGCAATGTGAGCATCAGAGTGATCGATAATGTGGAACAAATCGGCATCTACTTGTTTAACAGCTTTCGGATGATGGTAAAAACGCTCATAATACTTGCGGATAGGATTGCCTGTACGCCAAAGATTCTCTAGATTCTTACTCCAGGGTTGAGGAGCTATTTCTAGAATCTCCCAATCTGGTCTAAGCTCTTTTAGTTCAGCAACCAAGTTATCAGCATAAACATCCATACTAAAAGCAACTTTTGGCTCTCGTCTGACAATCGCTATCCTCATTTATCCTCCTCAATAATTTAAAACCTTTATTTTTACTACCAAAATCAAATCTAGAGATGCTAGATATATTGAGCAATCAGCTTATTTTTTTGCATTAAGGCGATCGCCAGCCAGCTAAGTAAAAAACTAGAGATAGCGTAAATCAACATTGATACAATCGAAACGCTTTGGGTAACTTGCGGTATTTTTGCCAGTAAAATCTCGACTACACTTTTGACCAGAGGATGTATCAAGTAAATCCCAAAAGAACACAAGCCGAGATTAGTAATTAACTTGCTGTTAGAAATAAATTGAGAAACCGCAATCCCAAACAGCAACAAAGAGTAAGCAATTAATAGCTCACTCAAAGCATCAGGTAAATACTTAGCACCCAGAATATCAACTAGTAAAAAAACCAAAAATATTGCAGTTACATTTGCTGGTTGATAGAGCCACTGCCGATCTTTGCTCAAGATTGCCTGGAGCAATAGAGCGATCGCCAAGTAAGGAAAACATCTAATTAACCACGCCAGGTTAACTAAAATGCATCTCCAGATTTGAGCCAAAATATTATCCCCAAGAACTGGAAATAACTGCGCAAAAGCATTATAGTCACCAAGATTAAAGTCATTTTTAGAGACGATCAACAGCTGATAGAGCAAAATGCTGACTGTAGTCAAAAACGACAGCAGAAAAACTGAATATTTTACCTGGCTAAGATAATTTGCCAGATACAACAGCGTCGTCCCAGCTATTAAAAGAGGCATAAAATATAAATGATAAGAAGCGCCTCCCAGGAAAACAATCGCTACAGGATCTGCTAGTAATTGCGGGATTTGTGCTGTTTCTTGAGTTAGAAAAGCGATCGCCAATTTAACCACAACATAAAGTAAGCTCCACAATAGATATGGCACGACGATCCGCTGGATTTTTTTTTGCCAAAAAGCACGATTAATCTTTAACGGCGTTCTTTTCGTACTAAAGTAAAAAGATGCTGCCAAAAAAAACGGTACGGCAAAATAAAATAAATGGCGAAATTGAATAGCGCGATCGCTGATTGGGACTCCCCAAGTTTCATCTCCTGAGTGGACTAAAATCACGGCGAAGGCTGCTAACCCACGACACAGATCGATACCTGCTGCTCTAGATGTTTCGCTCATAAATTACTTTAATGCGGGAATTAATTTTTGCCACTGCTCGACTAATCTTTGGGCAATTCGTTCGTGAGAATAATGTTGTTTTACTCTCTCTATTCCATAGTTCCCCATTTCCTCGCGCCAATTGCGATCACAAATGAGCCGTTTTAAAATTTCGGCTAAAGCTACTGGATTTCCTTCAGGAAAAATCAAGTCATCCCTAGCAATTACATGGGGAATCTCTCCACAGTTAGAGCCTACTACGGCAATACCCATAGCCATGGCTTCAATAATTACGTGACCGAACTGTTCTTTCCAGGTAGCAATAGTACGAGAAGGCAATACCAAAACATCAAATTTGCTTAACTCAATGGGTGCCGCTTCATGAGGTACAGCACCACGCCAGGTTAACCGCTCGGCAATCTGCTGATTTTTAGCTGCCTCACGTAAGTCTGCCTCGCTCTGGCCAGAACCGCACAGAGTAACCTGAAAATCTAAATCCTGCTGTTGAAGCTGGCTCACGGCAGCCAATAGGATATCTAGCCCTTTTTCGGGAACTAATCGCCCCAGAAAACCAATATTTACCCGATCCCGATCTTCTGGCGATTTTTGCGCAGGGGGAGTAAATAACTCCGTATCCACTCCCATTTGCGGCATGACCTCAATTTGTCCCTGATAATTCCAGCTTCGCATCACCTCAGCACCATCCTGATTACCAGCTAGATAGAGGTTGGTCGCCCCCATGACAAAGTTCCGTATCCCACGACGCAGGAACGATAAAGAGCGCAATTGATTCTCCCAGCCAAATACCACCATCGGCTTACGGCATAACTTAGCCCAAAAAGCGACTTCCAGAGCAGATAGCGAAAAAATCTCTTCTTCCACCTGGATCACATCAGGTTTAAAGTCATTAATTACCTGCCAAATCTTCCAGGGGTTATAAATATGCGCTCCGACTCTGCCAGAGAACAAAACTGGTGCCGAGTAAGTTTTGATTTCAGGAAAGGGAGTTTCCAGCTTAATGACACGTTTCCATTCCAGAGCCTGCCAGTTACTAGGAGCTAGCAAAGCAACCTCTACTCCTGTATCGGCGATCGCTTTTAGCTTACCCTGGTTAACTCCTACTACGTAGGTATGGCTGATAAACAAAACCCGTAATTTTGTTGCTGGAGTAGCTTTTTCAAGCTTTGGGTCATTGTGGAGCTTAATAGTATTAGACATAAGAAGATAAAATATTAATAAATTTAAACTTGCGCCTGCTGCTCAAATTTCAGCCGTCTTTCATGCCAGGCTAGCCCCAGCAACATCGAAAGAAACAGCATATAGCCAGGTTCTTCAAGCTGAGTAAAAATAAACCCTAAAACCAGAGTCGCCAGTAAAGTAATTTTTAAGGAATTATCTAAGCCAAAAGATTGCCAAATTACATAGGCTAAATACAGATAGCCTCCTAGACCCAATAGTCCAATATCACCCCAAATTCCCGCCCAGCTAAAAACAGGACTAAATAGACTAGAACCAGTAGCTAACCAAAAACTATCAATAAACTCGCGAGACCTTATCCCAATAGAGGTGCTAGTTGCCCCTAAAGGTTCAAGAATCAGGCTGTAGTCCTGCATAAACCAAGCTCCCAAACGGCTTACAGTATGACCAGGGCCCAAGCCAAATAGCCAGTTGGCTGGAGATTTAAACTCAGCCAAGATTGCTTTGAGGGAATAAAATTTAGTGAACCAAGCATCGCCATTTTTTCCATACAACTCTGGTCTCGCCCAAGCGGTAAAAGCATTAAACGCCTCTAAATTTTGCACACACCAGAAGAAAATCAACCCAGTAACCATAATGCCCAGTAGCAGCTTGATGGTTTTACCCACGTCTTGAAAATTAAAGATAATTAGAATTATCCAGGCTAAAGAATAGGCTAAGATCAGCTGTTTTGAATCAGAAAATAGTAGTTGCCAAGACGCTGCCAAAATCGTCGTAACTCTAATCCAAAGGGGAAAGTTTTTGCCGTTTGCCAAAAAGTAAATAGCAAAGGCAATAGATACCGATGCCGATACATAATTACCCGCGCCTGAGACAAAAAATACTCCACCACAACCATCAGTACCATCAAATCCTTGGGCATCAATTTTTCCGCCATCAATCAGCGGTTTTTGCCCCGCAGCTAGCAAAAAGTTGATCGCTACCGATGCCATAAACCAGCTTTTAAGCCGCCTAAAAAATCTTGCTGACATTGGAATACAGACAATAGCCACTAAAAACATCATTGGCTCCCCCAGCATCATGAAGCTGACAACGGCGTTGATAAAGCCAGCTCGATTCCAGATGGCACTAACTAAAATTGTGACCAGAAAAATCAACATGCCCCAGAGCAAAGAACGTACTAGTATAGTTTGCTGTGGATTTTTGGCAGTTGCCGTAGCTAAAGCAATTCCCAGAACCAGAGGAACAATGACAAAATGAGCATGAATCAAAATTGGTGGAGCCGAAGTTAAAGTAATAAAAATTCGCCCATAAAAAACAAGGCAAAAAGCAAAAATGATGAAGTTAGTATTATTTGCCCCAGCTAAATTCTCTTTCGACCTTTTACTAATTGATTCGGCACTATTAAACATAATCGATACAGTTACATATAACTATTGCAATTAGAATCGTTCTCATCTATGATCAGATCTCATTTACATTTGCTTAATATCCCCAAGATAAAGCTCTGACAAATGTTGCCAAGGTTTTTAACTGATTAAAGCTCGAAGTTTAGTAGTCGTCCAGCTAATCAATTTTGGACGATGTTGGGGAGCATACAACCAGGAAATAGCTGGCTTGGCTAGGGTTAAAGGCATTAAGCCCACCCAAATAAACCAAAGACTATAAAAGATGCGCTTAGGCAAGTTAAAGTTAGAATATTTCCAAAGACTTCTGATTCCTTGATAAATTAGCTTTACTGAGCGATCGCTCGGCACAGGATGAGTCTGGGCATTGAGCCTTAAGGAAATAATTCTTGACCACAGCCGACCAATAGAACGCTGCTCTAAGTCTGGAGGAACCTGATAACCCAGTTCTTGAGCTTTGTTGGTTAGCAAAGCAAAATTTTGGAGATCATGACGGACAAACCGTAAAAAGCGATCGCCTGTCACCGTAGACAATGCCCACTGGTTATTATCGTGAACTCGATAAACGCCTAGAGCATGGTCAATCGCCATTACTTCACCGTAAAATGGCACTTGAAAAGATAGGTAATCATCAGCGCTCAGCTTGTATTCCTTGGGAATGGGAAACAAATTGCTTAACACCTGACGACTTAGAGCATTGCCGCTGGTAGGTGTACTAATGTAACTGCCAGTTTCTAGCAGCATTTGCCAAACTTTTCCCTGAGTAAGAGGAATCGTACCCTGGGGTAATGAATAGCCGAGAGATTCACCCACACCATTCACGACGTTTAAGCGATAATGTACCTTCGCTAGATCGGGTCTCCAAACTTTAACAATCTCCGCCACAGCTTGGGGAAACAGATAATCATCTGAATCGAGGAAGATAATAATTTCCCCTTGACTACGAGCAAGACCACTGTTGAAAGCCTCCGCTTGCTTACCGTTAGGTTGTAAAATAGGAATGATGCGATCGCCATATTCGGCAATAATTTGGCGAGAATTATCCGTAGAACCATCATCGACAACAATTACCTCAATCTGCTCATAACTTTGATTTAAGGCACTATTAATTGCCTCGGCTAAAAAGCGAGCGTAATTGTAGTTATTAATAATTATGCTAACTAAAATATTGGGGGTCATTTTGATAAAGTTGCCTCTATTTGAAGTTGTTGCAGATCCTTTAATTCTCGAAAATAAGCTCCTTCAGGTGGGTCTGTGGGAGATTTAGGGTAAAAATCTATTTTTGGCACCATGATGTTGCAAAAGATCTAAGCTACTGATCTAAAATTACGGTTTGATAATTACCCGACTGGGTGATGCAGCCTTGCTCCAAACGATAGATGCGATCGCAATGTTCGATGGTACTCAAGCGGTGAGCAATGATAATAATTGTCTTACTGCCTGAAAGCGCCTTAGTGGCGTCGGTAATTAAATTTTCAGTTTCGTTATCCAAAGCAGCTGTTGCCTCGTCAAAGACTAAAATTTCTTTCTCGTGATATAGCGCCCGAGCAATCCCCACTCTTTGTCGTTGACCCCCAGAAAGCAACACTCCTCTTTCTCCCACAGCAGTATTTAGACCCATAGGGAGTCTTTCAACTACCTCGGTTAGTTGAGCTGCCTGTAACGCTGCTTGAACTTTCTGGCGATCGATTTGATTATCGGGGACACCAAAGGCAATGTTTCTCTCTAAAGTGTCATCAATCAAAAAAATCGACTGAGGAACATAGCCAATTAAGTTCTGCCAAGCCCTTACTTGATTTTTAACCGAAATCCCATCCACCAAAATATCTCCACTTTGGGGAGAAAGCAAACCCATTAACACATCTACCAAAGTTGTCTTGCCCGATCCTGACTTACCAATCAAACCGATAGAATGACCTTTTTCAATAGTTAAGCTAATGGAATCTAAGGTATCCTTCTGGGCATTAGGATATTTGTATACTAAATTCTTAATCGTGATCTGCGATTGGAAAGCAAGCTTGGACTGTAGTTGAGAATGATGTGCAGACAAAGTATTTAATTCTTCGTTTTGCAATTCAAAATCTTTTGCTTCTTTCAGTTCAGCATATAGAGAATCAAGAGAATGAATGTTATAGCGAATCACGCTGATACAGGAAATGGTATTGCCAGTAGCTGGTAGCAAACGAATCGAGGCGATCGCAAAAATCCCAAATATTGAGGTAATATTTTGACTATCATCCTGATTGAAGGTAACAAATAAAAAGGCAAATACAATCAAAAAGCTAATAATTACAGCTTCGACAATGTAGCGAGGAAGGTTAGAATAACCAGAAGCCAAACCCATATTAGTAGAATACTTTTTCGCTGCGCAATTCATTTGAGCTTCAAAGTAGGGTTCACAACCAATTATTCTAGTTTCTTTCAGTCCACCTAGCCCATGGTTGAGAATTCTAATTATCTCCGCTTCAGCATCAAACCCCTGTTTACCCCAATAAGCCAACTTATCTTTTAAGGGATTTAAGACTAACAAAGAGATAAAAAGTACCACCGTAATGCCAAACGAGGCAGCCGCATTAGTTGATACTAATAGAGCAACTAGAGCAATTATTACTACTCCATTTGATAGCGCCGTTAGCAAAGATAAAACTAAACCAATGCAAAATCGATCCGTAAATGTAACGATACTTTGGACTAAATCGGCGGAGTTTCTACTTAAGTGAAGTGTGTAAGGAGCAGATAAATATGACTTCATTAACTTAGAAGATAAATCGCCTTTTAAACTATGAGAAAATTCGGCAATAGCTTTTTGAGTAAAAAACGATAATGCGCTTTTAAAATAAAAAATAAGAATAGTCAATATGCCAAAATAAAGTATGAAAATTTCCGATGAATTAATCGAAAATTTGACATATAAGCTTTGCAGCCAAACGTTACTACTAATATAGTCTGGCTTGGTCACCATTGCTGAAAAAGGGCCAATTAATCCTAATCCAACCATTTCTAAAAATGAACTAATAATAAACAATCCAAACATTATTAACAATGCTCGATGTTTTCCTGTAGTAACATATAAAAACTTAGCTATAAACTCATTCATATTTACAAAATTATCAACTAGATATTCAAGCCTTTTAATATTTTTTGTTTAAGTAATTTCAATCTTTTATTTGTTAGCAAAATTACCAATCAAATAAATAATATTTTGATTAAAAAGCTTAATATGGATTATGATTAAATAGTATATTTCAGTTATAACCTTGATAATTTAGCTGCGCAAAGTTTAATTCAATTTTTTCCAACAGAACCTTTTGTAGAACGCTCCCAACCTTTGCTACAATTGCCCTCAAACTCAATTAGTGTAAACAGGCTATTCCTTAAGGTTATCGCTTAACCTAAGCAAAAAATGGGAGTACTAAATCAGATACATTTAGCTTGCTACTCCCTCTTTTTCTTTTTCTAGTTACGTTTTAGCTGATGTAGAGCTTTATGCCTTGCCTACAGTGTCTTGTAAAGACTTCCTAGTATTGAAGTCCCATCGTAATACCTCATAAAGTATCGACTGCCAATTATTTAAATTAATTGACCATATTATTAATATCCATAAACACTTAATTCTTTCAGACAAAGAAATAGAGTAAGCGAATATACTGTGATAATATCCTTGAAGGCATTTAAGCCGGGACATAAATGCACCATAGTTTAAGTTAGGTGAAATCCACTCGGCACGTTCTTTCGAGCTTTTAAGTGATTGAGACTGCTCATTATGAATTCTAAAATAGCCAGTCGCACTCGGAACTTCCTTAAGTTTACCCATCACTGCAAGTTCACAAAGAAGCACTTTATCTGAACCATAAAAAGCATCATGTTGAGAAGTTTCTTCAATTATGTCTCTACGAGATAAACCAAAAAACTCATAACATTCGGTTGTCTGGTACAAAACCTCCCAATAGCGCTCACTTGGATGGACTGACATAAAATTGCGCTGCAAGTTAGTAGTGATAATCCTTTTTCCTGGAGTAATATAAGTATTCTTTTCAATCAGAGGAAAAGGGTTATCTCTGTCGTCAATAAGCACGAATTTAGGAAAGCACATCACAACGTTAGGATCATCTTCTAGAACTTTTACACACTCTTCTAGGTAGTTAGGAGAACATTTATCGTCGTGAGCCATCCATTTAAAGAATTCTCCTTTTGCCAACTCAAATACTTTCTTGTAGTTACTTGCTGCTCCTATATTGACAGGATTTCTATGATATACAACTCTTTTATCCTGAGATTGAAACAAACGGCAAATTTCTTCTGTTTTATCTGTTGAAGCATTGTCAGAAATGATAATCTCAAAATCTTGAAAAGACTGTTTAATTAATGAATCAATAGCTAATTTAAGATATTTTTCTCCGTTATATACAGGTATACCAATACTAACTTTAGGGGATTTAATGTTGTTTGCAATCATAAATAATAAATATTCAATAGTAAAATGTAATCTGAGAAATAGTTGGCACAGCATTAATTAATATCAAAACAAATAAAAATATTGTTTTAATATCTCGAAAGAATATATTTAAAATTTTAAATTCATTGCTCAAATTTGATTAAAACTATTTTTCTTGATAAGCTAAACATCTGTAGTTTTAAATTTAGGCACATAATTATTTTAAGTATTCAAGCTAAAAAATCCATTGAATTACTATTTGCTTGGTAATAATGCCATAATTAATCAAGGTAAGCTAAAGTACTATAAATTTTTTATCTAGTCATATTTTATTAATCTAATCTACTAAATCTGCTAAGAATAAGCCCTTACGTCTTAGATATTGTTCAATCAAAATATCCTCTATCTGTTCTTTAGAGATATTGTTCTTTTCTATTAAAATACTTCCCAGTCTTCGCTCTGTAGTACTTTGTAATAATAAAAGTTCTTGCAGCTTGTTTTCTTTCAATATTTTTTTCTCTACTAATAATTGACCAAGCTTGACATTTTGGTTTTTTAAATAAAACTTAAGTTGAGGTAAAGACAATGAATTATTGCGGACTAAAATCTCACCAAGCTTTAGATTAGGGTTTAGTTGTTGTAGTAGTAAAGCTTGGTCTAATTCCTGAGTACTTAACAGGTTTTGCTCTTGGAGAATTTTGCCAATCTTTTCTGGAGAAAAATCTAGATTTTCAATATCTAAAGAGAGATTTGCTTGAGAAAATATACTCTTGACACTACCTGGATTCAATAGTTGCTTAGCAGCAAGATACATAAACGGAGGGATAGTTGAACTGTATCGATGCCAGAGACGACTAGGTTCTTGAGCCAGACGATATAGCCACTCCATTCCCGCCTCCTGAACTAGATGGGGTGCGCGGGGAGTAATTCCTGCATACATGGCGAACACAGCACCTACGCCAATCATCACACCTTTAATTGAGCCTTTATATTGAGACATCCAGACTTCTTGTTTAGGACACCCCAGACAGACAAAAATAATTCCTGCACCACTATTGTTGACTTCTTCGATCAGCTCTTCGTCTTTTGAGGTGCGAATTTCATCAACCGACATAAAAGGAATAGATTTCATCCCAGCAATTTTGAGAATAGGATAATCTTTAGAGATTCTCTGTTTCATCTTGTCCAGAATTTCTGGGGTAGAACCCAAAAAATAAATGGATATATTTGCTTTTTCTGCTGAATCACAGAGATGTTCAAAAACATTCATCCCAGAAACTTGGTTTTGCTCCATAATTCCCAAGCCACGTAACATCATTACTAAAGGCTTACCGTCTGGAGTAACTAAATCAGCTTGATGAAGTACTTCTTGGTACCAGGGATTTCGTCGTGCCTCCATCAACATGTGAACATTTGCTAGACAAACAGCTTTGCTTGCTCTACTTTTTGCCCAACGCAAAATAAGCATCATTTGTTCATCGAAAGGTACGCAAGTAATACCAATATCAATTACTTCTTTCTTCGGTATCATAATATTTCTGATTTTTTTATAACTAGTAAATAAGATGAGTTTTGCTGTACTTATCTTTAATAGCCCAAAATGAAAAATAGTTCTTACAAAATTAGTTTTAAAACTAATACTATGAATAATCTTAATCAAGATTATTACTTAGATACAATGCTTTAATCTTGCATTAACTAAGATAATAGTTTTTTTTTATCTGAGCGTCAATTTCCAGTTTCAAACTCAACAAAAAATTTATCAAAAGCTAGTTAATTATAAAGATTAGTTGAAAATATGCTCAATATAAATGATCTAAAATCACAAAAAGTTTATTTTAGATTATCTTAAATTTACGTAGTTATACGAGTACAAATTAATATATTCTATTGATTTACAGATAATATGATAGTACATAAGTTATTGCTTAATTATCAATAATAAACTATCAATGAATATACATCTAAAAAAACTTGTGTTTTAATTACTATAGTAATAACTTTAAAAATACTATCAAAATAATAGCTTTTTAAAGAATAATAAAAGCCATAGAATATATCAATATAATTCAATTGTATTAATAATTAACATAATAGTACTGAAATATAGAATAAATAAAAGCTATGAATCAGAGTTTTAAAAATCAAAAAGGTTATTATCTTCAAAGTTCTCCTACTGTAGAAAATACTGAAGGAAGTTTAAATTATTTTGACCTAACTACTACGGTTGTCAGAAGATTGCCTCTTATTGCTAGCATTACTATTTCAATGACAGCTTTAGCTTTTTTCAAACCTAGATTCTTTCCCCCAGTTTATGTTGCTAGCTTTGAGCTATTACCAGAAACAATTAATGTAGAAACCAAAGTAACATCTATCGATTATATTAAAGATCGGGAAAAGATTACTGAGGTTGAGCTTGACGATATTCAACTTAAAATCCTTAAAAGTCCTAGTACTATGTCTAAAGCAGTTGAATCTTTGCAGGCAAAATATCCTCAGCTTAACTATCAAGAGTTAGTTAAAAACTTGACTGTGGAATTTATTCGAGATAGCCAAAACAAAAAAAATGTCTTATCGGTAAGCTATGAGCATTCTGATAAACAGCAGGTGTCGGACGTGATTAAAGCTTTAACTCAAACCTATTTAGATTACAGTGCCAATACCCGTTCCGAAGGTATCAAAAGAGGAATAGATGTCCTAGATTTGCAAATTCCTAAAGTCAGTAAAGATGTTGAGCGCTTAGAAAATAAGATGCAGCGCTTGAGAGACGAATATAACTTTATCGATCCTGATGTATCTCTCACGCCAATAGCCGAGCGCACTCAGTTGATCAATCAAGAGCAAGATCGAGTAACCAGCGAATTACAGCAAATGCGCCTAAAACTGAGCAATTTAGAACGTGAACTATCAACTCAGCCGACTACTGCTCCAACAGCAATTGATTTAGCAACCCCGAGGTATCAAGGTCTGCTGAATCAGCTGCGAGAAATTGACATTAAACTCAGCCAAAAATCTACTATTTATTCCGACCAGAATGCCGAAATTCAAGTTCTCAAAGAAGAAAGACAGAGAATTATTAGTTTGATTGAACAAGCGGCAGAAATAATTCAACAAAAGTTAGTTAATGATATTCAAACTCTAGAAAATCGCCAGCGACTGGCACAAAGTGAATCAGCTAAGTTGCGATCGCAACTTAAAAACTGGTCAACAGTCTCTAATGACTATACTAAATTTCAGCAAGAGCTAGATATAGCTAAAACTCAGCTTAATGAATTTACGCGCAAGAAAGAAACTCTATTGATCGATGCAGCAAAACAGCAGTCTCCCTGGCAACTTTTAGCACCTGCGGAAGAACCACAAAACAACGATATTAGTCCTAACAATCGCTTATTGCTTGGCTCTAGTTTGGGATTATTGTTAGGTGTGGGTCTAGCTTTAATGCTAGACAAGACACAAAAGACTATTTATTCTTCTGCCAAAATAGAAGAAATAACTAATTTACCTGTTTTAGGTCATATCCCTTATACCCCTAAAAGAAAACAGCTATCGTTATTTGCTGCGACAAAAGGTTCAACAAATTTCAAGCGACTACCAGCTTCAGATATCTATCGTGACCCAGACAATACAAGCAACTTAGCCTTTCCAGATTTTCTTTCCTCTTCTACCGAAGCATTCTGTTCTTTTGCAGCCAATTTAGGGTTACTAAATTTTACTGCTGAGTCAAAGTATTCAGAATTTGACACCAGCTTAAAATCTATTGCCATTACCTCTGCCGTATCTGGAGAGGGTAAATCTACTGTTGCCCTTAATCTTGCCCGAGCAACAGCATCTATGGGTAGAAAGGTATTATTGGTTGATGCAGATTTGCGGAGTAAAGTACGTTTGACTGAAAGTTTGGGATTAGAATCTGCAATTGGTTTAAAAAACATCCTCAGTCAACATGATCCGAGTCTGGTTTCAGAACATATTCAAAAATCACCCTTTGATGATAACTTGTTTGTTTTGAGTTCTGGCTTTAATGAACTGATGTCTTATGAAAGTAGTCTTTTGCTGGCATCTAGTGGAATGTATAAGCTAATGGAAGAGCTAAAAAGTAATTATGATCTAGTAATCTATGATTTATGCGCTTTGGTTGGCTATGCCGATGTTAATCTCTTAGCAGGTAAAACAGATGGAGTTATTCTGGTTACAGGTTTGGGCAAAATAGACACAACATTATTGACTAAAGCCGTCGAGCAATTAAAAATTTCTAATGTTCCTGTGTTAGGCATAGCAGTAAACGATTTAGTGAAGTAGGGCAATATAAAGCAATATAAAACTGTTCAGATTACAATAGGTAAACCGCGATCGCGATCGCCTTATAATTTAATTTAAGATCTGCTGATTAGTACTAATTACTTACTTAGATTATCAACAGTTAAAGGTAATCAATAATCAGTTAAAATTCAACGGGAGGCAGATCAAGACTAAGTTAGTATTGATATCTTGTCCCCTTTTAACTTAAAACAGTAGATAGCTTTTAATGATCTGGCCGTTTAACAAAACCAAAAAACAAATTGCGCGCATTGAAATCACTGGTGCGATCGCTTCAGAGACCCGCAAACAAGTCCTCAAAGCTTTCAAAACTATTGAAGAGAAGAAGTTTCCTGCTCTACTATTGCGAATCGATTCTCCTGGCGGAACAGTAGCAGATTCTCATGAGATATTTACCGCTTTGCAACGACTACAGTCAGATAAGGACGTTAAGGTCGTTGCCAGCTTTGGTAATATTTCCGCTTCAGGTGGAGTCTATATTGGTGTGGGGGCAAAACATATTGTTTCTAATCCAGGCACAATTACAGGCAGTATTGGCGTAATTCTGCGGGGGAATAATTTAGAACGGCTTTTGGATAAAGTGGGGGTCTCTTTCAAAGTAATTAAGTCTGGGCCCTATAAGGATATCCTGGCATTTGATCGCCAGACTACTGAAGCCGAAGAACAAATTCTCCAACAGCTAATTGATGTGAGCTATAGTCAGTTTGTGGCTACCGTAGCTAAAGGACGGGGGTTAGCCGAAGAGATAGTCCGAGGCTTTGCTGATGGTCGAGTATTTACGGGAGAACAGGCTCTAGAATTGGGTTTAGTAGACCGCTTAGGTACAGAAGAAGATGCCCGTCGTTGGGCAGCAGAATTAGCTGGCTTAGACCCCGATAAAACTGAATGCTTTAATATTGAAGAACCTAAGCCTTTGATTAATCGCTTGATTCCTGGTAGAAGTCAAGCCAACTCAGGTATCGGTATGGCGATCGATGAACTTCAATTTGAACTATCTACCAATGGTTTACCACTGTGGCTCTATCGTCCGTGAATCTTATTGTTTATGGTTAAAGAGCTAAAGAGTTAAAGAGTTAAACTAAAAATTGACCGCATTAAACTCGTAAAAATTAAAACTCTATCAAAATGACCGATCGAGAGCAACTTTCCCCACCTATCGCCCAAAAACATGCTCATATCCACTCGATTCATGGAGATGAAAGGCTCGACGATTATCACTGGTTACGTACGCGCGAAAATTCTGAAGTCATTGCTTACTTGGAGGCGGAAAATCAATATACAGAAGCAATGATGAAACATACAGAGTCATTGCAAGCAGATCTCTATCAAGAAATGCTATCTCGCATCCAAGAAACCGATCTTTCTGTTCCTTCGCGCAAGGATAATTATTATTACTACACTCGTACAGAAGAAGGCAAAGCTTATGGGATTTTTTGCCGCAAAGAAGGTAGTGTGGACGCGCCAGAAGAGATACTACTCGACCAAAATCAACTTGCCGAAGGACATGAATATTTTGCTGTGGGAGTACTTTCTGTCAGTCCCAACCATCAAATTTTAGCCTACTCGATAGACACTACTGGGGCAGAAAAATATACTCTCTATTTTCTCGATTTAAATACCAGAGAAGTCTATACCGAAAGTATTCCCGACACTTATTATTCTTTCGTTTGGGCAAATGACAACCAGACTGTATTTTATATCAAAGTTGATAGTGCCAATCGACCCGATCGCTTATTTCGTCATTCCTTAGAAGATGCTGTTGACAATGATGTCTTAATCTATCAAGAAACAGATGAAGCTTACTTTCTAGCTGTTGATAAAACCGCCAGTGATGCTTATCTCATTCTCAGTTTGGGTAGCATGGTGACATCCGAGGTTCATTATCTCGACGCCAATCAACCGACAGGTTCTTTCCAAATTTTCCAACCGCGATCGACTGGAATTGAATATTCTCTAACCCATCACGGTGAATATTTTTACATCACCACTAACGAAGGGGCAATTAATTTTAAATTAATGAAAACCCCAGTTAATAATATTAGTAAAGAAAATTGGCAGACGGTAATACCCCATCGAGAAGAAATTTATCTTTTAGGTGTTAGTGCTTTTAGCGACCATTTAATTATCTACGAACAAGAAGAAGGAGTTCCCAAACTTAGAATACATAAATTTTCTACAGGGGAAGAACACTATATCTCGTTTCCCGAACCGATTTATTCAGCAGGTGATGCGGGTAATCTCGAATACAACACCAATATCTTTCGCTTTAGCTACACTTCTTTGATAACTCCAAACTCTATTTTTGATTACAACTTAGATACCAAAGAAAGAGAATTAAAAAAAGAAACTCCCGTATTAGGAGGTTACGATCGCACCCAATATGTCAGCGAAAGAGTCTATGCCACAGCCTCTGATGGAACTTCTATCCCTATTTCTCTAGTTTACAAACAAGGGATGGAGAAAAATAGTACAAATCCTTGCTTCTTAACTGCTTACGGTTCATATGGGGCAAATTATCCCGTGTATTTCTCTTCAATTCGTCTATCTTTACTAGATCGCGGTGTCGTTTATGCGATCGCCCATATTAGAGGTGGTTCGGAAAAAGGACGCAAATGGTACGAAGAGGGCAAACTATTACATAAAAAAAATACTTTTACCGATTTTATTTCCTGTGCCGAACATTTAATCCAATCAAAATGGACTTCTCCCCAACATCTTGCCATCAATGGTGGTAGTGCAGGTGGTTTATTAATCGGTGCTGTGCTGAATATGCGTCCCGATTTATTTAAAATTGCGATCGCCGATGTTCCTTTTGTAGATGTAGTTACTACTATTCTCGATCCATCTCTCCCTCTGACGGTGATTGAATGGGAAGAATGGGGAAATCCCCAACAAAAAACTGACTATGACTACATGAAATCCTATTCCCCTTACGATAACGTCACAGCTCAAAACTATCCTCATTTATTAATCACTGCTGGTTTGAACGATCCTCGCGTTGCTTACTGGGAACCAGCTAAATGGACGGCCAAATTGCGCGATCTTAAAACCGACAATAATTTACTACTGCTAAAAACCAACATGGATGCAGGACATGGCGGTGCATCGGGACGTTACGAACAACTTAAAGAAACTGCTTTTGAGTATGCTTTTTTACTAACTTGTTGGGGTATCACTGATTAAGCTCAGGTTGATTATGGTTATTGTGCGATCGCGCTATTAAAGTTTTACAGCCGTTTTCAGTTTTAGTTTATACCAAGTAATGATTGATAATAGCGATCGCAAACTAGAAACAGGATTAATTTCTTCTCTTTCGTCACGTCTTGCTACTGCTAAGGTTCAGATAAGTTTATTGGACAAAAAGCTAAAATCTTTTTGATAAAATTTAGCTCAGTTTAAATAAGCATGAGTTTATGAATCAATCTCAACAACCTTCATCTCAAGAAACAAACAATAAAGAACCGTGGCTTGCCGTTAATTTATCCAAGCTTTTGCCAGGTATAGGGCAAATTTATGCGGGAAAGGTTCTTAAAGGATACATTATTTTATTCAGCTATTTTCTTTTGCTCGTCATCGCTATTTTGCTGCTGATTAACTCCAAGGGTAACTATTGGCTCGGTATTGCTGTCTTAATAATTGCCTTAGCAATCTTACCAATCTGGAATTTATTTGATGCCCATCAGACGGCGAGAAGAAGAAATTCGCGAGAGTTTGAATCTGCCCGCAAGCAAAATAAAGATGCTTGGTTAGGGGTTTTTTTATCGGGATTTATTCCTGGATTAGGACATGCTTATCTCGAAAAATGGTTGCTGGGTAGTCTATTTGTTGCTGCTTTTATCGCCACTTTTTTTGTATCTAGTCCGCAGATACCAATTGTTATTACTATACTTGCAGCCTTATTGCAGATTTTTTTAATCTTCTTTGCTCCATATCACGCTTATGCTTCTGCTCCGATGCGTCGAGAGCGATCGCGAAAAATCATCGTCGGATTTATCGCTGGATTAATTGGCGCTATCTTTTTGTATCCCCTATTTTTGGCGCTCTTTATCCGTGGGTTTATCGCTGAAGCTCGATACATTCCCGCAGAATCAATGCTGCCAACTTTGCAAGTTAACGATCGCCTGATCATTAACAAGTTGGCTTATCGATTTAGTCCACCTCAACGAGGAGATATTATTATCTTTTCACCAACTGAAGCATTACAGCAGCAAGACTACCACGAAGCTTTTATTAAGCGCATTATTGGGCTACCAGGGGATAAAATCCAGATCGAGGACGGAAAAGTATATATTAATGATCGGCCATTACAGGAAAATTATATTCAAGATTTGCCTAACTATGAATACAAAACTCAAGTAGTTGCAGCTAATTCTTATTTCGTTTTGGGTGACAATCGCAATAATAGCTATGATAGCCATTACTGGGGGTTTGTTCCCCGTCAGAATATTATCGGCAAGGCTACTCAGCGATTTTATCCTTTTGCTCGCGCTGGTTCACTGATCGGCAAATAACCAAAAAATAATTAGAAATAATCAGCAAAAAACCCTGTGTAATCACAGGGCTAAATAATCAAATTAATCAAACTAATGTTACTGGGTTCAAACTAACCAATAATTTCTTTGGCTTTAGCGACGACATTATCAACACTGAAACCAAATTTATCCATCACAGTAGCACCAGGAGCGGATGCGCCAAAGCGCTCAATACTGACGGAGCCACCTTCACTACCAGTGTATTTTTGCCAACCGAAACTAGTTCCCGCTTCCACAGAAAGACGTTTGGCAGCAACTTTAGGTAGTACTGAATCTCGATAGGCTTGATCTTGAGCTTCAAACAGTTCCCAAGAAGGCATGGAGACAACCCGCACTTTCTTACCATCAGCAATTAGTTTTTCGGCAGCACCAACGCAAAGCTGTACTTCACTACCAGTACCAATCAAAATTAGATCTAATTCTTCAGGCGCAAAACCACAGGAAAGAACATAAGCACCTTTAGTCGTTTTTTCGATGGAACTACCTGCTAGGTTGGGTACGCCTTGGCGAGATAGTGCAAGCAATGTTGGTTTGTTTTGTTTAGCGTATTCAATCGCAATTTTATACGCTCCTGAAACTTCGTTGCCATCCGCAGGACGAATAACTGTCAAGTCGGGAATAGCTCTTAAAGAAGCGATAGTTTCTATGGGTTGGTGTGTTGGCCCATCTTCACCTTGACCGATGGAGTCATGAGTCATGACCCAAATTACTCCTACTTCTGACAATGCAGAAAGGCGAATTGCCGCCCGCATATAGTCGGTAAAGATGAGGAAGGTCGCACCATAAGGAATTAATCCCGAAGAGTGTAGCGCCATTCCGTTACAAATTGCACCCATTCCATGTTCCCGTACACCAAAGTGAATGTTACGGTTTTGATAAGCACCTTTTTGGAAATCGCCAAAGCCTTTTAACTCAGTCAAATTAGAGTGGGTTAAATCTGCCGAACCACCGATCAATTCGGTAACCACAGGAGCCAATTTGTTTAAGCAACCTTCTGAATACTTACGAGTTGCCAATCCTTTATCTTCGGGGGTAAATGTTGGTAAGACATCTGACCAACCGTCGGGTAATTTACCACTAAGGAAACGCTCAAATTCTGCTGCTTCTTGGGGATACTTAGCTTTATAGTCAGACATTACCTGATTCCAAGCTTGCTCATCTGCTGCACCACGCTCTACTGCTTTGCGCATATGGCTAAGAGCTTCGTCAGGAATTTCAAATGGTTCGTAGTTCCAGCCTAAGTTTTCGCGGGTGAGCTTGATTTCGTCTTCACCTAAAGCAGAACCGTGAATACCACCAGTATTTTGCTTATTTGGCGCACCATAACCAATAATGGTCGTCACCTTGATCATAGTTGGCTTGTCGGTGACGGATTTAGCTTCTTCAATTGCTTTGGCGATCGCATCTAGATCTGTATTCCCATCTTCAACATGCAATACGTGCCAGCCATAAGCTTCAAAACGCTTAGAAACGTCTTCAGTAAAGGCTACATCTGTCGATCCATCAATCGAAATGTGGTTGTCGTCGTAAAAGGCAATTAATTTACCTAATCCTTGGTGTCCCGCAAACGAGCAAGCTTCTCCAGAAATACCCTCCATGTTGCAGCCATCACCCACAATTACATAGGTGTAATGATCGACTAAAGTGGCATCGGGCTTATTAAATTTCGCTGCTAAATGAGCTTCTGCTAGCGCCAAGCCAACACCATTAGCAATACCTTGACCTAATGGCCCTGTAGTAACTTCGATCCCAGATGTTACAAAATTTTCGGGGTGTCCAGGGGTACTTGAACCCCATTGACGAAACTGCTTAATATCTTCGATGGAGACACTATCATAGCCTGCGAGGTAGAGTAGAGCATACTGCAACATCGACCCATGACCAGCAGAAAGTACAAAGCGATCGCGGTTGAACCATTTAGGGTTCTTCGGGTTATAACGCATGAACTTATCCCACAGCACAAAAGCCATCGGCGCTGCGCCCATCGGTAATCCTGGATGTCCAGAACTAGCTTTTTCTATGGCATCTACTGCCAAAAAACGAATCGAATTAATACAAAGTTCTTCAACTGATTTAGTTGATTGGGTGGCAACTACCATATTGGTTATATAAATAAACTACTGAGCAAACAAAAAATTTGGGTATGCTTGGACACTACTAAAGGAGCTTTGATTCAGACTAGATTTTAAGGTTCTGATGTCAAGTCTTGTGTTTATCTTCTCATCCTATCGGAACGGCTAGCAAGTTCCAACACTTTTAAAATTTTAAAATTTAGATCGACTCATCACCCCGTGAGCAGCCAATCAATAATTTAATTGCTTAACTATTAGCTTGAGGCTATTAAAACATAAACTATAGAGTTTTAATTCGTCGATCTGTGCTTAAAATAAATTTGAATGATTTAGCTATATTTTTTAAAAGCTAGAGTAACGTTATGACCGCCAAAACCAAAGGAATTTGATAGGGCAACGTTTACTTCCTGCTCTCTACTAGAATTAGGTACATAGTCTAAATCACAATCTGGATCGAGATTTTCTAGATTAATAGTGGGTGGAACTCGATTATTGGCGATCGCCATTACTGTAGCCACGGCCTCAATTCCCCCAGAACCACCTAATAAATGACCAGTCATCGACTTAGTAGAGCTAACTGTGATTTGACTTGCTCTTTCTCCCAACGCCTTTTTAATGGCCTTAGTTTCGTTGGAGTCATTAGCCTGAGTACTAGTACCGTGGGCATTAATATAATCAACTTGATTAGGATTTAAATTTCCATCTGCTAACGCTAGCTCAATCGCTTTAGTAGCACCCTGTCCCCCAGGTACAGGAGAGGTCATGTGATAGGCATCACAGGTCATACCATAGCCGACAATCTCCGCATAAATTCTGGCACCACGCTTAAGCGCTTGTTCGAGTTCTTCCAGCAATAAAATCCCCGAACCTTCCCCCATGACAAAACCATCGCGATCGCGATCGAATGGTCTACTAGCATTTTCTGGGCTGTCGTTACGAGTAGAAAGTGCTTTTGCCGAGCTGAAACCAGCAAAGGAAAGAGGAGTCACTGCCGCTTCTGCGCCTCCACAAATCATCGCCTCGGCATAGCCTCCCTGAATTAACCGAAAAGCATCACCAATGGCATGAGAACCCGCAGCACAGGCCGTTACCGTGCAAGAATTGGGGCCTTTAGCTCCCGTATGAATTGCCGTCAAACCCGCTGCCATATTGGCGATCATCATGGGAATTGTGAAGGGGCTTACTTTTTTGGGCCCTTTGGTGAGCAGATTTTCATTTTGAGTTTCCATTACTCTAAGACCTCCCACCCCTGTACCAATTAGGACTCCCACCCGATCGGCATTAAGCTCATTAATTTCCAGTTGGGCATCGGCGATCGCTTGTATACTGGCGCAAACACCAAATTGAGCGAAGCGATCCATCCGTTTGGCATCTTTTTTATCGAGATACTCGTGAGGATCGAAGTTCTTAACTTCCGCAGCAATTTGACAGGCGTGTTCTGAGGCATCAAATAGAGTTACTGCACCTACTCCACTTCGCCCCTGCAATAAACTATCCCAATAGTCCGCTAGATTTTTACCAATGGGGGTAATTGCACCCAAGCCCGTGATTACAACCCGCTTGTTTTGCCTATTTGTCATTTTTGCTCTTTAATACGCTTTTGCTGTAGCACTTATTGATTCAGGCTGCCCTTGATTATGTTCATCCTCGATTAAGCTGGAACACTTTTGACGATTACTTCAATAAAGTTGGCAGCCTCGATCGACACCCTTAAACAGAATGACGAGAATTAAGCTGCGGCAGTCTCTGTAGCAATATGCTCAACTGCTTTGCCGACGGTATCTATTTGTTCTGCTGCTTCGTCAGGAATCTCAATATCAAATTCTTCTTCTAAAGCCATAACTAATTCTACTGTGTCTAGAGAATCAGCACCCAAATCATTAGCAAAGCTCGCCTCTGGAGTAACGCGATCGGCTTCTACTTCTAGTTGATCGACGACGATGCCTTTTACTTTTTCAAAAATTTCTTGATTCATTGATTTTTCCTTTTAAATAACCCGTTTCAAACTATGTAAAAGCCTAGTTAAATTAGACGGGTTTCCTAACTAAACTAAGCGCTAGCTTCAATAAAAAAGCGGCAACTTTCATCTTATCGGAAAGGGGGACAAAGTTTGTCGCTAATCTGGCAATTGCTTTACCCTGCAAAACTTAAAGATAGAAAATTCCCGAATTTTAATTCGTGTCAAAAGATCATTAATGAAAAAATCAAAATGGAAGAATACCTTGAGGCAGGTAATTCTTCCTTCGGCGATCGCTGTTTAACTATCAAATAACAGAGCAACGAAGCTAACAATTTGATAATAATAACTGCTTATTTTCTGGGTGTTTTAGCTGTTTTAGCCATAGCTTTAAACTTAGCTAAACTGCCCCCAGGACGGCGACGATATTTAGTTGTAATAGGCATTAAGTTATCGCTAGCAGCAAAGGTTGCTTCCGCCATTTGACCATTACTATTATTTGTTGAGTTGGTCTTGCTCATTGCTGCAACCCAAAATGGAGGCTCGAATGATGATGCACCATTTTGAGGGGTAGTCTTAACCTCTTTTTTTACTGCTTGAGACTCAGTCACTTTGCCATTTTTTGACGCTTTTCCCTTGGCGGTAGTAGCTTTGGTAGATTTAGTCTGAGCAGGCTTACCCTGAGTAGCGATCGCTGATTCTAGCTTGTTCTGGGCAGTTTCCACCGCTTCTTCAGCCGTTTTTACCACCTCTTGTACTGGCTCAGATTTGGCTATTTCTACCGCCTTTTCCTTAACTACTTCTGTTGCCTTTTCCGCCGTTTTTAACGCCGATTGGACTACTTCAGAATCTTTCAGTTCATCTAATTCTAAATAATATTTATTGTCAGAATTGAATATTTTTTTAAGCATTTGCATGGTGTAGATTTACTCCTATTAATAAGACTAAAGAATCGATGCTAAATCAAGATAATTATTGTCGATCGTCTTTTGTTGGCTGAAAAATTGTTTTTGGGTGGTGCGATATCCCAATTCAAAAGTATTTAGCTCATCCTTAGTTAAAAGACTGCGATCGAATTTTGCTTATCTTTAGCTCCAGCTAAATATACAGGAGCTATAAAACACGATAGATATTTGGCTACTCCTATCAAGCCAGAAAACTAAACCTGTCGCAATGATACTTTACAAAAATTAATTACCATTAGGATCGTGGGAGGATCTTTATTTACTAATTGGCACGATAGGCGGGAAAAAACTGGGACTGCTGTAGCTCTTCTACAGATTTATTGATAGCCTTAGCCCTAAACTGTAGTAAGTCGTTATATTTTTCTAAATCTACCACTGAGCGCAATGTAAAAAACTCATGTCTCTGTTTAGAAAAGCCTGACTTAAAAGTATAGAGATTATCGTGCTTGCCACCTACGCCACCGCCAATATGTAGATACTTATTTCCCCTTTCTTTTGCCCAAAGTCGCATCTGATGTAGTAGTAAGTTAAAAGGAGACTGCTTGAGAAACTCACTCTTGGTGCCACCTAAATGAGCCTGAACAATGCCACATGATTCAAAGAATAGGCAAGCACAGACAATTTCTCCTTGCAGTTCAACTATCCCTAAGTGAACTTTCTCGCCTAATTTTAATAACCCTTCAAAGTAATCACGACTAAAGTAATAAATATCTATTGCCTTAACCCGATTCATTGTTTCTTCATAGATAGAAATAAATTCATCGATATATTCGGTGAAGGATACTGTTTTGGCACTAAATCCTAATCTTAGACATTTATTAATTGTACTTTGATGTCCCTTACGAGTTTTTGCCCAAATCTTAGCTTCATCTAAAGTCAAATCAATTGAGACAGTTTTACCATTTTCGATTAAAGGATTTGACAGAAAAACTTTGGCAAAATTTTCTCCCAAGATTGGGTGTAATCGCAGAAAAGCTGAACATACTCCTCTGGTCTGTAAAGTGTGGAGAAACTGCTGAAGGGCAAAATCAGGGAATTCTGGATGATTAGCAGCAGCATCACTCATTAAGATGCCAGGATAACCATAAGGAGAGATAATGTCATAAACTTCTGCCCCAAAAGAATTTGCAATATCAGTACAAGAACGGAGTAAATAGGGGGCAAAAAATATTTTATCGTCATCCTGTAAGAGAAATGCTTCGGGAAGAGTCTCTGTACGTCGAGCATCTAAGGCAACATAGTTTGGTAGATGATATACATCGTGAGGCAATTGTTCGAGGGTTGCCAACCACAAAGGATGATTTACATCTAAAGTAACTATGTCCATTGCCGATCAAATGATATTAATATAATAATTGGTCTTAAAATTACAAATTTTATAAGCTTCAGCTTGATTTGAGCTAACATCGAGGTCTAATTAAACAGCTGTTACGGCGCAACCCAAACCACAGGAAATACTTGGGGATCGCTAAAATCAGGATCGCCGTTGGCTAGCTTACGACAGAGTTGTTCATCGAAAATATGAATTTCTTTGCCCTGTGGATTGGTGTAGGGTTGATAACAATTATCTCGATCCTGAAGATGAACTGCCAAGGCTTGTCGATGCTGTTGACTATGATTAGGATAACTGCCATGGATTGCCCAGCAGTGATGGAAGCTAACCTGACCTTTTTTAAGAGTCATGGGGATTTCAACTACTTGTTTGCCTGCTGCTTGTAACTCTTGGATTAGCTCCCTTAAATTAGCATTATTAAAATGGCGCATTGACTGTAAACCAGGCCAGCGATGACTTTGGTCTAAAACTACTAAAGGGCCTCTTGCTTCATCACAATCGTGGAAAGGAATCCAGGCAGTCAAAAGATTATCTGAACTACAGGTACTCCAGTAAGCGCGATCGCTGTGCCACCCCACCGCGCTACTAACTCTTGCCGACGACTTAGCAGGAGGTTTGTAGACTAGTTGATCGTCTAAAATCCGAATCTCACTAGTCCTGGCTAATTTAGCGGCGATCGCGCCAATGACTGGTTGAAGTGCTAACTGCTTTAGTTCGGCTTTTTGCAGTGAGACAAATTCGTTGTTGCGGATAATATCGCCGTCTTCTGGTTTCCAGTTGCTATAGCCTGTAGCGATGGGAAGCACTCCATCCCTAGCTCCCTGATAAAATGCTTGGCTACCAGCGATCGCCCGATCGATTACGACTTCAGGAATTACGGGGGGGGAGATATACCAGCCGTGTGACTCATAAAAGCAAACATCTTCTTCTGTGGGCAAAAGATCTTGCTGTTCTTGAGTAAGAACTCGATCGGGTCTATACATGATCGTGAGTTAAAAAAATCTTAAAAAAGTTTAAAATTTTTGATTTTACTTATTAAAAGTTAAATTATATAAGTAGTAACAAAACTTTTATAATCATAATGGCAAAAGAGCATCTATAAAAGTCATCAAAAATAAATTAAACTAATCTTTATCTTAAATTTATCTAAGATTAATATTAATTTTACTACTAGAGGTAATCGATTTTTTTAAAAACTTTTTAGATTAAGATCTTAAAAGTTTCTGATTAACAATTCGCCAGATTATTTAGCTGAAATATAGCTGGCGATCGCCAATTAAGTAATTGTTTTGCTTATTATTTATCGGGATTGCTAATTCAGGGTAAGTTTAAGTTAATGACTCGTTGTTAATTCCTCTGGATTTAAGTAAGCGTAGACGCTTCTTACGAGCAATCTCTTGTAAATCTACATTACGGTCAGTCTCATCAACAATTTCTCCTGTCAGCACTTCTAAAACGTCTTCCAGGGTGACAACTCCTGCCATTCCACCGTATTCGTCGAGGACTACTGCTAAATGTTCGCGGTTTTCTTGAAATACCTTAAGAAGTTTATCGGCACGATTAGTTTCAGGAACAAAATGGGCGGGACGCTGAAGAGTATTAATTTGGCGATCGCCATGTCCTTCAATCATAGCGGTTAGAAGTTCGTCTTTTAGCACCAAACCCGTAACATCATCAATAGTTTCGTTAATTACTAAGATGCGAGTATGCTGAGATTTGATAATTTCGGATTGACATTCAGCTAAGGTTTGTTCGCCCTTTAGATAAGTGACAATAATACGCGGACTCATTAAATCTGAAGCGTTGAGGTCGTTTAGCTGAAATACTCGCTGAATCATTTCTGCTTCATCGTCTTCGATCACCCCTTCTTGATAACCGATGTTAGTTAAAAATTTAATTTCAGCCTCATCAGTAGTGGGTAGGCTCTGACGTTTAACCAGAGGAGAAGTGGCACGTTCAACTAGCCACACTAAGGGCGTAAAAATTATGGTTAAAAACTTAACAGGAATGGCGACAAATAAACTGATTGGTTCAGCATAGCGTTGACCTACGGTTTTAGGTGTAATTTCGCCAAAGATAATAATTAAAAACGTGAGAACTCCCGACACGAGTCCTAACCACTTAAGGCCTAATATCTTCGTAGTCAGACTACCAACCAGAATACTGCCAACAATATTAAAAATATTGTTGAGAATAACAATCGTGGCTATGGGTCGAGTAATATGCAAACGAATACTTGCCAGAGCTAAAGCTGCTGGTTTTTTAGATTGAGCTAATTGCCTAACTTTAATCGGCGAAATAGACAGTATTGCCGCTTCCGCCCCAGAACAAAAGGCCGAACCAGATAAGACCACGGCGACAACGATAATCAGAGAAAGCATATAACAAGATAATAGTTAATCTTTAATATAGTTCAAAAAGAGAAATAAGCATGATCATTATTCACTTTGGCACGGTATCCAAAGGATGATCTTTAAGTTCATTGTAGGATTAGTTAAGTATTTCGATAATTCCTGTCTGACCATCTAGTCTGACTAATTGGCCATCATGAAATAAGTTCATGGCATTATCTACGTCCATAACCGCAGGAATATTGTATTCTCTAGCGATGATCGCACCATGAGACAAACGACCTCCCACTTCCGAAATTAACCCCCCTGCACGGGCAAGAAGAGGTGACCAGCCAGCGTCGGTGTAGGGAACAACGATAATGGTTTGGCGATTGATGCGATTGGGCGCAGCCCACGCTTCGCTATCGCTTTGTTGCAGACTAGAAATAACTTTGATTACTCCTTCAATTTGACCAGAGCTACTACCAATACCCTGTATCTGATTGGGTAGGTTAATTGTAGGCGCTTGCCAGGTAATGGTTTGGGGTTTGCCATAAACTAATTTAGGGACAGGATTTAATTTTACTGCTGCTTGCCACTGTTGCTTTCTGGTTTGAATTAGTTCGGGTAAATCTTGTTTGAGTGGGTGATGTTGAGCGCTATTGTTTACCAGAGTAGTAATTTCCTCTAGCTTGAGTAGAAAAATGTCTCCTGCTTCAGCAATTAAACCGCAATCCAGCCACTGTTGTTCTAAAGCTAGAAAAGCCCAACGCAATTGTGCTAATAGTCTGTTGTATATTTCTCCTACCTGACTTTTAAGGTCTAATCTTTTTTGGACTAATTTTGCCTGCCAAGACTGTGAAGAAATACTAGATTTGGCTTGGGCAATTTTGGCACCGTGGACATCAAAGTAAAACCGAGTAAACATCTGTCGCGGAATACCAGGCTTATCTTGCCAGCGCGGTACGGCAATGTCTGTCGCTACTTCACTTAAATAGCCATATTGATCTAGCCAGAGATTGAATCGCTCCATGACGCTGCTCCCTTCGGAATTTTCGGCAATATGAGCAAATAAGGAGGCACTGGAGTCAAAGGTGATTTGTTCGGTGGCTAAAAGTTTACGGGCTTCAGTCGCTATTTCGGCTAAATAACTTACTGCCATGACTTCTGGCGCTTGACTATTATCTAATTCAGTTTCGGCAACTTTAAACATGCCTTGGCGAATAGCAAAGCTGAGAGGAGCGAGAATATTGTAATAGGTCGCTTTATCCAGTAGTCCCAGAATTGTATTAATCCTTTCAATAATTTCTGTCGATGATAATTCTGTGGTTGGTTGGTTGGCAATTGCCGCCAGAATGGGACGAAAAAGCTTGACGCGATCGCTCTCAAAGTCAGTGTCTAAGCGCCATTCTCGTTTTAAAAGTCGCCAGAGTCCAGGCAAGTTTCTCACGGTCGAACTCAAGGGTGGTTTGCTAAATGTTGCTCCTCTGGTCAGAAATTCTAGGCTTTCGGGTGGCAGACCCATGCGACGGAAAATCGTACCTAACAAAGAGGCATTAAAATAGGCGCTAGCAAAGTGTAGGGTAGCAGTTTGCTCGAAGTTTAAATCTTTAGCGCGATCTCCTAAGACAATTGTAAAGATTTTACCCCAAACACCACAGGTTAAAGGCTGATTAATCGACCAGGTTAGGGGACGAATTTTGCCAGGAATCACCTCCGCAGCGATGCGTCTCGTCCAAATCGGCTGCATGGTTGTAATAGGACGTACCTGCAATAGCCATAGTCTAGTGCCGTCATAAGTCCACTCAATATCCTGGGGAATTCCCTCAAATAAATCCTCCATTTCCCTGGCTAAAAGTGCTACCGATTCAATAATGTGCTGGGGAATAACGTTACTCTGCTGTGACTTTTCGGCAATCACAGTAATTGTCTGCTCTTCTAATGAAGTTGCCGAAGAGGTCTGAGAAATCTCCACCTGATATCTTTGAGGAGTATATTTACCTGAGACGATTTTGGTTGCTTTGCCTGGTAATGCCTCGATCGCTACTGTATCTCGTAACTGATTTACAGGATCGCGACTAAATGCCACCCCGCTATATTGACCCTCAATCTGTCGCTGGATTAAGATCGCCATCGATGACTCTTGTTGCTGGTTTTGGCGACGATACTCGATCGCACTGCTGTCTAGATAGGAAGCCTGGCAATCAATAATGGCTGATTCTAATTGATCTTTACTGGTAACGTTGAGAATACTAATATACTGTCCCGCAGCGGAAGCTGATTCAGAATCTTCGCCAATTGCTGAAGAACGTACAATTAGGGGCGTTTGAACTGTGGGTTCGAGCTTTTGGATCAAGGCTTTTAGATCGTCTCCAGGACGTAAGATCCAGCCTTCAGCTACATCATATCCCTGACGTTTGAGCCGAGACAAGTTGGCCGCTTTTGCCCCGACTTCGCGGGCATCTAATTTGCTATTTAGACTAATAATATTTTTGTCTCCCTGAAAAAAACGAAACATTTTGCTTTGACTAGATTTATCGGTAGTGGCAGCCAAATCTAAATCATCGGGGATATTTTGATAGATCCAGCCCAATAAACAGGCCAAGCCAAAAGTAGCAAAAGCATATTCTGGTTGGTAAGGATGACGCAAGCCAATCATCACCACTAATAATACTAAAGCACCATATTTCCCCATGAGGCGATCGCGAATAATTGTAAATCCCACTAGACTAATCAACCAGACTAATCCTGCTGAGAGCGGATCATGAGCCACAATGCCCCAGACAGCATTGGTTGTTCCCGCACCTTTACTAATCCAGTAACGTCCCATCACCAGGGCAATAATGGCGATAATTTCCCAAGCTGAACCTGTCGAGAAAAATACTCTAGTGAGGAAAACCGCAGTAATTCCTTTGGCTGCTTCGGAGAGTACAGCGCACACACCAGCTACTTTACCGCCATGATAAAAGGCTGCGGATACTGAAATATTCCCAGTGCCTAGTTTGCCTAATTGACGACCAGTAAGAGCATAGGTCAGCCAGTCAATTAAGGGCAACCCACCCAGCAAAGGACAAACAATAAATACGGTTAGAGAACCCCAAATTGGTGTCAGGTTCATGAGCCTCTATTTATAACTATTGAATTAGAGATACTTCGCAAAATTTATTGGGCTAATGGTTTTATTGGCTTATTGTACCCGCTTTGATTTCTCTGATGAAATGAAATGAATCTCGATCTGTGTTTAGTCTCATCTAGCTTAGGATTGGTAGGTGCTAAGTTTCCTGAAGATCAATCTAGTTGCGATCGCTTAAAATACTTAAAGATGAGTTTTAAAATGAGAACATGAATCCCGATCAAGTAAACTGTGCGGTAGATTGCGCTCAAGGCTGTGTTTTAGGCGATCGCTGTCCGCATAAAGAGTATCAAAACCAGGCTGCTAATTTTATTAAAGATACTTCGTTAGACAAGATGTTAGAAATGGCGGAAATAGCCCGCATGAAGAAGATATCTGAACCGCCGAAATGGGTGATTCCCGACGAAATTTGAGACGTAAGGGCGAATAGCCGTTCGCCCCTACAAGATTTTGTTTACAGACTTGGTTGTTTTTGATGCCATTGTGTCGCCTGTTCGTAGGCATGAGCAGTATGAAACAAGACATCTTCTCTTAGCACATTGCTAATTAGCTGCAAGCCAATCGGTAAGCCTTGAGCATCAAAACCACAGGGAATACTAATTCCTGGTAAACCCGCTAAGTTAACGGGAATAGTCATTAAATCAGAAAGATACATTGATAGGGGATCATCAGTTTTCTCCCCTGCTTTAAAAGCCGTCGAAGGAGAAGTTGGACAGACTAGAACATCTACGTCGGCAAATGCTCGATCGAAGTCTTGTTTGATTAAAGTCCGTACTTTTTGCGCCTTGAGATAATAAGCATCATAATATCCCGCCGAGAGGGCATAGGTACCCAACATGATTCGACGCTTAACTTCTGCACCAAAGCCAGCAGCACGAGTATTGGTATACATTTCTAGCAAGTTCTCTGATGCTTCGCGTACCCCATATTTGACCGCGTCGTAACGAGCAAGGTTAGCCGAGGCTTCAGAAGAAGCAATCATGTAGTAGACAGGTAGACCATAGCGGAAACGAGGACAAGAAATTTCTTGGACTTCTGCACCAAGTTCTGTTAATTTAGCGATCGCTTTTTGCACCGACTCGGCGACTACTGGATCTAATCCTGAGCCAAAGGTTTCGGTTATAATGCCTACTTTTAAGCCTTGTTTGAGTTCAGGCTGGAGATATTGAGTATAGTCGGGAATATCTACCTTCAGGCTGGTAGAATCATGGGGATCATACCCAGCGATCGCTTTTAACAAAATCGCTGAATCTTCCACGGTACGAGAAAAAGGCCCAATCTGATCTAGGGAAGAAGCATAAGCTACTAAGCCAAAACGAGACACTAAACCATAAGTCGGCTTCAACCCCACAACCCCACAAAAAGAGGCTGGCTGACGAATCGATCCCCCTGTATCTGAACCGAGAGAAACGACACATTCTCCTGCGGCTACGGCTGCGGCTGAACCACCAGAAGAACCTCCTGGTACTCGTTCTAAGTCCCAAGGATTTGCTGTAGTTTGATAACTAGAGTTTTCCGTCGAACTCCCCATAGCAAACTCATCAAGGTTAGTTTTGCCGACGACTACTGTGCCTGCATCCTTGAGCTTCTGCGTAACGGTAGATTCATAAGGAGGCACAAAATTAGCCAAAATTTGGGAGGCGCAGGTGGTTTTAATCCCCTTAGTACACATATTGTCCTTGATTCCCACAGGAATACCTTCAAGTATGCCAATGGTTTCACCTGCTGCAATCTTATCGTCTACTGCTTTAGCGGTGGCTAGTGCTGATTCGGCAGTTACCGCCAAAAACGCTTTTACTTTTGGTTCTACTGCTTCGATCTGTTTTAAAGTAGCCTGGGCAATTTCTACTGCCGAACGTTCTTTGTTAACTAACTGCTGATGTAACTCTGTTATACTTCCTTGGTACATCAAATTACCCTTCTTTTATACCTACTAAGACTTAGTTGTTTTACCTTTTTCTGGTCACTCTTGGCAACTAGATAATGTTTAATAATTTAGAGTTAACCATACTTATCATCACTGTACTATTTTAGGAGACACCCTTGCTTACTGATGATTTTTAACTGCTTTTTTGGCAAGATAGCTTGAATTAAGAATTAATTCCTGGTTTTGCTATACATTTTTTGATGAATATTTGTAAACTGATCTATGAGTCTAATTTTTATACAATAAGTGTTTACAGTAGTTAATTTATGAAGCGAGCATCCAAAACAGAAAATTACTTACTGATCGGTCACGTTTTAGCGATGGCATTTGGCCTAGCGGGAATTGTACTGGTATTGCCCAATATTGAGTTTCAGGCAAAGCTAGCTGAATTTGCCTGGGGTTCTCAGATTTTTGGCTGGTCAATGGCTGGTGGCGGGGTGGTTTATATGCTGTTAGCAACGGCTGCGGTAGCTTTGTATGCCTATCGTACATTAGGAGTATGGCATTGGTTAAGCTTTATGATTCCAGCGATCGCTTTATCCCTGGGTAGTGAATTATTGGGTACTAGCACAGGGTTTCCCTTTGGTGAATATCGTTATTTGAGTGGATTGGGTTATAAAATTGCTGGGTTAGTACCGTTTACTATTCCTCTATCTTGGTTTTATCTCGGCTTCAGTGCCTATATTATTGCGCTGGCTGGATTGAAAAGACTGGAGATTAACAACTGGTTATGTGAACTAGGGGCAATTATTTGTGGTTCACTATGTCTTACCTCCTGGGATTTTGTACTCGATCCTGCTATGAGTCAAGCACCAGTTCCTTTTTGGGTTTGGGATCAGCCTGGAGCATTTTTCGGTATGCCTTATCAAAATTTTGCAGGCTGGATGGGGACAGGAGTACTATTTATGACGGTAGCTACTTTGCTGTGGAAGGTGAAACCGTTAACCATTAATAGTAAAGATCTCAAGCTTCCCGTGTTCATTTATCTAGCTAATTTTGTCTTTGCTGCTGTATTAAGTTTGGCAGCAGGTTTCTATATTCCTGTATTGTTAGGTGTTGTGCTTGGTATTTTGCCTTTGTTAGTTCTTTACTGGATTGCCACCAATCAAAACAAGGCTACTGAAGGTAACACTCTAGCAACTACTAATTAATAATTAACTATTAGCTAATTTAAAGAGTGAACTTGGAGTTTTTCTACGGCTTTTTTTTGGGGATTTTAATCTCCCAGATAGTAGCTACCGCAATTTTATTATCTCGTTTACTCAAAGGAGCTAAAAGGCGATCGCCTTTACTACCCCAAGCAGCAGAACCCGATCTTATGGGTAAAGTAAGTGTGGTTGTGCCTACTCTTAACGAAGCAGAGAGAATTATGCCCTGTCTGACAGGCTTGAGTCAGCAAAGCTATGAACTACGGGAAGCGATTATCGTCGATAGTAATTCTCAAGATGGCACACCAGACATTGTTAAAGCTGCCAGGCAAAGCGATCCTCGGTTACGTCTGATTACTGATGATCCTTTGCCGACTGGCTGGGTTGGTCGTCCTTGGGCGCTACATACAGGATATTTGCATATTTCTGCCCATAGTGAGTGGTTTTTAGGTATTGATGCGGATACTGAACCTCAGTCTGGTTTAATTGCTAGCTTGGTTAAGGTGGCAGCAGCAGAAAACTACGACATGGTGTCCCTCGCACCCCAGTTTATTCTGCAATACCCTGGAGAATGGTGTCTACAACCTGCCTTACTAATGACGTTGCTGTATCGTTTTGACTCAGCAGGGGTAGATGCTGTCAGTCCGAGTCGTGTAATGGCAAATGGACAATGCTTTTTATGTCGCCGTGCAGTATTGGAGCAACTTGATGGTTATACCTCTGCTGCGGGTTCATTTTGCGATGATGTTACCTTAGCGCGCAATATTGCAGCTGCTGGCTATAAAGTTGGCTTTTTTGATGGCTCAAAAGTAATTAAAGTCAGAATGTATGAGGGGGCGAAAGAAACCTGGAATGAATGGGGGCGATCGCTCGATCTTAAAGATGCAGCTAATCCTGCTCAAGTTTGGGGAGATGTTTTATTTTTGCTGTGTGTTCAGGCTTTACCCCTACCTTTATTGCTATTGACTGGCTATCTGCTGTATTTGGGCAATAATGACCCCATCATATTTATTTTATTTAGTTTAAACGCTTTTCTGCTTTTATTGCGTTACGGTATGTTAATAGCGATCGCTCCTTCCTATTCCAGCTTGTCTTGGTTCTTCTGGTTATCCCCCTTGGCAGACCAACTAGCAGTGTTGCGCATCTTCTTATCTTCTCTGAAAAAACCGACTTCCTGGCGGGGTAGAAGCTATCAATGATCAGTGATCACTGATCATTGAACAATTGATAACGAAGTGCGACGCGAAGCTAGTCCTTTAGAACTCACTGTTGAAGAATAATCATACTTATGCGGTGGGAATTATTTATCTCTCCCTAATTCCCTAATTCCCTACCTCCTATTTCCTATTTTCTATTTCCTACTTACAAGGCGATCGCTGTAAGATAAATAGGGCAATCTTCTCTTTTGTGCATGGTATCCCTTCCTAATTCTCGCTCTTTGGCTTTCCTCGCCCTCAAAAATGTTTATCAACAGAAAGCCTATACAGATATGGCGCTCAACCGTGTCCTTAAATCGGTAGATAAATCCCTAGAAGTTAGTCAAACAGACCGTAATTTTGCCTGTGAATTAGTCTATGGTATTGTGCGCCGTCAGCGTACCTTAGATACGTTGATCGATTTACTGGGAAAGAAAAAAGCAGCGCAGCAACCCCCAGATTTACGGATTATTCTGCACTTGGGTTTATATCAATTACGCTATCTCGATCGCATCCCCAACTCAGCAGCAGTTAATACCAGCGTCGAATTAGCTAAAGAAAATGGCATATCTAAACTAGGAGGCGTGGTTAATGGCTTATTGCGCAGCTATATCCGTCAGGCAGAATTGGGCGATCCCTTACAGCTACCAGCAGATCCCATTAGCAGCTTGGGAATCAAGCACAGTTTTCCCGATTGGATTGTCGAGACGTGGTTAGAACAGTTACCGATGGAAGAAGTAGATCAACTACTGGCTTGGTTTAATCGATCGCCCAAAATTGATTTACGAGTTAATCTGCTAAAAGCCTCCATTGAACAGGTAGAAAAAGCTTTGAGCGATGCGGGTATATCTGTTGAGCGCATACCCAACTTACCTCAAGGATTACGACTGGAAAACCCAGGAGCTGTCACCGATTTACCTGGCTATAAGCAGGGATGGTGGATGATTCAAGATAGTAGCGCTCAGTTAGTCACGCATTTGCTCGATCCACAGCCTGGGGAAATGATAATCGATGCCTGCGCGGCTCCAGGTGGTAAAACCACTCATATAGCCGAATTAATGGGGGATAATGGTCAAATTATTGCTAGCGATCGCGCTGCTAAACGCTTAAATAAAGTTAGGGAAAATGCAGCGAGGTTACAGTTAAACTCAATTAAAATAGAAGTAGGAGACAGTCGCAAACTTGAGCGCTTTAATAATCTCGCAGATCGAGTATTGCTAGATGCACCCTGTTCGGGCTTGGGTACACTACACAAACGTCCTGATATCCGTTGGCGACAGACTAACCAAGCCGTTGAGTCACTGGTTGAGTTGCAAACAGAACTAATCGAACAGACAGCACTTTGCGTCAAACCAAAAGGTGTGTTAGTTTATGCCACCTGCACTCTTAATGTTTTAGAAAATGAAAAAGTAGTACAATCGTTTTTGACAAATAATTCGCATTGGAGTATAGATCCTAATAATGCGATCGCGCAAAATTGGGGAACCTCTGAAGGCTGGATTAAAATTTATCCTCACCAATCTAATATGGATGGATTTTTTATGGTGAGACTAGTGCGAGATAGTTGAGATGGGTGAAACAAGGACAAGAAAGATGAAGCAAATTCTTAAAATTATCATTGCTGCTGCCTGGATTGATGGTGTAATTCAACCAGAAGAAAGAGCGTACCTGCGTCGTGTAGCCCAAGACTTTCAATTAGCTGACGATCCAGAAATTAGACCTCTACTCTCAGAATTACGACCAGTTAAAGCTGCTGAATGCTATCAATGGCTAGAAGAATATTTTGGTCAAAACCACTCGGCTGAAGATTATCATCAACTACTAGAAAAAATTAGCGCTTTGGTCTACAGCGATGGCTATGTAGACGTGAGGGAAGCAAAACTAGTTGAAGCAATTCAAAGTTGCGATCCTGCCAACCCAGATTGCAAAAATTCAACTTGGGATCGGATCTTGCGGAAAATTCGGCAGGTATACAAAGCAGCGATTGAGCAGCAAGTTTAAGATTTTTTAAGATAATCGGCTTGTAAGTAAAAAATAGGAAATAGGAAATAGGAAATAGGAAATAGGAAATAGGAAATAGGAAATAGTACTTAATACACGATTAAACCTAAAATTAGACTAAATCCGCTGAAATTTTATTACCCATTACTCATTACCTATTATCTTTGCTCAACTTTCAAATGTTGTCTACCAACAGAATTTAGTATTTAGACTCCTTTGAGTAATCTTTTGAGTTTGTTTTTATTATCTGATGCCCACAGTAAGGGAGTTCCCACTTTTGACCATAAGGGCATGGGAATAGGACTCCAATAGTAAATTGAAAGTAGTTTACGGCTACGATCTGGTGGACAAGATAGGTGAGTGGGAACGCCGTGAAAAGTTTGGGATGTGGTAGGAAAAATAATAGTTCGGTTGAAGTAACAAGGATAACTAACTCTAGTATCTTCGTTGGTCGCATCTTGCAATGCTAGTTCTCCTCCCCAGCTAGCATCCCAATCTCGGTTGAGATAAATCAAGACATTAATGCGACGCATCAGAGGCATACTGAAGTGTCTGGTGTAGTCAGCGTGCATTGCTAACCAGCCATCGCGATGCATTTCGTGTAATCCCGCACCATGGAATGAGGGATCGCCCACTAGGTTGTCTATGCCCACGATTGATTCAATAGTTTTAACTACATCTACTGAATTAAGCCAAAGAGAAAATATTTGCGTAAAGGTTGATAATCCTTCAATACCCCGAGAAGTACTCTTTAACTCATTGCGGGTGTCCCAAAGTAACCAATCTCTCTGGTCAGGTTTAGGAAAATCTGCCGCTAAGCGATCGAGCAGTTCAGGTTGAAAAAGATTATCAATTACTAAGTGCGGATAAGGCTTTGCTGTTGCATAAGATTGGCGCAATGAATCAGCATCATTGCGCAGGGAATCTAAAGCTTGAGTAAACGTAGTTAAATCCAAAAGAGAGTTGTCTGTAGCTGAATTAGGCACACTTGTAGTCATAAAATTTTTTACTGTTGATTAAAATTGATTAAAGAGTACGTATATTCCGACAATCATAGCATTACATCAATTAATTCATAAGGCATACAATTTAATCACTTAAATAGAGAGAAATTTGATCGAGAATAGTTTGACTAAAAAAGGGTGGGTTAAGAGACAATTAGTTACTGCACATGATGATTACTAATTATGCTTGCCAAGACTAGCTCTCTCCATCGAAATCAAAGTGGTAACTCCTATCAATCAATGCCACTAAATTACGCCTATAATCAACCAGGTAGTATACCTGGAACGATGACGATCGCCGATCGAGCCAAACCTCCACAAATTACTTTAATTGATTACGATCGGCATCAACATAATTATGCAACTAACTTAACCCCAGAGGAATGTACTACTCATCTGACTACCGATTCGGTATCTTGGGTGGATGTAGGGGGATTAGGCGATCGCTTGATTTTAGAGAAGCTAGGAGAGGTGTTTGATTTACATCCTGTGTTACTTGAAAATATTGTTAATGTTCCTCAACGTCCGAAGTTAGAAGACTATCAAAATCAGTTAGTGATCATTACCCAGATGGTCAATTTAAATACCAAAGGCGTTTGGTTAGAGCAAGTTAGTTTTATTTTGGGTGAAAACTATCTCTTAACCGTACAGGAAGAACCCCAGCAAGACTGTTTTACCCCCGTACGCGATCGCATAGCAAAATGTAAAGGTATCATTCGCCAGCAAAAAGCCGACTATCTGACCTATGCTCTCTGGGATACGGTGATTGATAGTTATTTTCCTGTATTAGAGTTATATGGTGAAAAAATCGAAGAATTACAGGAATTAGTCTTAACCCAGCCCACACAAGCCACTCTTGGCAAGATTCATCAAATTAAGCGCGAACTACTATCTTTACGCCGTGCTGTTTGGCCTCAACGAGATGTCTTAAATCTTTTAATTAGAGACGGTCATCCTTTGATTAGCGATCATGTCTTGCGATATCTCAAAGACTGCTATGACCATACAGTTCAGATCATTGACACTCTGGAAATTTATCGTGAACTGGCATCAGGGTTAATGGATGTCTATCTTTCAGCAGTGAGTAACAAAATGAATCAGGTGATGAAGCTACTGGCGGTAATTTCCACCGTCTTTATTCCCTTAACTTTTGTGGCAGGGATTTACGGGATGAACTTTAATACTGAAGTTTCTCCTTGGAACATGCCAGAACTTGACTGGTATTGGGGCTATCCTGTATGTATAGGGATTATGTTAGCGATCGCCACTAGTTTGATTGTTTATTTTTGGCGCTTGGGTTGGCTTAAAAGCGATCTCTGATTGACCTTAGATATAATTAGAATTAGCTTGGTATCAATCTCTTGAGAGGACTAAATCAATTGTGGTCTAACTTGCCAGTGATGTATCGTGGGGTAATTATTTTTGCTATTCCCGTCATTTCTGTAATTCCAGCGATCGCCACTTGGGTTTGGTCATATCAGTCTAAAAGTGAAGCTCAGGGATGGGTTAGCCACACTCAAGAGTTAATCCGCGAAACAAGCTTACTGATGAAAGGTATAGTAGATGCAGAAACTGGAATTCGTGGCTATATGATCACCAGAAACCCTGAGTTTTTAGAGCCATATGAAGCAGCGCAGACAGAAATACCTCTTCATCTAGGCGCAATAGAAGAACTAACTGCCGACAATCCCTCACAGCAACTCCATTTCCAGCAAACTAAACAGCAAATCAAAACCAGCTTAAGTTTACTAGTACAGATTCTAAGCCAACTACAAACTCAACCAGATTTAAACAAATCTTCTCAGCTAACACCAGTTTTAGTTGAGGGCAAAGTAAAAATGGATCGAATACGCCAGTCAATTGATACTTTTAACGACGAAGAATGGCGGCTATTAAATGTTCGTCAAGAGAAAATAGCCAAGATTGGGAAAATTAGTGATGTTGCTTTAGGGATAAGCGCCTCTACCATTATTTTGGGCTATGGATTAGCCATTAAACTCTATCTACAGTCTCAAAAAGAGTCAGAATTTAAAGCAAAAAAACTAGCGCAAATTAATCAAAATTTGTCTGCTGTTAATCAACTTTTAAACGAGCGTAATCAAGAGTTAGACCAGTTCACCTATATAGTTTCCCACGATTTAAAAGCGCCTTTACGAGGGATTGCCAACTTATCTGAATGGATTGAAGAAGATCTCGAAGATAAGCTAGATAAAGATACTAGCAAGAATATGAGCCTGTTGCGCGATCGCGTGCAGCGCATGAATAGTTTTATCGACGGACTTTTAGAATATTCTCGTGTGGGGAAATATCAGGAAACTAAAACTACTGTTGACGTACAAAAGTTACTACATGACATTATTGATTCTTTAGCACCTGCTCCCAGTTTTAAAATTGAGATTCAAAGCAAAATGCCCGTTATTCAAACGGAAGCACTACCCTTACAACAGGTATTTAGTAATCTAATTAGTAACAGCATCAAACATCACCACCGCGATGATGGCACAATTAAAATTGCTGCTGTCGAACAAGAAAAATATTATCAGTTTTCCGTAGCAGATGATGGCATAGGTATTGCCCTAGAAGACCAAGCAAAAATATTCACTATCTTTCAGACTTTAGCTGCTAAAGATACTAAAGAAAATACTGGTATTGGTTTGTCAATTGTCAAAAAGATTGTTGAAAATCAGGGAGGAAAAATTTGGTTAGAGTCCGCATTAAATCAAGGGACTACTTTTTATTTCACCTGGAACATTAGCTAGAATTTGCTTAAATTAATTATTTATCTTCTTATAACATTTATGTAATTGTTGCTTGATAAATTACTCAAAGCGCCAAACTTTTGCATGTTTTTGACGACGAGACATAATTTTGCTGGCAGCATCAACATCAGGATCGCTCCCTGAAAGCAGGACTAAATATTTTCCTCGCTGAAATAATCGCCGAAAAAACTTTTGAGCAACTTGGCTACAATTAAATTTCGCCTCAAAATAATTATTAGCAATTAATTCAGAACACCATGAGCAATGTTTGGTATTACGAGTAATCAAGGTAATCCAATCATTAGAAAATCCTGCATGATGTAGTTCATCTAATGCTACTTTTAAATCTCGATGATGAGAAAAGACAACGACGGCACGAGTTTGATTACAACTATTATTTTGAACTAAAGTGCAATTTTGGTTAGCAGTTTCTGACAGTTTTTCTGGAGCAGAAAATAAAGCTCTAGGTTTAAATAGTGTGAGCATCAGCCTGTTAGTGTAGTGAGAAGTTTAGATATTTATAGGCTAACAATTAGATATGTCAATGCAATGTCAAACTTATGACATTTTGCGGATCGTTAATTCAACTATTAAACATTAATTAAACCAAGCATAGTTCAATAGTTTGCCCCGACTGAGGATCGATCGCTTTGGTGGAGAGATTGTTTTGCTCTAATAAACGATTAAATTCTGCCACTGTCCCATCCGCTTGAAGCACCGAGGTAATTACACCTTTAAAATCAATGTCTCCCCCCGCAGCCGTACCTAAGATTACCTGTGGATTTAACTGTTGACATATTTGTAGTGCAGTTTGCTGCCCTTTTATTACTGCTCCTAATAAAGGCAACTTAAGATTAATAATCGGTGTAATAATCACATCAATTGGCGCTGCTTCCTTTAGCGAGTCAGAATGATATCCGTGGGGTTCATAGTAGATATTTTTGCCAGATTCTAAACCTTTGATAATATAGCCATTTTCTACTAGAGTAGGGCCAACTGGTGAACCAGGAACGGCTTGAATTTCTACCTGTCCTAATTGATAAGTCTGGTGATGCTTTAGGGCAGTAATATTTGTATAGCCTAATTCCTTGACTACCTTGGCTGCGTTGGGGGATGCCACCACAGGAATACTCTTGTCAAGCTCTTTTAGCGTCGGAGGATGGGCGTGATCTTCTAACCCCTGAGAAAGCAGAATCAGGTCAATATTTGGCGGAATTGGCTGGGGGTTATTTTTACTACCTTCAAAGAGCCAAGCCTGATTGCCAAAAGTCAACTTGCCCACCAACCAGGGATCGAGCAAAATTCTCAGGCGATCGATTTCTATTAACCAGGAATTGCTGTCAAAATAAGTAAGATTCATCATGCTTGTTTACTGTACACCTTACCTATATTGTAAATATTTATTAACTAATTAGCTTCCCTCAGATTAAAGTTAAAGTTAAATAGCGATCGCCAATTCTAACCTTCATCGTCACTAATAATTTTAGGTACACGAAAAAAATCACCCTGTTGTTCAGGTGCAGCCTTCAATAATTCTTGTTTATCAGGAAAAGGAACTACTCGATCGGCGCGAGTAATATTACTCGTTTCAATAGCTCTAGTGGTTGGTAGTACATCGGTTGTATCCAACTCACTCAACTGATCGAAGTACTCCAAAATACTGTTTAGCTGGGTGGTAAATTCCACCTCTTCGGTCTCGGTAATATTTAGTCGAGCTAAATTTGCTACTTTTCTGACTTCTTGGCGATCGATCATATTTTGATTACTGATTATTTGCGAAGCTTATACCACAAGGGCGGCGCGAAGCTAGTGCGACACGAAGTTAGTCCTTTAGGGCTTTAGCATACAACGTCCTTTAGGACTGATTACTGATTACCGATCAACTGGTGGGCATTATCTTAAGTGATCGGTCTTTATTCTGATTATTTGCGATGCCCACCCTACATTGTTCTGATTACTGCTAAAAGAATACATCCATTTCTGATCGCCCTGTAGTTTTAAGCCAGTTTTGAGCTTCTAAATAGTTATTGGGTGCAATTCTAATTGCCTGCTTCCAATATTCCGCAGCTTTGTCATAGAAAGATTCTGCTTGTTCAACATTTCCCGCTTCTTTGGCTTTCTCTCCTTCGTAGTGATAAATCACCGCCACGTTGTTTAAAGCTTGGGGCATTCTGGGGTTGAGATCGATCGCCTCGGTATATAATTCAATTGCCTTATCGATACTACCGTTACTGGCGTAAATTAAGCCCATGTTGTAGAGAATATAACTGCGATCGTTAGAATCTTCTTCTAGAGTTAACGCCTCTTCATAGTTTTCTAGAGCCTCTGCATATTCACCGTCTCCCTGTGCCGACATGCCATCACGATAGTAAGCAAAAGCTTCCTTGGCTTTTTTGTTAGTTGGCAGCGCCTTGAGAATAATGTCTGCCATGACGGTAAATGTTTTATCGACAAAGTTATCGTTTCTCTGGGTGCGGGGCATACTTAGTTCTTAAATCACTTGAATATATAACATATACCTAAATCCTAGCGTCAAACCCCAAGCAAAAACGATAAGTTTAGTTTAGTTTTAACAATACTAATAACTTCTCTTTTACCTACTCTCAGTCACATTGTTATTCGGTTAACGATTGTTGTTTAAGACTTGGGGACTTGCCCTAAAGCACTAGCCCTAAAGGATTCCCTAAAGGGTACACCTTCGGATAAGCTCGCAAGCTCGCGTCCTTCGCGTCGGGGACTTAGGGATTTGGGGTAATAATAATTATCTCCCTACTTCCCTATTTCCCTATCTACCTACTACCTACTACCTACTACCTATCTCCCTACTACCCCATAGCAATCAATCAAATTTGCGATCGCAATTGCTCTCGGTTAGAGATCAAAGCCTAATTTTACAACTTAAATCGCCTGCTTTTTGGGAAAAACGGAGGTTCTCTTTATAATCCACGGGACAGTCAATTACTGAGGGGACATCATCCGCTAAAGCCTTTTTCAAGGTGGGAATTAGATCGGCAGCTGATTCTACTCGATAGCCCTTCAATCCCATGCTCTCGGCAAATTTAACAAAGTCAGGATTACCAAAACTAATCGAAGTAGAGTGACCAAACTGATTAATCTGCTTCCACTCAATTAAGCCATAACCATTATCGTTGAAAATCAGGGTAACAAAGGGAGTTTTGACTCGTAATGCCGTTTCTAATTCTTGACAGTTCATCATAAAACCGCCATCTCCTGTAACTGCGATGACTTTGCGATTTGGATGAACCAATTTAGCTGCCAATGCTCCTGGGATGGCAATACCCATCGCCGCGAAACCATTAGAGATAATGCAGGTATTGGGGCAATCGCAATGATAGTGACGAGCCATCCACATTTTATGCGCTCCCACATCAGAAATCACGATATCTTCGGGAGCCATCACCTGGCGGAGATCGTAGACAATTTTCTGTGGCTTGACGGGAAAACCATCATCATTAGCGTATTGTTCATAGTCGGCTTTAATCTGACTTCGTAGATCGCTAACTCTCAAAGGAATGGATTTACCAGAGCGATCGCAACGCTTCATAATATCGTTAAGGGAATCAGAAATATCGCCAAAAACCTCTACTTGAGGAATATAGCTGCTATCAATTTCCGATCTACTTTCATCTATATGAATAATTTGTTTATTGCCTTCGGGATTCCATTTCTTCGGCGAATATTCAATCAGATCATAACCAACCGCAATCACTAGATCTGTTTCCTCAAAAGCACAGCTAATTAAATCTCGCTGCTGCAAGCCAATTGTCCATAATGATAAAGGATGAGTATAGGGAATTGCACCTTTACCCATAAATGTATTTGCCACAGGAATACCCAATTGAGTCGCAAATTCAGTCAAAGCTTCACTAGCTGAACCGCGAATTACGCCATTTCCTGCCAAAACTAGGGGATTTTTCGCTTTAGAGATGGCAGCAGCAGCAGCATTCAGACTACGAGTGGAAGCGTAGGTCTTTTCTCGATTGTCTCTCAACAGGGGTTTGACGTTAAGGGGCATTGCTGCAATATTTTCGGGCAAATCGATATGAACCGCACCAGGTTTTTCAGCTTGGGCTACTTTAAAGGCTCTACGTACAATTTCAGCGGTATTGTCTGGGCGAACAATCTGAGCGTTCCATTTAGTTATGGGGGCAAACATGGCTACCAGGTCTAGATATTGATGAGATTCAATATGCATCCGATCCGTACCTACTTGTCCTGTAATCGCGACTAGAGGCGCACCATCAAGGTTCGCATCAGCAACACCTGTCATTAAATTAGTCGCTCCTGGCCCTAGGGTGGAGAGGCAGACCCCTGCTTTGCCCGTTAAGCGACCATAGATATCAGCCATAAATGCTGCACCCTGTTCGTGGCGAGTAGTAATAAACTGAATTGGGGAATCTCTCAAAGCTTCCAAGACGTGGAGATTTTCCTCTCCTGGTAGACCAAAGACATATTCTACCCCTTCATTTTCTAGACACTGTACTAAAATATCTGCCACATTCGACTCGCTCATTACCTTATTTTCCCTATCCATCGGTTGTTGAGTTTCCGTACTGGTCTATTATTATTACCAAACTATGTATTATTTGTAACCGATAAATTAAAGATCATTGTAGATTATTGTAATGGTTCTCTGACTTAAAAACTGAGTTCAACTTTAGCCGAATTTTGGCAAAAAGATGGCACAAACAGTTAATCCAAGTCAAAATTTTCGACTATTTTTAGCATTAGATCTAGCTTCAAGAGCGATCGCGAAGCGTAAGCGCGACGCGAAGCTAGTCCTTTAGGGGAGCCTAATCGCCGAATTTAATTAATTAATTTAATTAATTAACTATTGACCACTGCTTTATTGCACTTAAACTGCGACTTCAAATTAAAAGCAAAGCCAGCAACCAGAATAGTTAATCCTCCCGTAATCCATAGAGGAGCAGTGTAATTTAAACTGACCAACAAACCCGAAATGACTGGCCCGATCGCGTTTGACATACTCAAATAAGAAGAATTAATCCCTAATACTTCTCCTTGTTCTTGATTTTTTGTATTGAGCGACACCACCGTATCAATTAAAGGCATGGGAAAAGAGTTGACTATACCAAAGAACACGAGAATCAAGACAAATGCACCATAGGTAGGAAAAGCCGGCATCAGTAAAAAAGCCACCCCACGCAGTGCCATAGACACGGCAATGATATCAATCAAATTAAATCTATTGCTTAAAGGCTCCAAAGCAAACACCTGAGAGATGAAGCCCAAGACACCTATCAGGGCAAACATGATCGCCAAACTTTTAGCATCTTGCTTTAACACAAACAGAAAAAAGGGCTGAAAAGCAAAGGTAAAAATGGTAAAAGTAACACCGCTGAGGAAGGTCAAAATAAACAAGTTACCTAGTTTAGGTCTAGTTGCCGATTTAGCGATTTTACCAAAGGCGAAGTCATCCCAACTTAATTTAAAGTTTCCTTTGCTTGAGGTTGTAGTCTCTGGTAAGAAAAATAGTGTTAATAAAGCAGCCAAAGCAGCGATCGCTGCACTAACGAGAAAGCTCATACCCAAGGCAGAAACTCCAGGCAAGGTAGGTAACTGTTGGGCAAAGTAACTCAACACAGGCCCAATTACAAACCCCAAACGGAAAGTTGCGCCAAAAATACCAAAAGCCTTCGGACGCTGCTCTGGGGTGGTAATATCGCTAATTACTGCACTAGCTACCGAAGTATTGCCTCCAGTCAAACCATCCAACATTCTGGCAAAATAAAGCAGCCAAGCTACCGCAGCCACCGCAGCCAAAAGATTTGCTACCATTGTTCCCAAGAGACTGAAGATCAGAATATACTTGCGACCCAGGCGATCGGATAATCTACCTAAAACAGGTGTACCAAAAAACTGCGCCAGAGCAAAAGCGGTAGTGAGAAAACTTGCCTGGAGATCGCTTAAACCAAACTGTTTGGCATAGGGATAGAGCAGCGGGATAATAATCGTAAAGCTAATGGCATTGATTAATGCAATTAAAGCAATTAACCAGAATATAGGTGGTAGATCGAATTGAGCGCGCCAGTTATAGCTTTTCATTAGTGGGATTCATAAACTGAGTTTAGAATATAGCGTTAAAATGCTCATGATGAAACTATCTAAATAAGGAAGGCTTGTTTGAAAATCGAGCAAAATTTGTGAGGAGAAATGGCGATATCGCTTTTAAGCCAGAATCGATCCTAAAACTTCTTCATAATTTGTCAGGATTCAGACTCTTGATAGATGTTGAGCAATTATTAATTTTTTTATACTTGCAAATATTCCCCAAAAGTCCGCTTATTTTGGGATATTTTTAAGATTAAGATGGCTAAATTAATAGAATTTCAATTATTTGCTCCATACAATCAAGAAGCTGCTGTAATTGGCAGTTTTTCCGACTGGCAGGCGATCGCGATGGAGAAAGGAGATGATGGTTATTTTAGAACCAAAGTTAAACTAGAAGATGGTGAATATGAATATAAATTCAAAGTCAGATCTTTAAGTTGGTTTTTAGAACCAGACGAATGGGTAGAAGTAGTCGATCCCTATGCAGTGAATATTGCCCCAGAAACTCAAAATGGCACTATAAAGATCAAAGATGGTGAAGTAATAGTTGATACCTATGTCTGGATGCACGACGACAAGCCTTTACCCGCAGACCATGAGCTAGTTATTTATGAGCTTCATGTGGGAGATTTTTCAGGAGGGGAAGATGATGCTGATGCTAGAGGTAAATATCAGGATGTCATCGATAAATTAGATTATCTGGTGGATTTGGGTATAAATGCGATCGAACTTATGCCTGTAAAAGAAAACCCAGGAGAATACAGTTGGGGTTATAGTCCTCAACATTTCTTTGCTGCCGAGTCGAACTATGGCTCTACTGATGAACTGAAGCACCTGATTGATGAATGTCATGGCAAGGGTATCCGAGTGATTTTAGACGGGATTTATAACCACTCCAACACCGAATGTCCGCTAACCCAAATCGACCATGATTATTGGTATCATCACTCCCCTACCGATCCTGATAATAGCTGGGGCCCAGAGTTCAATTATGAAAAATATGATGAGCATTTAGATGTTAAACCAGCTTGGAAATACGTGGGTGATAACGTCAAGTTTTGGATTGAAGAGTATCACATCGACGGTATTCGTTATGATGCGACTAAACAAATCGCTAATTATGATTTCTTACACTGGATTGTCGAGCAGGCCAAAGAACATGCGGGAATGAAGCCATTTATCAACATTGCGGAAAATATTCCTGAAGATCCAGCGATTACTAATCTTGATGGGCCAATGGATAGCTGTTGGCACTATAGCTTCTATGCTAACGTGATGGCTTATATTTGTGGCGATCGCTATGACCCAGAAGAATTAAAAAACATGTTGGACTGTAAACGCAGTGGATTTATGGGTGCAACCAATGTGGTTAACTATTTAAGCAATCACGACCATAAGCGAGTAATGGTGGAGTTGGGTAATCGCGGTATTGTTGGGGAAGCTGCTTTTAAACGAGTTAAACTAGGGGCAACTTTAATGCTGACTGCCGTTGGTATACCGATGCTGTGGATGGGTCAAGAGTTTGGCGACTATAATCCGCTGAGTCAAGAAGCCAGAAAGATTGACTGGACATTATTAGCAGGCGATCATAACCAAAACCTGTTCGCTCATTACAGAGGTTTGATTAATCTGCGTAAGCATAATCACGCTTTGTATGGGGAAAATATTGAATTTTTCCATGAAGATTCAGAATTGAAGGTAATTGCCTATACTCGCTGGAATGACGAAGGTTCTCGCGTTGTCGTCGTAGCCAACTTTTCCGACCAATATTTAGCCGACTATACCGTGCCTAATTTTCCTGCTGATGGTACTTGGCATGAATGGACTGGTAACTATGACTTAGAAGCGATCGATCGCCAAATTACAATCGATCTTCCTGAATATGAAGCACAGGTATTTGTTTATTAATCCTATTAGTCTGTCATGGTTACCTATCCTTCTTTCGCCATGAGTACAAGCGATCGCTTACAGTGTTAAATCCATGCTCTTGTCTTTAGCTGGATTTAATCTTCTATGTATTCTGACTTTCTGATTCCCCTGGAGATATCTCTCAAAACGACTATATCGGCAACGGTAATTACGTTTTGTTTGGGGATTATGGCGGCATGGTGGATGAGTGGTTATCAGGGTAAAGGTAAAAGTATTTTGGAGACGGTTTTCACCGCTCCTTTGGTTTTACCCCCGACGGTAGTAGGCTTCTTACTCTTACTGACTTTAGGTAAAAATGGCTGGATCGGACAGTTTTTAGATACTGTAGGAATCAGAGTGGTTTTTACCTGGTATGCCACAGTAATTGCGGGGACGGTAGTAGCTTTTCCCTTGATGTATAAATCTGCTTTGAGCGCCTTTAAGCAGGTTGACGATAATTTGATTGCCTGTGCCAGAACTTTAGGAGCATCGGAAACTACGATTTTTTGGCAAATTATTATTCCCTTGGCTAAACCAGGGCTACTTACAGGTACTTTACTGGCTTTTGCTCGCGCTTTAGGAGAGTTTGGGGCAACTTTGATGTTAGCTGGTAGTATTCCTGGTAAAACTCAGACTATTCCCATCGCCATTTATCTCGCATCACAAAGTGGCGCAATGGATAGAGCTATAGGACTAGTGCTTATTTTACTAGCTATTTCTTTCGTTATTATGCTGGGGATAAATTATGAAAATAAGCAAAAAAGTAATTACTGGCGTCAAAGCTATCGAGGGCGAAGTGCTAAAAAAAACCAGCAGCCATCAGCAGATATTCACCTGGAAGTAAATATTCAAAAGCAATTACCAAACTTCTTATTAAATATTGCTTTTCAGATCGATGGCACACAAAACCCATTAGGTATTTTAGGAGTTTCTGGAGCAGGAAAAACTACTCTGTTACGCTGCATCGCAGGTTTGGAAACTCCAGATCGAGGCGTGATCTTACTTAATCGCCAAATTTTATTTGATTCAGCTAAAGGAATCAATTTACCACCTCAAGAGCGAGCAGTAAGTTTAGTGTGGCAAGATTATGCTTTATTTCCTCATTTAACCGTCGGCGAAAACATTGCTTTTGGGATGTCTGCCGATCAAAGTAGTTCGCTAGTTGAGCAAGAGATCGACAGACAGCTTAAACAGGTAGAATTAATCACCATCAAGCAGCGCCTAACCCAACAACTTTCAGGTGGTGAAAAACAAAGAGTCGCCCTAGCTAGGGCTTTAGCGAGTAAACCTCAGCTAACCCTATTAGACGAGACTTTTTCAGCTTTAGATACTAACCTCAAACAGAGATTACTTCAGCTACTGCGACAGCGTTTGCACAGCTATAGAGGCTTGACTTTATACGTTACTCATAATTTACAGGAAGCTTACGATCTTTGCCCCCAACTACTAGTTATCGATCGCGGTAAGGCGATCGCTTTTAACAGCAAACAGAATATTTTCAACTATCCACCCAACCTACAAACGGCTCGTTTAATTGGCTGTCAGAATTTTTCTCAGGCTAAAGCAATTACTCCCCAAAAAATCAAAGCTGGAGATTGGCAATGTATTTTGCAGATTGAGCAACCTATTCCCGCAACTCTATCCCATATAGGAATTCATGCCCATCATCTCAAGTTGGTTGAGTCTGCCGAAGGAGTCAATACCTTTCCTGTCTGGTTAACTGCTTTTAGAGAATTAAGCGATCGGGTGATGCTAAATCTTAAGCTACATTCTGCTCCTAATTATCGCCAAGACTATCATCTGATCGCCGAAGTAGATCTAGCTAAATGGCAACAATTACAGCAATTAGCTACACCTTGGTATTTACAATTAGCCCCTGCGAGAATTTTTCTACTCGCTGCTAGAATACCTTAAATGGTTGTATTATTTTAATTTAGGCGGTATTGTGCAGAAGATATATATTCATAATTACTTATGAAGCATAACTTTATTAGCAAATACATAAAGTAATCAAGAGCAGGCATTTTCAAGTTTATTTTTCAATCTTATCGATCTTAAAGTATGAAAACTAAGTGGTATGAGATTCTTGGTGTGAAAGTCAATTTACTTAGTATGATACAGCTCAATGAATTAATTGAAGAAGCTGTTAAATCAAATTCTAAATGGATTGTCGCTAATCATAACCTCAATAGTCTCTATATTTTCCATCACAATTCTGCCATGAAAGATTTCTACAATAAAGTAGATTATATTCATATTGATGGCATGGCGTTAATTTTTTTAGGCAAGCTGCTCAATCTTCCTTTTAAAAGAGAACATCGTGTAACCTACGCTGATTGGGTCTGGTCTTTGATGGAGCAAGCTGCTGCTGACAATTGGCGGGTGCTATATTTAGGCTCTAAGCCAGGGGTGGCTGAGCGCGGAGCAACAGTTTTACGCGATCGATATCCTGGACTAAAGATTACTACTGCTCACGGCTATTTTTCGTCTAGTAGTCAAAATCAACTAGTTATCGACCAAATTAACTCTTATCAACCTAATATCTTAATGGTTGGCATGGGAATGCCCCGTCAAGAAGAGTGGATTTTAGCCAATATTGACCAGCTCAAAACCAATATTGTGCTGCCTAGCGGCGCTTGCATTGACTACATTGCCCAAGAAGTTGCCACACCTCCTCGCTGGATGGGACAAGTCGGCTTAGAGTGGCTATATCGTTTAGCTACTGAGCCTAAAAGATTGTGGCGTAGATATTTGGTCGAGCCTTGGTTTATCGCCAAATTGCTCATAGAAGAGTTCTTGTTTAATTTGCGCAATAAATTATTTTCTAGTTAGCTAGTATCAGCTCAAACAGTTTTACACTTAACAAACAAGTCAAAATATTTAGATGTAATATTCTTTCGAGATTGAAATTATTGATTGATAGCTAACCAATCTTTACGATAACTTTATTTATCCAGCTGAATTTTAAAGATTTAATATTCTCTAAGCAAATTTTTAGTAGTTTTAAATGCGATCCTGATAAAGCTTGATAAGTTGATGTAATTAGTAAATCTACATTGATTAATCTGGAGGTAAACTATCAACACCATTATTGACAGCAGGGTGGCTGATTAAACCAAAACTTAAATAGACAAACAAGACAAGCAAGTTAGGGGGAAAACTTTTTATGACTTCCAACGTAAATTTAGATGAATATCTCGACTTTTACAAGTATTGGCAGGTTTTAAAGCGTCGCTGGGTGCCAGCGTTAGTAACGTTTGCCAGTGTAGTTGGAGTAGCTACTGCTGGCTCATTTTTGTCACCACCAATATACGAAGCTGAAGCCGAACTCTTGATCGAAAGCGACAACACTAGTAGACTGACTGGTCTTGAAGATAGCTTAGGTAAAATTGAAGGCTTAACTATTGATAGTAATCCTGTTACTACTCAAGCGAGAATTTTGCAGTCTCGACCAGTTGTTAAACAGTTAGTCAAAGACCTTAACCTCCGAGATGATGAAGGCAAGTTGCTAAAGTATGAAGATATTGTTGAAAATTTAACCATTGAGCCAATAGTTGGCACAGATGTTTTACAAGTTAGCTATAAAAACAAAAATCCTGAAATCGCCGCTTTAGCAGTCAATAAACTAATTGAGCTATATATTAACGCCGATGCACTCAACAACAGCTCCTCTAGTGCTGCTGCTGGAAAATTTATTAACAAGCAGCTACCCCAGGTGGAAGCAAACCTGCGCCAAGCAGAGGCAAACTTGCGAGAGTTTAAAAATGAAAATAGAACTGCCAGCCTGGGGGAAGAAACCACCGCGAACATCACCTCCATTAGCAGCGTTGCCAATCGACTAGACGAAGTGGTCGCTAAAGCAGAAAACGTTAATGCTCGCTACGACCGCTTAAGCGCCCAGTTAAATATGACCTGGCAAGAAGCCTCCGCTGTTAGCGCTTTGAGTCAATCTTTGGGAGTTCAAAAAGTTTTAGAACAGCTACAGGGTGTCAAGATTAAACTGGCGCAAAAACGCAATTACTTATCTAATCAAGCCCCCCAAGTGATTGCCCTACAGGAAGAAGAAGCTGATCTGACTCAATTACTAAATCAACAAATTGCCAATACTTTAGGCTCGTCGTCAGAAAATGTATTGTCAAAAGTAAATATTTTAAGTCTAGGAGAACTTAAACAGGCTCAGATTGCCGAATTTGCTGATTTAGGTTTACAAAAAGAGGGTCTAGAAAAAGAGATCGCTGCTTTAACTAACACTAAAAATACTTATCAGCAAAAATCTGATGATTTACCTCGCTTACAGCAGCAACAAAGAGAGCTAGAACGAAAGGTAGAGGTTGCTCAATCTACTTTCCAAACCCTGTTGAAAAAGTCCCAAGATACAGGAATTATTGAACAACAAAAAATAGGTAATGTTCGTCGAGTTTCCGATGCGGAAGTTCCTGAAGACCCTGTTGCTCCGCGCAAAAAAATTATTATTGCTGGTGCTGGCATCATTGGTATATTTTTCGGTTTAGCAGTAGCATTTCTGCTAGATCTTCGAGATGAAACGATCAAAGATACTCAAGAGCTTAAGCGTCTATTACCCTATCCCCTAGCTGGTGTGATTCCCGACATTAATCTTATTGATGAAGACAGGCAATTGCTGTTACCTGGTAGCTTAAATGCTAACGCCAAACTGACTAATTTAGCGATGGTTAATATGACTTTGCCACCCATTAGAGAGGCTTTTCACAATCTTCAGATCGAGTTAAATTTGCTCGATAGTAATGTAGCTCACAAAGTTATCCTGGTTACTAGTGCCATAGCAGGGGAGGGTAAATCATCAGTTTCTGCCAATTTAGCTGTAGCCCAAGCACAGTGTGGTAAGAAGGTTTTATTAATTGATGGCGACTTACGTCGTCCAACTCAACATGTTTTATGGGAAGTGATGAATGTTTCAGGTTTGACTGAAGTATTAGAGCAGAAAATAGCTTGGGTAGATACTGTCAGTGAGATGATGCCAAATCTGGATGTGATGACTTCGGGGAATATACCCAAGCACCCTATTTCTCTCCTCAATTCATCGATGATGAGAGCCTTTATTCTCAGTGCAGGCGATCGCTATGACTGTATTATTATTGATGCACCTCCTGTAGTTGGGCTAGCCGATATCAAGATCTTGGGTAAACTAGCCGATGGGTTGCTTTTTGTGGTTCGTCCTGGAGTGGCGAATTACGCTAGCCTCGAGGCAGCCAAAGAAGTATTAACAGACTTTAATGTTTTGGGAGTTGTTGCTAACGGAGTTGACCTAAACAATGAATCTTATGGTTATGAGTCTTATTATCCAGATCGCAAGTACCTTGAGGCAGCAAATTAACAGGGTAAATGCAAGAAGGTTAAAATGCTTGATAAATTAAAATCAGCAGACCAGAAATTAAGCCCAGGATTCAGAAAAATCATTCGTAATATCGGTTGGTTATCTGCTGAGCGTTTGATTAGAATGGCGCTGTCTTTTATCGTCGGGGTTTATGTAATTCGTTATTTAGGGCCCGAACAATTTGGCAAACTGAGTTATAGCACCAGCTTTGTTTTTTTGTTTCTTGCCATTACTAAACTAGGATTAGACGAAATAGTCGTACGCAATCTAGTTAAACAGGAAGATACTAGCGCCAAAATTTTAGGTACAGCTTTTGTCCTTAAACTAATTGGATGTGTGCTAGCTTTCTTTATTGTGAGCGCAGGAATTATCATCTCCACCGATGATTGGCTAGTACGTTGGATGACGATCATCATTGCATTTAGCATGATCTTCACCTGTTTTGACATCTTAGATCTTTGGTTTCAATCCCAAGTATTATCTAAATCGATCGCCATTGTCAGAAGTATTCAATTTGCGATTAGTTCCCTAGCTAAATTGGGCTTTATTTGGTTTCACCTACCGCTAATTTCCTTTGCTTATCTATTTGTCGCTGATACCATAATTAGGGCAATTGGCATGACTTGGGTATACCTCAAGGATCAACAGCAGCTAGTTGGTCGTTGGCAGCTCGATAAATCCATCGCTGTTGATTTACTCCTAAATTCTTGGCCACTAATTTTATCGGGAGCAATGGTGACAATCAACATGAATATCGATCAGGTTATGTTGGGCAACATGTCTACTAGTGAGGAACTTGGTAATTATGCTGCTGCGGTCAAGTTTTCTGAGGTCTGGTATTTTATTCCGACGGTAATTTGTTCTTCGGTATTTCCCGCCATTGTTCAAGCCAAACAGCAAAGTAGAGTTGAATATTATGCTAAGATGCAGCGGCTTTATGATTTTATGTCATTCCTCTCTTTAAGTATTGCCCTTGCTGTTGCTTTTACTTCTAAAAATGTTTTAACCAACCTGTTAGGAGCAGAATACTCTAGTGCTGGCACTATTTTGCTCCTGCATATCTGGTCAGGAATTTTTATCTTTTTTGGGGTAGCTCGTGGTAACTGGCTGGTGATCGAAGATATGACTCGTCTGAGCTTAATTACACAGCTGATGGGCGCTGTAACCAATGTGGTTCTGAATCTATTTTTAATTAAACAATCTGGTGCGATCGGCGCAGCTATTGCAACTCTAATTTCTTATGCTGTTTCCTCTTATTTAAGCTGTATGATTTTTCCTGCCATGCATCAAACAGGATGGATGTTAACCAAAGCTTTATTAATACCATTTAGGTTCAAAAGTTTACTACCCTCGTCAAAATAATTTGATCTGAGTATTTATTGAGTTAAGCGTAAAGCTTAAAATAAACTATCTTATGCAGCAGCTAAAGTTTCAAACTAGAAGCAAATATTTATGAGATCTTTAAAGACTAACATCGGTACTAAAGTAAAACAAACTTTGGGAATTCAGCCTCATTCGGTGGGTAGAAAATTAACTGTTTTTCCTGATGATGTTTTCTTAGTTTCCTATCCAAAATCGGGTAATACTTGGATTAGATTCTTGATAAGTAATTTACTTTATCCAGAAGTTGATATTACCTTTGCCAGTGTCCAAAACATAATTCCTGATATTTATTTGGCATCTAACCGCGAACTACTACAAATTTCTCGATCGCGTATTTTAAAAAGTCATGAATATTTTGACCCTAGATACAAAAAAGTTATTTTGATTACCCGAGATCCAAGAGACATTACTCTTTCAGCCTACTTTCATTTTCTTAAATACGGTCGGATTACTGAAACAACTTCTCTAGAAGAGTTTAGTCAGGGGTTTTTATCAAATCACTATCATTTTGTGAGCAAGTCCAATCCTTTAGGTTCTTGGGCGGAAAATACAGGTAGCTGGCTTGGGGCGATGAAAGATAAAAATCATGACAACTTTTTATTGCTACGCTACGAAGATTTTCAAACCGATATTACTATGCAGTTAGCTAAAATTACTAACTTTATGCATCTAGATTGTTTAGAGTCCGATCTTAATTTGGCAATCGAAAAAAGTTCGCTCAAAAGAATGCGTGAATTAGAAAGTACACAAACAGATGTGTGGCCAAATAAGTATACGAAACAAAACATTGCCTTTGTTCGCGAAGCTGTTTCTGGTCAAGGTCGTGTAAAATTACCTCAATCCGTGGTACAACAAATTGAATTTCTTTGGGCAAATACTATGAAACAACTAGGTTATTTATAGTATCAAATATAATTGTCTTGATTTTTTATTAACTTAAATCGCCCAACTTTTAGCTATATAATCGTTAAAAAATGACTATATAGCTCAATCTAAAGTAAAGATATTGCACCAAACAAAAGTTTGATTAAATATATAGCAATATTAGACAATGTTAGGATGTTTTTTAACTAAAATCTATTACCTATTACTTGTTATCTAAGAGCCGATCACCCTAATTGTCTATCGCTAACTTTGTACAGCTATAAATAGTTGGAAAAACAGTTTTAAACTAAAATAATAAATAAAAATGAATTTTAGTTGTAATATTTGTTAAATATAAATCTACAAATAATTTAATAATTCTCAGTTTTTATAGATAATTAACTATGAAATACAACCAAGTCAAGAGTGACCTTAAATATTTAAATTTGGGCTGCGGATATCGTTTTGACGGTAAGTGGACTAACGTAAATTTTGCAGCTACTGGAAAGGGCGTGATTTCACACGATTTAGGTCAAGGTATTCCTTTTAACGATCAAACGTTTGAATTAGTGTACCATTCTCATGTACTAGAACATTTTTCCCAAGCTGCTGCTAAATCTTTTATGCAAGAATGCTGTCGAGTATTACGCCCTGGAGGAATTTTAAGAGTTGTTGTTCCCGACTTGGAGCAAATTGCTCGTTTCTATCTAGCATCCCTAGAGAAAGCTGCTGATTCAGCCGAATGGGCTGCCAATTACGAATGGATGATACTAGAGTTACTGGATCAAATGGTGAGAAATAGTCGTGGTGGTGATATGGCAATCTATCTTGCTCAATCAAAAATTCATAATCAAGAATTTGTTTTCGAGCGTTTTGGTTTGGAAGCCAGCAAACTAAAACAAGTTCCCCAAAGCGATCGCTCTGCTAAATTGTTAGTCAAGCAAATTAAAGCCTTTGGCACCAAGGTGCATCAGCTATTGCCCAAACCTCTGGCTAGATTTTGGACAGCCCTAAAAATTGGCTACTATCGTCAAAATGGAGAAGTTCATCAATGGATGTACGATCGCTATTCGCTTTCCATCTTGCTGAAAAATTGCGGTCTAGAACAGATAGTACAGCGTACAGCTAGTGATAGCTATCTCGACAACTGGAGTAGCTTTAATTTAGACACTGAATCTAATGGCAAAATCTACAAACCAGACTCTTTGTTTATTGAAGCAGTGAAGCCACTAGATCATGATGAAAAGGTAATGAGTAATGGGTAATGGGTAATGGGTAATGGGTAATGAGTAATGAGTAATGAGTAATGGGTAATGGGTAATGGGCATTGGTGACAAGTTAAGGGACTACGTTGTTTGTCAATCGTTTTTAGCTTCTAGCCTCTAGCCTCTAGCTTTTGAGGGATTTTGAAGGAAAGCTTCTTCAAAGAGTGGCGAGCGCGAATTTAGTCTAGCTTTAATCCATATTTTAGTTGTCAGCAATTCAATCGTTACTTGTTACTTGTTACTCGTTACTCGTTACTCAGTTGACAACTAGCTCTTTTGCTTAACTTGTCACCAATGGGTAATGGGTAATAAAGTTTTAGCAAAATTAAACTGCTTACCACAATGTTATTTTTGAGAATCGGATTTAGGATCAAACTAATTTGTCAATGAAGATTGCATCCCTTAGCACGTTTGATAATCAAGGTGGAGCTGCTCGTGCGGCTTATCGTCTGCATCAAGGTTTAAATCAGATTGATGTCGAATCTTGGATTTTATGTCAATCAAAATTTAGTCAAGATCCCAAAGTTATTGGGGGGAAAACTTCTTCAGGAATTGAACAGGTAAAAACAGGACTCAGGCTGAGTTTAGATCAGCTGCCACTAAAACGCTATCGTCACAAAAGTAAGCAGCTTTTTTCGCCTCACTGGCTAGCTTCTAAAATAGATAAACAAGTTACTCAATTAAATCCTGACATTATTAATTTACACTGGATCAGCGCGGGCTATCTAAAAATCGAGACTATAGCTAAGTTTCAATCGCCTTTAGTTTGGACACTACACGATATGTGGTCTTTTACGGGAGGATGCCACTACAATCAATCCTGTGATAAGTTTACTACTGCTTGTGGGGCTTGTCCTCAGTTAGGCAGTACTAGAGAATTAGATTTATCTCGCCAAATTTGGCAACGCAAACAAAAAGCCTGGAGAAATCTAAATTTAACGGTTGTTACCCCTAGTCGATGGCTGGGAGACAATGCCAAAGCTAGTTCTTTATTTAGCGATCGCCGAGTTGAAGTTATTCCCTATGGTTTAGATACAGATACCTATCGACCAATAGACCAAGCAACCGCCAGAAAACTGTTAAAGCTACCCCAAGATAAACAATTGGTATTGTTTCTTTCTCTCAACGCCACTAGCGACGAGCGTAAGGGATTTCATTTACTACAGCCAGCTTTACAGCAATTGAGTCAATCAGGTTGGCAAGACAAGCTAGAACTGATGGTGGTAGGCTCATCTCCTCCAGAAAATCCGCCAGAATTAGGATTTAAAGCACATTATTTAGGAATCTTGACAGATGACTTGACTCTAGCATTGGTCTACTCGGCAGCAGATGTTTTTGTGGCTTCTTCTCTCCAAGACAATTTGCCCAATACTGTCCTAGAAGCGATCGCTTGTGGTACTCCCTGTGTAACATTTAATATTGGTGGAATGCCTGACATGATTGAACATCAGCAAAATGGCTATTTGGCTCGTCCCTTTGTCATCGAAGATCTAGCTCAAGGAGTTAGATGGGTACTAGAAGATCCAAGCAGACTACAGAGCTTGGCTGACTATTCCCGCACTAAAGCCAAACAGGAGTTTTCTTTGAAAATTCAAGCTCGTCGATATCAAAATCTTTACCAAGAAATATTAGCCGACTGCTAATTGCTCTGGTGAATTGCGATCGCTAACCATAAAACCAATAAGCAAGAAGAAAGTAATAATATCGTATTATGAAGCCAAGATCGGGCTAAATACCGATCGGGGTCAAACACTATTTATACCAATTCTCTATTAAAATGCATTAAATCAGATTTGACTCCTTTGCCCCAACAGCGCGATTATTCAAGGCGAAATAAATTCGCCGAATCTCGCGCTCAAACTAAGCGGGATAAAGGTCTTTGTCCTAAAGGATTCCCTAAAGGGCGACACGGAGTTAGTACCCTTGCGGTATACACCTTCGGACGATGCGAAGCGAGTGCTTTAGTATAAGCTTCGCATCCGTCTTTGCGTCTTTGCCCCAAACTAAGCGGGGTAAACGTCTTTGCGCGAGACTTACGATCAAAATATTAAATGCAACATTAAAAAAAAATAGTATTAGGACATCAGTTTAACCGCCAGATTTATAGCTAAAAAACACCATGCTCGGACTACAGCAGCTCTCGATTCACCGTCGCCTAGTTGAAAAACTAGAGATAGTAGTGACGGTTTTCTGGTTAATCTACTTTCTTGATGTCAATATCCCCCCTCCACTTCCCCCTGGAATTATTAATGCTCTAAGCTATCCTTTTGTCGCTCTATTAGTTGCCTTGCACTGGAAAGAGGTGGCCTATATTGCTACTAGAAATATAACTCTGTTGTTATTTTTAGCAGTGGCAATGTTCTCGCTATTTTGGTCTGCTGATATGAGCAGCACTTTTGATATTAATCGGGGTTTATTACGTACCTTTCTCTTTGGTGCCTATTTTACGGCTCGCTATAGCCTCAAAGAGCAGATGAAGATCCTCGCCTGGGTACTGGGTATTGCTGCGGTATTAAGCTTGTTAGCCTGTTTAGGTGTACCGAGCTATGGGATCAAAGAAGACGGCTGGCAAGGAATTTTTCCTTATAAAAACTATATGGGACGGGCGATGGTTTTAGGCGGAATTTTACTATTAATTTTAGCTCTAGACAATGCTCGCAACTGGTTGTGCTGGGTCGGTTTGGTCATAACCTTATTTTTGGCGATCGTTTCTCAAAGCTCCACAAGCGTATTACTCTTATTACTTCTGTTTGCACAAATGCCCCTTTATCTACTAATCAAACAGCAATATCGAGTGCGTGTAATTTTGCTCAGTCTGGTATGTATTGTACTTAGTGCGGTAATCATGGTGATTGTGGCACAGCAAGAAACAATCTTGGTAAATATTTTGGGGGAAGGAACAAACTTTAATGGTCGTACCCCCATCTGGACGATCGTAATTGATACCGTATCTCAGCAGCGACCCTGGTTGGGCTATGGTTATGGAGGTTTTTGGACTTCAGATGCAGGAGCGCACGTAATTGCTAATACCTGGGCATCTGATCGGGGAATTGTCGAGAGTTTTAATGCTCATAACGTTTATATTGAAATATTCGCTGATTTGGGTTTAGTGGGCTTAATTTTATATGGAATTGTCTTGATTAATGTTGCAATTAAAGGCATGATTTTACTCTTGGCGAGCAAAAAAGTTGAATATTTTTGGTTATATCAGTTCTTAATGTTTATGACATTAGCGGGTTTAGCTGATGTTGGTCTGGGATTTGGCGCGACTAATGCTTATGGCATCCTCGCCATAGCTGTCTGTTTATCAGTCTCTTTAGAATATCAACGTTTACAGAAAAAACAGTCCCTCAAACGAGTGCCTAAAATCACCACTCAACGGTTTTAGTTGAAAGAAGGAAAAGAAAATAAAATGTCCCTACCGTTAGCTTTTATTATTTGTACCGAACCTGGTCGATTAGAAAAACAGTCACAAATTCTCGCTGCAAGTATCCGTAAGTTTGGTGGCAAATTCAAAGATACTCCTATTTATAGTTTTCATCCCCGTAAAGGCTCGCCTGTAGCTGACGAAACACTGAAACAGTTCGCTGTATTAGGAGTAGACCATCAACAAGTTATCCTGAATGTAAAATATCACGACTATTATTTAGCGAATAAACCTTATGTCTGCGCCTATGCTGAAGCAACTATTGATGCTGAAATTTTAGTGTTTTTAGACAGTGATAAATGCATTTTTGCTGAACCAACAGAATTTTTACTTCCCAGTAATTACAATATTGGTCTAAGGGTCGAATATGGTAGGGGTATTGGCTCAACAGGTAGTCAAGATATTCAGGATGATTACTGGCAACAACTTTATCAAACTGTGGGCGTGAAACAGGAAAGATTTGTCTGCACGCCGATAGGGAAGAAAATAATTAGAGCGTATTGGAATTCAGGGATAGTTGCTGTGCGCCAAAGAGCAGGTATTTTTACAGCTTGGAAAAATAATTTTGAACAGGTGATGCAGGCGAAAATTGTTCCTAAGCAGGGTAACTATATGATTGAGCAGTCTACTCTCTCAGCGACAGTTTGCGCGTTAGAAGAAGAGGTATTTACCTTCTCTTCTGCCTATAGCTATCCTTTACCATTGCACAATCGTTTGTCACCAGAATTTAAATTAACTAGCTTCGAGCAAATCGTTTCAATTCACTATTTTGGTATGTTCTACTATCGTACTTGGCAAAAAGAATTGGACAAACTCAAAATCGATAAGAAATCGGCGAATTATGAGTGGCTGCGTCAGACAATAGCCGAATACGATCTAGACTATAAACCAATTACAACTAAATACTATTATTTACTAAAAAAAATTGAAAATAAACTAAGACAATTCAATCTTAAAATTAATATCTCTGAATTAATTAAGCCAAATAGCTAAAGATAGCTAAATAGTCCGTGTCAGTACTTGGGCAAAAGTTTCAAGCTGACTACATTAATCTGGAAACATCACTTTGAATAATGGTGAGATATACTATAATAAAGTTATAGTAAAAATTACTATAATTAGCAACTAAATTAAATTTTTTAAACTTTTAAACCGATCGAGATCTAAAAACTATGTTTACCGCAGCTAAACCGAAGATTAATTCCCCCCAAATTCCTAGTGATTTGTTTGGCGCAATTAATGAACTGAAAAAAGAACTTAATGCCGTAATTCTGGCTCACTATTATCAAGAAGCTGATATTCAGGATATTGCCGATTATTTAGGTGATTCTTTGGGTTTGTCGCAGCAGGCTGCTGATACTGATGCAGAAGTGATTGTCTTTGCTGGGGTGCATTTTATGGCGGAGACAGCGAAGATTTTGAATCCCGATAAACTTGTGTTGCTACCAGATTTAGAGGCGGGTTGCTCCCTGGCTGATAGTTGTCCAGCCGATGATTTTAGAGCTTTTAAAGCCCAACACCCCGACCATATTGTTATTTCCTATATCAACTGTACCGCCGAAATTAAGGCTCTGAGCGACATTATTTGTACTAGCTCCAATGCGGTTAAGATCGTCAATCAGATTCCTCTAGATCAACCGATTATCTTTGCTCCAGATCGCAATTTAGGTCGCTATGTCAGCGAGCAAACAGGCAGAGATTTGGTATTGTGGGACGGTAGCTGTATTGTTCACGAAACTTTTTCTGAAAAAAGAATTATTGAATTAAAACTTGAGCATCCAGCCGCCGAAATTATTGCTCATCCCGAATGTGAACCCGCTCTATTGCGCCATGCAGATTTTATTGGTTCCACTACCGCCTTATTAAACTACGCTCAACAAAGTCAAAGCGATACATTTATCGTAGCAACTGAACCAGGGATCATTCATCAAATGGAAAAAGCTGCTCCTCAGCGACAATTTATTCCAGCACCAGGGATGAACAACTGCGCCTGCAACGAATGTCCTTATATGCGATTGAATACTCTAGAAAAGCTTTATCTGGCGATGAAAAATAAAACACCCGAAATTACTTTACCTGAAGAAATTCGTGTGCGTGCCTTAAAACCAATTCAAAGAATGCTAGAAATGTCTTGATTAATGTCAGTAGCGCATTAATTGATCGTGTCGCCTTCACAAAGAACTTGACCGTGAACCTCCGCGACGCAAAGTTAGTGCTTTAGGGCCAAGGCTTTTCGCACTTCGCGTCCTTCGCATCGGGTGCGGACTAACCATCTAAACCTATCCAAAAGCCGTAGTTTCCTCACAGAATCCTCACAGTTCTTCCCTACCGTCAAAGTAAACGCATTGTAGTTTTGGAAGACTGTTTAATTCAGTTGACCTAGAGCTAATACACTCACAGGTAATTTCATGGCACATAAATTAGAAACCCTTGCCAAACTCTACCTAGAAGGAGAATCAGTCGAAATCTCAGACATAGCTCAACAAAAACTCTGTGAGTGGCTCATGGGTGAGTTTCAACAACTGCCGATTAATCCCCTTAAAAATCCAAATCAAATATGCTCACTGGAATTTTCCAAGAGCCAGTTAGAGATCGCACCATAACGCAATCGCTCAATTTAGAAGGTAATAAACAAGCTAATTTCACCGCTCATGGAGGGATAGATAAAGCAATCTACATCTATCCAGACATTAATCACTTAGCTAAAAAGGAGTTAAATTATGCAGAAGATTACGCTTGACAATATTACTCAAGCTGTTGTCAATCATGGCGATCGCGGTAAATCTCACCCACGACTATATGAAATTTACACGAGCTTGATTCAACATTTGCATGACTTTGTGCGTGAGATGAATCTGACTGAATCAGAATTGCAGCAGGGACGTGATTTTCTCAACCAAGCAAGTCATTACACTCAAGAGATTTCCTCTGGCGAGATCCATATGTTGACGGATCTACTCGGAATCTCAGAGTTGGTAGAACTACTACACGATGCCCATCATGGCACAGAGAGCAATTTAGAAGGGCCGTTATATGTGCCGAATGCACCTGAACGGCAGATGGGCGATCGCTTAGGCCTCGATCCAGAAGGAGACTCGCTTTTCCTGTCAGGTAGTGTTTTGGATTTAAATGGTCAGCCGATCGCCAATTCTTTGATTGATGTTTGGCAACCGAATTCTAAGGGACTGTATGACATTCAGGATTCATCTCAACCGCAGGGGAATTTTCGGGGATGTTTTACAACTGATATCAGTGGCAAGTATCAGTTTGAAACCGTTGTGCCACTCGGTTATAATGTGCCAGCCAGCGGTCCATCGGGCGAGTTACTGCGACTGCTAGGACGGCATACCTGGCGAGCAGCTCACGTCCATTTCAAACTCAGTGCGCCACAGTACACTCCGCTGACAACCCAAATTTTTATGGCTGGTGATCCTCACCTGGATTCAGATACAACCTTTGCAGTGCGCTCGGCGATCGTTCAATTGCAAAAGCACGAAGCACCAGAGGAACTCAAGGCGCGGAAGCTAAGTAAGCCATTCTACACAACCGAGTTTGATTTTGTGTTGAAACCCATTACTTGAGCGGAAACTTATCAAGCAACGACTAAACTTTATGTCTACACCATCGATTCAAAATAATTCTCTGATTGGCATTTGGAAGTTAATTTCTGCAACTGCTATTCATGCTGATGAAACGGTGACACCAGAAGTGTATGGAGCAAATCCAACTGGCTACATTACCTACACCTCAAATAGTCATATGATGGTGATGTTTTCTCAGAGCGATCGCTCACTGCTGAGTCAAGAGGTGCGATCGCCATTGAGTCAAGAGATGCAATCCCTACCTGTTGAAGAACTGGCTCAAGCGTTCACGACATTTAATGCTTACGCTGGAACTTATAGGCTGAGTGGCAACACAGTAATTCACCAGATCGAAATTGCATCGATTCCTAATCGGGTTGGTACAACGTTAGTTCGCACCTTTACTCTGAGTAAAAGCCGACTGACACTGAAAACGTCGCCAGCGTTAAATGATGGTGTTGAAACAGTTTTCGAGTTGGTGTGGCAGCGCATTTAATCGTTCAATACTCATTCACACCAACACTTCAATTTTACCTCCATAAACCAGGAGCTATTCCATGACTACATTTCACCCGATCGCGATCGATGGTTTAGATATCTTCTATCGATAAGCTGGCTTTTTCTATTTTAGATAGACCAAAGTTACGCCTGCACCACCTTCTTTCTGAGATGCAAGTTCAAATTTCTCTACCTGGGGATGACGCTGGAGATATTCATGTACACCCTGGCGTAAACGTCCTGTACCTTTACCATGAATGATCCACAGTACTCCTGCTTCAATAGCTTTGGCGATCGCATTATCTACCTCAATTTCGGCATTATCTACCCTTTGACCACGAATATCTAGGGTATTTCTCGATGTCCTGACTAACACTGGCGTTTTTTGGCGTTGAGTTTCGGTTAGAGGTTTTTTCTTGGTCTCTTTTGGTTTGAGATCGGCTTTTTGTCCACTGAGAGATTCAATTTCTAGCATGGCGACATTCATTTTCATCATGCCAAAGCGTACAGTTAGTTGTTCTGTCTCTTCATCAATACTCAATACCTCTGCCGTTTGATTGAGGCGGGGAATTCTAATTTTTTCGCCTACCTTGGGTTTATAGCTGGGTTTAGCTGCTTGTGGTGTCTGAGTTTTAGCTAATTCCTGGCTAGTGATGAGATCTAAGGCTTCTGTCGCCTGCTGGGTTTTTTGCATGGTTTGCTCTCCCTGCTGTAGCCGACGAATAACGCTGGCTACCTCTTTTTTGGCTTGGGCGATCGCATCCTGTACCGCTTGTTCCTGATATACTTTTAAGGACTGTTCTCGTTCTTGTAATAAAGAGGCTTTAGCCGACACTTCTGCATAAAAACGCTCTGTTTGTTCTAGTAGCTTACCCGCTTCATTAGCTTTGGCTTCTTGTTCTCTCCTTTGAGCTTCTAAGGCAGCAATTACCTGATTTACGTCTTCTGCCGAGCCTGTGCCAACCAAAGACTGCGCTTCTTGAATAATTTCTGTATTTAAGCCGAGGCGTTGAGCAATAGTTAAAGCATTAGAGCGCCCAGGGATTCCCCATAGCAGCCTATAGGTTGGTTGGAGAGTACTATCATCAAACTCTACGGAAGCATTCTCAAATCTAGCATCCTGATACTTGAGAGCCTTTAATTCTCCATAATGGGTAGTGGCAATAGTTAATAAACCATGTTCGGCGAGATATTTCAATAATGCGATCGCCAAGGCACTTCCTTCGGCGGGATCTGTTCCTGCACCCACTTCATCTAAAAGAATCAAAGAATTACCATTATTACCTTGTAAAGCTTGAATAATTCGACTAATACGACGAATATGTCCAGAAAAAGTCGATAAGCTTTGTTGTAAAGACTGTTCATCGCCAATATCAGCCAAAACTACATCAAACCAGGGTAATTCTACAGGTACTTGCGCGGGAACAAACATACCTGCTTTTGCCATTAACGCAGCCAACCCCATTGTCTTCAGGGTAACGGTTTTGCCTCCCGTATTCGGCCCTGTTATAGCTACCACCTTAGTTTCTGGTTTGACTAAGACATCAATTGGTACTACTGCTGTTCCTTGTTCATGCTGTTGTTGCCAAACCAACAGGGGATGACGTAAACGACGTAGGGTAGTGTCCTCTTGTTCTGGATCGATAAACCGAGGCGGATTTGCCTCTAACCACAAACCATAACGCGCCCTCGCCGTGGCTAAATCTAAGATCGTGGCAGCAATCAAGACTCTTTCTAAATCTTCCTGTACACCTGCCACCTTATCTGACAGCCCTTTTAAAATAATCTCTTCTTCCCGCTGTTCCTGGCGCTCTTTTTGCCGTAGCTGATTACCCAAGTGAATAATCACATTTGGCTCAATATAATAAGTTGAACCCGTACTCGAAACATCGTGAACAATCCCCTTAATCGTCTCCTTTTGACCAGGTTTGACAGATAGGACAAAGCGATCGCCCCGTTGAGTAATTACCGCTTCCTGGATGGCTGTGGAGTTACGCTGCATAATGCCTTGCAGTACTGTATAAATCCGACTCCGCAGATTTTTAATCTCACTCCGAATACCTGCTAATTTTGGGTTAGCGCGATCGGTTATTTCAGCGCGATCGTCAATACAATGATGGATTTCTTGCTCAATTTCAGGATAGGTACGTACATCAGCTACTAACTCAGATAAAGTTACTAACTCTTCGTTAGCATCAATCAAACGTCGCAGATAACGCATTCCTGCTAGGGTACTCGCTATATCCAGCAATTCCTGAGCGGATAAAATACCCCCAATCGCCGATCTTTCTAAAGACGCGCCGACATCTTTAATTCCTTTAAAAGTCCAACCAGAATCTAGCTGCTGTTCTAAGTTGTAAATCTCTTTAGTTTGAGCCAGTAAACTTTCACTTTGCGCCTGGGTGTCAGGTAATCTCAAATGACGCGCTGCCACCACACCTAACTTAGTTGCTGCAAAGGTGGCTAAATTCTGGCATAAACGTTGCCATTCCAATAAGTCTAAAGTTTCAGTGATAATCACAGGCAGTCTGTCATACTTCTCTCTAATCTATTCTAACTTGATTAATCTGCTTGAGAAGCTCGTAAAACAGCATTCGAGTTAATTTAAATAGAATTCTAGTTAGCGCGTCTTTACCCTTGACTGATTTCCTTAATTCAGTATAGCGATCGCTTAATTCTTGAGTCAGTTGATTGTGTTTGATATTTTTGGTTCGAGAAAGCACACAAACCGCCCAGATATAAAGATGGGAACGAATCATGGAATTGCCGTGAAACTTACGTTTAACCTTATCCCCTGATTGTTTGTAGCTATAGGATAGTCCCATAAAAGCTTGAAACTTACGTAAAGAGCGATCGCGCTTTTGTAATTTACCCGATTTGCGTTCGTATTCCACCCACGGTTTGCCTGCTACTAGAAATTTCTCAAACGGGTACAAATTAAATAGCAGTAATGTCCTAACGTTTAGACCAAAGTTAAATCGGTCAAACACGGCATTATAATCATCGAATTCTTTCTGACTTATTTCTTCGGTAATCGTTTCGAGGATCACCCCGATTCGCATCTCTAAACCCACAATTATTTTTGCGTGAGAGCGCGTGTAGGTGGATATTTCTATCCCTAATTCTGGTGCAATAGATAGTTTGTACTTGTTGTCATAGCGTGTGTTGGAGTGGTTAAAAGCTAGCCAATAAATAATTGGCGTGTAACTTCTTTGATCACTAATGTTCATAGTGTGGCGCGCTGCTTCTGGAAACTCGTAACTTAGTCTTTGTCGCAGCTGAGAAATTAACCCCGATCTAAGTTTCTGTAGCTGTTCCTTCTCATGAAATAACTCGCGTAATCTAGTAATAGCTACCGATTGAATTAAATTAAGAAAACGCTTTTGACCGTGAATATCGATAAAGCGATCGTCAAAATACGAAGCAGCAAGACAGAGAGCGTCTTCTTCATCGCGTTTATTAGTAAAACCATAGCTACCACGAACTTTTTCGAGATCGTTATGCCCAATCCAATAAATAGGAATGCCATATTTATCGGCGACTGTTACCCAGAATTGGCTATACCAATGTCCCGTTGGCTCTAAGACTATGCCCGTTGGCTCAAGAGATAATAATTTATCTACCCCTACACGCGAGCAATCTATTTTGTAAAATTGTTTGGTATTTTTCAATTCGCGATAGTGCTTTTGAATATTCGTGGGGAATTCGTGTAAGCAGCACAAAACAGCCGATCCGCGACCGACATCTAAGCCAATTATTCGATTAAACATATAATGGGTGTAGGTAATTAAGGCATCTTTTATGTATGAGTATTCATTCATAAAACGCGCCGTAGAACGTTGATCGGCTTGTGAAACACCCAAAGGAATTATCCTTTTTCTCTCTGTAAGCACGTTGATCAGCGTTTTGTCATGGGAATTTTGGCTTGTGAAGCATGAAAGCACAAAGGCTTATTTCTATTTAAAAGCGCAATACATCCCATACAGGATAGGTTGGAACTATCCCGCGACTATAGTAATTACTAAAGTTTCGATCGCTGTTCCAAAGCGATACTCATCAGGCGGTTAACTTCATTCTTGACTAAAACAATTGCTTGCTCAATATCATCTTCAGTACCAACAAAAGTATTGTCTGAATCGGCTACCTGAATAAAATAGCGATGTGTACCGTTACTTAAAGTGAGTGAACCACAGACGGTAAAGGGACTATCGGCAATGCGATCGCCGATCTGATATTTTGGTTCAATCATTAACAAAACTATTTTCCGAATTCCTCATGTTGTTTATATATTCTATTTTTTGAGATGAGCTTAAAACTACGCCATATTTTTGCTTCATCTGTTGATCTTTATATGCCCAAAATGTTTCAATGCCATAAGTATCAATAAATGAGCGCATTAACCAGTATGCACTACGAGTATTTGTGGCAGTAACAAACGCCATCCAATCAGTAAGGCTTTCTGGTGGTATATTTTGAGATCTCAACTCATGTAAATCGTAAATAATTTCACTCATGGTTTAAAAAGGTGGTTGGTCAAATTCAATACCCAAAGCTTGTTCTACTTTAGATTTTAGTGATGCGATCGCCACTTCTTCATCATCATCCTCATCTAGTTCTACCGATAGCTCAAGGCGTTCTGATTCATAGTTACCCAAGTTTTTAACTCGCTGGTAAGTTATTGTCTTATATTTCATATTTTGGTTAATTCATAAAATAAAAGTCTTCAAAAATATGCCATATCTAGAATAGGCATAACTTTAAAATTTACTAACGATATTGATTCAGATAATGGTTAGCTTCAATGTATTCGCTGATCCAGCTTGGCTGGTCGTGAGCTTTGGTAGAGCTAGCTTGTTCATCTAGAGCATTAATTACTGCCATAAACTGACTTTTGGTAATTTTGCCTTGCTGATATGCTGTAGTAGCGGTCGCTAGTACATCGGTTGACTGTATATGGTTATTTTCCTTCACGCTGGCTTCTATCGCCTTGGTGATTAGGTTTAACCCCATAGTTAAAATTTGAGCTTCTGCTCCACGATCGATGTTGCACATAGGTTTGATTTAATTTTCAGTGGTACATGGTTAATTGCTAGTACTCATACCCGTGGTCACTAACCACGCTGCTAAGAGATACGGCGCGTTTTGAGTAAGAGTATTCTTTCTCAAAAGCCGCCTTACTAATGCCTCGTTAACTGGCTTTACCAGTTCCGCTAGGTAGGATTTGCACCTACAGGACTCACACCGATATTCATCGGGCAATCATAAGAGACAATTAAAGGCATCAAGTGTTTCAAAATTACCGTTCTGTGGCACTTGGTGTTTTTTGTTGTCTATCTAAAAGTCATTATGACCTTTTTAAAAGAAAAAGTCAACTTGACTTTTTTTATGTAAAATGAAGCATGGAGATCGAAAGTTAAAGCAAAGTGAATCAATGATTGAAGCTCTCAGGATCGAGCGAACTAATCTTAATCAGAAAGAGTTTGCCGAAGCTTGCAAAATACCACTAAAAACTTATCAAAGATGGATTTTAGGTAAAACCGAAACTAGACCAAATTTGATACAGCTTAAATTGTTATGCAAGCAACTGAAGATTGAAAAAGTTGATGAGCTTCCCGACGATTTTTCCGATAAGTATTAGTCAAAAAATTAGCGAGTAAAGATTACTGCTTTACTCGCTTAACCAATTCAATGTAATTAAATACATTCTAATCATGACCTGGACAAAAAAACATGACAAATTCGCTCTAGCATGCAATTTGAGCGAATCACAAGGATACGTTTTACGTGACATATTGCGTAAAGGAAAGCTAAATGAACCAACTGAAGTTGAGATCGATCTTAGGGTAACAAACCGTTGGATTGGTAAAGTCAGAGCGCGGGGTGAATTTCATCGTAAGACCATCACGACCGCGATCGCTCAACTCGATGATAAAACTCAAGGCATGGTCACTATTCTCAAAAGATATAATCCTTGGGTTTACAAAATTCGTGTTAGACCGCTAGCTTTTGTTGAGAAAATTCAAAGCGCAAAATGCGCGTCGATTCCCAAACTAAAAACGGGAGATCCCATGTACAGCGATGAACACAAAAAACGTGTGTATGAGCAGCAGCAGCAAGATATATCTAAGATAGATAGCTTACTTAGACAAATTAACTTAAAGTTTGACCGAGACGCTTTAAACCGCATTTATCGTCTGGCAAACCGAAAAGTTGATGAGGTAGTTGATGCTATCCAATTGTTACTCTACCGTAATGGTTCTAAAGAGATCCCCAAGCCACATGGTTTTATCATGGATTGCCTCAAAAAAGGATGGCATTTAGCTTTTGACCCATTTTTTGAACCTGAATTACCACGGTTTAACTCTAAAGCCGAATGGGCAGAATATGGCAGATTGCTACGTGAGCAAGTCAAAGACAAGTATGGGGGCGATACTGTCTATGAATCAATCATCCATAGAAACTTGATGCGTTCGGGGGGTACACTACCAATTTGAACCATTGATTTATACGTGTTTGCGTGCCTAGGATAAATACAAATATCGGAGCAAGCGTATGTCAGAGCAATTGATTATTTCTGGACTCTGTAGCGACAGCGATCCTGTGTCGCTACAAAATACCCGTAGCGACGCTAAAAAACAAGCTATAGAACGCTATCTTAGACAAGGTAAGAAAGAACCATCAGTCAGTGTCAACAAATACAGTCCTGGTAAACGAGCGACAGAATACTATCGTGTCAGCTACCAGTTAGGCAATCGGAAAAAACATATTCATCTTCGTGGAGGCAGCACGATCGCTGAGCTGGCAAATTACCGAGCCAATGTTTTACAGGCAATGATTGACCGTGGTGCAGAATTATCAGAGGTACTAGCAGCAGTGAGAACTTTTAATGGAAGCTAGTCGATAGTGAATGATTTGCCTCGCGCTATTGTTTGGAATTGCTAATCTGATTAATCCGAATTCTAAGTAGCCGACCTTAACCAAGTATCGGCAATGAGCATGAATTACATTGACGTGTAGATCGATCAGCCCAGATAAAGCGACGGCACTAATCCAATCTGGGTTTGATGCAAAATAATCTTTGATTTGCTCGCGGTTAAAGATGCCTATTTCTTGTGCGTTCAATTTGCTCATAGCTAAATAGTTAAAGTGGCGATCGCTCGCTTGCATTCACGCGGATCGTTATCGAGATAATGTCTCACGGTCTGAATGTTCATGCCCATGGTTTCAGCAATAGTGACAATTTCAATCCCTGACTTTCTCAAGCTATTAATCACCCAACGGCGCGAAGAATGAGTTGAGTAACCAGATAAACCAAGTTCATCAAAAATAGCTCTCCAATACTTATCAACCGCGCGTAAACTGATATGCCCGATCTCACTATCGCTCTTGAATAAATAGCCTACGCCTTGTGGTGTATAGGTTTCAAGATAAAACTTCAAGTCAGGATGGACTGCCACTTGACGAGTAGCAGCTGCACCGTGTTTTGTGCTTTTTCTGGTTGAGCTAGCAAAAGTAATGAATTCAAGTACTTGACCGTTTTTATCATAAACATCACTCGCTTTTAACTGGACAATCGCGCCCATTCGTTCGCCAGTAAATAGCGAAATTTCAAAAATCAATCTTTGAGTCGGAGATTTAAACCGCGATCGCATTTGACGAATAATTTGCGGTGTCCAGATAGCCGCTTGACCTTTGCCGTGATTTTTCATCTTTAAAAAGAGGTACTGGAATTGTATTCAAATATCTACAATTCCAGTACTAGCAACCAATAAAGAGTAAATATAATTCGCTCAATAGTACCTGTAGCAATGCTTATCGACATCAGTAAAGGTACTTGTTCTATGTAGAACCAGAACCAATAATTGTTAGTTGAATTGGGAATAGTAGGAAAAATTAATCTTTTTTCTACTTATGGCTGATTTAACTCTGGCTCAAAGATTCGGCACAAGCGTTGCTTTTAACGAGACGACTAAAATTCTCTCAATCAACCTCAACGATCTAGCAAGCATAACGATTAGCGGGGTTGATGTTGGCTTAAATGTATCGGCAATGACCACAGCCAATAAAGACCAATACGCTAGTAAGATTCTGTGGGCATTACTGTTAAAATCTCAAGCTACTCAAGCAGCCGACAATAACGATGAGACGGTCAAACTCTATGTAACTAACCAAGGCAAGCGATCGTTTACTCGCAACAGCGTTGCACAGTTTGGCTATCAGCTAGTAGCGACCGCTTATCAAAACGATTCGTTGGGCGTAACTTTAGATCCAGATAATTTAGCCTAATGGGTAATTGGCACTGTATACCCTCAAGTTGTGCTGAGGTGGTTTATCAAAAATATGAACCACCCAAAGTTCGCTGGCGTTACCCTGGAGAAATTTGGCAAGAAATTATTGGTGATGATTACACAGTTAATCAACCAAAAGGCAAATGCCCTGTGTTGTATCACGTTTTTGGTCAGTATGTTTCTCTCAACACAGCTACCTGTGGTCAAATTGGCTATTGGAGAACAGCACAAGCAGTAATTGGTAGTCAAGTACTTAACTACACACCGCAAGTAAAATCAGACAATGAATGGGTTATTCCTTTAACTACAGGGGAGTTTCGTTCAATCCGTCCTATTAATTCTGCCACCTATTTTGCTAAAAATTTAGTAAACAGCGCTGGACAAATTTTCAATAGATTTGGTAGTTGTATTAACGTTTCTTCTCCTGAACATGGCAGGAGATTAGATTTAGTAGAAATAGATATTATTCGAGTTGATCGTCAACCTGATGATTGTGGTGATTGTACTTTTACCATCACCAAAAAAGGACAAATAGTTCATCAAGAAACGCGCGCCGTCTGCCCTAAAGTTGAAAAAATACCCTGCAAGCTGAGTGATGTCAGGCATTCAATTGAAATCAAAAAACTACCTTATTTAGAAAAAGTTGAGGTAGTTCCTTATCAATACAGCGCTTATAAATTGCCCGGTGTGCCTGCTCCAATAGTTCAAGCCGATCAAATTCCTGCTGAATGCCTAAATATCTACAACAACGCTATTTATGTTATTCCACCGTCTGGACAAGCTATATATCCTAACGCCACGCCATTTGATAGCTTTGTAGCTCAAATTTGTTCATACCCTGGTTGTCCTCCACCTGAATATCAAGTAATTTGTGACTGTAATAATTGTCAATCTTGCCCTGATGGCACTTGTCCGATTGAATGTGACGATCATATTTGTTGCTACAACGACTATGGTGTAAGCGTTCAATCGATACCCGCCTCTGATTATTGTGACGCGTTAGCTAATCCTTTAGGAGGAGGGAATTCATGAATTGTGATAACCTTTGCACCGCCGCTAAATGCGAAGAACTTGAAAATCGCCTTAGTGCTTTAGAGCAAGCAATAGAACTATTACAGGCATCGTTTGAAGCGCATACACAGCAAGATATTCCCGAAGCGCATAACTATGAAGAGCCTGAAGTGACGGTTAGTCTAGCTGCTAGCTCCGATCGAGACCTCAAAGTCTTTGTAGCGGTTGGCTCAAAAAATGACAGCGAGACAATTAAGCTGCCAGAACCTGAAGTGACAGTTAGTCTAGCTGCTAGCTCCGATCGAGACCTCAAAGTATTTGTAGCTGTAGGTTCTAAAAATGACAGCGAAACAATTACTTTACCTAAACCTGATTTTGATATTGATCTTTATATTCCAATTATTATCGCCCGTATAAAAGCCGAAATTATTGCTCAATTTGAAATTGAATTAGAAGCGCATATAAATTCAGATTTTACTCAAGCTCATAATTACCAAGAATCAGATTCAAATCTAGCTATTGATGGTAGTTACAGTAGTGACTATTTGTACTTAACTGTAGCTGATGGCAAAAGCCAAGACACGGCAACAATATTACTTCCTTTACCCAATACGATACAAGGTCAAGATGGAGAGAGGGGATTACGCGGGTTTAGTGGTGCTGACGGACAAGATGGTGCTGACGGACAAAATGGTGCTGACGGACAAGATGGTGCTGACGGACAAAATGGTGTTGACGGACGAGATGGTGTTGACGGACGAGATGGTGTTGACGGACGAGATGGTGTTGATGGACGAGATGGTGTTGATGGACGAGATGGTGTTGATGGACGAGATGGTGGTGGAGGTATTGAGTATAACGGCTGTGGCATCGAATTAAGTTACAAAAACTCGGAGTTAACCGCATTACTTACCGTCGGACAATGTACTAGCATTTCAAGCACTGAAATTATGGAATTTGCACCAATTAATGTAGAACGAATAACCTGCAATGAAGGCGTAGCAGAATCAGAAATTGTTACCGTAGCAGTTATCAAAGGCACTGAAGCAGCCGAACTCGAAGCTTATGCAGCTCGCGCAGCAATTCAACTCGCACAGTGTAAATTAGAACCAACTGAGGTAGTTAGTATCGTCGCCTCTCCTAAATATGTGACCAACGTTGAAGGCAAAGTATTAATCTTGCATTTTGTCACACTTGATAACTACCCTAAACGTAGTCGTGGTAGTAACTACAGACAAATACAAATACCAGGAGCAAAAGAAACTTACGACTGGAAAATTGATTTTGAAAACCTAGTTTGGCAACAGGGCAATCAATACGCTGAACTGGAATTAAACGAATACAGAGCTAGAGTATCGGGTTGGTTTGCGTCCCAAGTTGCTGCTGATACTTTTTTTGACTTTGTACTGAGTTTAACCGTTGGCACAGAAAAAAATCGTCGCTATCCCAAGCAAAAGTATCCTCGTACAGATATCCAAACCATTGATACCCGTCCCTATCGCGCTTTTATCGAGTCGATTAATCCCGATGGTCAGGCAATTTGTCACGTCAAATATGTCCCTCCAATAGATGAATAAACCATTAATTGAACCCTGTTTGAAGCTATCAGGCTCGGCGTTTCAAGGTAATACGCTTAACAGTACGCGCCCACTGTCGAGATTTGAAGATCGAGACAGCGTGAAAATAGTAAAACTAACTGACTTGTGTAGAGCTAACTTTATCACCATTGATGTTGGCTATCGCTTGATCAAACTCAAATATTTAATCGCTTTTCGCCGCCATCATGTCTGGTGGGTCACTTGTAATCCCTTGTGTAAACAAGAGCTATTAGATTACTTGGGAATCGAGCAATTACTGGGAGATGTCGAACAGTAGACACGGGTGGTTGACCCTTAAGGGTCAACCACCGATTTGTTTGGGTCAAAACAAGGCTTGAGGTTAGTTTGGGCATACATTACAGAAATTTTTATTGGTATGCCTAAAACAGTTGTTCCTGTGCGTTTTGTTCCCGATTCTGGCACAGGTTATTTGATGGATATCGGCACGGACATCGCAGCTAATGGACGCTTTGTCTTACCTCCTGATGTGCCTCAAACTGAAATCACTACAATTCTTACTAACATTGGCGCTCAACCATTATCTGCTGTTGGCGACCCGATTCCCTGCTCTGATGCCTCTAATGCCGATTTGCGTAAACTTGAGTTTATCCGCTCTAACGGCAACTCAATGAGTGTACCTGTAAGCAGTAGAGCTAATTTGCTTAACGCAGCTGTCGTTATTCGTGGCATTTTAAATGCTGCTGGCTCTGATGTTGTTTGTATCAAGCTAATCGGTGAATATTTTCCCGATCTAGCTGATGAGCTGGGATTGAATTATGGCAATGATTTTGCTGTTTCTCACATTCCTACTACAGGCGGTAAGCAATATTATCACGCTGGCAATATTAGCTATGAGACCGATGCTACATCAGGTGTATTAGGTTCATCTGTCGTATTTCAGCCAGTAAAAGCTATTAGCGATTTAGAGACAGCAGCATCTTCACAGTTACAGGCTGCTTGGAATGGCTGTGTCGGGCCTTTTGTTGACGCGCTAGCTTGTCGGGGTAAAGGTCGCCGTAACCCACGCAAACACAGACGCTATTTGATGACTTTTGCCGTCGGCACTGCTACTGCTCGTCAGACTGAAACTACCGAATTACCCGTCAAAGACGCTGAAGCTGCATCGATCTTGTCTTGTGGTCAAGCTGCTGCTGCTCTAAACGGTCTTTACTGTATCGGCTATCAAGGCGAAAGCTATGCTCGCTATCACAAGCTCTTGCCTTAGATATGGCTTTGGTATGGCTTTCTTATCGAACAGATTTAGATAGGGTATATCCCATGTTTGCTCTATCTATCGATCAAATCAATGACGTGGCAACCGAGATTAATCCCCTTGATTTGTTGCCCAATCAAGTCTTAAACGATTTGATTGAAATCTCTAACCCTTGTGCTGTTGCGGGTTTAACGCCGAGAAAACTAGCACTGTGGTTGCGTGATGGGGCGCAGTTTTTGATTAATTATCCCGTACCTTTTTCTGAACAACTAGCAGGGCAACTTACCAATTCGTTGGAGATTGTTGCCTGGGAATTTATCGGTGAAAGACTTAAATACGGTCGCTTGAGGAAGATCTTAGATAATGCCGTCTAGAAAATACATCTCCTACAAGTTTCTCTATGATGACGATCGCGGTCGTCAATCGATTAAACGTCACCGTAGCTATTTAAATTCAGATGGCTTGACCGAAGATACTCCAACCACGGCTTTATTTTTGGCGCGAGTGGTAAATATGAGTGAAAAAGTAACGGGTACTAGCGCTGGTCTACGGCATGTTTTGGCTTATGTAGGCACTCGTGAGTTGATTGCTAAAATTCCCTATCGTCCAAGCGATCCTTTACTGATTGAGCATGTTCAAGAAATTTTGGCGCAACCGCAGGTAATTTGTGGCGAATACAACGGGGAAAGATTAAGCGCATATGTCTACACAAATAGTATTTAGTGGCAATTTAGATCCCAGTGGCGCGAATCTATCTTCAAGGTTTACTGAAGCTTCGGTCTTTTTTATTGAAGCTCCTTTGTTAAACGCTGAGTTAGAAATTGATGTTTTTTTACAGGTTTATTTGCCAGGAATTTTAGGCGAGACAACGCGCAATATTCCCCTAGGAAAAATTGAATCACAAGCAATTTTGCTCAATGTTACCGATACTGAAACGGCTAATTTAATTCCTTTGGAGTATCAAAACACAGATCTAGAAATGGCATTGCTGTTTTTAGCTTCAGATACTACTTATCTTTATGCCGTAATTGTTAAACCTGATTGCAATTTATGCTTGCTCAACAATCAGTTAAATCAACTAAATACTAAAGTCGATTTGATTTTAACCTACCTTAATCTTGGCGTGCCTGTCGTACCTGCTAGCGTCTCAGGAATCGATTTTATTCAATTAAACATATTAGGAATTATTTAATGCAGCCTAATGTAATCACCGTATCAGGTGCTAAATATCAAGTTTTTAGCGACGAAAATAACGTTAATTTATCAGCTGGCAACGTTGATATTTTTGCTTTAAGAAGAGTTTTTGGACTGGCTATTAATAGTCCAAAAGTTGTTAATTTTGCCGATCTTCAAGGTTTTTGGGCAATTAATAGCTGTTATATATCTTCCCCACAAGATAGTGAACTCAAAATTGAGATTCTCGACGATCAGGGCGTTGTTTTTTTTACTGAGACACTTTTGCGCAATCAAACACCAAAAACCTTTCCCACAGTACTAGTTAACAACGCCGTTGCTGTAAGACTTACTGCTGCTCGTTCGGCGATAGGCTTGCTGCTGATTTATCTCAAACCCGCACATTTAGCTTACTCCAAGGATTTTTGATTAATGCTGACTCCATCAGGCAAAAAAGTAATTAGTTCAACTCCTATTTATTCAGGCTCTCACTTTACTTGGGGTGAAGCGACAGATAACTGCGCACGGACATTGCAAGACTTGATTATCTCGAACAAGTTAGTCAAAACTGGTAAAGAGATTGAAGAAAATATTATTGCTACAGCTAATCGTCTAGATGAGTTTCGAGCGCTGCTTGGCAATCGTCCCATCAAGGTTCATAGCTGGTATCGTCCGCAGCATATTAATAGTCGAGTCGGCGGGGTGAAAGATTCGCGGCATTTGTTTGGCGATGCCGTAGACATTTCAAGTGATTATTTATCACCGTCAGCTATCTACAAATTTCTCGATCGAGTACATATGTATGGTGGCTTAGGTCGATATAGAGGCTTTGTTCATGTTGATTTTCGCGGAGATATAGCAAGATGGTTCGCGTAAATAGTTCACCGACGGGTACTTTTTGGAACTGTGTAGGCATAGCGCTTGTAATCATGTCTTTAGGTATGAGCTGGAACTTATCAAAAACTAAAGAGTTTGAACTAGAGCTAGCTAGCTACAAGCTAAAAACTGGAAACGCGATCGCTGATGTGCAAAAAGTGTCGGACACATTAGAACGTAGTGTTGACCTGTTGCCGTTAAACAATCCCAAACGACAAGAATTTAAGCGGCAATTAGATCAGTCTGAGCAAAAGTTAGAAGCAGCTGCCGATGATATTTTTGAGGCAATGCCAGAACAATGAAAACTATACAGCATATAACAAACGCTAAATTCAAGGTAAATACGCAAGGAGTTGAAAACTCTGAATTAATACTTGATTTTCAACCAATTATCGATAAGTTCAAGCTTACAGGGGACTTTAAGTTAATTCATTGGCAAGCTCGGCCAAAAGGACATCGTGAATTCGGCATTTATTCAAGTGTTGACGATAGCTACAGATCCACGGATAACTTAAGCAAAGCTGGCTATGGTAGCGTGCAATTTTTGCAGTTAGATGATGCGACTGCTAATACTCTGCCTAGCGCTGTAATCCTGCATCGTGGTAACTTGAAATGAAAATCTTTATTGGTATCTGTATTGCTCATTTTGTGGAGCATTTAGCGCAAATTTATGAGTTATACGTGCTTGGTTGGTCACGTCCCTTGTGTTTGGGGTTTTTGGGATTATGGCAACCAGCGCTAATGCATTCGGAGTGGTTGCATTACGGCTATGCGCTTTTCATGCTAATTGGATTGTATCAGCTTCAACGTCAAGTTAAAACTCGTTGGTGGGTCACTACTATTTACCTGCAACAGTTTCATCACTTGGAACACTTGTTATTGCTTATCCAAGCGTTGGGGGGCGTAGCAATGGCAAATAGAACTAGCATTGGTGGAGCTTTTTTCCCTAGACTTGAACTACATTTTTTCTATAATCTCGTCGTGATGATACCCATGATGATCGCTTTAACTAAAAATAGAAATTTTACGAATGGGGTTTCTATTTAAATTATGGTCAGATGAAAGCAAAATATGTGATAAAGTTACGCTATATTAAGAATACTTGACATAGGTAAACCATACAATAAGGAGATAACTGTAATCGTGGACAAAAAAGAAGGCAAATTTGGCTTTACTAACTATGCAGAGATTTGGAATGGTCGTTTAGCAATGATTGGTTTTGTTACGGCAATTATCGTTGAAATGAATACTGGACACGGTGTTTTAAAACAGTTGGGTATCTTGTAATCTTAGTTTAATCATAATCTTACCAAGATTACTTAATTAATCCTCTGACCATCAAAATGCTTGAAGTCAGGGGTTTTTGCTATTGATGCAATCTATTAAGTCATATAGCAATCCTAAATGAAATGAGCAATTTCTACTACCTATATGCGAAGCGGTATCCTTTAGGACTACCTAAAAACCAATCAATGTAGTTTCATGAATCAAATAGGACTGCTAGATTCAATTCTATTTCTGGTTAATATTTGCCAGGTTGCGCTAAACTTTCAAACTTAGTTAATTCGGCATTAAACAACAGCTTAATCGTTCCCACAGGGCCATTACGATGTTTAACAATACTTACTTCTGTAATACCTCGGTCTGGAGTATCAGGATTATAATATTCATCACGATAAATCATCATGACTAAATCCGCGTCTTGCTCAATCGATCCCGACTCCCGTAAGTCAGACAGCATGGGGCGTTTATTAGTTCTTTGTTCTACTCCTCGACTTAACTGAGATAATGCCACAATCGGCACATTTAACTCTCTAGCTAAACCTTTTAAACTCCGCGTCATTTTAGAAAGCTGCTGTACGCGGTTGTCATTATCTCCCCCTTCCATTAACTGAAGATAATCAATCATCACTAAACCCAGAGGAACTGGTTGCTGTGCTTGCAGACGGCGTACTTGCGATCGCATTTGCATCACTGTTAAGTTAGCAGTATCGTCAATATAAATTGGTAGTTCGGAAAGTCTTTCTACTCCATCAATTAGCTGTCCAAACTCGTTTTGCGCAATTCTCCCTGAACGCAGACGGTTACTAGGAATCCTCGCCTCACCAGATAGCAATCTTTGGGTTAGCTGTTCTCGCGACATCTCTAGACTAAATACAGCAATGGGTAATTTAGAATCCCTGGCAATATTAGAAGCGACACATAAGGAAAACGCCGTTTTTCCCATTGATGGTCTACCTGCAATAATGATTAAGTCAGAACGACTAAAACCACTAGTCATCGCATCTAAATCATAATAACCAGAAGGAATCCCAGGTAAAGCCGTTTCTTGATGTAGTTCTTCAATCGTATTAAACGTGTTCACCAAAGTTTCCGCGATGGGAACTAAACCTTCTTGAGGACGTTCTTGAGTGAGACGAAAGATCTTCTGTTCCGCTGCATCTAAGACAACTTCCAATTCCGAGGTGTTATCGTAGCCGAGATCGACAATTTCATGTCCTGATGTAATCAACTGACGACGGACATACTTTTCCATGATCAGGTTGGCATAGCGATCCACATTAACCGCCGACACCGTACGGTTAAGCAACTGTGCCAACTTGGTTGTCCCACCCACCTGTTCTAATAAATTGCGATCGCTTAAATATGTACTAACAGAAATAAAATCCGTTGGTTTACCTTTGGCATTGAGACATAAGGCGGCGTAATAAATCTCTTGATGCGCTTTAACGTAGAAAGCATCTTTAACGACTAATTCTCCTACCCTGGTAATCGCTTCGGGATCGAACAGAATTCCCCCCAGGATCGCTTCTTCCGCCTCAATACTAGTTGGAGGTAAGTTGTTTATTTCTGCCATTAATAACTTTTGACTCTTACAGCATAACTATAGAACATATATTCTACTAAGCTGCGATATTTTGTGGCAAAGTGAGCAAGTAAAAATTACAGTGAGCGATCGCTTTTTTTAGTCGGAAAACACAAAATTATAGTATCGATATTAACGTGGTTATTAATCTACAAAAAAACCTACTCTGAAGATGTAGCATTTTTCACTAAATGAATATGGTTTCAATTCAAGAGCAAATTGTCGTCATTACTGGGGCGAGTAGTGGTATTGGTGCATCTTGCGCTAAGATGTTTGCCAAAGAAGGTGCATCGTTGATTTTAGCTGCACGTCGTCGGGATAAGTTAGAGGAAGTCGCCACAGAAATAAAGCAAGCTTATCAAAGCCAAATATATTTATTAGAAATGGATGTCAGCGATCGCCATGGGGTAGCCAAGTCGATGGATTCTTTGCCCGAATCTTGGCGAAATATCGATATTTTGGTCAATAATGCAGGATTAAGCCGTGGTTTGGACAAGCTGCAATCGGGAGATATCCAAAATTGGGAAGAGATGATCGATACTAATGTCAAAGGTTTGTTATATGTGACGCGATCGCTTTTACCTGGGATGGTGGAACGCAATCAAGGACATATTATTAATATTGGTTCAATTGCAGGACATCAAGCTTATCCTGGAGGCAATGTTTATTGTGCTACCAAAGCAGCCGTAAGAGCTTTATCGCAAGGGTTAAAAATGGATTTGTTGGGTACTCCCATTCGGGTAAGTTGTGTCGATCCTGGTTCTGTCGAAACAGATTTTAGTAAAGTGCGGTTTCGAGGAGATACTGAGAAAGCAGCTAAAGTTTATCAGGGAATGAATCCTTTAACTCCTGATGATATTGCCGAAATTGTCGTTTTTTGTGCGACTCGTCCAGCTCATGTTAATTTGAGCGAAGTATTAGTATTGGCTACCGATCAATCAAGCGCAACCATGATTCATCGGCACTAAAAATACTGGTCATATGAAGTCCGTTTAAACAATTCCAATTAAAACTCGCGCCAAGACGCTAAGACGTTTATCCCGCATAGTTCGGGGCAAAGATTTTATTAGAAGTAATTAAGCGGACTTGATATTAGACTTCTTGTTTGCACCTATTTAAATTATTTGAATCTTGCTAAGATCTAGCTAAAAACAATGATAGCGATTTTCAATCCAAACTTTAACATCTTGCTCAGAACCAAAAGTATATGATTTGTTAGTATAAAAATCGTATGCCTGCCAATATTGATTGCCAAAGCGATCTCGTTTTTGTCTGACTTGGGGTTCGTGATTAGATTTTACTAAGCTATTTTCAATTTTTTGCCAAAAATTGGTCATAAAATTAATTACTTTCATGATTAATTTCCACAGTTATAAACAATAAAGAAAAAGATTTTTAGCACCTTTGTTTGCTATAAATTAACTGTAGCTCTTGGGTATTTAATCTACAAAATAAGCTAGGCATGGTAAGTATGAATAAAATTAATAGTTAAATATCTGCTCTTCGGGTAGCTTGTAATAAAATTATTTATGAGTGCAATCGATCCGTATAAACTAAAAATTTCACAGCTACGAATACTGGTGGAGGTAGCCAATTATCGGAACTTTAGCGAGGCTGCTTTACACTTAGAAATTTCCCAGTCAGCAGTTAGTCATGCGATCGCCACTTTAGAAGCAGAGTTGGGAGTAATTTTGTTTAATCGGGGGCGTAATGGTGCAGATCTTACCCCTGTGGGAGAGCAATTAGTTTTACCTGCCAAAGAAATCTTAAACTTATTACAAAAGATGGCCACCGAAGCCAATCGGGCTAAAGGTTTAAAAGGGGGGAATGTGAGACTGGTAGCTTTTCGCAGCGCAGCAACTCATATTTTACCTGCCTTAATTGCTCAGTTTCGCCGTCAGTTTCCTTTAATTAAAGTGAGTGTTACCGATATTGAGGAACATTTCGAGATCGAAAATATTTTGCGTTCTGGTCAAGCAGATATTGGAATAGTCGATCTACCTTGTTCTCAGGAATTTGAAACCTGGGAAATTTATCGAGATGAATATGTGGTGCTGTTACCCCGCAGCCTGAAATTAAACCAAACACGATTAACCTGGGAACAATTAGCCACATATCCTCTAATTATCTCCGTGAATAATAGTTGTTCTTTAAAAATTCGACAATATTTACAGCGATCGCTAAAACCTGTAAATATTGCTTATGAAATGAAACAAGACTCAGCTATGACTAGTATGGCAATGCAAGGCTTAGGTGCAGCAATTTTGCCCCAGCTTGCTACCGAACCGCTTCCCAAACAATTAAAAGTTTATTCTTTGCCCATTCCTCTAGAAAGAATTATCGAAGCAGCAATTGTCAAAAATGCTTTGCATACTCCAGCCGTTTATGCCTTTCTAGATGTGCTTAAAAACTATGGTGTGATTGAAGGTCAAACTCCAAAAGCTAATAGCTAATTACAGCAGTTTCCTACTTCCTATTTCCTATTTCCTACTTGTACGGCTAGAATTGCCTGAAGTAATTTTTGGTTTTGTTCATCAGTTCCCACCGTAATACGTAATTTATCTGATAATCCTGGCGAGTCGAAATAGCGGACTAAGATATTTTGTGCTTTTAAAGCTTGGTAAATCTTCGCGGCTTGGTTATTAGGTGGCGTAACCAGTAAGAAATTTGCTTGAGAATCTCGGACTTTAAAACCAATTTCTCTTAAATCTATTGTTAGTTTACTGCGCGATCGCTTTATTTTTGACGCACAGTTATTTTTATAGGTTTGATCGTGCATCGCTGCTGCGCCAATCAAGATCGCCAAAGCATCAACGTTATAGCTATCTTTGACTTTAAACAGATTTGAGAGTAGCTGGGGATTGGTAATTCCAAAGCCTAAACGTAAACCAGCCAGGGAATAACCCTTAGAAAGGGTGCGTAAAATAATTACGTTCTCAAATTCTTGTACCAGAGACAAAGCCGTATAATCGGCAAAATCAACATAAGCTTCGTCAATAGCTAGAATACCCGACACTCTACTAGCCAACTGTCGCAAATCATCTAGCGGGACAATGTGACCCGAAGGACTATTCGGAGTAGCAATTAGAGTGACTGCACCACCCGCAGCAACTAACTCGGCAATTGGTAGCCGATCATCTTCAGGATAGGCAACTTCTACGCTCTCCGCAGCCTGCAATGATGCTAGGGTACGATAAAGTACGTAAGATGGCATCGGGTAGACCACCTTGCGCTCTTTTCCCTCGGCACAAGCGCGAATTAGAATGTTTAATAGATCATCACTACCGTTGCTAACAATTATCCAATCAGTAGGCACATCTAAAGCTTCACTAACAGCGCTACAGAAATCTCTAGAATAAGGATCGGGATAGCGTCTCAACCACTCACTATCTAAGTTGCGTAATACTTCTAATGCCTTGGGAGAAGGAGGATAAGGATTCTCATTAGTATTGAGTTTAATAATCGGTGATCCTGGTTTTGGTTGTTCTCCAGGAGTATAGCCTTGCATTGTGGCGATCGCAGGACGAAAATAGTTCATGTTAATTAATCAGTAATAAATTAAATTTATAGTATTTTGTTGGTTTTAAAATAGTTTTTAAGTAGATTGATTACTCTTGCGGGTGAGACTCAATAGAACTGGAAAAGATGTCAAAATAAACAAATAAATAAAAATACGCAAACTGCATTTATCTAAACTACTATGGCAGATCTCCCACACCTAAGCGGTAGCGAAATCCGCGAAAAATTTTTAAAGTTCTATGAAGAAAGATCCCACAAAATATTACCTAGCGCTTCTTTAATCCCTGAAGATCCCACAGTAATGTTGACTATTGCAGGAATGCTGCCGTTTAAGCCGATCTTCTTGGGACAGCGTAAAGCACCTCAACCTCGTGCTACTAGTTCCCAAAAGTGTATTCGCACCAACGATATTGAGAATGTGGGACGTACCGCCAGACATCATACCTTTTTCGAGATGTTGGGTAATTTTAGCTTTGGGGATTATTTTAAAGAAGAAGCGATCGCTTGGGCGTGGGAACTTTCAACACAGGTATATGGTTTGCCACCAGAACGGATTGTGCCTAGTGTTTATCATGATGATGATGAAGCTTTTGCGATTTGGCGTGACAAGATTGGTATTGCCGAACATCGTATTCAGCGGATGGGAGAAGATAATTTTTGGTCTTCTGGTATCACTGGCCCTTGTGGCACTAGTTCAGAGTTATTCTATGACTTTCATCCAGAATTGGGTGATGAGCAGATTGATTTGGAAGACGACAGCAGATTTATCGAGTTTTATAACTTGGTATTTATGCAATACAACAAAGATGTAGCAGGAAATCTGACACCTCTAGAGAATAAGAATATTGATACTGGTTTGGGTTTGGAAAGGATGGCGCAAATCCTTCAGCAAGTACCTAATAACTATGAAACCGATTTCATTCTGCCAATTATTAAAACTGCTGGGTTGATTGCGGAAATAGATTATAGCCAAGCTGATGAGCAAACTAAAATTTCTCTCAAGGTAATTGGCGATCACGTTCGCGCAGTAGTTCACATGATCGCCGATGGGGTGACAGCCTCGAATACAGATCGCGGTTATATTCTTCGCCGTCTGATCCGTCGGGTAATTCGCCACGGCAGATTGATTGGGATTGAAGGTAATTTTATTACTCAGGTTGCCGAAACAGCGATCGCCCTAGCCGAATCGGCTTATCCCCATGTTCGCGAACGTGAAAACGTGATTAAAAGTCAGCTACAGCGAGAAGAATCTCAATTCCTCAAAACTTTGACCAGAGGAGAGAAGTTACTGGCGGAGATTATTGCTCAAGCTGCTAACTTTTCGCAAACCAAGATCTCAGGGAAAGATGCCTTTGAACTTTATGATACCTATGGCTTTCCTTTAGAACTTACTCAAGAAGTAGCGTCAGAACAGGGATTAACTGTCGATCTTGAAGGGTTTGAACGGGAAATGGAGTTGCAAAAAACTCGTTCGCAAGATTCCCATGAGGCGATCGACCTCACAACTCAAAATGCTTTGGGTGAAATAGTTGCAGGTAGTAATGAAACAAGCTTCTTGGGATATCACAAATTTGTAACACAATCTCAAATTATGGGTATTGTGATTAGTAATGATGATGCAAATGATGATGCAAGTAGGGGCGTTTCGGCTGCTGCTGGCGATCGCGTGCAGATTATTCTCGATCAAACACCCTTTTATGGCGAGTCTGGCGGACAAATTGGCGATCGCGGATATCTTTCGGGGGATGATCTCTTAATCCGCATTGAAGACGTACAAAAAGAAGGTAACATCTTAGTTCATAAAGGTAAGGTAGAACGGGGTACTGTCAAGGTAGGAGATGTCGTTAATGCCACGATAGATCGTGCTTGCCGTCGTCGAGTCCAAGCAAACCATACCGCCACTCATTTATTACAGGCGGCACTAAAGAAAATAGTTGATGACTCTGTGTCTCAAGCAGGTTCGTTAGTCAACTTCGATCGTTTAAGATTTGACTTTAATTCTCCCCGCGCCTTAACTAGCGATGATGTGCAGCAGGTAGAAGAGTTAGTTAATACCTGGATATCCGAAGCCCACGAAGCCGATGTCCAGGTTATGCCCATCGCTGATGCCAAAGCAAAAGGGGCAACAGCCATGTTTGGAGAAAAATACGGCGATGAAGTGAGGGTAATTGATTTTCCTGGAGTTTCGATGGAACTTTGTGGCGGTACTCACGTTACCAATACTGCTGAAATTGGCGTATTTAAAATTATCGCCGAAACGGGGATTGCTTCTGGAGTCAGAAGGATTGAAGCCGTGGCGGGGCCAGCTATTTTAGATTATCTCAACGTGCGAGAGCGGGTGGTTAAAGAATTGAGCAGTACTTTTAAAGTCAAGCCCGAAGAAATTAGCGATCGCGTTAACAGTCTTCAGAATGAATTAAAAACTACCCAAAAAGAATTAGAAGCTGCCAAACAAGAACTTGCTCTCTTCAAATCAGATAGCCTACTGTCTCAGGCAGAAACCGTCGGTGAATATAAGATCTTAGTCGCAAATATGGGAGATATGGATGCGAAATCTCTCCAGTCTGCTGCCGAAAGATTACAGCAAAAATTAGGTGACGCTGCGGTGGTGATTGCCTCTATTCCCTCAGAAGGCAAAGTCAGCTTAGTTGCCGCTTTTAGCCAGAAAGTAATTAAAGAAAAACACCTACAGGCAGGTAAATTCATCGGTGCGATCGCCCAAATTTGCGGTGGTGGAGGTGGTGGCAGACCAAATCTGGCGCAGGCTGGCGCTAGAGATGTTAGTAAATTAGACGAGGCTTTAGCTACTGCCAAACAACAGTTAATTGAAGGTTTAAACTGAATTATCAAATTATGTAGGGGCAAGGTAATACTTTGTCCCTAGACCATAATTGCACCATACGCTTATTACGCCGATCCAGAACAACCTGAGTAGAGCGATCCGAAGGCTAGGCGAAGCCTAATCGCTTTTAATATATATACAAAACTTTTAACAAAAATAAATACCACTTGAAAGATGGCGATCGCCTAATGACAAAAACCAGTGATTGAGCGTAGCCTATGCTGATACAATTAATTTTGTCACATATATATGACAAAATCAGCAAATGAATGAAAAGTGGAAAGTCAACTTTGGACAATCTTTAAATATGTGACAGATGAGGGGGTGTGTCCTTTTGATGAATGGTTTGAGACACTTAATACAAAGATACAAGCTCGTATTGATGTACGTCTCGACCGGGTAAGTCTCGGTAACTTTGGTGATAGCAAAAGTTTAGGAAATGGTATCTATGAACTTAGATTACATTTTGGCGGAGGATATCGAGTTTACTACGCAATATCGGGGAAAAAGATGATTTTATTGTTAGCGGGAGGGGCAAAGAAAACTCAAAGCAAAGATATAAAAACATCTCTTAGGTACTGGAAAAAATACCAAGAAGAACAAAAAGAGGTTAACTAAAAATGCCGACAAAAGACTATAAAACAGATTTACTAGAAAGATTAAGCAACTCAAATTATGCAGCGGTCTATTTAAAAGCTGCTTTGGATGAAACATTATTAGATGGAAATACAGAAGCATTTTTATTGGCGTTAAAAAATGTAGTGGAAGCCAAAGGTTCGACTCAAGCGATCGCCAATGAATCTAAGATATCAAGACAGCACCTTTATCGGATTCTAAGCGGAGATGGAAATCCAACATTAGATACATTAACCTCGATATTACAGGCAGTAGGTTTAACAATTGATTTCAAACCTGTATCAGTAGAAGAATAGAGCAGCTAATGCTTTATTAAAAACTTATGTACAACCGCGTTTAGTGTGGAAATATGTCTTGATTAATCTCAGTTTTAGTTAAACTTATAGCTTATAACTTATAGCTAGGAGCATTGCTCCTTTCTGCTGCCAAAATTAACAAGGCATTGAGTATGGAAGCTGCTGCGGGAGAACCACCTTTTCTGCCCTCTATGGTGATGTATGGCACATCTAGCCTAATTAAGGCTTGTTTTGATTCAATCACGGAAACAAAGCCCACAGGGACACCAATAACTAGCGCTGGTTTGATTGGAGAATGAGTTAACTGTTCGCATAAAGCTAATAGTGCTGTCGGCGCATTGCCAATTAAATAAATAGCTTGGGGATATTTTGACCAACACCGCAGCATCCCTGTTTCGGTTCTGGTTTTTCCCGCTTGGGCTATTTCTACTTGCTCCACTGCACTAATAATGGGATTGTTAAATGTTTTACTCACCAAGCTAGTGATGCCCTGTTTAACCATCGTTACATCCGTCACAATCGGTATGCCCTGCTGTAGATTTTGGATGCCAGCAGCGATCGCTCCCGAACTAAAGCGTAAGAGATTGAGATACTCAAAGTCTGCCGTAGCATGAATTACACGGCGAGCAAGGGCATATTCTTGGAGATTGAGTTTATGTTCTCCTACCTCGCGGTCAATAATCGCGAAGCTTTGTTCGACAATCGGATGATTCAGCTTACTCAATTTCTTTACTTGGTCGAACTTACGTTAATCAAAGTTAACTACTGCCCAATCTGCTTCACGTTTATAGTGAATCATATCTTCAAACTTTCTTAACTCTGCCTTTTGGAGGGTAAACTCTGGTAGCTCACTTTCTACCAGTCGGTCATTAATTTGCGACATAACAATACAAAGGCGATCGCGATTTAAACTGTCGGGGATACTATCAAAATATCCCAAAGTAATATGTGCCGTTAAATCGTACTGTTGCTCAACACCCAAGCCAACTATTCCTGGATTCTGATACAAGGCGCGACGCAGCTTAATAACTGATTGATAGCTAGTTTGATCTTTTGGCACTAAGCAAGCCATAATAGCTCTTGGTCTGGCGATTACGCCCCACAACTGCCAAGAGATTGATTGATGATCCGACTCCGCCTGATACTCATCGATACTAGCTGCTACCTGCTGCTGCAATTCTCGATCAAAATTAGGGTTTGCTTTAACTACTTGACGATAGCTTTCATCCCAAATCAAATCGGCTAGAGTGAAATGAAAACTGGCAGTGGGTAGAGGAATAAAGAAATCTTGCCCCAAATTGTCAAACAACTGTCTCTGTAAAGTTTCCAACTGCTGATAGAATTGCTGGTTAACAGTATCTTCTCCTGCGGGAGGGGTAATCACACTGTAGCCAGGAAATGAGACAGGTTTACCATCGACAAATTTAGGTGATTGCTGAATACCTTGAAGCTGCAAGGCACAGGCGCTCGGTAAGGTTAACCGCGCAACTCGATTGATGTATTCTTGATATGATTCGTCCAACCTAACTTACCTCTGATTTAATTGAATTCGATTAATGACCTGGCATTAGCGCTCGATTTCCTTTCTTATTGTGCCGTCTTTGCTAAAAAATTTCAGTCAAATTTTTGGGGATTAGCTTTAGTAGTCTGTTTATTATGTCTGAATTCTGGAGTAGACTGCACACAAAAAGCACCGTCAAGTTTAACGATGCTCTTTAGATACTAGCGATAGAAGACTAGCTGAATTAAATAATGTTGAACTTACGTAAACCTAAATATAAACCAGAAGCAATTCCTGTATACAAACCGATGATTAGTAAAAATGCGATCGCGCCACCCATTGAAGATCTCCTCTAAAATTTGGTTTTTTATGATTAATTATTTGTTATTTTACCCGATCGTCTGAAATTCACGGATTATTTTTTGGCTTATGGCTTCAAGCTTAAAACCAAGATTAAGTTGCTAACCCATCAGTTTTGAAGTTATACCTGATGTTAAGTTGGTTAATTTTAATTTTTAAATCACTGATTAAGAGATGAAATATACAGACCTGCAACGAAGATTAAAGCAATATCAGGTCGCAGGGTTAGTTACGGTTAAATTAAATTCTGCTTTGTCGGTTTTGGAGACGGAGTATCAACGCTGCTTGCAGTTAGGATTGTCTCAAAGTGACTTGGAAAGACTGGCTGCAATTAAGAATTATGACTATTTAGAGCTTATTTCTAGTTTAGAGATTCAGGCTCATCCCGATCGCTTTCCGCTACGCATTATTAAAGCTAAAACCTATGATTTGGGACAGGTTGACAGTCTGAGGGAATTGAAATTGGCTTTTCCGATCTTTAAACACGATCAGTACGACTTTCGCACCAAAATCTCTTGGTCGCAATGTGCTTGCGCGATCGACAATTTGACTAAAGATTCTCAAGAATTTGCCAAGTTTAAACAGGAAGTTGAAGCTTTGATTTTGGCAATTCACCAGCAAAATTATCATCAGCTTACAGGTAGTACAGCCGTAGAAGAAGCTTATGACGATTTATCAAGCTATATTAGCTGGTGGAAAGGAGCGCAGTGGGAGTACACTTTGGCAACTCAGGCTACTACTTTAGATCTTCTGAAACGAGCTTGGTTAGAACAGTTTTTAGCTCAACATGAATTAAGCCAACTGCTTAAATATAGCCCCATTGAATAAGCCAATTGAAGATTCCAATTTATTATTAGCTACTATGATCGATTCCACTATAGAAAAACAAAATAGCCTACAAATAATTGTTCAAACTTGGCAAGATCAGATTATCTGTTTCTCTCCACAAGGTGAAGGATATAGTGCTTACTTGGTCGATTCTAGAGATGGTAGGCTAGTTAATTATATTCGTGCCAGCTGTGATGAATTACGCCACTTGGGAACTAACTATCATTCAATTTTAAATAAAATTAAAGAGCAGTATTATGGCTATTTGAAAGAAGCAATTTTGAATAGTGTTAAATACGAAGCAACCAGAAGAGTAGTGCGCAAACAACACCAATGGATTCAATCTAGTTATCAAGCATTAATTGAACATAAAAACTTAACTGTGGAACAACAGTCATCAGAAATTGACGCTCTCAAACAGATTATTATTGAACAAAACCAAGCAATAGCCGCAATTAAAACCGAGTGCCAAGGACAGTTAGCAGCAATTTCTACAAATATTCTATTAAAGCAAAAAGAAGCAGAGATTGAGCAAAAAAATCGCCAGATCGCGCAATTAAATCAACAGCTACAACAATGCGATCGCGAAATTAAAACCCTGAAATCAGAATTGAATCAAGGTTTACAGGAACTAAAACTTAAATATAAAGGATTAATTACTCAGTTTGTTAAGAGTTGCACTAATAAACAACAGGTTGATAGTCAAAATAAAAGCTTACAGGCTTGTAAAAATATTTTTATCAAAGCTCAAAATAAAATTAATTTATTACAAAGCGATCGCCAATTACTCGCACAACAGAACATTGAACTTCAAGACAAAATTAAGCTGCTGAGAATTAAATGTAGTTGAGAAGCAAAATGTTTCTTTGATTTGCTGTATTTATTTACTGTATTTACAGTGGCGGTTTTCTAGTTTGCTTGTTAAAACTGACGTGACTTTAATAGCGCATAATTTAACTAAATATAATCAATGGTTGTTGTTGCTATGGTCTAACTAACTGATATTGATTTTTTTATTTAGTCTCGGTTTATTACTACCAATTATTAAGTAATTTAAAGACAAATGAGTATTAATACCCAACAATTTTCGTTAGAGGAAGTAATTCAAAGTTGGAAAGATCGGATTGTCTGTCATCCACCCCAAGGAGTTGGTGCAGAAGCCTATATTATTAATTCTACTACAGGCGATCGCGTTAAATATATTGAAGCTAACTGTGATAGTTTGCGCCACAACGCAACCAACTATGACAGGCTACTAATTGATATTAAAGGTAAACACAAAGGAATTTATAAAGAAGCAGTTTTAAATACAATTAAATACGAAGCAACTAGACGAGCTTTTAAGGCGCAACATGATTGGATTCATGATAGCTATCAAGGATTAATTAAGCAAGTTAAAACTAATAATTTTGATCGGCAAATGCTAGTTAAAATTGAATGCTTAAACAAAATGGTGGCAACACGCGATCGCGAATTAAAACAGCTTAAGTCTCAATGTAAAGGTGGCTTGAAAGATCTACAAACGGCGTATAATAAGCTTCAACGTCAGTATCAACAAGAAGTGAAGCGACGGGAAAAATTGGGAGCTAGTAATAGAAGTTTAGGTGCTTATAAAGGTCATTTTCATAGAGCGCAAAAGAAATTGGCAATCTTAAAAACTGAAAATAAAGATTTGCAAAATCAAGTAAATTTACTAGAATTCAAAGCCAGAAAGGCTAATTACTGATTATTTGCGACGCGACCCTAAAGGTTTATACTACGTAACGTCAGTTACTAATTGCCTGGTTTTAAAACTGTAACAGCATAATGTTCAGGAGATAGATAGCGTTGAGCGATCGCCTGTAATTGTTCTGGCTGTAGCTGCGCGATCATCTGGGGATATAGTGCAGAGTGCGCTGCGGTTGCCACAATATTATAAAAGCCGTAGATGCTGGCTAGTTGACTAGGGGTTTCGGTAGAAAAGATATAGTCATTAATTAACTGACGCTTGGCGCTGGCAATTTCGGCTGCGGGAATCAAATGATGGTGTAATTGACTTAGGCGATCGCAAATCATCTGTTCTACCATCGCCAGATGTTCCGTTTCTAGCAACGCACCGATAGAAAATAGACTAGAATCTCTTTGCAGAGATAAACTACAGTCAATATCCATCACTACCTGTCTTTCTTCCCGTAATTCCCTAACCAAGCCTGAACTACGTCCTCCTGTCAAAATCAGCGCAATTAAATCCAGGGCGATCGCTTCTGATAAAGACTCTGAACCAGGGCAAATCCAAGCCATCAATAACCGTGACTGTTCGATCCTGGGTAGATATAACTCTTGACGACGAATACTAACTACAGGAGGTTCTACGGCAATCCTGCTGGGAGGACATTCAGAACGCACGCTAAACTGGCTAAAGTTCTCATTCACCAAAGCTAAAGCTCGTTCCTGCTCAATTCCCCCCACAATAACGATGGTCATGTTTTCTGGTTGATAATAGGTGCGATGAAAACAGCGCATCTGGTTTGGAGTATGCTCCAGTAATAATTCTTTTTCCCCTAGAATAGAACGTCGGTAAGGATGATGCTCATAAGCATTTTGACACAGTGCTTGATAGCCAATAAAATCAGGATCGTCATGACTAGAATGAATTTCTTCAATCACAACTTCTCGTTCACGGATAAACTCATCATCTGGAATATTCGCCCGTAATAATATATCTGTTAAACAGGGCAATGTCTGCTCAAAATGAGTTGCTGCGGTAGTCAGATAAAAGTGGGCATAATCATAGCTGGTAGCTGCATTAGCTATTCCCCCCGTACTCTCAATCAGCCAGTCAAACTCCCCAACCATCACGTTGGGAGAACCTTTAAAGATCATATGTTCCAAAAAATGGGCCATTCCCGACCAAGCTTCTGGTTCAGCGATCGCTCCTGCTTTAACCCAAATATCTGAAACCACCACTGGGGTTGCAGGCAAATACTGATGAATGATTGTCAATCCATTACTCAACTGAAAAGTATTGGCGTTGAACTGAACTTGAGCCAAGGATTGAGATAATTTTTGCACTTTTTAGCCATACTCCCAATAATATAGCTAAATCATAACCCCTAGAAGAATGTCTTTCTTGTTACATTTTTAACAGAAATATAAATATGTCTGGCAATTTAAGCTTTTATTTATATTCTGGCGATAGTTAAAAGGTAGCATACCGCCGCGCCGTTTTACCTTAGTTTATGACCTGGCGTTCCAGGGTGGGAATTGGCTGCCTCTGTTTCCATTTCCGAGTCAAAGCTCGGTATACTTCCACAAAAACTTATGCTACTCCCTCATAAATCAAGCATAGATCAATAAACTTGTTAGGTAGTCACCAACGCGGTAGTAGTACTTCTATCTATGATAGTAAGTTTTTCAAATTTAGCAAGAGGGACTTTTCAATGAACAATGTAGGGTGGGCATCGCAAAGAATCAGAATAAAGACCGATTACTTAAGATAATGCCCACCAGTTGATCAGTAATCAGTAATTACTAATCAGTAAAGTAATAGGATGAGAAGAATGATTGTTCTATCTGTCTGGTAAATATAGTGGATTTAAAGCATGTAATCATTGCTTATAAAGCAGGACATAAAATTAGTAAGCAGTGGGCAGAAAGATGCGCCAGGGAATTAGAGGCTCGTCAATGTCAGGTCATGATTGGGCCCAGTGGCATTAAAGATAATCCTTACCCAGTATTCTTGGCTTCTTCAACCGCTAACATCGATTTAGCACTTGTCCTGGGGGGAGATGGTACGATCTTAGCTGCTGCTAGACAGTTAGCCCCTGAAGGAATACCTATCCTCGCGGTAAATGTTGGCGGACATTTAGGATTTTTGACCGAACCCTTTGAATTGTTTCAGGATACAGAAGCAACTTGGGATCGTCTCCAGTCAGACCGCTATGCAGTTCAAAAACGGATGATGCTGCAAGCCCAAGTATACGAAGGGGAAAGAAATAACTTAAAGCCAGTCAGCGAAATATTTTATTGCTTAAATGAAATGTGTATCAAGCCCGCCAGCATCGATCGCATGCCCACTTCAGTCTTAGAATTGGAGGCAGATGGACAGGTTGTCGATCAATATAGTGGTGATGGCTTATTAGTTTCTACCCCGACGGGTTCTACTGGCTATACCGTGTCTGCTAATGGCCCGATCTTACACCCTGGTATGTGGGCGATCGCTGTTACCCCAATTTGTCCTTTAAGTCTCTCTGGTCGCCCTTTAGTTCTGCCTCCTGGCACGGTTGTTAGCGTCTTGCCTCTGGGAGACTACGAAGTTAATACTAAACTTTGGACTGATGGAGCCTTGGGTGCAACAATTTGGCCTGGTCAACGGGTGGTAATTAAGATGACTAACGCTCAGGCTCACTTTATTATCTTGCGCGAAAGTTACTCTTTTTATGAGACCCTGAGAGAAAAGCTACAGTGGGCAGGAACTATAGTTCATTACAAAAGTACAGAGCAAACTGCTCTTGAATAATCTTGATTGAGTAATAAGTTTTTTACCTACTACTTACTACCTTCTATAGCCCTACGTAACAACGTTAGGATATTTTTGAAATACTACTTCCTATTTCCTATTTCCTATTTCCTATTTCCTATTTCCTATTTCCTACAGTCTACCTTCGCGAATCAATGAGAGTATCAATGCAACTTAAAAAACTCTTACCAATTTTCTTAGCTATGGCTACTGCTGGGTTTATTCTAATTACCAATTTGCCTGGACTAAGCCAAACTAGCTATGGCCCTAGGGCGATCGAAGATCTGCCAATTCAAAGTAATCCGACTGTGCTTAAAGCTCCTGTTGTCATCGATGGTAGAGAGATTATTTCGGTCGGTAAAATTGGGAATACCCCAGCAGGAGAGAGAGTTGCACTGATTCGAGATGAACTACTCAAAGCAATTCGAGATGATGTTGTTCCCAAAGTAACCATTGAACAGCAAGGAGGGCTGCCTGTATTATATTTGGTTTATACTAAATCGCCCTCAAATTTAACCGATGATTCTGCTGAAGATCGACGCTATCTATTTACCGTAACTCAAGAAGATACAGTCGGCAGGAAGTCCAATCGGGAAACTGCTGAAGATTTTAAAATAGAAATAGAGGAGGCAATGGCGATCGCCAGAAAAGAAAGAACTCCAGCTTATCTTCAACGCCAGGGCCTAATTACCGTAGGACTAATTTTATTTGGTCTAGTTGTTAGCGGACTTTTAACTCAGCTACAAAGTTACCCCGTAAGAAGGGCGATTCAAAGAATCATTCCAGGATTACCCAGTAACAACAGTTCTCAACCATCTAACCTAACTACTTTATTTCGCCTTAAATTGGGTTTAGCCCAATTTTTACTTTGGACTACGCTGATTCTGTTTATTTTCCGTCTGTTTCCTGCTACTCGGCACTGGCTATATTTTCTCTTCAACTTAATTACTAGTTCTTTAGCGATATCCATCTTCAACCTGGGAGGCAAAGACTTTTCGATTATTCGCTTGCTAATCTTAATTGGCTTAATTATGGCTTCAATTTTTTTTAGCACCTATATGGCTAATTTGTTGCGCACTAATGTGCTAGATGCAACCAGAATGACCAGAGGTTCACAGGAAATTATCGCCATTATTACCAAATATGGTTTGATTTCTCTCAGCACCATCGTCTTACTTCAGGCAAACGGAATCGATCTTAGTTCCCTAGCCTTAATTGGTAGTGCGCTGGGTGTGGGTATCGGTTTTGGGTTTCAAGATATCGCCCGTAATTTTGCTAGCGGTATTGTCTTATTATTCGAGCGATCGATCCAGGTAGGGGATTTTATTCAGGTAGGAGAACATTTGGGAATTGTCGAAGAAGTTAGAACTCGGAGTATTATCTTGAAAACCCTAGACCGTATTTCAATTATCGTTCCCAATTCTCGTTTGCTAAGTGATGAAGTAATCAACTGGAATCATCGTCACAGCGTTGTTCGCCTCCATTTACCGATTGGGGTAGCCTATGGTTCTGATGTCCAAAAAGTTAAATCGGCTCTATTGCAGGCTGCCTCAGAACATCTAGAAGTGTTACACAATCCAGCTCCGCAAGTATTTTTTATAGGTTTTGGCGATAGTTCTCTTGATTTTGAGCTGCTTGTTTGGACAGCCGATCCTAGTCGTCAAGCACCATTAATGAGTGATTTATGTTTTCGGATTGAAGAAATTTTCCAAGCACAAAAAATTGATATTCCCTTTCCGCAACGAGATATTAACCTCAAGCTGGGGGATACACCAATTAAGCTGCCACCTCAATTAGAAGGACATTTACTTACCCTGTTAAAAGGATTAATTACTCAACAATATAATGGGAAAGGGACTAAAGACAATAGTTCGCCTCCATCCACTTCCAAGAATTGAGCAAGATTTAACCTAAAGCATCAGATTCACTAGGAGAGATACTTTCAGTCTCTGTTGATTTTTGCTCGCTGCTACCTTCGATTTGAGCATTCATGCTAATAGATTTCTCAATACTAGCTGCTTCCTTCTTAAATTCATTTTCAAATTCTTTGGATGCATCTTGGAAACTACGAAGAGTTTTGGCAACGCTGCGACCGATCTCAGGTAGTTTTTTCGGGCCAAATACTAGCAAGGCGACAATCGTAATTAGAGCCATTTCTGGTAACCCAATGCCAAAAATGTTCATAATCTTAATTTCCTCTAGGTTTGATAGATTAAATAATAGCTCAATCCTCAAACACATGAAGATCGAGCTGTGCTACAAATTAATTCAATGGTTAACACAAAAGTGTAATGCTTAGTCTAACGACTTAAGGTTCTCCAATCAACATCAATTCCTTCTAAGATCAAGGAGGAATTATAGAGTTGCAGAATAATCAATAGAAATACTAGAAATAGAGCCATAAATACGCCCATCAAGACAGTAGTTCCCCAACCAGGGGCAACCTTACCATATTCCGAATTTAAAGGCTTGAGAATATTTCCCAAACGAGTTTGCTGTGACATAAATCAAATAGTGATGTAATATCGGTTTTATTCGTAATCTTCTGTAATATTATAGAGTAATAGTAATCATAATTAATATTTACTTATGGAACCCGCAGTATTTTTAGGTGTCAGTCTTGGGACTGTTTTAGTTGCCATTACTGGATATTCAATCTACACAGCTTTTGGCCCTCCATCTGCTGATTTAGGCGATCCTTTTGAGGATCACGAAGATTAAAACAGCTCTAAGCTTTAAGATCTAAGCTGATAATAATTTATCGATTCAGCATCAAGTATAAAAAACTTGTCAGGAGTGAAGAAATTGCTCCTGACTTTTGAATTTAAGTTCGATTAAACAAAAACAAAATCATCCACACTTAAATCGGCTACATCTACCCCTGGTAAAATTGCTAAGTTTTCACAGTTAACAGCAATTACTGTACTAGTGTGATCTTGAGTAATACTAAGGTCATTGTAGCCGATGCCTAAACCGCCAATACCTATGATATCTGTACCATTATCAAAGTCGGTAATGGTGTTAGCCACGTCGGGAATTTCGCCTGAAGCAATCCAGAATTGATCTGCACCTTCTCCACCACTAATTGTATTATCGCCCCCTGAAGTAGTAAAAAAGCGATCGCCTCCTTCTGCGCCAAATAAACGATCTCCCGAGCCGAGAATTAGGGTGTCATTCCCATTACCAGCATAGATCCTGTTGTCACCTTCACTACCGTAAGCAGCATCAACTAGATCGTCAGAGTCTCCAGTAAAAATTAGTTGATTGCTACCTTTTACCTCGATCAGATCTGCTTCAATAGTTCCAAAAATGGGTGCAGAAGTATTATTAAGCGACGGTTTTGTAGTAATGCTGAGTCTGGGAAGGCTGACCGATTCAGGAACAGCTAATCCGCCAACTTCTTGTGCGCGAACAGCCAATCCGACAAAAGAATGATCTTCATCACTTACAGTTTGGAAAAACTCTGTAACGTCAAAAGTTAAGATATCCCCTGCCGAAGCTGAAGAAATGTCTAAGACAGTCAACAGCTCCCCTGACTGAAAATCAGATGCCTCAGCAATTCCATTGCCCACATATCCATAGACTCCAAGCTGATCGGGATTATCACCAGCCTCTACTCCTAAACCACTTACATCAAAAGTACTAATCTGAACTTCAAACACAGCTTGTTCAACTACTTCGCCAGCAGGAATTGATAAATTACTGAGGTCAAATTCCACAATTGCCGCCGATTCCCCTGTCGGGCCAAAAACTCCCTCTCCTGGAAGACCAAGAACTACAGTGTTAAACGTAGAAAATACTTCATCTCCTATTCCGTCGGGGCCAAAATCGATGACCTCAAAATCGACCTCTGGATCGGCAATTGTCAGTTTAGTAGTACCTAAGTTATTCATCCCAATTCAACCAAATAAAACCCTACTAATTTAGTCGTTTTTTAGCTGAATGAGTAGTGTGATTGCAATACTTCTAAGTTAGGGGGTTAGGGAGTTAGGGAGTTAGGGAGAAAATAAACCCATTACCCATTACTCATTACTCATTACCCGTTCTTACCCCTCAATTAACCTTTGACACACTACTAGATAGCCATTGAATAATCTGGGTATTTACCGCTTCGGGGTTTTCGTCGTGGGGACAATGACCTGCATTAGGAATAATTTGAAACTTTACATCAGGATTACTAGCTGCTAAATCTTGATATATTTTTGCTCCCGCTACGGGTGTCCAAGGATCTTTCTCTCCCCAAACTACTAATAAAGGGCGGTTCAAATTGGGTAATAATTCATCGGGAGTTTTGCCTGCGGGGGCGGTTAAAACCGAAGCAAAAACTTGCTGTGCGCCTGGATCGCAGGATGGTTGATAGAGCATTTCTACCAAGTCGTCTGTTACAGCCTGGCGATCGCGATAAACTTGATAAAGAGTACGGCGAATCTGGCTTTTACGTCGAATATTATTGAAAATTAAATTCCCTGTCACGGGGGAACTAATTAACTTGGCAAACCCGCCCATAACTAGACTTAATACAGGGTTGAGATCCCCTGGACGATGATTTAAGCCTCCTGCACAGTTAATCAATACGCCTCCTGCGGAAATCTCAGGATGGTTGGTGACTAGCATTAAGGCTAATAGTGCGCCAATGGAGTTGCCGACAAATACTGTGGGCTGGTTAATAAATTCTGTCCAGAAATCGGTAATTTGAGATTCCCAAAGTTCCAAGGTGTAATTTAAAGGTGCTTTATCTGAACCCCCAAAACCCAGTAGATCTAAGGCAAATACTTGATAACCAGCATCTGCCAAGACAGGAATATTCTTTTGCCAATGCCCAAGAGATGCCCCAAAGCCGTGAATTAACAGCAACGGTTTGCCTGATCCAGCAACAGTGTAGCGGATTTTATGACCTTGCCAATGCCAGTCTAACTCTGACAAACTATTTTTAACTACCGAATTTGTGATCACAGTTTTTTATATTTCGAGCTTTATCTATAGATCATACAAAAGTCATTAGCAACTTATCTACCTTCGATCTAATTAATCGATTCTTGGTGTCTATTTACTGTTTACTTAGATCGTAAATTTAGGCAAATTCTCCCGTAGGAATCGAATTAATTAACTTGCGCGTATAGTCTGTTTTTGGGCTGCGGTATATTTGCTCTGATGTGCCTATTTCTTCAATTTTTCCCTGATTCATGACAATAATGCGATCGCTCATAAATTTAACGACGCTGAGATCGTGGGAGATAAAGATATAGGTTAATCCCATCTCTGCCTGTAACTGTTTGAGCAGATTTAATACCTGTGCCTGCACTGAAACATCGAGGGCGGAAACAGACTCATCACAGATGATAAACTGGGGTTCTAAAGCTAAAGCCCTGGCAATACATACCCGTTGTCTTTGTCCGCCTGAAAACTCATGGGGATAGCGGTTTCTAAGATCGGGATTTAAACCCACCCGTTCTAAAAGTTCTGATACCTTTTTTTGGCGATCGCATTTTATTTTATGGACAACTAAGGGTTCGGCGATCGCTCTGCCAATATTAATGCGAGGATTAAGTGAGTTATAGGGATTTTGAAAGATAATCTGCATTTGTCGTCGCAGCGATCGCAATTTTTGGCTTCTGAGGGCTAGGTTAGTGATGTTATCGCCATCGAATACCACATCTCCTTCCATCGGTTGAATCAGGCGCAAGAGAGTTCTGGCTAAAGTAGATTTTCCGCACCCCGACTCACCAACTAAGCCTAAAGTTTCTCCAGGATAGACTTCAAAGGAGACGTTATTTACCGCCATGAGATATTTTTTAGTCTTGCCAAACATGCCCTTCATCGGGAAACCTACCCGTAACTGTTTAACCGACATTAAGGGTGATTGCTGCAAAAGCTGTTCTAATCTAGCTTGCTGTTCGGCTTCGGTAACAACCTGATTTAGTTTCTGACTAACATCGGTTTGCTTTTCTGTAATTTCAATCTCGCCATTTGAGGTAGTTGTCACCTCCATAAAATCAGTTACGGTAGGTAGAATCTGCAATCGACAGTCTAAACGAGGGCGACAGGCTAATAATCCCTTCGTATAAGGATGTTGAGGATTGCTAAAGACAGACTCAATTTGGCCCGCTTCTACCACCTTTCCTTGATACATTACCGCCACTGAATCAACTAATTCAGCAATCACCCCCAAGTCGTGAGTAATAAAAATCAACGCCATACCTCGTTCGTCGCAGAGATTACGCAGCAGATCTAAAATAGTCGCCTGCACTGTTACATCTAAGGCAGTTGTCGGTTCATCAGCAATTAAAACACTAGGATTACAAGAGATTGCCATGGCAATGGTAACTCGCTGCAATTGTCCCCCAGATAGTTCATGAGGATAGCGCTTGAGGATCGACTGCTTCTGCTGATTAATATAGCTAAATACTTCTTTGTCGCTATAGCTAGGATGCTCTTGCAGACACTGCTGTTGTAACGCCTCGTCACTGGGTAAAAGTTGAACTTCTTGTAAAAGAGCGATCGCTTTTCTTCTAGCATCTTGTGAAGATACCTTTTGGTGTAATAAGATCGCTTCCGTGATTTGAAACCCAATATCATAGACAGGATTCAATGCACTCATGGGTTCTTGGAAAATCATGGCGATTTCTCCTCCACGATAGCTTCTACGTTCAGCTTCATTTACCTGTAATAAATCTACTGCCGACTTACCCACAGAAGTAAACCAAATCTCACCCTGAGTAATCCTCCCAGGAGTGGGTACTAAACCCATAATGGCTAAGGATGTTACCGATTTACCCGAACCCGACTCACCAACAATGCCTAGTTTTTCTCCTTTTTTAAGCTGAAAGTTTAGCGACTCAACCGCCACGACAGGAGGAGTTGGAGTCGTAAATTGGACTTGTAGATGGCGAACATCAAGAACAGGTTCAGACATAATTTACAGGTTGAAGATCACAGCAGAGGGATGGAGATCTCCTTCGCCATTAATCTCCGATCCCTTCAACAAAATATTTAGGCAAAGGTTAACAGAATTTTAACCGATAGATTAATTAATTTTTTGGCGATCGCTTTGAGATGGATCTAAGTAGGTGGGTGTAATTAAATTGGAAATGAGGTTAGGGAGTAACAAGTAACGAGTAACGAGTAATATGCGAAGCGGTATCCTTTAGGACGAGTAACAAATAGCTCTAAGGGTAGGGGTTTGATCAATTATTTTGCCTACCTACTTAATCTGCTGTTTGCTATTAGCTACTCTTCCAACGTGACAAAGGAATACAGTCAATATCTAAAGTATCTAAAGTTCGAGCTACGACAAAATCAACTAAATCTTCAATTGTTTTGGGATGATGATACCAGGCGGGAATTGCTGGCACAATTTTTACTCCAGCTTCAGCAAGAGTGGTTAAATTGCGTAGATGAATCAAACTAAAGGGGGTTTCTCTGGGAACAACTACTAAAGGTTTTCCTTCCTTAATCTGCACATCTGCTGCTCTTTCTAGGAGATCTGAGCTTAAACCTGCTGCTATTTTGCCTACTGTACTCATGCTACAGGGAATAATCACCATCCCCAAAGTACGGAAAGAACCACTGGCAATGTTATCTCCCACATCACCCCAGCGATGACAGTTTAAGACACCTGTCTTAACTCCAGCTTGATCTCGCCAAAAAAGTTCTTGTTGATCGGGTTCTGCTGGCATCCGAATGTTTTGTTCTGCTTGCCAAACCATGTAGGTAGCACGAGAGGCCACTAGTTCAATCGTATAATCGGCAGCTAATAAGTATTTTAGAGCATGTACAGCATAGATTAGCCCTGAAGCACCGCTAACGCCAATAATCAAGGGTTTGGTCATGTAATATTAATATTGATGGTAATTAAATTAGTCCTTCAAATTCAAGTTCTTCGATCATCTGTAAACCACGAGGATCGCCGACTTTGAGAATAGCACTTCTTGCGTCATCTTTAACGCCATAATCATCATCTTCTACTAGAGACTCAATTAAAGCATCGATCGCCGTAGCGTAAACAACGTTAGAAGGTAGTTCGCGGCATAGTTGTCCAATTGCCCAAGCACAGTTACTGCGTACCGCTGCAACCCGATCTCTTCTTAATCCTTGAATTAGAGGAGGAATGGCTGCAATAATATCTTCGTAGTTTGCTGGAGCAATTTGAGCCAAACCACTGGCTGCCCATAGTCTGACGGCGGAAATATCGGTCTTAAGAGCATGAAGTAACGGCTGGAGAGCGCGTCGATCTTTGCTATTACCCAATGCCCACACTATTCCTTTACGGACATAGCCATTAAAGTCTGTCTCTAGTAATTCAATTAAAGGTTCAACAGCAGTAGAATCTGGATTGCGTCCTAAAGCATAGGCAGTGCTGACTCTAATTAGAGGACAGATATCCTTTAGCAGTTTAATTAAGATCGGAATGGAACGGCGATCTTCCAACTCACAAAATGCTCTGGCTGCTAGCATCCGATCTGAAGCGACGGCAGATTCTAACAACTTTAACATCCGCTCTGGATCTGGAGGTGGAATGTCGCCTACAGAGTTGGCTGAATCGATATTATCTAGAGGACTATTTAGTTCAGCTTCAATAAAACTTAGTTCATCATTTTTCATTATCACCCAGGGTCGCTCTATTATTATCTAATTGTTGGCAAGCTGTTAAAGTCTTTTATTTTACGTCTTTTTATCTTTACATCATACTATGTTGATTAAAGAAGTAATCGCATAAGGAGATCTGGTAATAATGGCAACAATTGCAGTTAACAATGAAGTTATTACCGTAATCGTTATTTTTTCCGTCGAATCGGAACGACAGCAGGAATTGATAGATGCGATCGCTTTTGTTAGTATTTTTTAGTTCAGTCACATCGTTATTCCCAAATTCAACCGCTAACTGTCAAACAATATTTAGAACCCGTTAAGCTTTAGAAAAAGCGATCGCTAAGATTGATGATCCGCAAAACTTCTTAAGCATAATCAATGAGCCTAACTAATTCCAATTCTTTACCACTCAAGGCAACTTTATTACTAACTAGTACTTTAACAGTAATGTCGGGAGCAACAATTGCCCCTTCACTACCCGCGATGCAGGAGTATTTTGCTGATGTACCCAATTCCGCGCTTTTAGTTCGTTTGGTATTGACTATCCCTGCGTTGTTTATCGCCATTGGAGGACTGTTTGCAGGTCAACTCGTAGATCGCCTTGGTCGCAAACCTTTATTAATTGGTTCGGCTTTACTTTATGGTATCGCTGGTAGTTCTGGTTTTATTTTGAATTCTTTGGGTGCAATTTTAGTTGGTCGTGCTTTATTAGGACTTTCTGTAGCGGGAATTATGACTGGGGTGACCACCTTGATTGCTGATTATTATACAGGTCAAACGCGGGCTAACTTTATGGGTTTGCAAGCAGCTTTTATGGGTTTGGGAGGGGTAGTATTTCTTTCAGTCGGCGGCTTTATTGCCGATCTTAACTGGCGCTTCCCTTTTCTAATTTATCTTTCAGCTTGGGCTATTTTAATCGCGATCGCTGTAACTATTTACGAACCTGAGCGTAAACTACTCAACCAAACATCTTCTTCTGCAATTAAGCCTACTATGCCCATCGGCGTGCTAGCTATGATTTATGGTGTTGCTTGGTTCTATATGGTGACGTTTTATTTAATTCCCGTACAGCTACCGTTTTATCTCCAAAATCTTAGTAATGCTTCTGCTACTGCTTCGGGGTTGGCGATCGCAGCCTCAACTTTAGCCAGTGCGATCGCTTCATTGCGCTATGGTTTTGTTAAAGAGCGTTTGGGTTTTGTCAGTATTGTAGTCATTGCTTTTGGGGTGGCAGCAGTAGGCTATTTAATTATTGGTATAGCTGGTAGTTATAACGTTGTTTTAATCGGTTTAATCATTGCTGGTTTTGGTTTTGGCTTATTAATGCCGAATCTTAATGTTTGGCTATCTAGCATCATTCCCGATGTTCTACGTGGTCGAGCTTTGGGCGGTTTAACGACCTTCTTTTTCTTAGGCCAGTTTTTATCTCCGCTAGTTTCTCAACCCATTACTAATGGGATTGGTTTGGCTAAAACCTACAGCTTTACAGGAGTTTGTTTACTGGTAGTGGCGATCGCTTTTTTAACACTCAGAAAACAAATTCAGTCTTTCTGTCAAAACTGTTATTAGAGCGACTAATCTTGATATTAAAGATCATGGCTTTATCAATGAGCAGTGAACATTGAACATTGAACAATAGGTTAGTATTAGAGCGTAATTGAACATTATTGCCTAAAATATAGAGGGAATAAACCCTGTTAATTACAAACTCAATGGCAACTGCTCAAGATACCTTGTGGGAAAAATTTATCCAACCTGTATTTGGTTTTTTAATCGATCGCGAGGCACTCAAAGAACTTTCTGATAGTATTGATTGGACGGAAGCTGGCGATCGCCTCAAAGATCCAGAGTTATTGTATCCTGAATATTATACTTCTCAGAATTTTCACGGTATTACTGGGGGTTATCTAACTTCGGGTGCAGCAGTAACCTACGATCCTGTGACTAAACATGCTCTACCGCCTAATGAAAATTGGAATCGCGAAGCAGTAATTAAAGCTATTACAGGAAATCCCCAGAAAATTCTTGACTTAGGCTGTGGTACTGGTTCAACTACAATCATGCTTAAGCAGGCTTTTTCCAGTGCTGAAGTTGTGGGGTTAGATTTATCGCCTCAAATGTTAACGATGTCTGAATACAAGGCGCAGCAGGCAGAGTTAGATATTAAGTGGGTTCATGGGTTGGCAGAGGCAACTAAGTTTGCTGATGCTGAGTTTGATGTTGTAACTGCTTCGTTATTGTTTCACGAAACTCCCACGGCTGTTGCCCAACAGATACTGCAAGAAGCTTATCGTTTGCTCAAGTCAGTCGGACAGATTATTATTCTGGATGGTCATCAAAAAACCCTACGTAACACTACTTGGCTTTCTGATATATTTGAAGAGCCTTATATTAAAGAGTATGCAGCAGGTAGTATTGATGCTTGGATGGGAAAGGCTGGTTTTAATCAGGTACTAACTGAAGATGTTTGGTGGACAAATCAGCTCACAACAGGAGTAAAATCGAGCAGTAATTAATATTTGATGTTTAATCTATGAGTCTTAAAGCAGTTTTTCTAGAGTTTAGTGGTGTAATTATTGATGATGAAGCGATCGATCAAGAATTAATTGCAGATATACTTCTAAGTGAAAACTTGCGGGCTGATGATGATGAATATACTCAATATTGTCGTGGTAAAAGCGATCGCGCCTGCTTAAAAACTATTTTAGCTAATCGGGGTCGCATTCTCGCCGATGAATATCTCAATAAACTGCTAAAAACTAAAGCCAAAGGCTATCGTGAAAAAGTCGAACAATTGCCAGAAATAACTTTACCTACAAATTTAACCCTGTTTCTCAGCCAGTTAAAAGAGCAAAACATAGCTGTCGGGTTAGTTACTGGTGCAACTCGCTCAGAAGTGGAATATGTTTTGGCAAAAGTTGAACTTGCTCCCTACTTTGATTTAATTGTGGCAGGTGATGATTTGGAATCGAGTAAACCAGAACCAGAACCTTATTTATTTGCTGTCTCAAAGCTCAACTTAAATCCGCAAGAATGTTTGGCAATTGAAAACAATCCAATTGGTATCACTTCTGCAAAGCGAGCGAAGATACAAGTAGTTGGGATCTCGAATCTTTATCCTCTACATATGTTACAGCGCCAAGCAAATTGGACAGTCGATGATTTTCTAGACATTGAACTAGATCGTGTAGATCGAGTACTCTCTCGCATTGCCTGATGCTCAATTGATTTTAATTTTGTCCAGCTATATTATCTGGGAAACTGCAACCCAACATAGCCCATAATGCTATCTCTACCAGGATTTGCTCCAAAGAAGTCGGCATGGGAGATATGATGCCAGCGTAAACCTAACATCAGTTGTCTTTGCTGTTTAAGTTTAATATTAACTCCCGCACCAGCTTGAGGCGTAAAGTTAAAGCTTGCCCCTTTGCTGGGAACATCGCTGGTAGTACCCATTACCCCTGCGCCACCATCAATAAATAATGACCAGTTGGATTTACGCAGGAAATGCCAGCGCATTAAAAGAGCGAGGTTTAAGCCTAAAGCATCATCATCAGGCTGACTAAAATAGATAGTGTTTAGTTCTAAATTGATGCTATGACCATCAAACAGAAATTTAGACAATCCAGCACCTGCTAAGGCAAAACGTTGAGGGAAAGCTTCTTCTCGATCTAGGGTGGTTGCTACTGCACCCTGAACATACCAGTGTTTTTGTCCTTTTGTGCCAAAAGTTGCTTCGGATTGTGTAGTCAGCTTAGGTGAATCAGTTCGATCTTTTTTTAGGGGAGATGCCTGTGGGGAAGCAGGCGATGTAATGACTGGTGAAATAGTTCGTTGTGGGGGTTCTACTTCCTGAGCAGATACTTTCAAAGGCGATCGCAAAATTGTCAACATTACCGCCAATATAAGTATTATACCGTAATAAATGTTATGTTTATGGGCTGTAGCTTGCTGTTCAGGAAATATTGGTGATGTTGGTGACATTATTTAACTTTGAAATTACGCTTGATAGTATTTTGGGGTTAATTAAGATACTTAATTAAATCTCATGCCTATTTTATGCCTTTGAATTAAAGACTAAAAACAAATTGATTTTTATATTTTATTTTTGCATTTTAATTAAAGGATTGTTATATCTTAGCCTTGTTGTTATTTGATGTCTTAAATGTCGCACAAAATTCACCAGCTAGTATTTAAGCCAGCTCCAGTTTTTAGTTTAATAACTGTGGTCTTATTGGGCCTTTTTTTTCGCTGGACAAATTTATCAGATCAGGTATTTTGGGTAGATGAAGTGGCTACGGCAGTTAGAGTTTCGGGATATACAATTGCCGAGGTTACTAGTGATTTGTTACAGCAAGATTTAGTTGAACGCGATACTTTGTTATTTTATCAAACTGTAACTTCACGAACTTTAAGTGATAGTTTAAATGCTTTAACTAAAAGTCCTGAACATGCTCCTCTTTACTTTTTACTCACTAGATTTTGGCTACAGTGGTGGGGAAATTCCCTAGGGATTCTACGGAGTCTTTCTGTCTGCTTTAGTTTGCTAATTTTGCCTTGTTTGTATTGGTTGTGTCAAGAATTATTTCAGCGCTCGCAGATTAGCTGGTTATCTGTTGGCATAATGAGTATTTCACCTTTTTATGTGGCATATGCTCAAGAAGCTCGTCCTTATAGTTTATGGACAGTGACTATTTTATTGATGGGAGCGAGTTTTTTTCGAGCTATAAGGTTAAATAGTAAATTGGCTTGGGCATTACATAGTTTTTGTTTAATCCTTGGCTTTTATACTTCTTTGTTTTCTCTTTATGTTGCCTTATTTCAAGGTTTATACTTGTTGTCTAATATAACTAAACAACAGTTAAGTATAATTAAGAATTATCTGCTCTCTTTAGTTATTGCTTTACTAGCTTTTACTCCTTGGATCTGGGTAATTATTAATCATTTAAATTTACTTCAGGATAACACTAGCTGGATGAGGGGCAATTTTAATCTTGGTGATATTATTGCAGTTTATATTGGAACGAATTTATTAATTTTTGGTGATCTACCACTATCAGAAAATTCTAATCCAGTTGAAATTGCTATAGCATTAGTAGTTATTGTGTTTTCTCTACTAGCTGTTATTAAACTCTATCGGCGTTGGCAGAATAAACTACTAAAGTTTAATTTGTTATTAGTAACTTCTAGCTTTATTTTCTTATTAACTAAATATATTTATTTAGATTGGACAACTATTATTGGAGCGTTAGTCGCTATTGGCATCTTAAGTTTATCAGCTTATTCTCTCTACTATCTAATTATCAAAACAAATCGCGATCGCTGGTTATATATTGTCTGTTTGATGCTTTCTTTGCCTCTACCTTTATTAGTTGCAGACATTATTAATCAAGGGCAAAGTTCCACTGCACCTAGATACTTAATCCCTCTACAGTTAGGTATATTAATTGCTGTAGCCTATACTGTAGCTAGTAAATTAGACTCTCAGCAGCCGAAATTCTGGCGATTAATTGTGATTGCATTTATATTATTAGGCATTTTTTCTAATATGCGTAATCTAAATGTATCGCCATTTTATCAAAAGGGAAGGAATATTAATAATCCTGCGATCGCTAAAATTATTAATAAAAGTAATTCTGCTTTAGTAGTAGTTGAATCAAGTGAAGCCATGGATGCAATATCTTTAGCCTATTCTTTAAGATCTGAAGTTAAATATAAGGTGATTACTAGCAAAGAGAATTTAACTTTGTACTTGAATAAATTTGAGCATGTCTTTTTGTTAAAGCCTTCTACGCAATTAAAACAAAGATTAAATCAAGAGCCACAAATTAAATTACAACAGGTATATAAATCTAAGGTGTTTAGTGCTAATGAATTTCCTCTAGACTTATGGAGTCTTGATCAAGTCAGAAATTAGGAGCGAGTTTAATTAATGAAGATTGCCATGATATGTTCGAGTTTTTTTCCTGTAATCGATGGTGTAACGATCGCCATTTTTAAAAGATTAGAACAGCTTAGTCTTTTAGGACATCAAGTAATCGTATTTTGTCCTGACTATAGCCCAATTAAACATTTTTATCCCGATCATCAACAATATACTGGTCAAATATTGCCTGGAATAGAAATAATTAGTTTACCTAGTAGTAAAGCGATCGCTTTAGATTTTGAACGAGATCTAACAGTTAAATCTTATCAAATTGTGCTGCAAAAGCTGGAACAGTTTAAACCCGATCTGATTCATGTTGATGAAGCGGAAAGATTAGGAATTTGTTTGCTTAAGTTACCTGGAGTTAAATATGCCCAGCAGCATCATATTCCTTATTTTGCCTGGTTTCATACTAATTATCTTGATTATTTTGATGACTATTTTAATTTACCCTTTGGTCTTAATCGGTTAGGCAAAAAGTGTTTAGGTTTAATTTTTGCTAAAATCTATAATTCTTACGACTATACTTTAGTATCAAGTTCAGTAACTACTCGTAAAATTAGACAGATAGGGATTAAAAATATAGCTTGTGCTGAATTATTAGGCTGCGATCTAAGTCAGTTTAATCAGATAAATAAAACTCCTAGTTTTTTTAAAGAACAATATAATCTAGCCGATTTAGAAAACAAAATTAAGCTAATTTTTATCGGACGATTAACTCCTGATAAAGGATGGTATTTTACTTTCAAAGCTTTAGCAAAATTATCTCCAGAAATCTTGAATAAAATAACAATTATCATTGCTGGAGATGGCCCACTTAAAACAAAGATTGAACAAACTTTAAAGCAGTTAACACCAGACGTTTATTTATTAGGCAGAATTCAACCTCAAGCCGTACCCAAACTATTAGTCAATGGTGATATATTAATTACAAATTCCGCCAAAGAAACTAAAGGCTTAACAGTAATTGAAGCTGCTGCTGCGGGAATACCAGCGATCGCACCTCGTGCAGGGGGAGTTATTGATACGATTGTAGATGGTGCAACAGGCTTTTTATATCAACCTCAAAACCCAGCAGATTTCATAGATAAATTGACTCTATTGATTTCTAATCACGATCTTCGTCACTCGATGGGAACAAAAGCTAAAGAACTGGCTCAACAATATAGTTGGCAGCAAACTGTTAATAATTTAATTGAAATTTGGTCGCAAAAAGTTACTAATAAATAAAAATACAGTAAGCAGGTGGATCAAATTAATTAAAAAATAATCTAGTAGGGAGTTAGGGGATTAGGGAATTAGGGAGTAGTGAACCCAGAAATTTATTTCTTGGCTTAAAATTAAAGTCCGTTTAAACGGACTTAATGTACTTAGACAGAGAATTTATTCTCTGGATATATGAGAATGAAATAGCCCTGAATTAGGGACAGATAAATAATGTCCAATAAAATTATTGATAGAGTCTCATTTTTTCAAGATCTGCTGACCATTTAAGTTTTCCTTTAAAGTTTTTAATTGTTTCCTGCTGTTTGAGTCTAATTAAAGTTTTTAGTCCCAATTCAATCACTTCTCGCTTAGTTGTTAAACCAGTTGCTTTAAGTGCATCAGCCATTAGCCGATCGTCAATTACAATATTAGTTCGCATCTTAATGTTTATGATTTATTTTATTGTTTACGTATTGTGCTTTAAACTAGACAAAAATTCCGTCTGTATCTCGGAGATTTATAGAAATTAAGATTAAATTTAACATTTTTCATACTAAATCCGATTCTTAAAAATAACTTTGTGGTAAGCAGTTTAATTCCGCTATTACCCATTACCCATTACCCATTATCTTTGCTCAACTTTTAAATGTTGTATCCCAACAGGATTTAGGATCATTTCGTAGATTTTCAGATTCTCTTAAACCCAGGTTATATTGATGGTTTAGTTTGCATTGAATAAATAGTAGTCATAATGTCTAGTCAGCGTGAGTCTAACATTGTCGAAATATTACAGCATCGAGCCATATCTCAGGGGAATAATCTGGCTTATATTTTTCTTCAGGATGGAGAGAGTAAGGAGACTAAACTAACTTATCAGGAATTAGATCTCAAAGCAAAAGCGATCGCCTTTGAATTACAACAGCTTGTTACTCCTGGTTCTAGAGCTTTACTGGTATATCCTTATAATGCAGGCTTGGAGTTTATTACGGCTTTTTTTGGCTGTCTCTATGCAGGAATTGTAGCCGTACCCTCTCATCCACCGAAAAATCGCTTGACGACGATAGAAGTGCAAACTCGTCTAGAATCTGCAAATGCAAAGGTGGTTCTAACTAACTCTAGTTCGTTTAATAAATTGAGAATACGGCTATCAGAGTGGGACAAAGCTGAGTTACCTTGCTTAAATACAGACAAGATTGAGTTACCAGCTGATGGTTGGACTTCACCCGAAATCACTGCTGATACCTTGGCTTTCTTACAATATACCTCTGGTTCGACGGGAGAACCCAAAGGAGTGATGATTACTCATGGGTGTCTGATGCAGAATCAGGAGATGCTGAAGCAGGCGTTTGGACATACTTCAGATTTAGTGGGGGTGGGTTGGTTACCGCTGTTTCACGACATGGGTTTGATTGGTAACGTGATCCAGCCAATATATGTAGGAGGGTATTGCGTGATGATGTCTCCCGTTAGTTTTGTCCAAAAGCCACTACGTTGGCTACAGGCAATTAGTAAGTATCAGGCGACTACCAGCGGTGCGCCAAATTTTGCCTATGATCTATTATGCGATCGCGTTACGACAGCAGAAGTGGCGCAATTAAACTTAAGTAGCTGGAAAGTAGCATTTTGTGGCGCTGAACCAGTGCAAACGACTACTTTAGACGAATTTAAGCTTAAATTTGCTAGTTGTGGCTTTAAATCAACTGCTTTCTATCCTTGCTACGGGATGGCGGAGGCGACTTTAATGATTACGGGGGGAGATCGAGCGCAGTATCCGCAAATAAAACATGTGGATGAAGTTGCTTTAGAACAAAACAAAGTAGTGATTGTCGATCAGTCTCAACCAGGAAAAAAAAGCTTAGGGACAAAGAGTTTTATTAGTGCGGGTTATCCTTGGCTAGATGGTCAGATTTTGATTGCCGATCCTCTCAGTTTAAAAGAATGTGAACCCGATCTTATTGGTGAAATCTGGTATTCAGGCTCTAATGTGGGACAAGGATATTGGCAGTTAAGCGAGCAAACACAACAAACTTTTCAGGCTAGTTGGCAGGGTAAACAGTATTTGCGTACTGGTGATCTAGGTTTTATTAGTGACGGTGAACTATATATTACTGGACGTTTGCACGATGTATTAGTATTTTGGGGACTTAATCACTATCCACAGCATATTGAGCAAACAATCGAACAGTCACACTTAGGATTAAAACCGAACAGTGGTGCTGCTTTTTCGGTTGAGGTAGAAGGGAAACCCCGCTTAATCGTTGCTCAGGAAATTGAACGCACCCATAGAAAATCCCTAGTAATGGATGAAGTGGTAGAAGCAATCCGTTGGCAGGTTTTTCAACAGCACTTTATTGATATCTACGGTATTGTTTTATTATTGCCAGGACGTATCCCAAAAACTTCGAGTGGCAAAGTACAGCGTGGTAAGTGCAAAGCAATGTATCTTGATGAAAGTTTAGAGATTTGGCAAGCATGGTATCACCAAGATGTCGCCAGTAGTGATGTGACTGGGTTATTCCAAAGATATACTAATCCTGTTACTTATCTTAAGATCTTATCGGCGATCGCGAAAGGAAAAATTCGACGAGGGTTACATTTGGTTGGTAATTTTAAGTCATTAAGATTTTTGGGTAATAGGTAATGGGTAATGGGTAATGGGTAATGGGTAATGGGTAATGGGTAATGGGTAATGGGTAATGGGTAATGGGTAATGGGTAATGGGTAATGGGTAATGGGTAATGGGTAATGGGTAATGGGTAATGGGTAATGG
>JAESFR010000076.1_pt1 | contig 160167 bp, 150 predicted proteins | sample 9266191 | NCBI WGS metagenome assembly JAESFR01 (sample SAMN14503063, study PRJNA617104) | algae metagenome | isolation source: Pleurocapsa minor HA4230-MV1 and co-occurring heterotrophs from cement on... | place: USA: Nuuanu Pali Lookout, Hawaii | collected 2009-07-20 | reverse complement strand
GTTTAGAGGTGTTGGATCTGGGTTACTGTTGGTAGTTGTCACTCTATTTAGTGTACTTGCTATGGAGCGATCGACTATTTCTGCGGAAAGGATTGATTTTAACTATAGTTTGTTGGGTTTTAAGGTTAAGGTGAAAGATTTGGCAACTTTTGCTGAGACAGGAGAAGTAAGTGATAGTTTAAATTACTATTTTAGATATATACCAGAAGAGCAAAGCCAGCAGCTACGGAAGTTTCTCCAACAAAGTTATGATGTCGATCCTGTGTTGGTCTATCGTTATGCTCACACTTCGGTAGGGATTAAGATGCTGCAACGCATTGGGGAGATTATACAGCTACCTAGCTATATTAATGGTTTTCATGGTTTACGTGCAGCTTTGGTGCAAACAGCGCAGTCTGCGGAGGGGATTAACTTGGTGGATTTTCTGCAACGCTTTCCCACGGATATAAAGCTCAACTTGGGGGAATTACTCCAGCTAGTTAAGCAGATCGATCGCGCAGAAGAAGACACTGAGGAATTTATTGCCAGCTTGTCACCAGAAGTTGTGCAGAAAAATACGCGGAAAAATCCTAATTTTCGTGACTTATTACAGCCAGGTAACTATCAGGGGACTAAACAAACTTTAAATTTTTATGATCGTCAGCGCGATCGCAATTTGGTTACTGATTTATATTTACCGCAAAATAAGACTGGTAATATACCGATTATCGTCGTTTCTAATGGTTTAGGGGCAAAACGCGATCGCTTTGAAGAGTTTGCACATTATCTAGTTTCTTATGGCTTTGGGGTAGTTATTCCCGATCATCCAGGAAGCGATCGCAATCGTCAAAAAGCTTTTGTTGAAGGGTTATATCGAGAGAATTTTGATGCTACAGATTTTATCGATCGCCCGATCGATATCAGTTATATTTTGGATCGACTAGAACAACTCAATCGCGATCGCTTTAATCATCAGCTTGATTTACAACAAGTAGGGCTATTTGGCTATTCTATCGGTGGGACAACAGCTCTTTCTTTGGCAGGTGCCGAGTTTGATTTTACTCAGCTAGAACAAGATTGCGCTCAACCCCTAAACCTACTTAATATTTCGATCCTCTATCAATGTCGAGCTTTGGAATTACCTAGAGCAAAGCGCACCCTCAAAGACGATCGTATCAAGGCTGCATATATGTTTGTGCCTTTTGGTCACAGTCTTTTTGGCGAACAGTCACAAGACAAGATTGACATCCCGATTATGTTTCAAGTCGTAGACCAGGATTTCCTAACTTCTTTGTTAGAAGAACAAGTACCGTTGTTTAATTCTGTGGGTAAAGAGCGTTATTTGGTAATTTCTGAAAAGCTACCCCACTCTAATGTCACTTTATCAAAAGAAGCGCAATCATCGCAAGCAAAAGCTGTACAATTAGCAAAAACTTATCAAAATCTGTTGTCGTTAGTTTTTTTTCAAAGCTATGTTGCCGAAGATCCCAGCTATATTCCCTATTTAAGTACCGCATATCTTCAGGCGATCGCCCAGAAGCCCTATAATTTGCATTTATTAGATAATAAGTAAAAAAAAGTAAGACGTGAAGTTTAGCCATCATCGCAATCGATCTGCTAATTTTTGGTTGGGTATTAGTTTATTAGTTGCTCTGTATTACGGAATTTGCTTTTATTGTTTTGTTTTTAATCAAGAATATATAGTCCAAGATGACACTAGACAGCATGTAGTTTGGCTACAAAGATTTATTGATGCTGATTTATTTCCCCATGATTTAATTGCCGACTATTTTTCTGGACTTGCCCCAATTGGATTTAAATTCACCTATTTATTTGCTGCAAAACTAGGTTGTGAGCCAATTTTATTAGCTAAACTTTTACCTCCAGTGTTAGCTATTATTACAACTATTTATCTCTACTTATTTACTCTGCAAATATTTCCTATTCCTTGGGCGGGATTTATTAGCAGTTTATTAATTAATCAACTAATCTGGCTCAATGATGATTTAGTTTCGGCAACCCCCAGAGCTTTTATCTATCCTTTATTTGCTGCTTTTTTATATTATCTATCTCTAGATTCTCTTATTCCCTGTTTAATTATAATGTTGCTCCAGGGTTTATTTTATCCTCATATTTTATTAATCGAGATGGTAATACTTAGTCTTAGATTAATAAGCTTACAAAGTAATATAATTAGCTTCACCAATAAAAAAAAATATTATCTTTGGTGGATTGCAGGATTTATAGTGACAGCGATCGCACTTTATCCGATGAGCCAAAAACCCCCTGAATTGGCAACAACTGTAACTGCCTTACAAATGCGACAGATGCCAGAATTTAACTTAGGCGGGAGGAGTCCTTTTTTTGCTGTAGGCTGGCTCAAATATTGGTTTGCTGGCTCTAGTGGTCTAACTCTACCATTGTTTCCCACGCTTGTTTGGAGCGGTTTAACATTGCCTTGGCTATTAAATAAAAAACTACCAATTACTAAATTAGTTACCAAAAAAATTAGTATTTTGACTCAGGTAATAATAGCATCTTTGTTAATGTTTATTTTGGCACATATATTCTTACCCAAACTACATTTACCTAGCCGTTATACTTATCACACAATTCAATTTGTTTTAGCAATTTCTACAGGTATTGTTTTGACGATCTGGTTAGATATAGGTCAAAGGTGGTTAAAAAATAAACAACAATTCAATCTATTAGAGAAGACTAAAATAGCTTTGATTACTTTATTTGCTCTAACGACAATTATTTTTCCTGCTATTCCCTATGTCTCGATTAATTGGTTTCAAGATTGGCGAGTCGGTACCGCTACTGAAATATATCAATATTTAGCCCAACAGCCAAAAGACATATTAGTGGCATCTTTAAGCACTGAAGTTAATAACATACCCGCTTTTTCCCAACGCTCAATTTTAGTCGGCGATGAGTTTGCACTGGCATATCATCCTGCTTATTATAATCAAATAAAACAAAGGACGATCGATCTATTACAAGCCCAATATAGTCCTGAGCTAAAAGTTTTACAGTCTTTTATTCGACAATATAATGTAGATTATTTACTACTCGATCATAATGCTTTTACCGCCCAATACTTATTAGCTAAAAATTGGTTAATTAATAGCTCTTGGAAAGAAGAAACTCAACAAGCGATCGCGCAATTAAAATCAGAATATTCTCCTGCATTGAGGGAAATAAATCCATCTTGTTCAGTTATATCCACCAAGACTTTAAACTTATTAAAAAGTTCGTGTATTTTAGAGCAGGTTAAGTAAAGTTGAAAACTGCTGTAACTGATTGGGAAAAATTTATGGCAAAACCTTAGACCAATTTTCAATAGTAAGTGGAGAGATAAAATCAAATTGTAGTAGCGCGTCTAGGCTAAAATATTGGGTTCATTTAAGTAGGGTGGGGTGTGCCTCGCACTACCGATTTTAATTATTTCAACCCAAAAAGTTAGAGTGGACGCGCTACTACCAAGTCTCTTATTACTTTTGAGAAATGGTATTAGTGGCTATGAATTGAAAGCTTTTTCTAACGACGTTGCTGAATGAGTGGCTAAAGTTAACCACCCATCCAAAGATCAAACTCAGTTTAGCGAAAAGCCGTCTTACTAATTGCTAACCTGCGAGTCCAACCTTTAATTCAAAGCTAAAAGCTAATGGCTAAAAGCCTATACAGAAACAGTTGTTTTGTTGCTAGTAGACAATTCGCCTTTAGCATATTTAGCAGCATAGTCATCCAAGGAAACCTGCTTGATTTTGCCAGCATTACCAGCAGTACCAAACGCTTCATAACGTCTGAGACAGACAGTTTTCATGTATGCAATGGAAGGCTTGAGGAAGTGGCGGGGGTCAAAGTTTGAAGGATCTTTGAAAGCTGCTTCACGAATAGCAGCAGTGATAGCCAGACGGTTATCAGTATCGATGTTAACTTTACGTACACCACTCTTGATGCCTTTTTGAATCTCTTCTACAGGTACACCATAAGTTTCGGGGATTTTACCACCATTAGCATTAATGATGTCGATCCACTCTTGAGGTACGGAAGATGAACCGTGCATTACCAAGTGAACGTTAGGTAAACGACGGTGAATTTCTTCAATTCTGCTGATTGCGAGGATTTCGCCAGTAGGTTTGCGAGTAAACTTGTATGCACCATGGCTAGTACCGATCGCAACTGCCAAAGCATCTACCTGAGTACGTTCGACAAATTCTACTGCTTCATCAGGATCGGTCAACAGTTGCTCTTTGCTTAATGCACCTTCAAAACCGTGTCCATCTTCAGCTTCACCTTTACCAGTTTCTAATGAACCTAAGCAACCTAGTTCACCTTCAACGGAAGCACCAACAGAGTGAGCTACTTTAACTACTTCTGCGGTAACATTAACGTTGTATTCAAAGCTGGCTGGAGTTTTAGCATCTGCTTCTAAAGAACCATCCATCATGACGCTAGTGAAGCCGTTGCGAATTGCCGAATAGCAGGTTGCGGGGCTATTACCGTGATCCTGGTGCATAGCGATGGGAAGATGGGGATAGCTTTCTGCTGCTGCCATAACTAAGTGACGGAGGAAATTTTCACCAGCATACTGGCGCGCACCACGAGAAGCTTGTAAGATGACAGGGCTGTCAGCTTCATTAGCAGCTTCCATAATGGAGATAATTTGCTCCATGTTATTGACGTTGTAAGCAGGAATACCGTAGTTATTTTCAGCAGCGTGTTCTAAAAGCAAACGCATTGGGACGAGCGCCATATATATTCTCCTTAAATTTATATTCTTGTCAAATAGTAAGTTTTTAAGAAATTTTAACTTCTTACTTGTCAATCTTAAGATATTTTTTACATCTAGACTAATATAATTTGCCCTGAACTTTAAAATAACATCTGTTTGACACTCCCCGCTAATCACAAGACGGGGATTCTACATTCAACAACTCGCCGTTAGCCAACAGGTTTACACCTGAAGACCAAGAGGGCAAATCTCCTGTAGCGTACACGCCAGTTTCTTGCGGAGGGAAACCCTTCTCAGAACTGGCGTAAGTTCCCGCATGACCTGCGGTACATAGTCCTTTTTTCAGGATATTGATGCTAGCTGCAATATCTCTATCTTCTGTATATCCACAGCTACAAGCATGGGTGCGAGTAGAAAGAGATTTTTTGACCCGTTTACCGCAGGAGGGACAATCTTGAGATGTGTATTGTGGTGGAACGGCAATGGTTATTTTTCCCATTTTCCAACCGAAATATTCTACCCATCTACGAAACTGTGTCCAGCCAGCATCGGATATTGATTTAGACAGTTTGCTATTACGCACTAGATTCTTGACCTGCAAGTCTTCATAAACAATACAATCGTTAGATGTACATACGGTACGCGCTAGTTTCTTAGCATGTTCTTCTCGTTGTCTACTTATTCTCAGGTGCAATCTAGCGTAACGATTTCTAGCTTGGTGATAGTTTTTAGACTGAGGCTTTCCTCTCTTAAATTTCCTTGACTTGCGACGATTGAGCTTATTTAATCTCTTTTCGCTTTGTCTGTAGAATCTAGGGTTGGCTTCAGTATGACCCGTACTATCGGCATAGAAATATTTTAAGCCAATGTCTAAACCGATTGATTTACCCGTAGGTTCAACATCTTCTTTTACTTCAATTGAAATGCAAAACTGACAGTAGTAACCATCTGCCCTACGTATCAATCGAACCCGTTTTATTTCTTCAGGCTGGTAAAAGTAAATATCTCTTGAACCGACAAGCTTCAATCTACCGACACCTTTTTTGTCGGTAAAGGTAATATGCTTTTTAGTGGTTTCATCTAGCTTCCAGCCAGACTGTTTATACTCAACCGAACGAGAGTGTTTTTTAAACTTAGGAAATCCTTTTTTGCCTTTGATTTGCTTTTTACAGTTATCAAAGAAACGACTAATAGCACTCCAAGCTCGTTCGGCTGATGATTGTCTAGCAGTAGAGTTTAATTCATTGGCAAAACCATATTCTTTGGCTATGACACGACAATACTTATTAAGGTCGTATTTATTAACTCCTTTATTGTCCAGCCAATAGCGCAAAGCTTTATTTCTGACAAACTGACTGGTCTTAATAGCTTCGTCAATTGCCAAATATTGATATTGTTTTGCTTTTACTTTGTACTCTATTACAATCATGTTTTTATGCTATCATGTCTAGCACAAAAAACAATTAAGAATCGTGCCTTTAGGACGGGGTTTTCGACCCATCTATTAAACGATAAAGCTAGTTTTTTATCTAAAATCTTGGTTGACTTCGTAAAGCTGAAGGCTATTAATGCAAATAGAATTATCGCTCTGAACTTTGATAATTCCCTGACGGCGCAACCTTCCCATTAGCCTTGTCACCGTAACTCTAGTTGAGCCGATCGCACTGCCGATTTGAGCATGGGTTAAAGTATAGGGTAGGCAGCAGTATTCTTGTTGTTCTACGCCATATTCTTCTAGTAATAAAGTCAGAAAACTAGTTAGGCGATCGATGGTTTTTCTTTGCCCCAAGGCACTAAGCCACAATAGTTTACGCTGGTGTTGATAACGAAACACTTCGTACAGTTGTTGCTGAAAACCAGGCCAATTTTCCAGATCCTGCCAATACAGCCAGGCAATATGAGTTTCATCCACATGAGCATAAGCACTAATCTGAAAAGAAGATTGAGTCACAATTTCAAAGGGTTTTTCTGCCCCCACAAAACCCAAAAATGATTCTGCCAAGAGATCTAATTCTGTTTCTGCTTCTGTTTCAGCCAAATTGACATCAACAATTTCTGGGGTCACATTTTGAGTTTTACTTACCAAACGCACTGCTCCTTGATTAACTAGGTAAATTAGCTGGGGGCGAGCAGGTATTTGTTCATCTTTATTAAAAATGCGATCGCGATAATGAGTTTGCGCCCAGTCAATGATATTTTGCCAGGTGAAACTGGTGTTAGATTCCTCGGACGAGTTTTCGGCAAGTTGCATAGTGAGAGGCAAAATAAAACATTAATGCATATTTGATTTTACATGGACAACAATGTATCAAAAAAAACAAATTCACATAACTTTTTCAAACTAAGACTTAATCAGGAAAAACTAGGTATTTCTGTAAAGAATCTATTAAAACAGGAACTACTGTTAATTCTAGATTTATATCAACAAAAGTTGAAGATGAGCATTGAACCAGAGTTGGTGCAAAATCTACTAGCAGCTAAAATTACGATTTCCCCCAATAAAAGTAGCCATTTGTCGCAAGCACAATTTCTGCCCATTATTTATGCTTGTCCTCTTGGTTTGTCTTTGGCGACAAATTTACAGCAGTCACCGCCAATAATTATGCAACAAATAGGCTATTTACTGACTGACAAAGACGAGAGTAATCTAGAGCAAGGGCAGTTATTAACAGAAATAGTTCCCCTCGGTTGGATCAACTTTTATCTAGACGCCAAGTTAATTGCTGAATGGTTAGGGCGATCGCTTTTTTGGAGTCAGAGCAACATTATTGATGAGCAACAATCAACCAGCAGGGCAATTTATACCATAGATAAAACTCCCCCTCAGTTATTCCCCGTACAATATATTCACGCTCGTTGCTGTAGCCTTTTACGTTTGGCAGCAAGAGAAAACTTAATCACCTTAGTAACTAATTTAGAGCAAATTAAACAACCACAATCAATCTCCTGGTTAGATCCAGAACATAACCTCTGGCTCAGGGAAGTAGCCGAACATAATTTACTACAGCAGCTATTAATAGTGTCAGACGCTTGGCTAGAAAATACTCATGTTCGCCGTTGGTCAAAACTAGCTTTAAGCTTGAGCCAAAATACAGCAATTTTTCTGGCGGATTGTCGCTTTCTGGGAGAGGTTAAACAACAATATCCCCAAAAAGCGATCGCTCGTCTGGGATTAATTACCCTAGTTAAATTTTGGTTAGAAAAAATCTTGGTAGAAAAACTTAAGGTAGCAGCACCCAGAGAATTATAAACAATAAACCATAGGGACAAGGCAGTGCTTTGACTGTACAACAGTTAATATATACCAGCAGTTGCTCCAGAATAAAATAGCCATGATTAATGCCGAACCTGCCGTCAGCGTAATTATTCCTGCTTATAATTGCGATCGCTATATTGTTCAAGCGGTTGAAAGCGTATTACAGCAGGAAGACTGTAGTTATGAAATTATTATTATTGACGATGGTTCTACAGATGCAACCGAGAAAGTATTAGAACCATTACGCGATCGCCTACGCTATATCAAGCAAAAAAATCAGGGAGTAGCAGCAGCTCGTAATCACGGAATTGCGATCGCCAAAGCTAATTTTATTGCCTTTTTAGATGCGGATGATTATTTTTTGCCAGGAAAGTTATCTCTCCAAGCAGAAATGCTACTTAAACGTCCCGATCTAGGCATAATTCATAGTGGCTGGCAGCGAGTCGATCATCAGGGAAATAAACTACTCGATGTACGCCCTTGGTTACAAATTCCTGAATTAAATCTTGCCAACTGGTTACGCTGGAAACCCGTGTTGCCTAGCGCCATGATGTTTCGTCGAGAATGGTTACAGTATGTTGGTGGATTTGATCCTCGTTTTCCTCCCGCCGAAGATACTAATTTAGTTCTCAAACTAGCTTTAAAAGGCTGTAAAACTGCTTGGCTTAGACAAATAACCGTTTGCTATCGTCAGCACGAATCTAGCGCGATGCACAAAGGTTTACCCCAAGCTCGCTCTCTAGTGGCGGTAACCAATGATTTTTTTAGTCAGCCAAATCTGCCCCCAGAAGTTAGATTAATGGAGCATTCGGTGCGTCACGGTACGTTAGTTTGGATTGCTTGGTATCTTCATTACACAGGGCATCAAGCAGAAACCATGGAATATCTTCAACAGGCTTGGAATTATCGTTTTAATTCGGGTGTTGAAACTTTAATTACTTGGGTCGAAAGTTTTGCTGATTTTGCCCATAACTGGGGAGTGGAGTTTGATGCTAGCAGCCTAACTAGTTCACCAGAATGGCAAGATCTGACAAAATTGTTGCTTCAGACTCAGACAAATAACCTTAAGTTAGATTAAACCGTGGGTTAAGGTACTTTCCTAATAGCTTCTGATGACACTAGTATGAAGTAAACCGTTAAGACGGCAATTTTCCCTTTGTTCCAGCACGGAGTTGATCCACCGAGGATTTATAATTCAAATTGATAATCAGTAACTATATATTTTGCTATGACTATTGCTCGTACAATATGTGTCGGGTTTGTGGCTGTGATTATAATTGGCACTATACTACTAATGATGCCCTTTGCCATAACTTCAGAACCCTGGAATTGGAACAGTTTGGTCGTGGCTCTGTTCACCTCTACTTCCGCCGTCTGCGTCACTGGTTTAGCGGTAGTGGATACAGGAACTTATTTTTCTTTTTGGGGGCAATTAACTATTGCTCTACTAGCCCAAGTTGGTGGTTTAGGCTATATGACCAGCACCACTTTTTTAATTTTGCTTTTGGGCAGAAAGTTTGATTTAAGACAAAAGTTTGCCATTCAAGAATCCTTTGATCGCCCATTTTTACAGGGCAGCAGCAACTTAATGAAATCGATCATTGCCACCACAATGCTCTTTGAGATTACTGGCATCTTTTTACTATTGATCGCCTTTGTTCCCGAACACGGTTGGTCAACAGGACTATGGTATGCTACTTTCCACAGCATCAGCGCCTGGAATAATGCTGGGTTTGGTTTGTTACCTGACAACTTAATGAGTTATCATTCCAGCTGGATCGTAAACTCAGTTATTTCGGGGTTGATTATCTTTGGCGGTATTGGCTATCAGGTAATGATCGAAATGTACCTGTGGAATGTTAGCAGAATCAAAGGTAAGGCTGAAAGATTTTGTTTTTCCCTTAATTTTAAAGTAGTACTAACTACGACTATTTTGTTACTCTTTGCAGGAACAGTGGCATTGTTTCTGACCGAATTGAATAATCCTGAAACTTTAGCATCCTTTAGTTTTAAGGACAAACTTTTGGCAGCCTGGTTTCAGTCTGTAACTACCAGAACTGCTGGATTTAATACCATTAACATTGGCAAAATGACTACTGCGGGTTTATTTATTACTATGGGTTTGATGTTTATTGGTGCTAGCCCTAGCGGTACTGGAGGAGGCATCAAAACTACCACCTTCAGGATTATGTACAACACTACTAAATCAGTTTTACGGGGCAAAAGTCAGGTTACTATCTATCAGCGAGAAGTGCCTAGCACCTTAATTCTTAAAGCAGTAGCAGTAGTTTTTGGCACAGCAGCCTCAATTGTCTTCATCACCATCTTAGTTTCTTCTCTGGAGGCTAATTCTGAGCTAGTACCAGTATTGTTTGAAGTGGTTTCTGCTTTTGGCACTGTGGGATTATCGACAGGCATCACTAGTAGTTTAAGCGTCGCTTCTAAACTCCTGATCGTTTTGGCAATGTATATTGGACGAGTCAATATTCTACTCCTCATTGCTGCTATTATTGGCGATCCTAGCCCTAGTAGTTTGCATTATCCAGAAGAAAATTTACTGGTAGGATAGGTTGAAAATATTTGAATAATTAAAAATAAGCAAAATAGTTTACCTGAGTATTTGAATCTAATACTCAGTTTGTTTTCAGTTTCAAATAAATTAATTTTCCCAATCCAAAACTTATAGTTGACGAAACGTTGACGCAACTGTGATATAAATATTAAGGATTGTAAAAAAAAGCTATATTCTTAGAATTTTTGGCTCAGTTACGGACAAGCTTGCTGTTGCTGTCAAAAATCGGTTAATTACTTATTGCAGTGATCAATTTCACGGGCAACTAAGTTTTTATGCCTATAAGTAAAACGTTTTTTAACAACAGTTTATTGGGCAGTATCTTTTATTGGCCCCTAATAGATCATATTTAAACCGTCCAACAAGTTTTATGACAGCAGTATTACCTCAGAGTTCAGAATCCTCTCAATCCCCACAGTTGGCTGACGACATAAAGCTTCGAGACATCATCAACACGCTGCCTAAAGAAGTTTTTGTCAAAAACTCCCGCAAGGCTTGGACTAAAGTAGTCATCAATGTTATTTGCGTAATCTTGGGCTACTGGGCTGTTGCAGTGTCACCTTGGTATCTACTGCCTCTTGCCTGGGTATTCTTAGGTACAAGTTTACAAGGCTTTTTTGTAATTGCTCACGATTGTGGTCATCGTTCTTTCTCCAATCGTATTTGGGTTAATGATCTGGTGGGGCATATTATGACCTTACCTATTATTTATCCGTATCATGCATGGCGTATTTTACATAATCACCACCATAAGCACACCAATAAATTAGGTGTCGATAATGCCTGGGATCCTTTCACTACCGAAACATTCAATAGTTGCTCTCCTACTTTACAGTGGCTTTATCGCCGTATGCGCGGCTGGTTTTGGTGGATGGGTTCGATCGCTCATTGGGCAAAACTACACTTCATCTGGAGTAAGTTTGAAGGCAAACAAAGAGAACAGGTTCGTTTTTCAGTCTTACTAGTAGTGATTGGCGGTGGTTTGGCTTATTCAGCCGTATTTTTGACTTTCGGCATTACAGGCTTGATTAAATTTTGGCTCATGCCTTGGCTGGTATATCATTTCTGGATGAGTACCTTTACCATGTTCCATCACACTATGCCTGAGATTCCTTTTAAATTAGAAGAGGAATGGAATGAGGCTCGCGCTCAATTATCAGGGACAGTAAATTGCAAATATCCTTGGTGGGTAGAATTCCTTTGTCACGATATTAACGTGCATATTCCCCATCACCTAACTACTGCTATTCCTTGGTATAACTTGCGTCAGGCTCATCAAAGCCTAGTGGAAAACTGGGGTGAATATCTCTATCCAGACTGCACCTTTAATTGGGAATTAGTACAAAAGGTCACCAAGGTTTGTCATCTTTATGAAGAAAAAAATAATTACCAAAGCATCGAAGCATATCGTTTGTCGCGATCGAGTTTGGTTAGGTAAATAACAATCCAGTTTAAGTTTATAATGCTTGCTGTTAGGGGATTTGGTTGTCAACCAGATCCCTTTGTCATTTTGAGGGAGTTATTCTTGTACCATTTCTCTTTAAAATTGCACTGAATATTTTGATTGTAAGTCTCGCGCCAAGACGCAAAGACGCAAAGCTTATCCTTTTGGACTCGCTGACGCGAAGCTAACTCTTTAGGGTCGCAGTAGACTCTTATGCGAAGCGGTACCCTTTAGGGCAAAGACGCAAAGACGTTTATCCCGCTTAGTTTGAGTGCGAAATTCGGCGAATTCATTTCGCCTTGAATAATCGCGCTGTTGGGGCAAAGGGATCAAATCTGATTTAATACGTTTTTATAGAGAATTGGTATTAACTTGTATACTTTAAAAGCAATTGAGGTAGAAGCCTGGACTAATTGAGCAAACATGAGGCAATTTCTAATTAAAAGGCTGTTAGTGACGATCCCAACATTAGGGGCCATCAGTATCATTATCTTTGCGATCTTGGCACTTGCCCCTGGAGATCCTTTAGGGGAATTTGCTTCAAATCCAGCAATTACGGCTGAAGTACGCGAAAATATCCGTAAATCTTTAGGTCTAGACCAGCCTACTCATATTCGCTATTTTAAATGGTTTGGCTCTTTTATGCGAGGAGATATGGGCTATTCCTTTAACAGTAGAAGTCCCGTAGCAGAATTATTATGGCAACGTTTACCCACAACTTTGCTGATTGTCGGTACTGCCTATATATTGGGTTTGTTCATTGCTTTTCCGTTGGGGATCATTTCGGCGGTTAAACGTTATTCAGCTACCGATCAAATTATTACCACGATCGCTTTTTTGGGATTTTCGATTCCGCCTTTTTTTACAGGTTTACTGTTTATTATTATTTTTAGTGTGCAGCTTGGTTGGTTTCCTTTCATTTTCAACAGCACTCTTCAGATCACAGACTGGCAGAGCTTTTTGGCTCAAGTCAGACAGTCAATTATGCCCATATCGGTTTTGGCACTGTATCACGCAGCAATTTTGATGCGCTTTATTCGTTCGGCAGTGTTAGACGAATTACAGCAAGAATATGTCACCACAGCGTTATCGAAAGGATTGAGTAAATTTGCCACGATCAAAAACCATGTATTGCGGAATGCTTTAATTCCTGTAGTGACGTTAATTGCTTTAGACATTCCCGCTATTTTTACAGGGGCGTTGGTTACCGAACAAGTGTTTCGCGTTCCTGGGATTGGGGCATTGCTGATTGATTCGATCTACCGCAGTGATACCCCCGTTGTGATGGCAATTACCTTTATCTACGCTATTTTAATTGTGTTGTTTAATTTAATTGCTGATGTGGTTTACGCTGTACTCGACCCCAGAGTTAAATATTAGATCTCATAATTTATGATGATGTACAATGATATGTACGTATATTGATAAAAATCAATTATGGATGCAGTAACCTATACAGACTTTAGACAAAACTTAGCGACTCATCTTAATCAAATTGAAGCAGCTCGGACACCTTTGTTAGTTACCAGACAAAATGCACCTTCGGTAGTAGTAATGAGTTTAGATGATTTCAAAGCTTATGAAGCTACTTTCCATTTGCTATCTAGTCAAAATAATACCAATCGGTTAAACAAAGCGATCGCTAATCTCCGTGAAGGAAAAGGTGTAGAAAGGGAGCTAGTTGAAGAGGCTGAGGATTCCTCACCAAAATGAAACTAATATTCGATCGACAAGCTTGGGAGGATTATCAGTATTGGATAGAGACAGACAAAAAAATACTTAAGCGAATTAATAAATTAATCAGGGACATTCAAAGAACTCCCTATGACGGGATTGGCGATCCTGAACCGCTCAAATACGATTGGTCAGGATTTTGGTCTAGAAGAATTACTAAAGAGCATAGACTGGTGTATGCAGTTGAATCAAATTCAATTTTGATTGCCCAGTGCAGATTTCATTACTAAAAACTAGTTATCACTAACTTATTTGACCTGACTTATGACTGCGGTTAAACAATTTGAGAGCAATCTCTGGCTAGATAGTTGGCGCAAGTTTAAGCGCGATCGCTCGGCGGTATTTGGCTTAATTGTAGTATCAATTATTGCTTTAGCCGTAGTTTTTGCCCCTTGGTTCTATACAACCCCCATCGATAAGATCGACTTTTTGGCAGCTGCGACACCTCCTAGCTGGGAACATCCTTTTGGGACTGATTCTTTGGGACAGGATCAATTAGCTCGAATCTTGCAGGGAGGAAGAGTTTCTTTAATCGTTGGCGTGGCTTCAATGGTGGTGGCGATATTTTTAGGCACATTAATCGGGGCGATCGCTGGCTTTTATGGTGGGGCGATCGACGGGATCTTGATGCGCATTACCGACTTGTTTCTAGCCTTACCTCAATTGCCTTTGCTGCTGCTGATCGTGTATTTATTCCGTGAGCCGATGAAAAAGCTGGCAGGAGCAGAATTGGGTGTATTTATCTTAATTGTGCTGCTGATTGGTGGTTTAAATTGGATGTCGGTAGCCAGGTTGGTTAGAGCAAATTTCTTGAAACTGAGAGAGCTGGAATTTGTCAGCGCGGCTAGAGCGATCGGCGCCAAACCAGTTAGACTAATTTGGATTCATCTTTTCCCTAATGTCTTAAGCGTAATTATTGTTGCTGCTACTTTATCAGTAGGTAACGCCATTATTACCGAGTCTACCCTGAGTTTTCTGGGCTTAGGTTTTCCCCCCGATGTACCCACTTGGGGACGAATGCTGTTTGATGCCCAAGACTACCTCGAATCTGCATCATACATGGCTATTTTTCCTGGCATGGCTATTTTTTTAACCGTGCTAAGTATTAACTATATTGGCGATGGACTCAGGGATGCCTTAGATCCCAAACAGTGAGTGGCGATTTGTAAATGTCTTTGCAGATGTCTATTAATAAAATACATAAGCAAAAACTAGCTAGACAGAGTGTTAGTAACTACGCTCTCTAGCTATAGTATAAAGTGGATTAATTTCCTAGTAATCAGTAATTAACTAACTGCATCTTTAGCAGAATCAATGGTCTTGTCAAATGCATTTTGAACTTTATCAACTCTTTCTTTTACTTCTTCTGGCTGATCATCGGTAACCTTATCCATAGCCTCTTTAGCTTTGATTCCGTAATTTTCAGCTATTTCTTTGGATTGATCTTTGTTATTCATTATTATTTTTATCTAGAGTATTTTGCATTCGTAATTATTAAGCATCATACTCAAATATTTTTCCGAGTCAATCTATCAAAAGAGATAAGCCAGTAAATTAAATAACAGCTTAGTCAGTTTACAGTGAGGCAAAAAGCTCAGACCATTCAGTTGTGTTAACTCTATCTCCTGAATTGATGATTGAAAAATCCCGATTAATGGTGGTGTCGTTAAACAAAGCTTCAACACAAGCATTAGCCACATCAATCCGACTAGTTTCACCATTTAGGCGATCGCCTGAAGCAATTTTCACGGCTTTTTGTCCGTCGGTTTTGGCTCGTAATAAAGTATTCAGGTCATAGGAAGTATAAGGGCCGTCAATTAGTCGAGCAGGGCGGATAATCGTATAGGGTAAACCCGAAGCGGCGATCGCTTTTTCCCCCATTAGTTTGGCATCCAAGACACCGAAGGCATTGAGAATATTATAAGGAAACTCATCTTTACGCAATACGCCACAGGAAGAGACAAACACAAACCGTTTTAAATCTTGAGGTGCAGCAGCGACTAAGTTTTTAACGCCTTCTCCGTCTACCGCTTGGGGACTATTGGCAGGTTGAAACAGATTAGCAAAATCCCATCTCAGGGAAGGAAAAGCAGTTGTTCCTGTACAGCAGATAATGTAGCTGATGCCATTGGTAACACTGGCGAGAGTACTAGCATGACGAATATCCCCTAGCGCTATCTCAACTTTTTGATCGAACATCGATTCTGCTTTCGATCTCGTTCTAGTTAAGGCTCGAACACTGAGATCTTTAGCTAGCAGCTTGGCAACTACTAATTGTCCCACTCCACCAGTAGCACCAGCGACTAAAATCTTGTCTGTCTTAGATACCATCTTGCTCCTCTTATTTTTGCGTCATCTACTTACTTCATCTACATTGTTATCAATAATTAGGAAATATGCTTCAGCCTGGAAGAATATTTTCGACTTTCACTTCGTTTCAGGATCGTCAAATATTGCTATATTGAAAACTTGTAACAATATATTAAATATTCATTTTAATGAGCTTATATTACCTTCTTGGTTTGTTCGGTCTTGCTTTAGTAGTGGGTATTGCCATCTATCTACTGACCCCTCGTAACTATGAATCCGCTGATTCGGTCGCCAATTCTTACGATGAGTGGACAGAAGACGGCATTTTAGAATTTTACTGGGGTGAACATATCCACTTGGGGCATTATGGTTCACCACCAAAGTCTACAGACTTTAACCAAGCAAAATATGATTTTGTCCATGAAATGGTGCGCTGGGGTGGTTTAGCAAATCTGCCTGCTGGCACAAGTTTATTAGATGTTGGTTGCGGTATTGGTGGCAGTAGTCGTATTTTGGCAAAGGACTACAACTTTGACGTGACGGGAGTTACGATTAGTCCTCAGCAGGTTAAACGCGCCCAAGAATTAACCCCCAAAGGAGTTAAGGTTCAGTTTCAGGTAGATGATGCTATGGCTCTTTCTTTCCCTGATGCTAGTTTTGATGTGGTATGGTCAGTGGAAGCTGGCCCTCATATGCCCGATAAAGCGGTTTTTGCCAGAGAATTATTGCGCGTATTGAAGCCAGGAGGAATCTTAGTCGTTGCGGACTGGAACCAACGGGACGATCGCCAAATTCCGCTTAATTTCTGGGAGAAACCCGTCATGAAGCAGCTATTAGATCAGTGGTCGCATCCAGCCTTTTCTAGTATTGAAGGTTTTTCTGAACTGTTGGCAGAGACAGGCTTAGTTGAGGGAGAGGTGATTACCGATGATTGGACACAAGAGACTCTTCCTTCCTGGATCGATTCGATCTGGCAGGGTATTGTTAAACCCAAAGGACTGATTTTATTCGGCTTTTCAGGGTTAATTAAATCTTTGCGAGAAGTTCCTACTTTGCTATTAATGCGGTTGGCTTTTGGTGCTGGTTTATGTCGTTTCGGTATGTTCCGTGCTACGAGAGCAAATGTAACTTTAGATCGAGCATCAGCTGACCATGAGGCAGTTATGGGTAGTGCTAACTAGTATTTGATGATTTGATCCTAAAACTGGAGACTTTTTTTATGATCTCAATCGAGGATCGTAGGTATAAGGACTAACGCGAACAATGGTAATAAAATTAAAATCTTGATGACGCAGATTTAAAATGTAGTTTCGATCTTCGCTCTCTGGCAAAATTGAAGATGGGACAGACAAGGCAACTGACTCCTGCTTTTCAATCCAGCGATTTGCGATCTTTACCCAAGTTATAGGTGCAGGATAATAATGCCAATCAACAGGTAAATCTTGAGGATTAAGCTTGGTTATCGGCAAGTTGTCAGGTAGATTTAGCGTAATGCTAGACAAGTTTAACGGTATGAGATTAAGTTGAAGATGAACCAGCATTTCTAAAGTGGCTAATGCAGCGGAGTCGGAGGTATAAATAACAGGAATTCCCTGATAGTTCCAGCGTCCTCCTGAACGTCTTGCTCCTTCTCCAGATAAGTCACGGATGTATTTTGACTTAGCAATCCGATGAAGCAACATTAACTAAGCATATACTCCGTATTCGATCCGATTTAATTCATTTAGGACAATTTCTATCCCACTAAAACTATCCAAATGTTCTCTGGGTGTTTGATTGCCTAAAGCTATACTAGGAGACTTGAGCCAAGTAGTTGCGAGAAATTCGTCTTCAAACACTTCTAGAGCTTTGGCGTAAACTTTAGCAATCTGAATTAAGCGATCCGATGAATCAGCAGATAAAATCTTGGCATCATCATAACGTTGTAGAGTTCGTGGTGACAGATGAAGATACTTAGCTAACTCTTCAGTAGAAAGACCTAATCGGTTTTTAATTTGCTCAACAGCCATCTTGGGTAAACCTTGATGAGTTATTTCTCTTAGATCTTGTAGTGATGTTGGTTCGGAATCTAAGTTTAAAACTTTACCGATAACTTGATAGACCATAGACTTCACCAATTAATGATATCTATCATCATATGTCAATTGTCTTGAAAATTACGACAAATGACTGATACTAATTCTCTATAACAATGCACTAAATTAAATTTAACCCCTTTGCGCCTTTGCCCCAAACTAAGCGGGATAAACGTCTTTGCGACGCGAAGCTAGTGCTAAAGCATACCGCTTCGCATATCCTTTAGGGCGCGAGATTTAAACTTAGAATATTTAAGTGCAGCCTCAAGGAGAAATGGTATGAAAGGTTTGCTCTCAGGTTGAAAAAAGTTTATTGATGTTGTTCGATCCAGTCCAACAAGATCGGGTTAACGATTTCTGGGGCTTCATCTTGGGGACAGTGACCTAATCCTTCCAGAGGAATAAACTGCTCGACAGTAGGTATTGTAGCTAGTTCTCTTCCCATCGCTACAGGTTCCCAAGGATCTTCTGTTCCCCAGAGTAATACCGTGGGACAAGTAAGACGAGGAAGTAAATCTTCTGGCAAAGGCCCTTGAGAATAGCGGGTAAATGCGAGAAAGACATCTGCTGCACCAGGATCTTGAGATGGCTTCATCAGCAGATCGATCAGTTCATCGCTGACTGCTTCGGGGCGACGATATGCCTGGAGTAAGATTTTGCGGACAACTTTGGGTTTGGCTATCTGTTGGAAAAAGAAGCCCCCAATTTGTTTATTGCCCAATACCTGCTGCATCACCATCGAACCATAGTTACGATACCAGGGTAAGGTAACTCGTTTACGATCGTGGAGTAATCTAATCGAACAGTTGATCGCAGCTACTCCTAAAGCTAATTCTGGATAATCTACCGCTGTTTGCATCACGACAATACAGCCAATGGAATTACCAATTAGAAAAGCAGGGCCACCTACCACCTCACGACAAAAATCTGCTAGTTGTTGTCCCCAAGTTTCAAAGGTATAGTCCACGATTCCTGGCTGGGGTTTTGCCGAACCCCCAAAGCCAATTAGATCGATCGCATAACAACGACAAGATTCACCCAAGACAGGTAAGTTTTTACGCCAGTGTCCCCAAGATGCACCAAAACCATGCACTAGAACTACTGCTGTCCCGCTATTTCCAGCTTGCTGATAGGTAATTTTATGTCCGTGCCAGTTCCAGGTTTTTGGTTCAGTAATTGCGATCGCCGTCATAGTTTTTTGATTGTTAAGCTCAATTTTAATGTCTTTCTATTTGTCTAAACTTAGAGTTATCTTCAGGTTAGACCTGACGCTTGATGCGATCGTCTAAGGGAACTTCATAGCTACTTTTTACCGTTGCTGTTTCTTGCCAAGGGGGATGCCAATAGGTATCTTGAATTACTTGCTTAGTTCCCGACCAATTAAATCTAACTAAACTCAGGTTATTTCTGCCCACAACTTCCTTCCCTTCTTGTAGCCAAGGATTACGCCAGAGCAATGTTACTATGCTGTCCCAGATTCGCTGTCTTAGATTCGCTGGAGATTTAGTAATTCCTCGTTCTCGCCAAGGCATAGCTTGAGTAGGCTGTCGTTTAATCCACTCAATTCGGTATTGCCAATCTGGATTAGCATTTTGCTGTGACTGCTTACCCCACCACTTTAGTCTAGGTAACTTGATTTGCTTAAGATTACTCCAACCCAACCAATGTTGTGTCGGTTCGGGTAAAAGTGATTTTAACCTAGTATGGATGACCCGTGTGGCTAGTTCTGAGTTTTTAATCGCGCTAGAAGTTAGCTGAACAATAATTGAGGTTGACTGAGTCTGATGATTCTGGTGAACGATGCGCACCGCACAACTGTAGTGAATGTCTCCTGAGAGAATAATCACGCGATCGCGTTTTTGACAAAGATTCAACAGCAGGGTAATAAAGGCTGTATCATGAAAATTCCACGAGTCCCCCACATCATTACTAAATACGCGATCGCGACTCAGTTCAAATTGCTGAATGCGATCGATGATCCCTAACGCAACTAGATTAGTGGGCAATACGACTACAGTTGCTTCAATGTGCTTTGGTTTATTGCTTAACGGCTGCTGTAGCTGTTGTTTAAAAGCAAAGGGTGACAGCAACATCGGTGGCTCAAGCTTAGATTTTGCTATGTTCGATTTGGCGATGGGATAACCGCGCCAGGTACGAGTATCCAGCACAATAACTTCGTGGCTTGCTCCCGTAACTGTATAGTGCCAAGGAATCGCCTCTGGCTCCCTGGCCAAAACTAAGACATCTTGGTCTGATTGATATTGAGGTAGCTTGGTACGAGGATCGTTGTTAGGAATGCCCAAATAGCGATCGCATTTTGCTTTCGCCTGTAAATCTTGCCCCTGTGATCCCAGCCATTGACTAGCAAGCTGAAGTAATTTAGCTCCTTCGCTTCCAGGGGAAAAGTGATAGGGTGTATTGCCCCAGGCTTGAAAGATAGCGTAGCTTAATAGACCATTTTGGACTGTTCTTTTGCCCAAAGGTTTGCCTAAAACGCGATCGCACCATTCCCGATTGAGATACCAATCATCACTAATATCATGGTCGTCACAGATAGTATAAACAGAAATATTCGCCAAAGCTCGGCGCACCATATCTAGACCTTGAAAAAAGCTGGTCATCGCTGCAATTTCACTTTGCCAGACTTTTAGCTGTTTACGGCTCAAACCCAGATTTGTGCCATTAGGAATGCTTTTAGGGATTAAAACAGGCGACCAGGCGATTAAATAGGCAGCAGCATATTCGCCAAAGCTGAATAAATGGCTTTTAGCCTTGTCTTCTTTCCCTCCTAACATTGCCGTCATTCCCGCTTCAATCCGAGCTATTTCTGTTCTTTGTCCTGGGGGTAACTCATGATTTAAAATACTGCCGCACTCCAGAGGTAGTTCTTCTGACCAACCCAATAATAACTGACTGATACCCTGACATAACCACAGCATGGGATCGGCAACATCATCACCATAAATCTGATCCCCTGTCATAAAAAGCTGATGTGGTCTTTGATTGGCGAGGGTGGCAGCATCTTGAATTAAATTATCTAAGCAAGACAAAGTGTCTCTTCCTCCGCCATGAGGTTTACGACAAGAACCATGAACAATGCGTAAGTCATTTAGATCTTGGGGTGGTAGAGAAAAGGTGGGCAATTGATGGGCAAAATAACTAATTCTCCAGTTTTCTTGTCCACTATTAATAGCTTGGTCTAAATTAAGCTCTGCTGACTGAAAATACAGATCGTAAGCATACACTTGACCTGGAGTAAGTACAACATCTGCTATTGGTAATGCGGTAATCGCTAAAACGTGTAGATTTTTGCCTAAAGCGATCGTCTGATGCTGACTCTGCAAAATCGGCTTGGCTAATTTAGACCCATTGCCTGACTCTGTTTCAAATACTCTTAGAGTGACTGTATCAGGCTTGGTTAACGCTAACCAAACAGTAACCGCATCAGTTTGAACGTGACGCAAAATTGGGCCCGTAATAATCAGCGGAAGCTGCTCTAATTTTGGTAAAACTTGAATAGCTGGAATAATTTTAGCCAAGAGAAAAAGACACTAACTAGATTATTAGATGAACTGCTTTAAATGTGATCGTAGCAGATTGTCTTAGATGTTGTATTTTTGGGGTTTTGTCCAGTTTCGGGGAAGATAATTATCTTAACCAAGATGTTTTTAACTAAAATATTTTTAACTATTTAGAGAAAAAAATTGAATTTACCCCTACAATGGCGCACATAAAACTCCTTTCGTGCGCTGAATTTTATGCTAAACTTTCAAATCCAGTCAGATAGTGAAGTTCCCGCTTCCAAACAACTGTTTGCTCAAATTCAGTTTGCGATCGCTTCTGGACAATATCCTCCTGCTCATCGCTTACCCAGTACCCGACAGTTAGCGATGATTACAGGCTTACATCGCAATACGATTAGTAAAGTTTACCAGCAGCTAGAAGAAAACGGCTTAGTCGAATCCATCGCTGGCTCAGGAATTTACGTTAAGCTGCATGAACGCGACAATAAAGCTAATGAATCAGATTCCCCCGTTGCTGCCTCAATTAGAGCAATTAAAGAAGGGGTAGATCGGGTTTTAGAACTAGGCTGCACCATAGATCAGGTTAAGGAGCTATTTTTTGAAGAAATTGACTGGCGGATTAGCTGCTGCGATCGCGTGGTGGTAACCGTACCTCATCGAGATCTTGCCGCAGGTGAAATTATTCAACAAGAATTACAAACTACTTTAGGCATTGAAATTGAATTAATTGAATTAGAACAGCTGCCTAAAAAAATCCTCGAAAAAATTAACTTTGGTACATTAATCACTAACCGCTATTTTATTAAAGAAGTACTGGCAATTGTTCCACCTAACTCTTTTCGCGTAATTCCGATTGATATCTATGATTACAATAAAGAACTCGAAATCATCAAAAGGCTACCGCCTCAAGCCTGTTTAGGGATTGTGAGTTTGAGTGAAGGAACTTTAAGCGTTGCTTCGAGTATTGTCAACAGCCAAAGAGGAGATGATCTATTAGTATTAACCTCTTCTTTGAGCGATCGCGATCGCTTACGAGCAGTAATTCGTGCTGCTCATACTGTGATCGCGGGCTATACCAGCTATGATCAGGTTAAAGCCGAAATTATGGCAATGCGCGAGGATCTGATCCGAATTCCTGATGTGATTAGCGTCGACAGCTATATTAGCGAAAAGTCAATTAAACTGTTGCAGCGAGAATTAGGTCTCAAAAATACGCAAAAATCTAGCTAAATTAAACATTTAATGGCAAAAGGCGACTGTATTTACGTATATCGAAATTTTGGGCAATTAACAGGAGTTTATAAGCACTACGGAATTGACTGTGGTGATGGTACAGTAATCCACTATCGTAAACCTAGCGAAGTTGTGGAACAGACTTCTATAGCTACCTTTAGTCGTGGTAATCCTGTGTACGTAGCTGAATATGGCGCAGGATTTGGCTATATTCCCGATGTCGTAGTGGAACGAGCTAAAAGCCGACTGGGAGAACGCGACTATAATTTGCTCTCTAATAACTGTGAACACTTTGCTAACTGGTGTAAAACAGGAATTAGCGACAGTAAACAAATCAGAAACTATTTACCAGCGATCGCTACTCTCGATCTTTCTCGGCTATACGAGCCTATCCAACAAGCGCTAACAGGCAAAGATAGTAACAGTAATCAAAAACTCACTTCAGAAGCTCTAATTGACATTAAGTCAGTCTGGAATCAGGTGCAGCCAAAATATCAAGAAGCGATCGCCGAAGCCCAAACCTGGAACAAAGTGGCTAAAAAAGCCCTAAGTCAAGATCGAGAAGATTTAGCCCGAGCAGCGATCGCCAAAAAACTGCATTATGAACAGCAGGCAAGCAAACTAGAAATAGAACTAAGTGAGCTGGCCGAAATAACGGAAAATATTGTTCGTAGTCAGAATGATTACTAATTACTAATTACTGATAGCTAGGCTTTAGTTTTTAGTTTTTAGTTTTAGTCTTTGTTTTTTTACTCGTTACTCGTTACTCGTTACTTCTTATTTCCTACTTCCTATTTCCTACTTACCAAAAAGTCTTAACCTCAACCTTTTGTTTGGCAATATTACAAGTTGCTTTAACTACACCGATCAAATCATTGCTGTTGATACTATCTGCATTAATTTCTAGCAAGCCGACACTCGTATTAATCGGATATTCATTGTCCTGCCACTGAAACGAGAAATCATCTAAGTCTTCGCGTAATTTATTGATTAGTATAGATGCTTGTTCTAAAGAGCAATTATGTACTAGTGTAACCAATTCACTATCGCTGAGACGAGCTATATAGTCTGATGATAAATGAAACTTTATTTTAGCTGCAATCTGATACATCAAAATTTCGCTGAACCGAGAATTGGGTTGTAAGTCAGAAGTTGATTCAGCATCAAGATCTATAGTTAAATCGTCAATCACAAAACAGCATAAAACATGATGGCGATCGTTTTCGGTAATCTGTTCTAGAGTAAACTCCAAAATCTCTGCTAATTCTGGCTCACTCAGCAAGAAAATGGTGTCTTCAGTACTAGGTTTTAATGCTGAATCAAACTTTAGTTGATTTGAATCAGAAAGTTGACGAATCATAATCAATACTTCTGCCATGCCAATGGCACTGATTCTAGCTTCGTAATATTGTTGCCCTCCATTATCCAGAAATAGAGAAAAACGCTGAGAATTAGTTAAACCAGATTTTAAAGACAACTGAGCCGATTTGATCAACTGTAAGGCTATCTTAGGATCTAGAAACTCATTGATATGTTTGTTAATAATTTCTCCTGTAATTACAAAAGAATTAGCTTCCTTGGCTGGAAGATAACTTAAACAAATACCATCTTCAGTCATCCGCAACATGGAATCAGGAATAGCTCTTAGTATAGTCGCGCTCTCGCTTTCTATATCTTCAATTTTAGTTTCAACCACTTTCTGTTTTTGCCAATCTCGAATTAGTCGCTCGGCGATAAAGTATGCAGGAAAGGTAAAGACAGCTCCAACAATTATAATTGAAGGCAAGATTGCCGACATTGATAAAGAAAGAATTACTAAAAATATTAAAGAAAAAATTATAATTGCATTGCGAATTTTGTTTCGCAGTATTGAAATATTATCTAATAATGGTAGGCTAGATTTAGATATTTGTTCATCTAAAATTGAAGCTGATACAATTTTGTTCTGAGGTAATGATGTTTGAGTAGTTAAGCTTGTTTCAACGCCTATGATAGATAATAAAATTAAGCCAAAACCAGTTGCTAACGTATAAGTAATTCCCAGAACCATAGGCAAAGGGGTTCCTGTATGCATAGACCAAAAAATTGCTGTTTGTTGGCTAGTCAGATCGAACCAGTCTGTACCCAATCGATAAGCTACAGCAGTTTCTACACAAACACCTAAAGGAAAAAGTAAAACTAAAGCTATTATTTTGTAGATATTAACGGTAACAGGTTCAGTTCTTTTAGCTATCAGAATATCTCTAACTTTAATCAGAATATTTAAACCAATTATCAGTACTCCTAACCCTAAAATTAAAACATAATATGCAGATAATTTTTCACCTAAAAATCTACCTTGATGAATTATTAATAGAGCATTAATTACCACTGTGGGCAAAATTCCTAGACGATTACCTAAGCCTAAAATGATTCCTGTCAGGGAGGTAATCAATAAGGGAAACAAAAGTATTGAAGCAATCTGGAGGTTGAGTTTGCGAAAGACTCTATTCATGTTTAATGGATATGTAGTTTTATTGCTAGAACAAATTTTCGCGAATAACATTAATTTTAATGAGCATTGCATCGGCGATCGCCTATCCACAATCAATGTTTGATTAATGTTTGATTGATTATAGGTATTTATCTAAAATACAATATGTGTACAATTAATATCTCTAATATGAGATTTTTTTAAAAAAACTACAATTTTATTTTTTTACTAATAGTATTTTAGACAATAACTATTAAGCAGTATTTTCTAAAGCTGCGAGCTAAATTTAATTTACTTTTAATGAGCAACCGCACTTTGTTTAATTACTTAAAATTACTAGTCGGCTATGATATATTTACGTTTCAGTCAATATTTTGCGTAAAATTACTGACAGTTATGCTATAAATGTAAACAAGCTGATGGTGTAAGAAACATTAATGTTGGGCCAGAAGTAGTGGTGATGGGATCTAATCCTGAAATAGCTCATAAAGGTTTTACTAATGCGATTATTCTCAATAGTGATGATGAACATTTTCATCTGAGGAATGATTCGGTCTACTTCCAAAGCGAAAACAGTAAAGAGCAAAAAGCTTTAATCGAAGAATTAAGAGAATCCCGCTTTAGTGCATTTGAACGTTTATTGGCAAGCTATGTCTTCTTTTGGGCATTGGCTAAGAAAGTGTCTTCTTTCCCTGTCTTGGGCTATGAGCATTGGAAATCTCAAAGCAGAACTAAAATTATGACCACTGCTGCGCCAGTTTCAGGAGTTACCGAAACCAAAACTCCAGCGGCAAATGAACTCAAACAATCACAGTCATTAACTCGCCTAGAGTCAATAGTAAACAATGTCGCAAAGCAAAATAACCAACCAAATTCTCAAGCAAAAGCCAATAGCAACAGTCATCACAATAATCACCATCAATAGGTGATCGGGCTAAATTGGGCTAAATTAGGGTGGCGTTGCTGAATCAAGGTATACCACAAGGGTATATCCAAAGGTGTATGCTAAAGCATTTGCGGAGCTTATCCTTTAGGACTAGCTTCGCGTCGTCCTTTAGGACAATATGATTTTTAACTTTTTTAGTTGATGACTAGAATTTAAAAAGCTAATAGCTAATAGCTAATAGCTACGAATAGATTACTTTTCGGGTTCACGTTGTACCCTTGTGGTATACTTCAAATCAGCAACGTCATTAGGGTAATTGAGGACGCAGACACCAATAGATTAAAGCGCCAAATAAAGGAATAAAGGCGATCGCCTTGAGCCAGCCTTTAACTCCTCGGCGTGTGATATCGTCTCCTAAAATAGCGGGAAATAAAAGACTGAGAAAGCAAAAGTCGATACTCATTACATGGATAAATTGACTGGTTTGCCATTGAGCAACATAGTCTGACCAATCTCCTTGAGTCAAACCCCAAATCATTAGAGTAATTAAAGCAACGCTAGAAGCGATCGCCGTCACGCGGGAATCTAGTATTTTGAGCAACCAATTCTTTGATTTATTCCAGGTAATATCAGTCTGACGTAGAGCAAGATAGGGCAACAAGGCAAATGCACCTACTGCAAATGAGACAGCAGAAAAAGGGTAGGGGGAAATCTTTTGATTGCTGTCAAACAGAATAAAGGCTGCATAAATTACGGGGAAAATGCCCATGATATAGAAGATAGCAATAATTATCGGGTTAATTCCCGCCAATTCTCCTGTAGACATCTTGAGAATTAGTTCAAAATCTCCTTGCTGTGTTTTCGTAAAAGAAGAGGCGATCGCATAAATGGTTAAAGCTAACCAAAGCGAACCCAAAAAAAGTTTCCGCGCCATTAATAATTAATAGTTTCTGTTTACACTGCTTAGTTTACACATAACATACGCTTAATGTGAATTAGCTTCGTTCTAATTTATTAGTTTTTAGCTGTAAGCTGTAAATCTAATCTAAATAATTTATGCCAGTGTAGTAATTAAATAATCGAAATATGCACCAACTTCGCTAACATCTTCTCCTGGCAAAAGAGCGATCGCGATCTTTTTCATATTACGGACACTTTCGGCAACAGAATCAATGGGAGTACCGAGAGATTTGTACATTTGACGAACACCAATAATACCAATCTCTTTCATTGGCGTGTTGTTTCCCGCAACAATACTATAGGAAATTAAGCGTAGATAATAATCCATGTCCCGTAAACAGGTAGCAGTCATTTCCTTTCCGTGAGCATTACCACCAATCGCAGTTAAGCGCGGATGCTTGCTAAAAAGTTCATTCGCTGCTAATTCAACAATGCGAACGCGACTCTGGCTCAAGGCTTGGGCAAGTTGGAGACGGCGATCGCTACTCTTGATGAAGATCTTAATCTGCTCTAGTTCTCCAGGAGTAAAATAACGAGCCTCATCATCTGCCTGGAGAATCATTTTTGTAATGGTACTCATTGATTAACTCCTAAAATATTTATTTAAATTTAAGTTGATGTTTTAATTTTTTGACTTGTAAAAATAGTTGACGATAGAGAGAGAAAACAGAATTTAGGCATGAATTAAATTCTGTTTTAAACTTAAGTATTCTTTCTTTTATAACTGTGACAGAGCGATATTTGAGATCATGTTCTAGCAAATGTTTGAAATGTATAAAATTAGTAAATAATGTTTTATTTTGCTGGAAAATTCAAACTAATAACGTTTGTAATTCAAATCAATAGCTTCGTTCTCATCTTTTTTTTTACCAGAGATGCTATCTCTCATTCAACAGTGAGCAATGAGTCCTAAAGGATTAGCTTCGCGTCACAATGAGCAATGTTCACTGTTCACTGCTCATTGATAATAGCGATCGCTTGTCTTCTGTATACTGTTTTTTCGGTAATTTCTTGTCAGGGAATAATAAAGCAGTTTCAATTTCTTGTTGGAGTTCAATTGTTAGTTCAAAGTTATGCTCCAGACAATCGATGAGTAATTTATTTGCATCATAATATAGTTTTAAAATTTCTTGGTTATTAAAATGCCAATAAAACTGTGTATTGCGATAGATGGCAACTGCCGTTTTCAACTCTTCAATCCAGACAAGATACTCAAATTCACACCAAAACAACTCGTATCGTACTCGATCTTCTATATTAGGAAGTTGTTCTTTAAATTGTTGTAAAGGTTGTGGTAATCCAATATCAAGAACAGTAGTTATGGCAGTACTAAGGGTATCAATACAAGCATGAGCCTGGGCAATATTACAGCTACAACTAAAGCTAATGGTCAATTGCAACAATAAATTATCTAATAGTGTATCAAAGATAACCATTTGCGCAGAAATAAGTTGAGATTTGTGCATAATTTGGATTCAAAAGTCAATCAATAACAACACTTGATTGATGATTTAATAGTAGGATTGACTACTGTTTAATGCTATTTATTTTGAGTTCCTATGTATGCTAAAACAGATCTATTGCGACAAATGTTTAAAATGTATAAGATAAGTCTGTTATGTTTGAGTTCGTAATAAAATTTAAATCAATATAAGCGGTTAGAGTCAGTTATTTGCTCTAATTTATACATTCCTCTTTTTTTAAGAAGAGGTAACTGTTCATTGCTCCCACTCTCTGTTTTCGATTTCTTTTCCAGGTAATAATAAGGCAGCTTCAATCTCTTGTCGCACTGTAGCGGTCACTTCACAGTTACTGTTAAGGCAATCGAGGAGTAACTTATTCGCATCATAGTAGCGTTGCAGAATTTCCTCTTGTTCGGGGCTAAAGTGCCAATTGGATTCAAGATTACGATGTAGAGCGATCGCAGTTTTTAATTGCTCATTCCAGGCTAAATAATTGACTTGATACCATGACTGAAAAGCTGCTCGATCTCGATTGGGATCGGGGAGTCGATCTTTAAGCTGTTGTAAAGATTGCTGCAACCCAACATCGAGAACAATAGTCAGGGCATTACTAAGAGCATCGGCACAAGAGTGAGCATGGACAAAATCACAACTAGAGTCCATAGCGCATTCCAACACTAGGTTATCTAATAATGTGTCTAGAAAAATACCCTGGTCGAGAGTACAGGCAAGAGCGAAATGGGGAGCAAGATGGGGAGTTTGTGTCAGACCAAGATAAAAAGCGCGAGTTGCTACTAGACTGGGTTGAGGTCTAAGGAGAGATTTCTGATTTGCCCAGGTTAAAAACTTTTGGAGATAGGGATCTTGGGCGACTAAAGCATCAATTTCCTGTTTCATCAAATGTACCAAAGAGTCGGCACTCCGTAACATTGCAGTAGTCAACAAAAAGATTTCGCGCCAACGTGGTTCGGTAATGTGACTGACCAAACGTTCTAAAGCCCGCTCTAGTGACTGCAAATTATGACTGGCAACTATTTTGCGAGCGGTAAAGTATTCTTGAAAAGTTAACGAGGAAAAAGAAAAAATTCCCCGCATTCGTTCGGCTAATAGACCATGTTGTAACTCGATCGCCTTCAGTATAACTTCGCTATCTAACTGGAGTTCTTCTGGTTCAGTGGAGGCATTGGGTAAATCACTAATAAAGTCGCCAATCTGTTGTTCGACAGTTTTTTGCTCAAAAAAGTAATCTCCCCGTTCAAAAGTCGCAGCAGCAATCTGACTCATCAGTTTAAGCTTTTGAGGTAATAAAAATCCTTGATAGACCTCATCCCGCTCGATGCCTTTAATTTCATCCCATTTGCCCAATAGTAGGTCTAGACATTGCTTATAAAATTCGGCTTTTTGATTAGGAAATTTTTCTTGGCGATGGAATACCCAGCAAGCAAGATGAAGAAACAAAGGTGTGACTACCAGTCTGCGGAACGACATATTTTCAGGCAGATCCAACTTTTCAATAAACTGAACTGCTAAATCTAGCTCGTCGAGATCGTTTTTTTTGGTAAACACGGCAAACCATTTCTGCGCAAAAGCAACAATTTGTGATTGGGTAAACGGAGCAATTTCAACATCGGTAAAACCTTTAAGGTTAAATGTCTTGGCAGCAGTTCGACAGGTGACGATTAACAAGTTTTGGGCATATTTTTCCGAGAATTGCCGAATTTCCTTTAAGACTGGATGGTTATCTTGATGGGCAACTTCATCGAGTCCATCGAGTAAAAGTAAAACTCTACCTTTATTTAGTAAAGTTTTGCTCGTAGACTGTTCAGTAATACCATCGGCAATCAACTCAGCGCGAATATAATTCAAGAGGCTAAATGTCCCCGTCTTTTTAGAATCGTCAGCATAATCTTTTAAGGGAATAAAGATGGGAACTAAATCGGCAGCAAAATTGCCTTGATTACATTCAATCGCCAAATGTTGCAGAAAAGTAGTTTTACCACACCCAGGTTTACCCAGTAATCTAAGTTTAGAATGAGCTTTAACTATGCTCATACCTGATGTTTGGGCTTGAGAAATTTGACCTAAACCAAAGCGATCGAATTCTTGGACAGTCGGATTTTGTAGATTCGAGATATCTGTCCACTGTTGACTAGCAATCTCCTGCAAAAGATTGACATCGATGTAGATATGTTCAAGATCTACAGGACGATTGGTATCTAATAACTGTAAAGTACCGCACTGAGCTTGAATTTTTAAATGCCGTTGCGATCGCACTTTTTTGACTAGGGCATCGATATTAATCGCAGCTTGTGTTCCTGGTTCGGGAAAATCCTCTGGTGGATCGAGCGCAATTTCCCGCCAATCTAAGTCTAAAATTTCACAAAGTTCGATGAAATTATAACGTTCGATAGGACGACCTGTAAAAAATCTCCAGACTGGCTGACGAGTCTTTAAATTTACTTCTTCTGCCAGATTTTCTTGATTCCAGCCTTTACGATTAAAAGCTTTTTTGGCTTGTTTAATCCCGTCTGGAGATGCCTGAAGCGATCGTTTTGCCATGAGAAAAAAGCCTCCCCAAATTTTCTCGCGATATTTGATTTTGATAATTTGATTCTAAAACCTGAATATTTTTTATTTTTTATTTTTTATTTTTTATTTTTTATTTTTTATTTTTTATTTTTTATTTTTTATTTTTTATTTTTTATTTTTTATTGATTAATTTAGATGATAACGCTTTTTCTAGAAATAAACTATACAACTAAACAAAATCAATTAATTGCAATTTAATTATTTTGAGCATAAGTAAAATTTTCTAAGCCTTGTAAAATATAGAGTATAGATAAATTTATCCAACTTAAAAAGTTTAAATTTTTCCTAAATCATTGTTATGTACGATATCGTTCAGACAAAGTGAAATAAACTAGATAAGATTAAATTAAATTTATAAAAATCAGAATTTAAATTTACTTAAATACGCGCTGCAAAATACTACTTTAAATAGAGACTTTTGGACATCATAAACTAGGAAATTTAGGGAATTATGTTTTATGAGTCAAGTAATAAATTTAAATTTAAACAATTTTGAAGTATGTAACTGAAGAGTAATCTGTACGTCCTAAATAATACCGCTACGCATATAGCTATTAGCTTCTAGCTATTAGCTTCTAGCTTTTTAGTTGATTTGCTTGCATGGCGAAATAGTCGAATCACATTGTCCTAAAGGACGACGCGAAGCTAGTCCTAAAGGATAAGCTCCGCAAATGCTTTAGCATACACCTTCGGATATACCCTTGTGGTATACATCGATCTAGCAACGCCTAAAAATAAAGTAGAAAAATTGGCTTGGCAAAAATATGTACTACGCTTAATGTAAATTACCTTCGTTCTAATTTACTAGCTCTTAGCTTTTAGCTTTTAGCTTTTGATTCAAAGAGTTTATCATTCTAGAAAATTCATCTATTTTATCTGTTAAAAGCAGAGATTTATTAAAATCTATATATCCTAAATCTCTAGCAATTAATATTTGGCATTTTACTTCATAGGCGCTACCTTGAGCTATATTAAGAAAACGGCTAAATTCTGAGGGCGTAATTTGTGGGTTTCCCGCAAATGTTGACCGCCCGAAATCACCATCTCGTCCGCAGCCTTCACTTATGTTTGATTCTATCGAAACTGAAGCTCGTCTTATTTGATTGGTTAGACCGTATCTTTCTTCAATTGGAAAATTAGCAGTTATTTTCTATAAATTAACAGTAAAATTATGGGCTTTCTGCCATATTATGAGCTTGGTAAAATCCTGCATTTAAATAAGTAATTATAATATTAACTAACATTGTACTATAGTGCTTCAAAGAGCTAAGAGCTAAGAGCTAAAAGCTAAGAGCTAAGAGCTAAGAGCTAAGAGCTAAGAGCTAAGAGCTAAGAGCTAAAAGCTAAGAGCTAAAAGCTAAAAGCTAAGAGCTAAAAGCTAAAAGCTAAGAGCTAAGAGCTAAAAGCTTTTAATGTCCTTCTTTCTTCTGTTTAATTTTAACTGCTTAAACTTGACAGAGATTTAAGTACTTGGTTAGTTTATCTTCAAACTCGTCAAGAATCAATGGTTTGCAGATATAGTCTTCAAATCCTGCACTACTAATTTTTTCTTGGTAATAAAGACTAGATAATCCTGTTACAGCGATTACAGGAATATTCTGCGTCAATAAATTTGCTTTAAGCTGAGTTATAACTTCAAAGCCAGACATACCAGGCATAACTATATCTAGAAGAATTAGGTCTGGTATTTTAGCTACCGCTAAATCCACAACCTTTGTGCTGTCAATTTCTCCATAGCATTTGCAATTTAACGCTTCTACAATATAGCTGAGGAGAAATAGGTTATCATAATTATCATCTACGGCTAATACAGAAGGAACAGTTCTAGAGCGGCTTTTATACAACATTACAGTTAGAGGCATGACCATAACTTTAAATAATTTCTGCTTAATTAAAAAGTATAATTATCTCTAATTAATAATTTTTTGCTCTGATTATCTTAAAGAATAAAGTAATAGATGTAGACGATCAGTGTTCCGTAAATTCAGGCTATTATTGTACTGTTTTTATAAATTTTTATAAGTTTTAGCTCCAAGAAATTATTGTTGTAAAATTTGACAATCTTACTATTTTAGTCTTGTCAAAATTGATTTTGTTTTCCCAAAAGTTTTAGTCAGAAGTTGATTAAATTAGATTTTCATTGACGTTAATATAAGATCAATCGCTAGATTTAATTTACACTGCTTTTTGCGATCCGAATAAATACCTCCTGCTGTCGCAAATAAAGCAAATGCATTTCACATACTTGATGTTTTAATTCATTGAGATCGTTAATATTTTGAATTGCTAGACAAAAATCATAATGTGTCAACTGTTTTTCCAAAGGTAAATTGTTAAGCGAATTATTCATGGTTTGTACCTTGTTTAAAAAATATCTATCTCATGTTCTTTAATATTTTAGATTGAAGTAATTGTATGTGTATATATTGGGCAAAATTGGTGGAGTAACGACTTACTGTTAAGATCACTACTCCACCATCGGTTACTTATCTAGATATGCCTTGTTCTTGCTTACCAAAAAAAGCTTTTAGATTTTTCTGATTGAGCTAAGAGCTAAAAGCTAAAAGCTAAAAGCTAGGGCGAAGCCCTTTACCCAGGCATTAACACTGTGTCAATGATATGGATCACGCCGTTATCAGCCGCCACATCAGCTTTGGAAACAGTGGCATCATTTACTTTGACACCTTTACTAGCATCAATTTTTACTTCTGAACCTTCAACTGTTTTAGCCGACTTCATTTTAGACACGTCTGCTGCCATGACCTTGCCTGAAACAACATGATAGGTTAATATCTTTTTTAGTTGAGGAACATCCTTGAGTAATTTATCTACTGTGCCTTTAGGAAGCTTGGCAAATGCGTCATCGGTGGGTGCAAAGAGGGTAAATGGACCTTTACCTTTGAGAGTGTCTACTAAACCAGCAGCTTTAACGGCAGCAACTAGAGTTTCAAATGAACCAGCATTAATTGCGGTATCTACGATATCAGCCATTTATTGTTACCTAGTTTTGTGTAATCTGTTAACAATTGCTAACAAATATCACTATGGCACTCTACTATTTAAGATTGTGTTTAAGCAAAGGGTTGAACAACGTATAAATTGTTTGTATTGTTCTAGAACAAGCTAAATCTTTACATAGAAATCTTAATCAAAGTATGCACTAACTTCGCTAACATCTCCTCCAGGCAAAAGAGCGATCGCTCATCTATAGCCCTACGGAACAATGTTAGGACATCTTTGAAATACTATTTCCTATTTCCTATTTCCTATTTCCTATTTCTATTTACGGCTATAATTACCATTTCTTATAAGGTAAAAACTTTCCACACATAACTATTTGTACGCGATCGCCTTTGGGATCTTCAACTTTTTCTACTTCTACAGAAAAGTCAATGGCACTCATGATCCCATCGCCAAACTTTTCATGGATTACTGCTTTGATAGGCATTCCGTATACCTGCATTATTTCATAGAAACGATAAATTAAAGGATCGGTGGGAATTTGTGGTTCAAGAGAACCTTTTAGGGGTGGAATAGTTAGAGGTTCAGCCATTGATTCTGGTAAACCCAAAGTAGTTACAATTTTGTTGGCTTCGTCCATGTCGGCACTGGCTTGACGATAAATAACCGATGCAACCCAGGTTTCGTCTCGTCCCACTACTTTTCCTAAATCTTCAAAGGTAATACCCTTGGCTTTTTTTGCTGCTAATAGTTTTTCAGTGATTTCTAAAATAGGCATAATTCTTGCTCCTTAGTTTAATATATGTTGTTTAGTGTAATTGCTGAGTAAAATCACTTTCAATCGTTAAGGGGCTTTCTCCCAGCCCTCGATTAATAAACTCAATTAAAAATGCGGAAGATAATTTGGGCAAACAAGAGCTGATTCAATACTTCTCGTTTAACAAATGCGGATTAATCTATGAGGCTAGAAAAGTAACGAGTAACGAGTAACAAGTAACCCTACCTACTATTCACTACCTACTACCTACTACTTAACTAATCAATAACAAAGCTTAAACGAGAAGTATTGAGAGCTGATTTCAATTTCTACGTATTGTGAATCGACTAACTGATAAAATTTTATCTCTTCGTTTTGCCAGAACCAAACTTCACTAACTCCTAAATATTTATACTTTGACAAATCTCGAACACTACCGCTACTAAAAACTACTTCTATTGCCAGATCGGGTATTTTTTTTTCTATTTCAAAACTAAAACTGTGATCTGGTTCTTTACCTGCTGTAATTGGTCTGTAAACATGGTTATAGTTTCCTGTCACTGTACTATGGGTTAGTTCGCGATCGCTTTTATTTGATGTCTTAGGGAATTAATCGTTGAATGATTGTTTGAGCCTGATTAGCATATCCACCGCCAAACAAATTGAAGTGGTTTAGAACGTGATATAGATTATAAATACTTTTTCTTTGCCCATAGCCACTGTCTAATTGCCAAGCTTCGTTATAACCTTGGTAAAAAGCAGTTGGAAAGCCACCAAATAGTTCCGTCATTGCCAGATCCGTTTCGCGATCGCCATAATAAGTTGCAGGATCTAAAATTATCGGTGCGCCATCGCTACTAATTGCTGCATTACCTGACCAAAGATCGCCATGAACTAAGGAAACTGGAGGCTGCCACTCGGCAAGTTTATTTCTAACTAGATCGACTACGCGATTCGACTCAGGAAAATTACCCCCACGACGTTTAGCCAGCTTTAATTGATACCCAATCCGCTGTTCGGCAAAAAAATCTGCCCAATTATCCATCCAGGTATTAATCTGAGGTGTTGAGCCAATCGTATTATTTAGTTCCCAGCCAAAGTCTTGACTCGTTCCTACTCGGTGCATCGCTGCTAACTGTCGTCCCATTTCTGCCCAGCTTTGATTGCTGCCACTTCCTAAATCTAGCCATTGCAGTACAAGATAGCTAGAATTAGCTGCTGTTCCCCAGCAAACTGGTTGTGGCACAGTAATTGTCTTAGTAGCATACATTTGCTTTAAACCCAAAGCTTCTGCTGCAAACATCTCCACTTTAGACACATCGTTTAACTTAACAAAATAGGTTCTATCTTTACTGCTGACTCGATAACCTTGGTTAATACAGCCACCACTGACAGATTTAGTATTGGCGATCGCAAATTCTTGTTCTGTTTCTCGACTAATAGCTTGAGCAATCTCTGTCCACATTGATTTGAAGTTAATACTAGGTTTGTAATCATGCTAATAGTTTTTAACTAGCCCACAACCCTAGACCATTTAAGTACATATTTAAACAGATTTCTTTAACTTGGGGATAATAATCTTTAGTCGAATAAGAGTCTCAAAAGATGCGATCGCGCTCTTTTACATTTCCATTTTTGTACTTCTAACAAATTAACTCTTAATTTAGAATATCTTAATTGTTTAAGAAATATGTTTATTATTTACTTTGTACCATTAAAGCATTAATTTTAGAGGAGATATTACTAATTTTTTGTTGATTTTGAGATAAATTATCTTGTCTTTCAATTAAATTTTCTAGAATCAAAATTGCTTCCTTAATTATTTGACTAGATAGTTTTATTTTGTTTTCAAAAACTAAAGTTATTTCCTCTGATATTTTATCGAAGGTTTCTTGTTGAGATTCATAAAATTGTTCAAAACCTTTTTCCAAGATAATTCGCTTGATTTTATCCTGTTTACTTTCACCAAATAATGCTCCTAAGCCAAAACCACTACCTAAAGCAGTTAATGTAATTGGGATTAATCCAATTCCTGTAAAAGCTAATAAACCTAAACCAACTAAACCTGCCCCACTTAATCCCAAACCAAAACCCACTCCATTACCATTATTATCATCAATATTACTAATATTTATATTTAAACTAATTTGTTGTTGAGAAATGAATGATTCAAGCTGATGTTTAATATTCACTCCTACTTGATTATCAAAATTCTCAAATAAATCCTCTAAGGCTTCTATGATTGACTCTATTTCTGAATCTATTAATTCAAGCTTACTTTTTAAAATTGATTTTTGTATTATATGTTTTAGCCAATTGTTTAATTCATTTATTAAAGCATTATGAAATTTTTCAGAAAAGAATTTTAGTATTTTCGTTTGATCTTCGTGAGTAGATGTCCATGTTTCGCTTTCTTGATAAATTCTATCGGCTAATTCTTCCACCCACTCATTCCATGAATCAATTGTTTCATTAATAGCTTCTTCTTTTAAGTATATTACGTATTGATATAGCTCTACATCCCAAGAGCTTACAACCCCTATTTGTTCTAAAACATCTTGTTTATCTTCTTGTTGTTGCTCTTGGAATGATAGGATTAGATCTTTTACTTTATTAACATTCTGGTTTAGTTTGATTGAGCCTATTTCACTAGTTAGAAAAGTCTCGATAGATTCAGTTAAACTGTTAAATGAGTTGAGATATTTATCTTCATAACCTTCTTTTATGGCATCTAAAGCAGCTTGAGCAGAAATAAAATGAATTCGATTGTCACCTGTGATGATTGGATTATTGTTATAAGCAAATCTTTCTATTCTTTCTTTAACACTTGCTCTATCTGTTTCTTGGCGCAGCAAATCCATAAAATTCACAACGATAAATAAATTACCAGCAGCTTTACTATTATCTCCATCGTTAAGTTTTGTTTTTAACTCGCTAATTAATTCCCTTTCTCCCTGAGTTAATAAACGAGAAGCATTAGTTAAAAAGATTACTGCATCGGTATCCTTAATTAATTGTTCCGTAATTGCACTTCTTTCGGGATGTTCATTTAAACCAGGAGAATCAACTATTTCAACTCCATGACGACATAATTCTAAATTAGGATGTTCAAAAACAATTTCTTTTATTTGCGATGTAGTTAATTCGTCACTAACTCCATCTAATGCTGCGGCTTCAGAGATAGCTGCTTTTTCATGGTATTGCTCTAAAGGAATTTCTTCTTCTCTACCGTCTTTATAGCGACAGATTACTCGTTTTTGTTGACCATATTTTAATATTGTTACCGTACCGCTACAGGGAATTGCTCTTACGGGTTGTATTTCCTCTTTTAGTAAGGCATTTAATAGAGTCGATTTACCTTGGCTAAACTCTCCGACGACTGCAACCCGAAAACTTGGGGATTGTAATTGATGGGATATGGCACTGATTTGTGTAAGAAATGTATCAGGAATTAAATTATTTTCATGATATTCATCCATAATTTGATGAAGCTCATAGCAATAGTTGTTTAGCTGTTTACATGATTGCTGATATTGTCGTAGATATTCATAAGATGTTGCGGTAGTTTCTATCTCTTTTTGCTGTTCAGGAGTATTTTCTAAAACAGCCAACATATCTTTAGCTACATTAGACACTGCAATGTCTAAATATTCAAAATTTACTGGATTAAGTAATTCTTTTACTACCTTTGAGGCTTCTAAATTGCAATTGTTTTTTTCAAAAAATATACTTTCTATAGTCTGTAAATAGGTATTTTGTATTTTGAGTAATTCTGCAATATCTTTAATATTTTTTTGGTTATTGATTGTAGATACGCTATGAATATACGTAATTAATAAAAACTTTTGTGACTTAGTTAAATATTGTTCGATAACTGTAAACTTGTTATTTATTGTTTCTATTTCAGACTCGTGAATATATTCAATTATTAAATCCGTCAATTGTCTAGTCAGGCTAAAAATATTACTAAAATTGTATAAATGTTCTTGCAAATATTGTTTTTCGTTTGATTTTGATACAGAGTTAATTTTCACTAAAGCTATACCTAAAGCTGTGATCAAACTCACAGACGGAATAACATTTTCTTCACACAAGCTCAATCCAGTTATTACTTCAAGAATATGAACAAGCTTATCTTGAGCAGTACGATTATTAATATCCATTCTATAGTTAGTCAATTTTATTATTTATAATTATTATTCCCAGTAACTAAATAAAATTTATACTAATGCTTTCAAAAAAAACATTTATCGAATATTTATCTAAAATACGAAGAACTACGGTTGTTTAAAGCAAATTACTAAGATTAGTCTGGAGAGAGAATAACAAAAAAATAAAAAAGATTTAAAATGATATTTAGTTTTCCTTCTGCAATTCAAGCTGGTATGGCTGCGGGCAAATATGCTCAAGTATTAACTTCTACTGGTGTACCGATTGGTATGGCGAGAGATGCGGTAACGGGTAGATTTGTTAGTCATGCAGTAGGTATGAGTATTAATCCTTTAATGTCTCCTGTATCGCCTATATTAAATGGGATGCAGATGTATCAAACCCATCAGGGATTTAAAGCTATTCAATCTACTTTAGGAGTTTTGCAAGCCAGTACCGCAGTCATCGGTGTTGGTACAGCATTAGGAGTAGGTTTAACAGCAGTGAATCTATGGCAAACCATGAAATTAAAAAATGAAGTTAAACAATTAAAATTAGAAGTTAAAGATGGTTTTCTCGATCTTAAAGCTGCTTTAAAAGATCATGGAATAGAGATAATGGAACATATTGATTGTGTAGCTGAAAATATTAAATTTCAACAACACCGTTTAGAGTTAATCAAAGCTCATGGAAGATTTATTGAAGCAACAAAATTAATTCAAACTGCAATGAAATTTCAAGATACTAGCAGTAGAAAAATTGAGCTTGCTAACGCTAGACAGACATTGGGGGAAGCTGTGGCAAATTATAATAATCCTGATTTACTATTAGAAACATCTGCTGCTGGAAAAATTAGAAGGTTAGAGTGTGCTTGGGCAATAGAACAGGCAATTATATTAACTTATCAATTACAAAATGAATTGGTTGCTGTAAGCGATCGCCTTATTTATCTTCAGGACAAAATTCGTCAAGAATGCCTTCAAGTAATCGAAAGTTGTGATTCCCAAGATCAGCTTGATTTTCTCTTTCCTGAAATAGCTTGTATTTGTGATCGCGATTTATTAATTTTAAATACTTGGCAACATCAAGCTGAATATATTAATGCTTTACCAGCCTCAGAATTAGAACTTTTAGCACTTCCTCAAGCTAATACTGTCAACCTTGAAGACAGCGAGGGAGAATTAATAATAATTGAAAAACCAATTGAATTAACACAATATGAAGATTTACAAGAAAAATCTCATTATCTTTCTTTAGTCGATCAACTTAAGTTCAAAGTATCGCCTGATTTAAGAAAACAACATGAGATTTATGTCAGTAACCGCGCTGCTGCCTCTGGACATAATATATTAACCAAGAATATTGCAATTGCCTCTGATCTTTCTGTGGCTAATCTTTATTGGTATTTTCAAACTAAGGAAGAATGTGAATCTAAATTGGAAGTTGTGTGTTAGAAATTAAACGTTTCTGATTGGGGTAGATAAGAACGAGAGGGGAAAATGAATCACTTACGTTTTCCTCTACTACGATAAAACTTACTTAGCTTGGCGGGAGAAATACCCAGATAGTAACCTGCAATCATCAGTTGGTTGATTAAGGTGGTTTGCCAAACTCCTAACTTTTGCCAGCGTCTTCCAGAAGTTATCACCGCAGCAGGAGCGATCGCAATTCGTCCCAACTTCCCAACTCGTTGAATAAATTCAAAGTCTTCCATAATCGGTAAATCAGCAAATCCGCCAGCCTTGATAAAGGCTTGTTTGGAGATAAAAAGTGCCTGATCGCCATAAGGAAGAGATAATAGACGCGATCGCACTTTGACTAGTATTTCAATCCCACGCAAAGGTATACCCGAAGCATCAATGGCTAGTTCAAACGCGCCTGCAATGATCTGATTTTGGTTTAAAGTTTTGCTTACTAGCTCGATAAAGTTGGCTGGTAGTTGAGTATCTGCATGAAGAAACAAGAGAATATCTGATTGAGCTACATTCGCTCCTGCGTTCATTTGTCCCGCTCTACCTTTGCCGATCATAGTTATGACTTTTGCACTAGATTTAGCGATCGCTACTGTATCATCTTGACTTCCACCATCAACGACAATAATTTCGATCTCTGAATGCTGCGTCAATTGCGACAAAGTTTTTTTGATAATCGTAGCTTCGTTAAGAACTGGGATAATGATGCTAATAATATATCGAGCCATGTTTAATGAGGGACAATACTACTTTTAAAGATCGCTTCTTCAAGATCACACAGTATTTAAGCCAGATGATGTTGATGTGCCTAATTTTATTTAGTTTTAATTCAACTGCTGTTGCTGCTTCTTTATCAGATCGCGTTGAGCAATTCCCACAATGGACGCATAAACCCTCAGTCAAGCTTGCCAAAGGAGACTTAGAATATCCTGAGTGGATGGCGGGAACTTGGAATGTGACTAGTACCTTGACTGAACAAATTGCCCCCCTCGCGCCAGATATTGTCACGCCAGGATTTAACGATAATCAGCAATACCTCGATCGCGCGATCGCTTTTCAAGTTAGATTTGGCACAGAATATGACACTCTCCGCAAAGGATTTCTATCAGCGTTTAAATCAGTGTCACCTTTAGTAGTTGCAGATCGGACGTTTAACGGTACCAAAATTGCTGAAGCTTATTTAGGAGATGAGAATGTCTATAAAGTAAAAATTGACCCCGATAACCCCAATCAGCAAATAACTTTTTTAAAAGGCGAACGTAAGCTAATCTCTAAAATAACAGGTAGAGGTCGAGAAATTCCCACAGAGCGCGAATTTATCGCCACAGAAGTTACTCAGCAGCTATTTAGATCCCCTGAAAGACTTTACCTTAACGAGGTAGAAACCACCTCTAGCTATCAGTTATTAGATGCTGGCAAGATTAGCGCCGAACAGATGACGGCAATTTATCTTTCACCTCAAGATCCCGATTACTTCGCAGCAGGCGATCGCCCAGTTGCTTTATATCGCTATCATTTGACAATGAGCAATGAATAGTAATTCAAAAGTCAAAAGTCAAAAGTCAAAAGTCAAAAGTCAAAAGTCAAAAGTCAAAAGTCAAAAGTCAAAAGTTTAACTTCTACCTAAAGTTAGAGGATTTAAGTAGTGAATATGTTTGTTTTTTAGTCAAATCTAATGTAAATAAGACTGGGCGGAAATTACCGAAGCTAGAGTTAATAAAATTCCTAAGAGAATTATTGCCCAAGTTTTGTAAGTACTAGAGGTGCTGATTTTCTCTGCTAAGGATGATTGTTCTGTTAATTGCGATCGCAGACTTTCAATCAATTCCTGTTGTTCATTACCTTTTAAATCTAATAAGCCATTGTTTTTCTCCTGTTCTTCTAGTTGTCGGTTTAGCTGTTCAACTAGTTTGATGCGATCGCTTATTTCTATTTCTAATTCGCTACGTTTAGTTGTCTCTTGTCTCAAATTAGCAAGCTGCTGTTCTTTTTGCCCTATCTCGCGCTGAAGTTGCTCTTTTGTTTGGTTAATTGCCTGTTCTGTAGATTCAATCTGCTGCGACAATTCTTTTACCTGCTGCTCTTGCTGTGTAACTTTATGCTGTAAGTCTTGAGCAACTCTATTTTGTTCTTCAATCTGAACCTTTTGCTGGTTAATTTGCTGCTCTAAGTTAACAATTTGCCCTTGCTTATCATTGAGTTGTTTTTGACTACCTTGATTCTCGGCACGAAGACGATCTAATTCTCCTTGCTGCTGTTGGATTTGCTCCCTAAATGTTCCTAACTGTTGTTGAGCATCAGTTAATTGAATTTGCAGATTTTTACTGCTATCAGATGCCTGAGAAAGTTGCTGTTGAACTGAGGAGCGATCGCTGTTGGCACTCTCAATCTCGGCTTGCTTTTCTTCTAACTGTTGTTGTAATTGAGCTAACGCCGATTCTTTTTCTGCTAGTTGATTTTGAACTGAGGAGCGATCGCGATTAACACTATCTACCTCAGCTTGTTTTTCTTCTAACTGTTGTTGTAATTGAGTTAGCGCTGATTCTTTCTCTGCTAATTGATTTTGGACTGACGAGCGATCGCCTATTAAACTCTCAATCTCGGCTTGCTTTTGTTCTAACTGTTGTTGTAACTGAGTTAGCGCCGATTCTTTCTCTGCTAATTGACTTTGAACTGAAGAGCGATCGCTGTTGGCACTCTCAATCTCGGCTTGTTTTTCTTCTAACTGTTGTTGTAATTGAGCTAAGGCTGATTCTTTTTCTGCTAGTTGACTTTGGACTGAAGAGCGATCGCCTATTAAACTCTCAATCTCGGCTTGTTTTTGTTCTAACTGTTGTTGTAACTGAGTTAGCGCCGATTCTTTCTCTGCTAATTGACTTTGAACTGAAGAGCGATCGCTGTTGGCACTCTCAATCTCGGCTTGTTTTTCTTCTAACTGTTGTTGTAATTGAGCTAAGGCTGATTCTTTCTCTGCTAGTTGATTTTGAACTGACGAGCGATCGCTGTTGGCACTCTCAATCTCGGCTTGTTTTTCTTCTAACTGTTGTTGTAATTGAGCTAGCGCTGATTCTTTCTCTGCTAATTGACTTTGAACTTGATTAACACTATCTATTTCAGCTTGTTTTTCATCTAACTGATTTTGTAGCTTAGTTAATGCTGACTCTTTTTCTGCTAATTGAAGCTGTAGTGTGTTGTCGCTCTCTTGCTGTGTAGATAACTGTCGTTCAAGCTCTTGAATTTTAGCTTCGCTAGTTGCCAAACTTTCTGCTGTAGTTTTTTGTCCTGCTTCTCGATCCGCTAGCTGTTGCTTAAGTCGATCTAACTCCTGATTAAACTGCGCTTCTAATTGCTCAATTTTCTGCTGTTCTTCGTTTGATTCGAGAGCGGTTTGTGATTCTACCTGCTTGATCAGTTTTTTAACCAAGGCTTCTTGCTCTTGAGCATATTTTTTCAATGCTTGATAGTTTGCCTTGTGTTCTTTAATCTTTTCTTTTAATTCAATCAGCGCCGTAGATTGACCTTCTTCACCCTCTGATGATTTTCCTGTTTCTGGCTGAATTTCCCGTGTTACAGCACCATCTACTACCTGAATTTTAGTAGTGATATTTTCCGAATCATTATTACTATTTGATTCGATGGAAATCGTTTTTTTTGCTATCTGACTGGCGATCGCTAAATTTCCTGTAACCAAGCCTTCAATAACCCCTGATTTTGATAGACCAGTGGATTCGACAATTTCATTGAGGTTTTCCACCGCCTGGGAAGTTAGAGAAATTCCTACTTGAGACTTTTCGAGAAAACTGACTGTTTTAAGAGGTCTATTAGTAGATTTTGTTGACTTAGTTTTTTTACGTGGCATACTTATTTTGCTCTTTGAGGTCTAATTTCAGCTATTTAATTTGAAACCTAACTAAAATTCATCTAGTAGTGAAGCTATATATAGGTCAATACTTAAGTTTATTTTATCGGACTGTGTAATTGTTGAACTTATTGTATTGCTTTTGCAGTATTAATAATAATTAGTGAGATGCTGAAGCTACTTGTATTGTAAAGCACAACCATCGAAATTGATTGATTATTATTACTTAAATTTTCGTCAAAAAAACCAGAAGAGATTACAAAATGCAAAACTTACTCTTCTTACTTAGACTTTAGTGTTTGCTAGCGTTATTAACAAGATTTTTCGTCAAACCTGGTATAAAAGCCGCCATATTTAATCCAATACTGTTTTAATTCGTGATGAGGAGTATGTAAACTAGCTCTAGCCTGATACAAAATTACCTGACGATGATTTCCAATCCAAACTTTACGAATAGGTTCAACCGCAATAAAAGTTCCACCTAATCCCTGGACGCACTCTTCAAATCTCTCAATGGTTGAATACTCAAGAGTTTCAAGTATAAAAAAGTTACCCGAACAAATTAAATGACGACTTCTAATCCAAGCTTGCATTTTTTTGCGAGCTACTGGTGGCAGCATACTTCTTACCGTTAGCTCCGATGTAATAATCATTTTTCTTGATTTATTTATATTTATTTTGATCAGTTAATCAATAATTTGAATAGCCAAGCAAGACTTTAACAAATTAACTATTTAGCTTTTATCTTCAGCAATCCAAGGTAGTTCATGAGCAAAGCTTTCTTTCTTGGTGAACTTTAATGGCCCTGCTGCCGAACCCCAAATCTGCTCGTGACTTTCTAGATCCATACCTCGATCCCAACTAATCCAGGTTGTTTCAGTTAGCTCAACGCTACTAACCAGATAAGTATTTACACCTTTGCGATGAATCAGACATTTATTTCCTGGCTCAACACTACCGCGAAACATTTCCCCTTCTTTCCAGAACACCATCGAACAGTTATGACGACGTTCAATACAATCATTAGGGATAGTCAGCAGAATATCGCGATTATGACCCGAACCTGCATAATTTTCCGCGTCTTGAAGACTATAGTTTTCAATATAAATATCATCTCCTCGATCTATGAGGCGATGAATTCCTTGACGATAGGGAGTCCAAAGATTGTAATCGTAAACTTGCTCTGAATAAAAGCCAATTCCCGAAAAAAAGTCCCAGGGAAGGGGACGAAAAAAAATGCGAATATGAGCATAATTCTTGGGATCGGCATCAGACTGTTGACGATTAGAAAAATCTCCCGACATGAGACGCGCAAGCTCATGAAGCAAGTTATTGTCTTGTGCTGAATGATTTTCTCTAGTCAACATTATCTTGTGTTTATAAAATTTTTACAGCAATAAATTATTCAAAAAAAATCAAAGATCTTAGACTAAATCCGATGCTCAAAAATAACTTTGTGGCAAGCAGTTTAATTCCGCTGAAACTCTATTACCTATTACCCATTACCCATTACCTATTACCCATTAGTCACTGTTGGATTGTTCAGCCAAATTCAGAGAACGAATCTCAGAAGAAAAAGAAGCTGTCGTAACTCCTTTGCCATCTCCTGTTTTAATCAAAGATACCCGAAATCGCAAGTTTGGCGTAGCAAACCAAATTTTCTCTTCAGCAGTTGCTCTTTCATACTGAGTATGTAGCACGAAAGAACCATCTTCAATTAATTGATATTGCCCGATCGCTGCAACTGTTTCGGCATACCCTTGTTCTCTTAAAAGTCTCCCCTGACTAGGGTTTTCGAGATCTGGGACAGGAACTAAAACCGTCGATCCCGCCAATACCTCGTCTTCATCCCAGTCAGATTCTCCTTCCCAAGTCATGTAAAAAGGACTAGTAACAAGATGCGGATCTATTTGGTTTGCTTTGCATAAAGCAATCACTTTTTCGTCGTCGTTTTCTAGAGGAAGAATTTCAATTTGGGAAGTAACTTCTTCAAAGTGGTGAAATGCTAAATGGTGAGCGCTGCGCTGCGATCGCCATTTTCCCAAAGAACGTTCGACAAACTCATCAATGTTCATGGATTTTCTACTCTGGAAGTATTTAGCTAAAAAAAGAAAGTTTTAATTGATTTTTATTTTAAGGTAACTATTGTCGTCCAGTTTAACCAATTCCTAGCAACAATCAAGGATGCTGCTAGAAAATCAAGTAATTATAATCTCAAGTTAAAATTACTTGCGGTTGCGGTTTTTTCTCCCGCCAGAACGTCTTTGAGTATCTTCTTGAGGTTTTGGTTCTGCCTCAGTTGGCGCGGGCGTAGCAGCTTCAATTTCAGTATTGCCTAAAGAAATACCTGCTACTTTCCCCCCCAGGCGATTAATACTTTGAATAGTCTGAGACATACGACTATAAGGCACTTTCACTGTATAGTTACTAGTGCGCATTACGTCTTGACGACAAACACCAGTGACCTCTATAGCGATCGTGCGATTGCCATAAGTACTAATATTAGTATCTCCAGTAGTAATCATTCCTGACATAGCTTAAATTTCCTCCTATTTTTTGGGGAAAATTGAGCGTTTCCCCCATATTTTCACTGTAATGGACTAATAGTGGCTAACTATCCTAAACTTCATTAATACTGAGAATTTTTGCTCCAGTGCGGTGTAAGTTTTTGATTTTGGCGTTTAACTGCTCGTAATTAACCTCATAGGTTTGGTTACTAAGGCGGTTAAGCGAACCAATACTAGCTTTAGTCGCCTTGATGCGGAAGCGTTTGTTGTTGCTACCAGGAGTACCACTAGAAGCATTTTTATGAAAGATAATTGGAGTAGGCTTATTGGCAGCTAAATCAGAGATTAACGTCGCTTTATTGGTAATGTTATCGCTACTGGCATAGCCATTATATAGAGCATAAGTACGATTAAAACCAACGTTTAAGATACTCCGCTGATTAGTCTCTGTACGGGGGCAAGGAATAGTGTTCTCGCCGTAAGCGTTTAAGTATTCATCGCTATCGATGTAAGAATCAATTTCTGCTTCGTAACCCAGATTGTTATAAATTTGTACATGCTGAGAAATTTCTGCCTGATCTAAAGGCGCACGACCTAGGAAGTGCTTACAGTTCATTTCAATAAAACGATACTGTGAACAGGTTTCAAAAAATAAAGAACGATAAAGCTCAGATTGACCGATCGCTCTGACAAAACCACGTACAGTAAGATCGCCATTTCTAAATAGAGACTCGGCTGTTTCTAAAGTTTCGCCTTCTAATAAATAGGCATTGCCCAATACTTGTTTATAAGCTTGACGAATGATAATCTCAAAATCTTGGTTTGGTTGACGTTCTCTTAGTTCAACTGGATCTAAATCCGTTACCCAAAATGACATATTGTTGCTCCTGAATATTAAATTATCTCAATGATCAAAAGATGGTTAAATTTCAGTAATGCTGACGATTTTGGCACCAGTACGGTTAATGCGCTGAATCTGGGGAGTCATGCGATCGCCTGGTACGATATATTCAGTGTTACTAACACGGCGAGGACTATCAAATTTAGCTCCTCTAACGACGATTCTGAATTTTTTTGTAGTAGCATCTGGGGAAGGAGACATCCGTGCATTAGCCCTCGGACTCTTAGCAGGAGTAGGACTATTGGTAGCTACGCTGTCTACTAAACGAGAATTTTTCTTGGCGCTATCGACTCCCGCTATCCCTTGAAGCAGGGAAAGAGTACGGTTATAGTTGACCTGCTTTTGACCGATTGTGCTGGTAGCGCCAGTGTAAAAAGGAACAATGTTTTCGCCAAATTTCTCGCAATATTCCACACTATCAATGTAAGAATCGATTTCCGCATCATAACCTTCGTTAATGCAGCGTTGAATGTGTTCTGAAAGTTCTGCCTGATCTGCGGGCGCACGTCCCAACAGGTGCTTGAAATTCAGCTCGACAAAACGATAAGGCGCACAGGTTTCAAAATAACGAGTGCGATAAAAGTCAGATTTTGCGACAGCGCGAACAAATTCTCTCAGGCTGATGCTGCCATTACAAAACTGTGATTCAGCACTTACCAGGCGCTCACTTTCCATCACATGAGGATTACCCAGCACTTGTTTATATACTGCGCGAATTGCGATCGCTTTGTCATCAGCGGAACTATTGTCTCGAACTTCAACGGGCGCATCTATTACAGCAACCATGACTAATTTTTCCTACTTAATTAATATTGATTTGTCAAATGATTCACCCTTAGAAAACTAAAACTAGTAACTTTGACAGTTTTAGTCTTTAAGGGGAATGATGATTAATAACCTTAAAACTAGTTTACAGGGGTAATACTAGCTATTTTGCCACCCTGCTTATGAATACGTTGGTATTCTTGGGAGAGCTGCTCATAAGGTACTAGATATACTTTGTTACTGCGACGGAACTTAGATACGCGGTTAACAGCGCCAGAAGCATAACCAGTTACTTCAATTCGGTATACTTTGCCATTTTCTCCTGCACCAGAACCCTGACGAGTGCGCGCACCCAAAGCAGGTTCTTGGAAAGACCAACCATCGCCAGCAGCACCACCAGAAGGAGGAATTACCGCCAGGGGAGTACCTTGAATTATATTTTTGTTTAAAAGAGGAGTTTTGCCTGATAAACTACCTTTGAAGTCGCTGGAAGAAGCGCCACGCGCCAAAGCAAACATATGAGTGAACTCCACCATAGTTTGACCAGGACGACTCTTATATCCCCGATAAAAAGGAACAAAGTTTTCGCCGTAGGCTTCTTGATATTCGTCACTATCAAGATAAGAATCGATTTCTGCTTCCCAACCACCTTCATCGAGGATGGCGCTATGAGCTTTCATTTCGTCATAACCATTAGGCGCACGACCAAGGAAATGCTTGAAGTTAAGTTCGATGAAGCGGTAGCGAGGGCAAGTTTCAAAGAAACGAGAAACGTAAGCATCAGACTTGCCGATTTCTCTAACAAATTCTCTGACGCTTAGTTTTCCTAGTCTAAACTGAGACTCAGGAACAATTGCTCTTTCGCTTTCCATAATGTAAGCGTTGCCCAGTACCTGTCTGTAGACAGCACGAATAATGCTCTCTACTTCTTCTTCTGAACGGCCAGGTACGTATTCAATAGGAGCGGTATCTTCAAATAAGCCTACACCTAATTCAGATGCTGGTCCAAATGTCATTTAATAAATCTCCTTGATTTAGAAATTATTTTTTTTACACAGTGAATGTATTCGCCTGAGTCAGCCAGAATCGATTAAATGTTGGCAGTAATAGCTCGATCCAAACGCTTGAGGATGAGTTTTATGTAGATACACAAACTCGACAAGTACATCTAAGCTCAGATATATTAATCTATTGCTTGTTCAATGCTTGTCATAGCTTTATTCCCTGAAAATGGGAAATAAACTTTTTCTGGCTGACTTAGCAAAAGCAAAGTAGGAAAATATTAAACAACTTAATCTTTAATATTTTGTTACTTAACAGGTACTCAAGTCGTTGTATGCCAATTTATTTAATTACAAATATTTTGGGATAGAGTCCTTAACTTAAGGGTTCTAACACCATCATATTAAAGCGCTGTATAATACGGCGCAGTTTTCAACAGGTGTTTGAGCTAAATCTTAAGTCTTAAAGACAAAGTATAAATTGATCTGCCATTACACCTAACATGTGCAAACCTTAGCCTAATTCAATTACCTGAATCGGCATCTGGTTTACAGTCTATTTATACAATGCGGTTAGAACCGATCCTATCAAGTTTTGTAAAACTTAATGAGAATTAGATAAACAATTGTTAAGCAATAAGAGTAGTATTTAACAAATTCAAGGCTTAAGCTAGTTAAAAATCTTTTGTTCTACGCCAAAGCCAGCCAAAAGGACGTTTTTGAGTGGTTGTCCCGCATCAGGCTTGGCATAGTTAAGAATCCGTCGAATACGTAACTTCGGGTTGGTCAGCGTAATAGAATCAACGGAAACCACGCGGGTATAGTTGGTGGTCATCAGTAATTCTCTGGTTTGAGGATCAAAGCTAAAATGGGAAACAATTGGGCGATCTTCTTCGTAAGCGCGATCGCGTAAATAATCTCCTTCTAGCAACATATTTGTTTCAGACTTAGGGACAAACATCAGATTAAGATTTTGTTTTTTTTCTTCCCCTTTTTCCGAAATTGTATAAAAACCCAAGTTGAACCCTGGCAAAGTCTCTAAATTATTTAGCTTTTCGTAAGCATTATCAGCTAGTACCTTAGCTTTTTGTTCGCTGGTTAGAGGCTGCACTTCAAAAGTAGTTTGCGATCGCTCGATTTCTTGATGAGTTAGATAATGATAAGTCCGATCGGACTGCCAATTACCAATACAGTCAGTAAAAAACTGTTCAAATACGGTGGTGTTCATTTGTATATTTTATAAACTGAGAAGACAAAGAGGCTAATCTTGGAGAAATTCAATTTTGAAGATACCATCACTAGGTTTAGAAGCGATCATTTCTGACCAAGCTATTTCTGCTAGAAAAACATCGGCTTGAATCGTTTCGACAACATCCACCCCCCATTCACCTATTTGCAATGAATTAGGAGACATACTGGTAGCAGGAGTAGTTTTTCTGCCACCGAGGATTAAAGTGTCGATAATAGCTTTAGAATCAGGCTGTTGACTTTTTCTTTGATTCGTCAAAATATCACCACAGATTTGACCAATCTCTTTTGGCTCAAATTTATCCGTAGAAAATATTATTTCTACTACCCAGTGGGGATTATCAATCGAGCTACACTTAATGTTTTCTGTGCCTTGCAGTCCATCAATGAATATTTGGGCAAACTCTTCTCTGTTTAATGCAGGAAGTTCATTGTTGCGTAAATTGAAATTATGCGAGAGTAACATTCTTCCAGTAGATCGATCGCTCACTATTTTAAATATCTCCAATTCAAAGACTATTTATCAGCATATCAAAGACACGCTCGCCTTATTATTTAACTAAAACTTAACTAAAATTTAAATTGACCAATCAAAGTTTATGTTTAAGTCTATTACTCACGTTATTTATGATCTAGATGGATTGCTGTTAAATACAGAATCATTGTATGAACAAGTCAATAGAGAAGTTGCAAAGCGCTATGGCAAGACTTTTAATCAGCAAGCAAAAATGGCGATCGCTGGAAGACCAACCCTAGATTCAGCGAGGATTTTAGTTGAGCTGCTAGAGCTACCTCTGACTGCTGGGGAGTATTTAATAGAACGTAATCAACTGCTTTATCCTTTATATGGCACTGCGCAGGTTTTACCTGGAACAGTGGAACTGATTCAACATTTAGCAGCTCATCGTATCCCTCAAGCGATCGCTTCTAGTTCTTCTCGCCATCATTTTGAGATGAAAACTATTAATCATCACCATTGGCTGAAGCTATTAACAATTAAAACTTTGGGTGATGATCCACAGATTAAACAAGGAAAACCTGCACCAGATATATTTTTGCTCGCAGCCAAAAGACTAAAAGCTAATCCCGAACAGTGTTTAGTGTTTGAAGACTCGGTTGCGGGAATGCAATCAGCGATCGCAGCAGGGATGTCTGTGGTGGTAATTCCTGATGTTGTTTTTGATCCTCAGTTGTTTAAAGCAGCCGATCAGATACTTGGATCGATGCTTGAATTCAACCCTCAAGACTGGGATTTACCAGGATATTAAAGTAATTACTGATAACTGACATTTAGAACATTTGAAGGTTTTGAACTTTAAAAAAAGTTTTAAAAAAGATCGGCATCATATTTGTTTACAATTTTAGTAAAGCTAGTTACTTCTATCAAAAATATTTTATCAATCTCTAATGACTTTGATTCGTATCCCTGAATCGTGGGCAATATCCGAAAATCAGATTACTTCTCCCAGGCTTTATTACAATCGTCGCAGCTTTATTAAAACTCTGATTGGTGCTGGAATTGGTGCAAGCTTACTACCCCTGGCTGGATGTCAAGGTGGTGCTGGAATTGGTAAATCTGCCTCCGCGATCGAGTTGGAAAAAAGTATTGATTTGCCAAAAATTGACTCGGTTACGAAAAATGCTAATTTTCAGCAGGTAGATCGACCGATTGTCGAAGAAAAGGTCGCTGCGCAATATAATAATTTCTATGAATTTGGTGGTACTAAGAAGATTTGGCTTGACGCTCAAAAGCTACCTACAGAAAACTGGAAAGTAGAGATTGCGGGGTTGGTTAATAATCCTCGTACCTATGACTTGGATGATTTAAAACGGAAATTTCCTCAAGAAGAAAGGGTCTATCGTTTTCGTTGTGTTGAAGCTTGGTCGATGGTGTTGCCTTGGATTGGGTTTCCCATGAAGGCATTATTAGCAGATGTCGAACCCACTGCTAAAGCAAAGTTTGTTAGTTTTACCTCATTCTACGATCCTAAAATTACTAAAGGGCCTGGTTTTCATGTAGGCTCATTACCTTGGCCATATACGGAAGGATTACGAATTGAAGAAATGGCTAATGATTTAGCTTTCTTTGCCACAGGTATTTTTGGTCACGATTTACCCAAACAACATGGCGCACCATTACGGATGGTAACACCCTGGAAATATGGTTTTAAAGGAGCAAAGTCGATTGTTAAAATTGAGTTTTTAGCGCAACAACCTGCAACTTATTGGAATACTCTCGATCCCAACGAATATAAGTTTGAGGCTAACGTCAATCCTGATGTACCCCATCCCCGTTGGTCACAGGCAACAGAGAAGTTTATCAGCACTGGGCCTGGGTTGTCTTGGGAAATTAAGGAAACATTGCCCTATAACGGCTATGGAGAGTATGTCGCTAATTTATATTAATGTCGATCGCTAACGGTTTATTTGCTAATTAAATAGTCTGTGATCTAATAATTTAATCGATTAATCAATTGTTTAAGTGACTAAGTAGGGTTTTAAAGAGTGACAATAGTCACTGGTTATTTATAACGTCAATTTTATACTGGCTTTAGATAAAAAAAACTTTAATAAACCACAGTTACTAGCTACTAAACATCATGAAAAATCAACTATCTTATCTTTTATTTGCTCTAACTATTTTTAGTCTTAATATCTTACCTGCACAGGCAGCCAAGAAAACAAATAAGGACAGTAAAGCAAAAAAACAGTTGGTTTTAACTTCCGATCAATGGTGTTTTGAACTACCTCAGATGGGTTTATTTTGCTACGAACTTTAAAATACTTTTTAGATTTAACCACTTACTAAATTAAAGATAATTTAGTTTTTATTTAGAGCAACTTTCAATCATTTACTTATAATTTATTCAGTCAGGCGATCGCATTTATATTTTGCGATCGCCTTTATTATTTATGGGAGAATGTAATAATGGCTACTTTTCATCTTTTGGTAATGTTTTAGCGTTTAATTGAAAGTTTGATTAAAATTACTGCTATTACTGCCATTAATTGATTCGATCACCTGCTCTGACAAAGAAAAAGGTAGGTTTTGGGACTGGGAGACCATAACATGGCTCATTCCTGCGACCAAACCAAAAATTGAGGCGATTACGAGTGATGCGTGGTTATTCATGCTGCAATATTGCAATATATTCTAAGACTGGAGTTATGCTGACATTGATTTTTTCGACTATTGGTATCAAAACTTACCAAAATTAAATCGAAGCTGATTTTAAATGCGTTTTTTACATTAAAAACAGTTGTAAACTGCAATTAACTGACTTGAGTAATTGACCAAGATATTTCTTGGTTAGCAAACATGGGTGTAACAGTACCATACATTGAAGGCACTTTGAATGGGGTGGCAACTAAAGTTACGGATTTTGGTGGTGGTTGGATGCCATAGATACGTTGAGCATTATCAGAAACAAAAGCTTGCAAATTAGCGATCGCCTGATGTCGCTCAAATAACTCTACTAAAGCCTGTAAGGCGATCGGTGCGGTAAAGATCCCCGCAGCACAACCACAAGCCTCTTTTTGATTGAGGGGATGAGGTGCAGAGTCGCTACCAAACATCAGTTTAGGATGAGCTTTAAGAGCAGCATCAAGTAAAGCTGCACGATCTTCAGGACGTTTAGCGATCGGTTTACAGAATAAATGTGGTCTAAGTAAACCCCCCGCCAGGTCATCTAGAGTAATAATTAGATGGTGCAAGGTTACAGTGGCGTAGATATTCTCATGTTTATCTAATAGGGATACCGCCTCGGCTGTCGTAATATGCTCCATGATGATCTTTAGCTGAGGAAATTTCTGCGCTAGATCTTCAAAAATTGGTAAGAACAGCTTTTCTCGATCCATCACAAAGCCATGAGTTTCTCCATGTACCAATAAAGGAATTTCTAGCTCTTCAAGATGCTTAATCGTAGCCTCGGCTTGATTTAAGGTAGCAACCCCATCCTCACTATTGGTAGTTACTCCCGCAGGATAAAGCTTGACTCCTAAAATATGTGGCTTTAACTTTTCTAGCTCTTGATAAGTATAGTTTTTAAAAAATACCGTCATGTATGGCTCAAATACATCTTGACCAAGGTTAGTCTTAATCTCTTGAAGATATCCTGTTAGGCGCTCTAAATTATCCACCACTGGCACTAAATTCGGCATAATTACCCCTCCTGCAAAAGCATAGGAAGTAAGCGGAATAACTGTCTGCGCCATTCCACCTTCTCGAAAATGCAGGTGCATATCCAGTGGTGAATTGATTACTACTTGTTTAGTTTTAGTTTGATTGGTCATCATTTACTGTCCGTGGAACTTATAGAATATTAGCCAGAAAATATAAAAAGCTTATGGCTTAAAGCTTATAGCTTATAGCTAAAAATGAATCACTAGCATTTTTAATTCACATTAGGCATATATAATCAATAGATACCAGAAATAACAAGTGTTTGCTCACTGTAATAAATGTCAGCTCAAGTAGTTACTATATTATCTGCTGAAGAAATTCGTCGCACGATCAACCGTTTGGCTTCTCAAATTGTCGAAAAATCTGCCGATTTATCACAAACAATTTTATTGGGTATTCATACCAAAGGTGTACCTTTAGCTCACTTATTAGCCAAGCAAATCGAAATTTTGGAAAATACTTCTGTTGCCGTGGGGGCGATCGATGTTACTTTCTATCGTGACGATTTAGATAAAATTAGGACGCGCATTCCTGCTAAAACCAAGATTCCTATTGATTTGACAGGTAAAACTGTAGTGTTAGTAGATGATGTAATCTATAAAGGTAGAACTATTCGTGCTGCTCTTAATGCGGTTACGGAGTATGGTAGACCAGAATCAATCAGGTTAGCGGTATTAGTTGACAGGGGACATCGCGAACTCCCTATACATCCTGATTTTATCGGTAAGGAATTGCCGACAGCTTCTGAAGAAAAGGTCAAGGTATACTTTAGCGATCTTGATGGTAAAGATGCGGTGGAGTTAATTAAAGATTAGATGCAGCTAATCTAATTTTCGTATTACGCAGGTTATATTTGTCATACAAAGCTATTATTCTGTTGCAGCCGTTATGACTTATCGCCTAAGAATTGCTGATTTACCTGTCAGTGAGCGACCCCGTGAGAGATTGATGGCGGTGGGAGCAAAAAATCTTTCTGAGGCAGAACTGATTGCTATTTTAATTAGTACAGGACAAACCAGAGGTAATTTATCAGCGATCGGTTTAGCACAGCATATACTACAAGAATTGGGCAAATATAGACGCGCACCTTTAGATGTTTTGCGAGATGTTAATCCTCGCGAGTTGATGCGAATTCCTGGGATTGGCCCTGCGAAGGCTGCTACTATCATCGCTGCGGTGGAATTAGGCAAACGCACCTTTATCTTTAAACCAAATGAACGAGTTGCCGTAGATAGTCCTGCATCCGCAGCAGCAGTATTGAGTAATGACTTGATGTGGCAGAATCAGGAACGTTTTGCTGTCTTAATGCTAGATGTCAAAAATTGTTTATTGGCGACTAAAATTTTAACTATTGGGACAGCTACGGAAACCCTAATACATCCTCGCGAAATTTTTCGAGAAACTGTCCGTCAAGGAGCAACCAAGCTAATTATTGCTCATAATCATCCATCTGGAAATCTAGAGCCTTCTCCTGAAGATATTTATTTAACCGAGCAATTATTACAGGGTTCACAGTATTTAGATATCCCTTTGCTAGATCACTTGATTCTCGGTAATGGCGCTCATCACAGTCTTAGACAAGGAACAGATTTATGGGAGCGTTTTCCACAAGGCGAGTAAATCAGGGTTTCATATGAAGTCCGTTTAAACAATCATAATTAAAACTCGCGCCCTAAAGGATATGCGAAGCGGTATGCTTTAGCACTAGCTTCGCGTCGCAAAGACGCAAAGACGTTTATCCCGCTTAGTTTGGGGCAAAGATTTTATTAGAAGTAATTAAGCGGACTTCATCTCACTGAAACTTAAATCTTGAAAAAGATTAGCTTTTTTGCTTTGTCGAACTCATGTTTATTTAAGGCGATCGCTTAGAAAACTCTTGAAGTAGCATTATTGCTTGTTTGGTACGTGAAACAGGGACAAATAAATGATCGTGATAATAAGCTGAAATAGGATTAACGCTAATCTCGTGTTCGGCTAATTTGCTAGTAATAGCAGCGAGAAAACCAACTGCTTCTAAACTAGAGTGGATTGAAAGAGTAATCATCGAAAAGACTGAGGTATAAGGCAAACTGGCTGCATCAGCCTGTTCTCGCTCAAGAATTAGTGTTATTGCCTCATGCTCTCGAAATTGACCAATGGGATTGAGTTGAGCATAGCGATTATCTTGCTCGCCAATGCTGCAAAAAACATATTCTCCTGGGGAAAGGATTGGCTGCATACATTGCAACAATTTACTGAGGCTGGTTTCTCCTGACATTAGTTTAGTTTCTAATTTAATTTTCACCTATTATTTTATTTAAGGCGATCGCCATTCAGGTAATTTTGTTTACAGGGCGATCGTTTATTTTTTTTAGGCTTTTTTTTGCTTTAATTACAAAAACAATTTAAGATGTATTGCAATTCATTTTAAATTCGATTAAGATTAGAATTCAAATAAACTAAATCTTAAAAATCTTAAATTAATGATTAAAAGTAAGCAATTTATCGGTTGGATGGTAGCAGGACTAATTGCTAGTGGGGCGATCGCGAGTTGTTCTGACCAAAATGAAGCTGCTAGTCAGAATGGTCAAGCACAAGCCCAACAGGCAGAGGAAGTCGAGTTGACTTTGGTTTCTTATGCAGTTACTCAAAGTGCTTACGAGAAAATTATTCCTAAATTTGTCGAACAGTGGAAAGCTAAAACTGGACAGGATGTAATCATCGAGCAGAGTTATGGTGGTTCTGGTTCGCAAACTCGCGCTGTTATTGATGGTTTAGAAGCAGATGTCGTCGCTTTAGCATTAGCTTTAGATACTAAAAAAATCGAAGAGGCAGGATTAATTGAACCCAATTGGGAACAGGAATTACCCAATAAATCAATTGTGCATAAATCGGTAGCAGCGATCGTCAAGCGGGATGATAGCGTCAAAGTATCCAAATGGTCGGATTTAACTAACGAAGGTGTCGAGGTAATTACTGCTAACCCCAAAACTTCAGGGGGTGCCAGATGGAATTATCTTGCTCTTTGGGGTTCTGTCACCCAGGCGGGAGGAAGCGAGCAAGCAGCAAATGCTTTTACCGAAAAAATATTTGCTAACGTGCCTGTCTTACCTGAAGATGCCCGTGAATCGAGTGATGTCTTTTATCAACAGGGACAGGGTAATGTCTTAATTAATTATGAAAATGAAGTTTTATTAGCTAAACAAAAAGGTGAAGCTGTACCTTACTTTATTCCTACCGATTACAACATTTCCATTGATAGTCCCGTCGCGGTAGTTGATGCCAATGTCGATCGACGCGGAACGAGAGAAGTTGCTCAAGCTTTTAGTGAATTTCTTTTCACTCCTGAAGCACAACAGGAGTTTGCCAAAGTTGGTTTTCGCCCCATCGATCCCCAAGTTGGTCAAGAATTTGCTCAACAGTATCCTGCCATCACAAAACTATTTACCATCGAAGATTTAGGCGGTTGGGATAAAATCCAGAAGGAATTTTTTGACGATGGCGCAGGATTTGACAAGATGATGAACAAAATTAACCAAAAATAATTTTAAGCGTCGATTCTATTTAGTAAAAATCTTCAGCTGTAACTAATGCAAAACCAAAAACTGACTCTACAACACTATCGCAACAAGATTAAACTTTTCCAGATTAAATTAGCTCTTAAAGCGCCCCAGCACAATTTTTCTCAGTTGATGTTGTTAACTATAGCCGAGGTGATGAAGGTCGATTTAAAAGTTATTTCCAAATTATCAGGGATTAATGGCGATCGCTTTGATTGGTATTTGGTAGAAGCTTCAGGAACATTCGACAACTTATCTTTGACGATGGCTTGTTGGCAAGATCTTGGAGTCACAAAATATTTGGCGATCTCATCTCAGTAGTTGCGTAAGGCACATCATATGACTAATTTTTCATCTCATTTTGAAGCACAATCGAATCGCCATCAGCAAGCTAACTCCAGCAAAATTTCTCTACCTTGGGTGGTGACAATCGGCTATTTAAGTTTGATTCTTTTCTTGCCTCTGGCTGCCTTAATCACCAAGTCTTTAACTATTGGCACTAGTGAATTTTGGCGGATTGCTACCGATCCTGTTGCCCTCTCTGCTTATGAAGTTACCTTTGTTACGGCTTTAGCTGCGGGTTTACTCAACGGCATTATGGGAACTTTGATTGCTTGGATTTTAGTTCGTTATCAATTTCCTGGTAAAAAAATTATCGATGCTGCGATCGACATTCCCTTTGCACTACCCACTTCTGTCGCTGGTGTAGTTTTAGCAACTATTTACAGTAATAATGGCTTGATCGGACAACTGGTAGCACCAATGGGGATCAAAATTGCTTTTACTAGACTGGGGGTATTCATAGCAATGCTGTTTATTTCTTTACCTTTTATCGTTCGTACTTTGCAGCCAGTTTTACTCGAACTAGAACCAGAAATTGAACAGGCTGCTTGGTCTTTGGGTGCATCGGATTCGCAAACCTTTTGGCGAGTTATTTTACCGCCCCTAATTCCGCCCATTTTAACAGGAATGGCTTTAGGTTTTTCCCGAGCCGTAGGCGAATATGGTTCGGTGGTATTAGTAGCATCGGGCATTCCTTTTAAAGATTTAATTGCGCCTGTTTTAGTGTTCCAAAAATTAGAACAATATGACTACACTGGCGCTACAGTAATTGGTACAGTGCTGCTATTGGTTTCCTTAGTACTATTGCTGCTGATCAATCTTTTACAACAATGGACTCGTCGCTATGCTCGCTAAACTAAAATTATCAAACTTGTTACTGCCGATCGCCCTACTTTACTTAGCATTATTGTTACTCGTACCAGCGATCGCTATTTTCTACGAAGCTTTTCATCAGGGTATTAATGTCTTTTTAACTTCGATCGATCAACGAAATTTTTGGCAGGCGACGATTTTAACTCTAATCGTTACGGCGATCGCCGTTCCCCTAAACACTATCTTTGGTCTTTGTGCTGCTTGGGTGATTGGGCGCAATCAGTTTCGTGGTCGTACTTTATTACTCAGTGCGATCGACTTGCCATTTTCAATTTCACCTGTTGTGGCGGGCTTAACTATCATTCTGCTTTATGGCAAAGATGGCTGGATAGGTAACCTACTAGCAAGTTTAAACATTAAAGTTTTGTTTGCCATCCCAGGAATTGTCTTGGCAACTGCCTTTGTTACTTTACCTTTTGTCGCCCGTGAAGTTATTCCGATTTTAGAAGAAATTGGCGAAGAACAAGAAACCGCAGCCCGCACTTTGGGCGCTAGTGATTGGCAAGTTTTTGCCCGCGTTACCTTGCCTAATATTCGCTGGGGTTTACTTTACGGTATTTTATTAACCAACGCTAGAGCAATGGGTGAATTTGGAGCTGTATCGGTAGTATCTGGCAGTATTCTGGGCAAAACCGCCACTTTACCGATTTTTGTCGAACAGGCTTATAAAAACTACCAGGCAGAATCTGCTTTTGGTGCAGCAGCGATCTTGGCTTCATTAGCGGTATTGACTTTAATTTTTAAAGAAATACTCGAAACAAAAACCCATCATTAAAAACTATTACTAGCTATAACTTAGCAACTAACTATTATGAGTATTAAGATCGCCCAAGTCTCGAAGAAATTTGGTAACTTTCAAGCTTTAGATAATATCAATTTAAACGTCGAACCTGGAACTTTAGTTGCTCTACTTGGCCCTTCTGGTTCTGGCAAATCTACGTTACTCAGAGCGATCGCTGGTTTAGAGCCTCCAGATCGAGGCACAGTTGCGATCAACAATCGCGATACCACTCATCTCGATATCCGCAAGCGCAATATCGGTTTTGTCTTTCAACACTATGCTCTATTCAAACATCTAACAGTCAGACAAAATATTTCTTTTGGGCTAGATATTCGGAAAAAATCCCGTAAAGTAATTCAACAAAGAGTCAACGAACTACTAGAATTAATTCAGCTTCAAGGTTTTGGCGATCGCTATCCTAATCAGCTTTCGGGTGGACAAAGACAGCGTGTTGCCCTCGCTCGCGCTTTAGCCGTACAGCCAGAAGTTTTACTGCTAGACGAGCCTTTTGGGGCATTAGATGCCAAAGTTAGACAAGAACTACGCAACTGGTTACGCCGTCTCCACGATGAAGTACATCTAACTAGTATTTTTGTCACTCACGATCGCGAAGAAGCAATGGCTGTAGCCGATAAAATTGTGGTGATGAACAACGGGAGAATCGAGCAAATTGGCACGCCAGCTGAAGTTTATGATAATCCCGCTAATCCTTTTGTGATGAGCTTTGTAGGGGAAGTAAATGTTCTGCCCAATACTAGTCCAATGTTCGATCACGCCTATCAAACTAATCCTGCCTCAAACTTTTTTGTTCGTCCTCACGATTTTGAAATTTTTACCACTCCCCAAAAACAGAGCATCTCAGCAAAAGTTAAGCGAATCGTTCACCTAGGTTGGGAAATTCAACTAGAATTAATTTTAGGCGATCGCTCGGCGGTCATGGCTCATTTGAACCGAGAAGAATTTGCTCGTCTTGATTTAACCACTGAACAAAATGTCTATCTAGAACCCCGTCAAATTAAATGCTTTGAGGCAGCTAAGCAAGATTTAGTTAACTTGCCAACTACTAATCGTCAATTAGCGAGTTAGCTTTATTCAAGATGAAAGAGTAGGTGTAGTGAATTTAGAACCATCAAACCGCAGAAATTCCAATCGGATTAGAGAACACTTAGCAAACGAGCGTACTTATCTAGCATGGATGCGGACAGCAATCTCTTTAATGGGGTTTGGTGTAGTTATTGTGCGCCTGCGCTTTGTTCAACCACCTGCAACTACTACTCCTGGAAATGGCTGGAAGTTAGGACTGATCTTTTCCTTGGTAGGACTTGTCACAGTAATACTTTCAACTTATCACTACTTTGCTGTTCGCCGAGATATAGACCAAGATAGATACCAGCCAGCAGATCGCTGGGTAATAATTTTTAGCTTGACCATAACACTTTTAGGCGCGGGAGTTATTTATTATGTTTTCACTTTACCTCTCAACCCAATTAACACCATGATCTTTAAATAAAAACAGTTATTTTATTTAATTATTAATTATTGGCTATTTTAGATTGTGTAGCGCATATTTAGTTCGAGCATAAACCGCTGGTTCTGACTCGCTAGTAATTAATTCCTGGAACTTACTCCTAATTTTTGGTAGTAAATCAGGTTGACTCACTGCCAAAGTTTTACTTAAGGCTTCTAGTCCGACGATCGCAGCATAGCGCACCACCCACTCTCCATCTTCTGTCGCTAGTAACAGCGTATCTAAGACTTTTTTTTGCGCGCCGATCGCATCTTCTGGGGGCAGCTTAGACCAAATAATGTTCCCTAACCCTTTAGCTGCTGCACGACGCACGCTTTGAGAGAAATCAGCAACCGCAGCTTCTAATAATAAATCTAAGGCAGCAGGATCGCCAATCCCCGCAAATACTCTCGTCGCCCAAGCTCGTGCGCCGTAGTTATAACCGTCTAAATTCTCTAGTAAATAGTCAACCACAGGCTCGCCAATCTCGATTAGACCGTCAACCGCAGCAACCGCAGCACCAGGATTGTTAAAGCCTAATACCTCAACTAAAGTAGGTATAGCAGCGCGATCGCCAACGACCGCTAAATCTTCGACTGTTTTTAAGAGTAAGTCGGCAGAATCGGCTTGATTTACCGCCTCAATTAATTGTTGAACATCGGACATTGGCAATAGGTGGCTAATTAAATGCAATATAGCTAGAAGATAATTTTACTATCTTGCTCGTCTCAACTCAATTTAAAGATTTTCTTTAATCCACTGTTTGAAGGCTCTAATTGCTTTACTTCTACCTTCAACCTGGGCTTGTTTTACGTAGCGTTCGACCAACTCGACGATCGGCAGATGCGGAAAATTTGGGCTAGTTGTCGATTCTTGATACTGGTTGTTTTGTAACAGATAAATTTGCAGTCCTTTTTTACTGTAACGCCATAGTTCAGGAACTTTCAAGAGCAGGTAATTATCAAACTGCGTTCTATTAGTTATGTCAATTTCCAGCGCTAAATCTGGTGGCGGATCGATGGTTAAATCTAGTCGCTCTTTGCCAATCACAGCCTGATAATTTTGGATATAAAAACAGGCATCGGCTTCTAAAGCTTGTTTCATTGCTTCACTTTTAAATGTAGTGGATGCCAATGATTCAAAATCAACTCCTAATTGCTCGAGCAAAATTTTGACTAAATCTCCAATAATCTCTTTGTGCTTCTCATGCTCTGGTAAAGGAACCATTATTTCTAATGCTCCATCACTATAAGAAATTCTGGAACCACGATGTTCTCCTAAATCGGCTAAAATCTCTTCGAGATCTGACCAGCTAATATCCTGCAACAATAATTGTTGTCCAGGTTTGACGACAATTTTTTCTAAGGCTACCTGCATAAGTCTGAAGTCAATGACATTGGTTTAGAGTTTAGACAGTAATCTTGTCCCTAGTTGATTGATAATTAGCTCTTGTCAAAGAAGAGAATCCATAAGGTTCATTATATGAATACTCTCAGGTGAGATTGCTGAATCTTTGCTACTTTTCAAGTCTGTTTCTAATAGTCCTTTGAGGGCAATCAACTTCATACTATTTTCCGCTAAAGTATCTGCGATCGCCTGACCCGCTTTGAGATATCCTACCGCACCTAAGTCCATCAATGCTGAACGGCGTAGCTGTAAATCGTCTCCCGATAGTGCCTGAATCAACATCTCGCCATACTGCTCTTGTTTCGTCAACTGATACATAGCTCTAGCAGCAGCATACTTTACCTTTTCGGTTGAGTGCTGGGTAAATGGCTCAATGAAGTTTATTGCGACCGTTGCGCCTAAAGTGCCTAAAGCTTCAATTACGGCTTCATAAGGTTGTACTAAGTGGGGCTTACCTGCCACTCTGGTCGCCTGTGCTACTCCACCATCTAGCAGCTTAATTAACGTAGGAACACATCTTCGATCCTCTAAGCTTTCCAACGCTTGAGCAGCCGCCTCCCTCACGTAATAATCGGGAAATTCTAAACAGCGAATTAATGGCTCTACCGCTTGCTTATCCCCTAGTTTACCTAAAGCTCTAGCTGCATTACGACGTAAAGGATATCCCCCATCAGGCGCGCGATCTTGTTCATCTTCTAAGGCGGTTAATAAAGCAGCGATCGCCGATTGGTCATTGATTCTAAACTTTCCCAGCCACCAGGCAGCATAATACCTCGCTCCTAAATCTTCTCTTTGATTGAGATTGGCGATCGCCTGTTCTAGCGTCAACTGTTCGGCTTCATTTGAATTGTTTAAGCTATCTATTTCTTCAGCCTCCATTCTTCATCCCTTTAAAACAACAATACTCAGAAAAGTAAACAAATACTAGCTTTGCTGCTGGCATTCGCATACTCCTCTGAGTATCACTTGATGAGTCAAAACATTTGAATCTCATCTGTTACCTGTCACTCGAACAGGTTGATGACTAATCGAATCAAGTCATTTAGTCTTAGCTAAGTGTGTTAATCGCATAGTCAAGATAGCTATTTGCTTCAGTAGCAGGATCTCCACTCAAGCCATGATTATTTTTAATATATTTTAGAGCTTCGATGTACCAGCTAGGAGATAGTTCATAAGCACGGTTGATTTCATCTAAACCAGCTACTAAATACTCATCCATCGGGCCAGTTCCACCAGAAACTAAGCAGTAAGTTACCATTCTTAGGTAGTAACCAATGTCACGAGAACATTTTGCTTTACCAGTAGGAGTGGAAGCGTAGTTAGGGCCAGGAGTGCTAGTAGTATAGGGGAATTTAGCATATACTGCATTAGCTGCGCCATCAATTAAGCTCTGAGAATTGCTGGTCAAAGCTTTTGCTGCTTCTAAAGAAGCATTAGCTTGCTTAAAGCGACCAAAAGCAGTCTGGATTTCAGTGCTGCTTAAGAAACGACCCTGGGAATCAGCAGAAGATACTGCTTCAGTTAAAGGAGTTTTCATGATTGTAATGTTTCTCTTGTTTTACTAATTTTTTCTAAACAACCAAAGGTTGATATTCGCTGTCAACAGAGCAAGTATGCCCGTTGAATTAACCTACTGACGCAGCAGCACGGTCGAAGTAGCCAGCGATTTCAGAAGAAATAGCGCTACAGTCACCAGGAGTGATACCGTTAGTATCGTTAATGATTGCTAAGGCAGCTTCCTTCATTTTTTGAACGCCAACAGCAACAGAAGCACCAGGAGTACCCAAAGCTAGATAAGTTTCGCGCAGTCCATTAAGACAACGATCTTCTAGCACACTCGCGTCACCTGTAAAGATAGCGTAAGTGATGTAGCGTAAAATGATTTCCATATCGCGTAAGCAAGCTGCGTTACGACGACTAGTGTAAGCGTTTCCACCAGGAGCGATTAGCTGAGGCTGCTCGGCAAACAAAGAACGAGCTGCGTTAGTCACAATAGCGGAAGCGTTACCAGTAATACGGTTAACTGAATCCATACGTTTGTTGCTAGCTGCAACCATTGCACTTAGAGCATCCAACTGGCTGCTGGATAGAAATTCGCCACGGGCATCAGCCTGAGCAACAACTCTAGTAAATGCGTCGAACATTATAAATAATCTCCTACTCGAATTAAATTTGGTTTAGTTGAACTTCAAAAAGGAATCTTAACTTAAAAACTACTTTCAGCCACTAGCGCGATCGCTAGCTTTTAGAAAGAGGTTGATTGTCGAAGGTGCTAAGTTACTATTCTCTAGGCACTTAGTCAGAGTTTCTTAAGTCACCTAACAAAACTTTACACGCTTAATAAAAAACCGTAAAAGAGATAGCTTTACGGCGGTTATCCAAGGCATTTCACAAAGTTTGAAGTATTCAACCCGCACTCTGCGATCGCTTCTTGGCTTCGCCTACAGGCATTTCTCCCTCAGATAACTTTTATACAACGACAACGAACCATAGTTTGTTACGTCTTGTTAAATTTTCCAGGTTTTACTGACCACCCTCAACCAACTTTTAGGTTTGGTTAAAGTTACGGTCAAATAATGTTCCTTGTTTTTTGCTGTTCGGCTGGCTAGTTAGCTCGATGTCGAGCTTAATGTTTAATTCCTGATTATTCAGCTAGTTGCCAATTTTTTAAGGACAAACACTGCTGCCCTAACAAGGTAAATACTTATAAGAAACAAGATTTGTTAATGTTTATTATCTTATCTTTCTGTAACCCAAAGCAATCAACTGTTACTTTTATCAACAATTGCCCGATCGATCGCTGTTAACCTAAATATTAGGCGATCGCGATCGCTTAAGCCAACGTCAAAGTACGTTCAAGATCGAAGAGGAAACCATGAATATATTCTTCTGTCCATTCTGAGCCATATATGCGAGTTAGCATACCTCTGGCGGGATCTTTTTCGGCTCGATAGTCAGCGTAGCTTTTTTGGGCTTGAAAAATCGCCGTTAGCTGTTGAGGATCGGTTACTACTTCTGCTTGTTCGACAAAATCAATATAGGCATTGAGATAGTCACAAAAAGCTTTAAAGACTAAATTCTCAACTACTTCTGTCTGGGATGGGCGAGTCCACAAAAAGGCGGGAGAAAAGTATTGTTGAGCCTCTTGGGGAAAATCTCCACCCCAAGGTAAATCTTGTTGATACTGATGGAACATCGGCATAATCGGGTCACTGTATTTAGCCTGATAAGCTTTATTTTGACTAAATAGTGGCTGCATATCGATCGCAATTAGATGTCCCCCAGGTAAGGTGACTAAATCCGCACCAAAAAAGGGCAGATCGTAATTAAGTTTGGGAAAAATGACAAAATTAAGTACCTGAAGTGAATCTCCCCCCTGCACATGAGCTGCTCTAATTTGCCTTAGTTTGTCTGATTGTAAGCCGTAACTAGTAGTTTTTACTGGCTCTTGCTTTTTCCCTTTACCCATCACCCCTTCTTTCCGTTCAAAGCCAGCAGGAATAGGGTAGGGTTGCAGGTTTAATCTGGACTTTAAAGTGGCGATCGCTTGCTCGATAAATGGTTGATATAAGGTCATACTGTTAAAATTATTTTAGGCTATTTGCTGGCGGTGGCGGTGGGAACTACCAAAGGAGATGCATCCTCAAACAGAAATTCATAGAGGAATTTTTCTGACCATTCTGAGCCAAAATAGCTACTAAATAAACCATGAGCGGGATCTCGTTCGGCACTATATTGATCGTATTTTTTTTGCGCTGCCACAATCCGCTGAATGTCCTCTGGATTAGTTAAAGGTTCAGTATTAGCCACCATTCGCCAATATAGGGATAGATATTCTTGGAAAGCGGGAAATAGTCTATTTACTACTGCTTCAGAATCCAGCTTGGCAAACAGCAAATATTTAGAAAAATATTGATTAGCATCGTAGAATTTCATCTCCAAATCTTGGGCTAACTCATTATATTTATCCCTGATCTCCCGCATCGGCTCAATATACTTTTCTAGGTAGGCGCGATCGCGGAATAATGGTTGAAAGTCCATCACTACTAAAATTTTCTTCTTCCCAAAGGAAAGAAAATCAACGCCCAATAAAGGTATGTCGTAATGATGAGCAGGATAGACAACGCTATTAAATACCTGAGCAGTTTCCCCAGCATCGATGTAGGAATAACGGATTTTTCTCAATTGCTCAGCTTGATAACACCAGCTTTGGATTGTCGCGGGGTTTTTACCTCTAGCACTAATGTTAGATTCCAATCCCGCAGGAATAGAGCGACTGCTTAAATCGAAGTGTTTAAAAAGTTCTTCTTCTAAATATTCTTTAAAGGGCGCGAACATACAATTATTGCTATATACAGTAAGGCTTATAGCCAGAATATATAAGCGCTAGAGCGATCGTCCCCTTTTCTGAGGACAAAGCAACAAAGCTTTACGAAAGCAGCTAGCACCAAGAAATAGCAATATATCGCGTTCTTCGATTAGGATCTGGAAATAACTTATTGATCTAGCGATCGCTATAAGAAAAACTATGTTATTGGAAGTAAAAAAAATTATAGTTCCCCCAGGACAAAAAGTAATTCTGTACGATCTTAGTTGGGACGAATTTGAAGCTATCTTGGTAGATTTAGGTGAAAGTCGAAGTTCTAGAATAGCTTACGATCAAGGAAGACTAGAAATAATGACACCTTTACCAGAACACGAAGTAAATAAAGTTTATGTCAGTAATTTTGTCGAAATTTTGCTGGAAGAACTGGATATTGAATTTTGTCCCCTCGGTTCTACTACTTTTAAAAATCAAATAATGTTTAAAGGAATTGAACCAGACAGTTGCTTTTATATTCAGAATGAAGCTGTGGTAAGAGGGAAAAACAGATTAGATTTGACAATAGATCCACCGCCAGACTTGGCTTTAGAAATAGATATTACCAACCGCAGCCATCCAGAAATATATCAGTCTTTGGGTGTACCAGAACTATGGAGATATGAAAAAAACAAGCTACAGATTTTGTTACTAATCGAGGGTAAATATGTAGAGTCATTAACTAGTCGCAATTTTCCTAATTTACCCTTAACTGAAGTCATTCCTCAATATTTGATCCAGTGCCGCAGCGAAGGTAGAAATAAAGGCATGAGAGCTTTTCGCAGTTGGGTAAAAGAGCAATTATAGTTTTTTTTAGATATGATGAAACATTTTTATCTTCTTTGTGGAATGCCCTTTTCTGGTAAGACAACTCTTGGCAAATCAATGGCTCAATACTTATAAGTATGAGTAAATTGTTTAAAACAAACCTAATTTCAGCCTGGCTCGATCGCGACGCTGTAGCTGCGGTTATATTTCTCTCGCCTGCGCTAGTGATATTAGGCGTATTTCTGTTTTATCCTATCGTTTATCTGCTATATCTCAGCTTTACGACAGGTAGCTTTACCGTTACAGGAATTGAATGGATTGGCGGACAAAACTATTTAAGACTGTTTACCGATGGTGACTTTTGGCAGGTAATGGGCAACACGGCTTATTTCACTATAGCTACAGTCATACCAACGATTATTATTCCTTTGGGTTTAGCTGTCTTACTCAATCGCTTGATCGCTTTGCGGGGATTATTGCGCGCTGCGTATTTTGTCCCTTCGATTACATCTTTAGTGGCGGTAGGATTGGCGTTTCGCTGGCTGTTTCAAACCGACGGGAGAGTTAATGATTTATTGCTGGCTTGGGGTTTAGAGCCGATTTCTTGGTTAAGTAGTACTCTTTGGGCGATGCCAGTACTGATTTTACTAAGTAGCTGGAAGCAATTGGGTTTTAATTTAATCGTTTTTCTGGCTGGATTACAAATTATTCCCCAGTCTCGTTATGAAGCAGCAGAATTAGATGGGGCAAACGGCTGGGCTAAGTTTTGGTATATTACCCTGCCTGGATTAACTCCCACCTTAGTTTTTGCCGTCTTAACTACGGCGATCTTCACCCTCAGAAGTTTTGAGCAGGTATATATTATTACTGGGGGAGGGCCGCTAAATTCTACCAATCTTTTGGTTTACTATATTTACGAGCAGGCTTTTTCTAGTTTTGAATTTGGTTATGCTGCTGCTGCTGCCACTATTCTATTAGCGATCGCCTTTATATTTGTTTATCTTTATTTACGGGTTTGGAACGAACAACCGTAATTACCTGCGATCGACTATGACCTATTTTTTGTTTAACCCTGCTTTGTATAGTTTTTGAATTTTCAAAATTGCTTGATCGAAAGTAGAATGAGTTTTTAAATTACTTGGATCTAAATCCTGCATTTTAGTTAATAGAGATGCTTCTTCGGTGGCAATATCATCATCGCTATAAATTAATTTACTAACTGCACCAAAAAGATGCTCGTAATCTGCCAGAGTAGGATTTGCACCTAGATACTGTTCTAAAAGCTGAGAACATTTTTCTAAAGATGAATCTTGATACTGTGCCAACAAGTCTTGTAGCTTTATTGTTGAATCAAGATTTTGTTCGCTGGCAATCTGGGCTAAAAATTTCTCTTCTGCGGGTTGAATTTCACCGTCAATCCAGGCGATTGACACCAGTATCGCTAATAAATTTTGATTATTATTTTTAGTTGATTGAACCATAATGATGCTACTTTAATTAACTACTATTGATCTCGACGATGAGTAATATTACTTGACATTATTGGCATTAATTTATGCCTAAATCTTAGAAAAGAATTGAATTATTCAGCAAAAATCTGCTAACTTTCTTCGCTAAAGTCCAAACAACTTCAAAAAAATACTCGTTTCTTCGTCTTCACTGTAGTCATAGTTGCCCTGTGATTAGCGATCGCCTTAAAAAATAGATAACTAGTGACATAATATAAACGCAAATAATTTAAGACAGCGAAATTTTGACAGCTAATTATGAAAATTATTGACTCTAAAGGAAGACTATTCGGTAAGTTGAGTCTGCTTGACTTAGCTGCTGCCTGTGTAATTTTATTGGTTGTCGTCGGTGTTTTCTTTTTTCCAGGTACACCCCTGACTGGCAATTTAGTTGCTCAAACCAAACAAAAACCGATTGAAATCCAAGTGCTAGTTAGAGGGTTAAGTGTTGCCAAGTATGATGTTTTAGCACAGGCATTTACCTCAGAAGAACAGGCAGATATTGTGATTCGCAATCAGCCTGCGGGGAAAGTTTCAATCCTTGAAAGTAAAGTGTTGCCTCGAACCACTGCTGTACCCCAGCCAGACGGCACAGTGAAAGCTCTCAACGATCCTCGTCCCGAAATAGTCATGGTTAGGGATTTGCTCCTTACCTTGGGCAGTAAAGCTGAAGTTACCAATACTGGTTATGTGTTGAGTGGCAGCAAAAAGATTAAAATAGGTTCATCGATTCAGCTACAGGGTAATATTTATGACTTTAGCGGTACAGTAATTGCTATAGATGCCACAGAAGCTTAAAAGTCGTCAAAGTGCTTTAATTCATTTCTCTCTATGCCTATTCGTATTCGACAGCATGTTAACCCCCTAGCACGCAAGTTCCAGTCACCCATTGCTATACCAGATTGGCAGGATGTGTATCAAAAATGCCGCCCGCTACATTTAGATATTGGCTGTGCGAGGGGTAGGTTTCTGTTGGGTTTGGCACAGCAAAATCCTGAAATTAATTATCTGGGGATTGAAATTCGTCGGCAATTAGTAGATTTGGCTAATCAAGAACGAGCTGAGTTGGACTTAACTAATCTGCACTATCTATTTGCCAACATGAATAGTTCAGCAAAGTTACTCTTAGAATCTTTGCCCAAAAACAGCCTGAAAACCATCTCCATCCAGTTTCCCGATCCTTGGTTTAAGAAAAAACACAATAAACGTCGTGTAGTTCAGCCAGACTTAGTTACGCTGCTGGTGGATTACTTAGCAGTGGGGGGAGAAGTTTTCTTGCAATCAGACATTAAAGAAGTGGCGGTGGAAATGCGCGATCGCTTTGCTGCTAATTCAGATTTAACTCCAAAGCATCCAGATTGGCTAGAAACTAATCCTTTCAATGTTGCCACGGAAAGAGAATTATACGTACTGGGGCAAAATCTGCCTGTTTATCGAGCTTTGTTTGAGAAATCTACTACCTAACTGTTTTCCCATAAGTAGGTAGGCAAAATAATTGATCAAACCCCTACCCTTAGAGCTATTTGTTACTCGTCCTAAAGGACTTGTCTCGCATAGTTTCCGTCGCGTTTTGGGTAGGAAGATTCCCACCCAAAAGCCGACGGGGAGATACCGCTCCGCATATTACTCGTTACTCGTTACTTGTTACTCCCTAACCTCATTTCCAATTTAATTACACCCACCTACTTATGTAGCAGTTTATCAAGTACGAAACGTTTTACAATAGTCAATCCTGCAACATAGATAAACAATGGTAGATTTAAACCCTAGCGCTAGCTTTAGCTTGAAGATCGAGTTAGAAATTCCCAATCGCCCTGGTGCATTAGCCTCAATCATGAGTACGATTGCGGCTCATGGTGGTAATTTGGGCGATATTGTCCTGTTGCAGCGCAATCTCAAATTCACTCAGCGCGAATTAATGGTTGATGCTTCTAGTACCGAACAGGGAGACAAAATTATTGAGGCAATCAAAAGCTTACCCCGCGTTAAGGTAATTAGTTACAGCGATCGCACTTTTGCCATTCATCAAGGGGGAAAAATTAGCGTTGAAAGCAAGCTCCCGCTCAATTCTCAATCCGATCTGGCAATGGCATATACTCCTGGGGTGGGGAGGATTTGTCGGGCGATCGCCGAACAACCTGAACGAGTTTATGAGCTAACCATTAAGAGTAATACTGTGGCTGTTATAACCGATGGTAGCGCCGTACTAGGCTTGGGGAACTTAGGTGCTGCTGCTTCTTTACCCGTCATGGAAGGAAAGGCTTTACTGTTTAAAGAATTTGCTGGGATTGATGCTTTTCCCATCGCGCTAAATACTCAGGATACAGAAGAAATTATTAAGATCGTCAAAGAAATTGCTCCTGTATTTGGGGGAGTTAACTTAGAAGATATTGCTGCACCGAGGTGTTTTGAGATCGAACAGCGATTGCGTCAAGAACTTGATATTCCCGTGTTTCATGACGATCAACATGGCACAGCAATTGTCGTTTTGGCAGCGTTATATAACGCGCTTAAATTAATTGGTAAAGATTTGAGTCAGGTTAAAATTGTCATTAATGGTGCAGGAGCAGCAGGAATTGCGATCGCCCTGTTGTTACGCAAGGCAGGAGTAAGTAAAATTGTGCTTTGTGATTCTAAAGGTATTATTTCGAGCCAGCGAAATGATATAAACCAGAGTAAACAGCAATTTGCCGTTGATGAAAGTGGCAACTTAGCAGATGCGATGCAAAATGCCGATATCTTTTTAGGAGTTAGTGCGCCAGGAGTTGTGACTCCTGAAATGGTGCAAACTATGGCAGAACAAGCAATCGTCTTTGCCATGGCCAATCCAATTCCTGAAATTCAGCCCGAATTAATCTATGATAACGTAGCGGTTATGGCCACAGGGCGTAGTGACTATCCCAATCAAATTAATAATGTGTTAGCCTTTCCTGGAGTTTTTCGCGGAGCATTAGATTGTCGAGCCTCGGCTATTACCACTAATATGTATCTCGAAGCGGCTAAGGCGATCGCCAATCTGGTAGCTGATGCCGATTTAGATCGTGAGCATATTATTCCCTCAGTATTCGATTCGAGGGTATCCCCCGCCGTAGCTCAAGCTGTATGTATGGCTGCCAAACAAGACAATGTGGCGCAAAAAACTAACAATTAGCAAACAAACCTACTAGTTGATGACTGAATGATGGAAGAATTTGAAATTCCAGAGGCAATTCGAGAACACCGAGAGATACCTAAAAAACCTGGATTCCCTTTGCCTTTATTAGCTGGCGGTGTAGTATTACTCGGCATTATCGGCTTGATCTCAGTGCGCTTACTCTTACCTTCAGCCAAACCAACCCCAACCACAGTTAATCCGCCGACGGCTGAACCCATACCCCAGACGACAACTCGTGCAGTACCACCGCAGCCATCCATTTCGGCTCAGGCTAAAACTGAACCAGTACCAAATAAGACACAGAACAATCTGTTGGGACATTTACCTTATAATGTTGCTGCCGAATCAGAATTAGCCCCAGTAACGGCTGATAACAGCTTAAAAATGCGTCCTGCTGCTGCTATTAAATTCCAGGAAATGCAGGCTGCTGCTAAAGCTGATGGCGTAACCTTAACTCTACTCTCGGCTTTTCGCGATGTTAAAACTCAAGAGCAGCTATTTTTTGGAGTCAAAGAACAGCGAGTACAAAATGCCACTAAAAGAGCCGAAGTTAGCGCTCCTCCAGGATATAGCGAACACCATACAGGTTATGCTGTGGATCTTGGTGATGGTCAAGCTCCAGCAACCAATTTAGAAATAAATTTTGCCCAAACTCCTGCTTTTCGTTGGCTTCAGCAGAATGCTTTAAAATATAGCTTTGAAATGTCTTTTCCCCCTGATAATATACAGGGAGTGAGTTACGAACCTTGGCACTGGCGTTTTGTTGGCGATCGCGATAGTTTGGAAACCTTTTATAAGGTGAGGAATTAGGCTTATTACAGCAGTTTTCGATTGAGTAGACACATTAATTTATCGAAGTAATGGGTAATAGGTAATAGGTAATAGGTAATGGGTTCTATCTAACTGAAATTCGCTGTAAATTAAATCTAGCTACTAGCTCAAAAAAATGACTAACTTTGAAGTAGAAAAACGAGAATGGTGGGTAGAGCGCTGGTTGGATTTACTAGCTTCCTATCGCTTTAAAAAACGCTTGGAACGAGGGCGCAGCTATGCGAGGGAAGGAAATGTCCTCAGTATGGAATTTGCCAACTCAAGAGCCAAAGCCGAGGTACAGGGGAGCGACAACCAGCCTTATAAAGTATCCCTGTCTTTAGACTCTTTTAGTAATGAAGACTGGAATTTTGTCATCAATAAAATGTCGGAAAAGGCAATCTTCTCAGCACAACTTTTAGCAGGAGAGATGCCCGAAACGATTGAAGCAGTCTTTACAGCTAGTGGCTTGAGTCTATTTCCCTTTACCCTCAACGATGTGCGATCGCGGTGTAGCTGTCCCGATCAAGCTAACCCCTGTAAACATATTGCAGCAGTATATTATCAGTTGGGCGAGCGCTTTAGCGAAGATCCCTTTATCATTTTTCAGCTGAGGGGACGAACCAAAAATCAGATCATTGAACGTCTGAGGCAGATTCGTAGTCAAAAAGCCCAAAAGACTTTGAAGAATATCCAGCCAGCAGCCCTTGCCAAGTTTAATCTGCCAGTCGCCGAAGATATTAATCCCGAACCAAAAGGTTTTTGGCAATATAATGAGCCACTAGAGTCTAGTTTAGTAGCAATCGTGCCACCAATGGAACAAAAAACTCTGTTAGACATTTTGGGTGAGATGCCTTTAGCTACTAATGATGCCAATGCAGTAAAGCAATATCTAACCCAGGTATATCAAACGACAGGGCAACAAGCGCTTATTTCAGCTTTAAATCGCTCATCCTGAAAAGCGATATAACTTAAACGCTTGATGTTACGCACTTTGAAATACTATTTCCTATTTCCTATTTCCTATTTCCTACTCCCTACTCCCTACTTACGAGCCGATTACTATTAATGTTCTAATTTAATTTTGTACGGCTCTATGTCGATCATCATCTGTCCTGGAATTCATTCGCCTGAACTAACTGAACAGTTTATTCAAGGTATACAAGACAGGATTCAACAAAATTACCTGGTATTACCTACCACAGAATATCTTCCCTATTCGGCGATCGCCGTTACTCAATGGCTCAATCAGCAAAGTCTATCTAAAACCGAACCCTTGTCTTTTATCTCTTTTAGTGCGGGCGTTGTGGGTGGCTTTGGTGCAGCTTGGGCTTGGCAGTTACAAGGTGGTCAGATTAGCAAGTTTATTGCTCTTGATGGTTGGGGGATGCCCTTGAGCGCCAATTTTCCGCTGTATCGTGTCAGTCACGATTACTTTACCCACTGGAGTTCAGGAATTTTAGGTGCAGGACAACCAGGTTTTTATGCCGAGCCTGAAGTAGAACATTTAGGATTATGGCGATCGCCAAAAACCTGCTGCGGATGGCGCATAATTAGCCCAGGACAGAAAACCCGTGATACTTTAACGAATTATCTAGCTAATGTCTTAAATTCATAATATTGCTGAACATTTATTGCCCCCGAAGCAATTTAAGATTCATCCTGTAAAGTGTATATTTTTATATGTTTTAGCGGGTTTTTACTCGACAGCAAATGCAGTTTCATTTATATTTAAAGGCTTAACTGTAAAAATTAATGCTAGTTTTTGTTGCAAATTAGACGGCAAATTTTACAATTATAAGAATAAGCAAGTCATACGGATAGCAAGCGTGGTATCTACAACTATTCCCCAAAGTTCACAATCAATTCAGACTTCACAACGTCGCACAGGTGCCTATGCCCTGATGGATAGTCTTCGCCTTCATGGTGTTAAGCACATTTTTGGCTACCCTGGTGGTGCAATTCTACCAATTTACGATGAGCTATATCATTCTGAAGCCAGGGGTGAAGTGGAACATATTTTGGTGCGTCATGAACAGGCAGCAGCCCACGCAGCAGACGGTTATGCTCGCGCTACAGGTAAGGTGGGAGTATGCTTTGCTACTTCTGGGCCAGGAGCAACCAATTTAGTCACAGGCATTGCCACAGCCCAGCTAGACTCGATTCCCATGGTTATTATTACAGGGCAAGTAACGCGGGCAGCCATTGGTACTGATGCTTTTCAAGAAACAGATATCTTTGGGATTACCACTCCTATTGTTAAAAATTCCTACGTAGTGCGTCATGCCCAAGATATGGCGCGAATTGTTGCCGAAGCATTTCATATTGCTGGCACAGGTCGTCCTGGCCCAGTATTGATTGATATCCCCAAGGATGTTGGTTATGAGGAATGCGATTATGTTCCCGTATTGCCAGGCGCAGTAAATCTTCGGGGATATAAGCCTACGGTCAAGGGGAATCCCAGGCAGATTAGTGCTGCTTTAAAGTTAATCTCCCAAGCGAAAAAGCCTTTGCTCTATGCAGGTGGTGGTGCAATTGCTGCTGATGCTCATGCTCAAATAAAGGAGTTAGCGGAAAAATTTAAAATTCCTGTCACGACAACCTTAATGGGTTTGGGGTCTTTTGATGAACATAATCCCCTTGCTGTTGGCATGTTGGGGATGCACGGTACCGCATATGCTAACTTTGCTGTGAGCGAATGTGACCTTTTAATTGCCGTTGGCGCTAGATTTGACGATCGCGTTACGGCTAAACTTGACGAGTTTGCTAGTCGTGCCAAAGTAATTCATATTGATATCGATCCTGCCGAAGTGGGCAAAAATCGGACTCCTGATGTACCAATCGTCGGAGATGTCCGCAAAGTATTGGAGCAAATCTTAGACCGAGCCAAAGGTTCAGATTTGACGGTTAATCCCAACCTGACTAAACCTTGGCTAGAACAGATCGATCACTGGCGGGAAAAATATCCTCTAACCGCCCCCCATCCAGAACAAGGCTTATCACCCCAGGAAGTAATTGTTGAATTAAACAACCAAGCACCCCAAGCTTTCTACACTACCGATGTCGGTCAACACCAGATGTGGGCAGCCCAGTTTCTTAAAAATGGCCCTCGTCGTTGGATTTCTAGCGCTGGTTTAGGGACGATGGGTTATGGTTTACCTGCTGCAATGGGTGTAAAAGTAGCTGTCCCCGATGAGGAAACTATCTGTATCAGTGGTGATGCGAGTTTTCAAATGAATCCTCAAGAATTAGGCACCTTGGCACAGTTTAAGATCAACGTTAAAACCGTGATTATTAATAACGGCTGGCAGGGAATGGTGCGTCAGTGGCAGCAAAACTTCTTTGGTGAGCGCTATTCTTCTTCTAATATGGAAATCGGTGCGCCAGATTTTGTCATGCTGGCGGAGGCTTACGGGATCAAGGGAATGATTGTACGCGATCGCGCTCAACTAGCTAGTGCAATAGCCCAAATGCTAGCTCATGATGGCCCAGTATTGATGGATGTTCGGGTTACCAAAGACGAAAATTGTTATCCGATGATTGCCCCTGGTAAAAGCAATGCTCACATGCTGGGTTTACCCCAGAAAGAACAGCCTGATGTTGAGTTTGTTAACTGCAATAATTGTGGAACGACAAACCCGATCGCGAATAAGTTCTGTCCTGAATGTGGCACTGAGTTATAACCGAGTTATAGTTTTAGGCATTGCCGAATGAGTAATGATTTAAGCAATCTCAAGAACAGTTGTGAACATAATTGATCTTGATGTTCATTCATTTGGCAGTGGTAAGTATGGCTATAAGTAAAAACGTTAGGAGATTTCCTACTACCTACTACCTATTTCCTATTTCCCTAACCAACTCGCTACTGTATCAATTAATTCTTGTGGCTGAACTGGTTTTCCCAGGTAATCTGTCGCCCCCAAACGTTCTGCTTCTTGTCGATGGCGATCGCCTGTACGGGAAGTTGCCATCACAATCGGCGTGTTTTTAAAGGCAGGTTGAGCGCGGACTTTTTCCAAAAGTTCAAAACCGTTAACTCTCGGCATTTCAATATCGGACAAAATTAAATCAATCCGTCCTTGATATTGTGAAATTTGGTCTAATGCTTCTTGTCCATCGCGACAGACTAATACCTGATAACCCGCAGCTAGTAAGAGCTTTTCGAGCATTCTTCTCGTTGCTACCGAATCTTCGGCGATCAAGACTGTAGATGTAGTTTGGACAACGGTAGTAGTACTATTTTGTAGCGAAACAGGGGAAAAAGCCTCTTTGCTAATTCCTTGAGGCATAATCACAGGAATCACCTCTCCTGTACCCAGAATAGTACAGCCCACGATATAAGTTGGGACGGGAATAGTCTCATCAAAGGGTTTGACAATTAATTTTTCTTCCCCAGCGATCGCATCGACTAAAATAGCTAAAGGTTCAAAAGAAGTTTCTAAAATCACACCTACTTGACCCTGAGCCAATTGTAGGGGCTTTCTGGGACAGGGAAATAGACTCGATACAGATGCTAGAGAAATTGTCTTACCTTGCCAGTTTAAATTCTCTTGGTGTTCATTGGTAAAATCTAGCTCACGATAGGGTATCATCTCCAAAATACTCGTGTGCGGAATGGCGATCAATCTGTTTTGTAACTGAATTAGCATCAAGGATTGCAAACTCAGGTTTAAAGGTAGGCTGATTGTAAAGGTAGAACCTGAACCGACATCAGTAGTCACAAACAGCTGACCCCGCAGTTGACGAATCAGATTAAGCACGATATCTAGTCCCATACCTCGACCAGAAATATCGCTAACTTGAGCAGCGGTGGAAAAATCTGGTTCAAAAATCCAATTGACTATTTCTTCTAGTCGAAAATCTTTGATTGTTTTTTCTGGCGGACAAATTCCTCTTTGCAGCGCTCGTTGAAAAACTTTCTCAGGATTAATACCGCCACCATCATCTTTAATGGTAATTACTAGCTGGTTGTTTTGTAGCTTGGCATTTAAAGCAATTGTTGCTGTTTCTGGTTTTTTAGCAGCCAGACGCTCATATTTAGACTCAATCCCATGATCGAAGGCATTATTGAGCAAATGAGTCAGGGGAGTTTGTAGTTGTTCTAGCAGAATCTGATCGACTAAAGTATTTTTTCCTTCGATTTTCAAGTCCACTAGTTTATCAAAACGTTGACTCAAACCACGAATTTGGGGAATAAATCGTTTAGCCAGGGTTTCAAACGGAACTAATCGTGAATCATTAACTTTGGCATATAAAGTGTCCAGATTTTTCTCACTTTGTTCTAGATTCTCTGCTAATTCTCGGTCAATAAAGTCAATATCAGTGCGGGTTTCCTGAATCTGGAGCATTAATTCTTGGAAAGTTTGCAAGCTGGAGTGTAGATCGGTATAGCGATCCATTTCCAAAGCATCGAAGCCATTTTGATTATTTTTAGCTGCTGCAAAATCTGCGTCAGAATTGCCAAATGAGCCAACAGCAAGTTGATTATATAGATCTTGAATCTGTTCGCGAATCGGTTCAAACTGACGAGTTAGCGATCGCAAGCGACGATTTGCCTGATTTAAAACCCTCTGTTGACGACTAATCCGAGATTGACTGAGGATCAATTCTTCAACGTTATTGGTTATCCCCTCTAGTCTTTCTAGAGAAATCTTAACTTGATTATTAGCAGCAGGTTTTGACGCTTCTGCTACTTTGGCAACAATTTTGTTTGGGGCGGAAGGAGGAGCAAACATCATGGTGGATAAAGCTGTATCCTCAGCATCTTCACCAAAAGCAAAGAATTCTGCCTCCGAATTTAAAGCCTGGTCATTTTGACGTGGATTAACCTGACTACTAAGAATTGCTTCTGGTTCATCATCTAATTCTTCGGCTGCACCATGATTGGCTAGATAGTTCTCCCGTTGCTGACGAATCTCCCCAACCAATTCTTGCACGGTTAAGAGTGCTTCTAAAGGATCGCATTCAGTTAATAATCCTTGAATTGGCGCGATCGCTTTGGCTAACCAAGGTAATTCTAAAGTCTCGCTCAGGAAAATACATTCATCAGCAAAACCTGCTATGGCTTCTTTGAGGATCTCTTCAGGAGTATCCATTTCTAGCTCGGCGATCGCCTGACATAGTTCTTCTAAGTCTTCGTTGAGAGCTTTCGCGACTAGGCTGTGGTTGGCTGACTGTGGTGGTACATCTTCTGAACTTGATGCAGAATTCTCTAAGTACTCAGTAATCTTATTGCGTAACTGATTAATAATTTCTTTGGTTAGTAATAAAGCCTCGATCGCGTCAGACTTTAATGCTGCTGCGATTGGCGCAACGGCTTCTCCTAGCCAGGGAAGATCTAAGGTTTCTGCTAAAAAACTACATTCATCAGCAAAACCCGACAACAATGGCTCAAGCAACTCTGCTTCGGTGTCTAACTCTAATTCTTCAATCGCACTGAAGCTATTAGCTAATTCTTCCGTTAAGGTACTGCGAATTAAATCATGATTACTATTACTACTACTTCCCTGCTCGTTAGATGCTGGCGAATCTGAAGCTGAGTCGGAAACAGTAGCTACCAAAGATTCAAGCGCAATAATTAATTCAGGATTGGCGATCGCTTCATCAACGTTGTGTGCCTGGCTCACCACAAAACCAATCTCGTCAACACTATTTTCGACTAAAGCCCAAGCAAGCTCGACTTCGGCAATCTGTCCTTGCTGTAGTCCAACTAAAACATCTTCCAGCTTGTGAGCTAGCTGTTGCAAACTAGTTAAACAAGCTAATCCAGCACCACCCTTGAGGGAGTGAGCTGCTCGAAACAAAGACGTAAAGTCGGGATTAGCACGGTCTTGAATGCCCGTTTTCAACATCTCTAGATACTCAGGGGCATCTTCATCTAAAAAACACTGACGTGCTTCGGCGGTAATGGCAGCGAGGATTGCTGGGTCTAACTGAGAACTCATTTTAATCAGATTTCTTCAATAAATTATTACTTAGTGTCGGTAACTAATTACTTTGCTGAAGTAATAGTACTCGCTGCGATCGCAAAGCCTACATCGCCCTTCTAAGCCTCTAGCTTAAACTGGGAAATAGAAGACTGGAGATTGTTAGCTTCAGATACCAAAGTTTGCAGTGATTGCACCACATTTTGGGCTTCGGTCGAGTTGATTTTAGCGATGGAGGCAATACCGTTGATTTTTTGGTTAACTACCACAGAAGTATTGGTTTGGTCAGTAGTACTAGTGGAGATATATTTGAGATATTCATCAATTTGTTTACTGGTATCTGCCAAGCTACGTAGGTTGAGCTTAGTCAGGTGAACTAATTCACTCCCATTAACCACCTCAGAAGTACTGGTTTCCATCCCTTGCAGCACGGAGGTTGTATCTTGCTGAATGGTGCTAACCAGCCGTTGAATATCTTTGGTCGCTTCTGTAATTCGATCTGCCAGACGACGTACCTCTTCGGCTACGATTCTAAATCCTTCACCGTGTTCTCCTGCCCGTGCTGCCTCCACCGAAGCGTTAAATGCTAGTAAGTTGGTTTTTTCGGAAATACCCGAGATAATTTCCACAATTTGCGCAATTTCTTGGGAAGATTCTGCCAGTTGTTTTACTTTTTTGGCGGTGTTGGCTACAGTACCACGAATTTTTTCAATACTGTTGACCGTAGCATCCATCGCCAAATCTCCCTCTCTGGCTTGAAGAGAACCGTCACGAGCAATTTTGGCTGCTTCTTGCGCATAGTTAGCCACCGTAGCTACGGACTGATTAATTTCTTCAATGCTGCCTAATGCTTGGTTAATTTCTTCAGTCTGTTTGAGGGCAGATTCGGACAGCTGGCGTACTGAGTCTTCCCCCGCCAAAGATAATTGACCAACCTCGCTTGAAACCGCTTGCACTTCTTGCAGAAGTTCTCTGAGTTTTTTCATGGTCGCGTTAAAGGCATCGGCAATAGAACCAACTGCACCATCAGTCATCTGGGCTTTCACAGTCAAGTCTCCTTTTTGCGCCCCTTCAACATCTAACAATAGACTCATTACTCCCTGTTGCAGCAGCTCTTTTTCTTTACGCTGTTGTTTGGTTTCTGCTTCTTGAGTAAAGAGCAAATCTTGAATTTGCCCCGCCATCCTATTGATATTAGAACTTAAATCGGCTAGTTCATCTTGTCCTTTAACAGGTATCCGTACATCAAAGTTACCGCTACCTAATTGTTTGAGGGCATCTACAGCTTCTAAGATAGGTAAAGTTGCTTTGTAGCCGATCAAGGAAGCGATCGCAGTTACCAAGGCAGAAACGATCAGTGTTCCTGCTGCAAAAGAAATTAACAGTCCTTGCTGTGCTTTGAAAGCTTGCTTTTTATCGACAGTAGTAATTGTACTCCAGCCTAAATCTGGTAGCTGAGAACGGAACTCGTCTTTAAATTCTGCAAAAGGAGTATAAGAGGCTAAATCTTCATCGGTAATCAAGGATCTATTCCCAGATGCTTTGCCGTCTTGATTTGCCCGAGCAACTTTCAGTTCGTTAAAGTAGTCAAGGCGATCGTCAGCGGGTTGAACACTTCCTGGCAGATTTTGAATTTCTTTAAATTCTGACTCTTCAGAAGCAGCAAAAATTCGTCCTTGATTGTCTAAAAGATAATTTTCTGTTTGATCCTCCGAGAGAATTACATCTCGCAGATATTTAACTGGTATCCTCGCTCGAATCACACCAACATTTTTACCTGTAGCACTATCTCTAATCGGTGCAGCTAAATAAACTGCTAAAACCTTGGAGCCTTCTGACAACAGTGGCTGACTCAGTATCGGGCCATTGGTTTTAATCGCTGCTTGGAAGTAACTGGAATTACCCAAGCCAGGTAAAGCATTCCCCGTAGATTGAGCCAGAATATTTCCCTGAAGATCGGCAACAGCGACACTGTCGTAGATTACATAGGCTTTGATGAAGGAATCTAAGGCAGCCTGCTTATCTTTGGCAGTTGTATTTGCTCGCAGCTGAGAATTAGTGAGAATTGTCAAATTAGACATAATCTGAATATCCCCAAAACGTTCTCGCATATAGAAAGCAACTTTGTTTGCTACCTCTGATGCGATCTTTTGTTCGACAGTTGTAATTTCCTTGACCATAGACTGCCGAGCAAAGCTATAAGCAATCATACTTACGGCAATCGTGGACAGGGTACTGACACCCACCAAAATTAAAGTGGTTCTAGTGCGAAGATTAATTTTGTCCCAAAAATTATTAGTCTTAACAGTAGCTGTTGAAGCAGTAGAGATATTGCTGGCTGTAGCTTTGCTCTTCTCTAGATTAGCTAAGGCTTCCCTGGCAACATTGCCATAATTTCCCTCGCGATCTAAATCAGAAATTTCTTGGTATAGAGCGATCGCCTGTTCTACTTTTCCTGCATTTTCTAAGGCATTGGCCTCAACTATTTTACTTACAATATCACCAGTGTTATCAGACATAGACTTAATTCCTAATAATTCAATAGATGCAATTTAATTTAGGTTGATACCAAAATTGATTGTTGGTGTAGCTGTTGTAGCAAAGCAGCAGCGTCAAGCAGGTAAATAGTCTGGGCTTCTGTATGAGCTACGGTAGAACAGCACTTACTTAACTGAGGTAAAGCGTCGTCAGCTAGAGGTTGACAGCAAGATGGCTCTACCGCCACGATGCCTTTTAACTGTTGGGTGACGATCGCTACTTGTTTTTCACTGTCTAACTGCTGGTTTTTGACAACTACTACCGTAAGTTTTTGGGCTAGCTTATTGCGCTGAAGGTTTAAATTAAAAAAGCGATCGCTATCTAAGATCCACAATAAAGAACCTTTAAAATTGACAACTCCATACCAAAATTCAGCTACTCCAGGTACAGTACAAATATTAGCTATGTCGAATTGGGCGACAATGCCCATCTCATTTAAAGGCAATCCCAAAGTAATTTTTGATCCTAGTTCAACGGTAAAGTATTCCTGATGAATAACCATAGAGCAGAAACATCTAACTATAGACAATGATGTGATTATTGATGACAGTCACAAAAAATATTTTTAAAATTAATTACTAAAAATCAACTTTGATTGATTTAGGATTACCGTTAGTAGCATTGTGAATAAAATTATCTTTGATTACTTGGCTCAATCTATCAGGTTTCAAATATTTTTAGTCAAAACTAAATTGTCAAATAAATATACTTTGATAATCAATTAATTGACAAACTGATTTACTTTGTCTACCAAATTCTGCGGAACATAAGGTTTAGTAATATATTCATTGCCCCCCTGACGTATTGCCCAAAAACGATCAAATTCTTCTGCTTTGGAACTACAGAATAAAATAGGAACATCTTTCCAACCATCATGTTCTCTAATTTTACGACATAGATCTAGCCCACTTTCTCCAGGCATGACAATATCTAATAAGATGAGGTTTGGTAGAGGATTAGCATTGAGCCATAACCAAGCTGTTTCTGCACTATCTGCTACAGCTACTTCAAAACCAGCATGAGACAATAAAGCAGAACTCATTTGTCTTTCTGCATGAGTATCTTCAACAATAAGTATAGTTTTCATAATCATTAACTACTTCTTTAAATTATTTTTTGGTCAATAATCTGGTTAGTTTTATAATTCCCAGAAATGGGTTAAAACTACCATTGGATAATTGCTGATCACCGACGTATTTTGACATTTTTTTAGCTAAAATCATCCTGAGTAAAATTAATTAATTTCTAATTAGTAGTTACAACGGATGTTTCTAATGCTTTGGCTAAAGTAATTAATTTATTAGGATCGCAAGGTTTAGTGAGATAGTCAGTTGCCCCAACTAGTTTGGCTCGAACCCGATCGATCATGCCGTCTCTTCCCGTCAACATCACAATGGGAATATCTTTAAATCTTTCAGATTTTCTTAATAGGCTACATAGATCGTAACCATTAAGTTCAGGCATGTTTATATCCATGAAAATTACCACAGGTTGATGTTGAGATAATTGTTTTAAGGCTAAGGTCGGATCGAGAATACTAAGTACTTGATAACCTCCAGCTTCTAAGGTCATTTTCACTTGTTTTTGAACTGTCTTACTATCATCAATGCAGGCGACTAAAGTTGATGATGTTGGAGTGGAATCGGTGGAATTCACCACATTAGCTGAAGCTGAATCATCTGCTTGAAGATGCTCTTTAAGGCGTAACTCTTCTTTCGTGAGTTCTTTAAAGGGCAATAGATCGATTAATTTTTCAGCAATGGACTGTTCCAAATGTTTTGCCAAAAAATACGTATCAGCATTAATTTTACTGGCAATTTGATAGAAACTATTTTTAGCAACAAACAAACTGACAAAGGTTGACAATTTGTGGTTGTCGGCGATTTCTTTTAGTTCTGGAGCAGCATATTTAGGCTTCCAAATTTGATAAAACTTTAAGGCATTTTTTTGTTCTAAATATAGCCGACTAAAAGGTGAATCGATATAGCCTCGAATATGTCTGCTAATTTTAACCTGATCTTCTAATTTTTCTCCCAGTTTTTCCAAACCGAAGCTGACAATTGCTTTGTTAATTCGTTTGGCTGGAACTAACTCTATATGAGCTTTCTCAATACTTAAGACGTTAGCTAATCCCTCTCGACAAAATCTAAATAATTGCTTTTTAACGTCTGTATCTGTTGGCTGTTGATTAGATAAAGCTTGACATAATTGAACATATTCTGAAACTTCGACTTCTGGTTGAGCAACTTGAGGACATTCTGAACCTAGCTTAAATCGTTGCCAAAGATAATCTAATCGTTCTTGCTGTCCCAAATTAGTATTTATATACTGTATTTTTCCTTGCAGTAGATAAACATTCCAGCTAATTGAAGGATCTTTAGGTTCCTCTATTTCGATACAACCAGACCAAGTTGTTTTAGATTTTGCTATGAGAACCTGTAACGGACTCTGAAAATTATTATTCATGATAATGCTGCAAATTTTGGCGCAAAGTAAGCAAAAGTGAAAAAAAAGGAATTCAAAGATCTCCAAAATAGAAGGTTTCTCTCAGACTTTTTCTATAGTTCCCAAAATTCCTACTAAAATTCAGGTTGAGCTTAGATATATTTCCCACTATAGAGATAGATGAAATGGGTTTAATCATTGCAGGCGATCGCTCTGGAGTCGGTAAAACGACTGTCACCCTAGGTATACTGGCTTATCTAGCAGCACAAAACAGGCAAGTTCAATCTTTTAAAGTCGGGCCAGACTATATTGACCCGATGTTTCACACGGCTGTAACTGGCTTACCCTGTCGTAACCTAGACCCTGTGTTGACTTCTCCTAGTTATGTCAAAGATTGCTTTAAGCGTCATAGTCAAAATGCTGAATGGGTTGTTGTAGAAGGGGTGATGGGATTGTTTGACGGTATTTATCATCCCGAACAACCAGAATTGCGCAATGATTATGGCAGCACCGCTCATATCGCCAGAATTTTAAATCTACCTGTATTATTGGTGATCGATTGTGCTAGTTTATCGACTTCCGTAGCAGCGATCGCCTATGGTTATGCCAACTTAGATCCCCAGGTAAATATTGTCGGCGTAATTCTGAATCAGGTAGCGAGCGATCGCCATTTGGAACTATTGGAAACAGCGTTAAAAAGTATTAATCTGCCAATCTTAGGAGTTTTGAGGCGCAATTCAGTAGTAGCTATTCCCGATCGCCATCTTGGTTTAGTTCCCTCTAGTGAACTAGCTAATCTTAGTCATATCTTTGCACAACTGGCTGATTTAGCTAAAACATCATTTAATTGGCATCACTTGCTACCCCTAATTAGTCAAAGATCGGATAGGAGCGAGACAATGCCTTGTTCTGACCAGGAGCAAAGTATTAAGCAAAAACAATCTGCTACCGTGAGAATTGCTGTTGCTAGAGATCGAGCCTTTAATTTTTACTATCAGGATAATTTAGATCTTTTGACCCAATTGGGAGCGGAGTTAGTATTTTGGAGTCCTCTTCAAGATCGCAATCTTCCCGATCGCATTCAAGGACTATATTTCGGTGGTGGTTTTCCCGAAGTATTTGCTCAACAGCTAGCAGCAAATAAAAGTGTCTTGCAACAGCTTAAACTACTCATTGAGGCCGATCTACCGACTTACGCTGAATGTGGAGGCTTAATGTATCTCTGCGAACAATTGATCGATCTTCAGCAAAAAACCTGGTCGATGGTAGGAATTATTCCCAGTACGGTAACTATGCAGGCTAAATTAACTTTGGGCTATCGTCAGGCGATCGCTTTACAAGATAGTCCTATGGTGACAGCGCAACAAACGACTATGGGACATGAATTTCATCGTTCTCGATTAATCATTGCTCCTCAGTCTCCTCAATGGCAATTACAGGGAGTTCATCAATCCAGTGTGCCATCAACTGAAGGCTGGAATGTTAAACAAGTTCACGCTTCTTATTTGCATCTACATTGGGGTGTCAGTACATCTTTTGCTCGGAGATTTATCCAATCTTGCCGAAACTATAAAACTTCGTTATATTAATCAGTAGATACATAAGTATCAAACTAACCATTTAGGGATACAGGAGGTGATGCCCATGACAGAACATAGTACTAACATGGGTCTCCTAGTTGATGATAGCCAGCTGTGCGCTGGGGCTGTTCTTTAAACAGTCGCATCTTGAGCTTCTTTTAGAAGCAACTAGGTAGACATTGTTGGAGATCCTTCCAGCAGTTAGGTTTCGACTAAGAGACCCTCTAGACCGCCCCCATAAGCAGTAACTCTGTTATTAGCTTGTGGGGGCGGATAGTTTTTGTGGGCAATCGTTTCAGATTTGACAACTTACAGCAGTTTTCAATTGAGTAGACACATTAATTTATTGAAGTAATGGGTAATGGGTAATGGGTAATGGGTTCTATCCAACTAAAATTCGCTGTAAGCTACATTAATAACTATTCTCTGATCTGTTTCTAAAATCACTACAGGAAACAAACCAGAAAATTATGAACTATTGAAAAATTGCTAGATACAGCAGGCAATAAACAAGCACAATAAAGATACGCTATCTAAAATTTGGATCTTATGAAAATTGCCAAAAATGTCACTGAACTAGTAGGTAAGACTCCTCTAGTTCAGCTCAATCGCATTCCTCAAGCTGAAAGATGTTTAGCCAAAATCATTGTCAAGCTAGAAGGCATGAATCCTGCTGCCTCTGTGAAAGATCGTATTGGAGTAAATATGATTAATGCTGCCGAAGCTGAGGGGGCAATTACTCCAGGCAAAACTATTTTGGTTGAACCAACATCGGGCAATACGGGAATCGCCCTCGCTATGGCTTCTGCTGCCAAAGGATACAAGCTAATTCTGACTATGCCAGAAACTATGAGCAAAGAGCGACGAGCGATGTTAAAAGCTTATGGTGCGCAGCTAGAGTTGACTCCTGGCAGCGAAGGAATGGGTGGGTGTATTAGAAAAGCCCAAGAAATTACCGATAGTTTGCCTGATGCTTATATGCTACAGCAGTTTAACAACCCTGCTAATCCTGAAATTCATAAAAGCACCACTGCCGAAGAAATCTGGGCAGACACAGAAGGGCAAGTAGATGTGATTGTGGCAGGAGTTGGTACTGGAGGAACAATTACAGGTGTAGCAGAAGTATTAAAAAGATACAAGCCTGAACTACAGGTAATTGCCGTTGAACCGATCAGTAGTCCTGTTCTTTCTGGCGGTCAACCTGGATCTCACAAAATTCAGGGCATTGGTGCGGGCTTTGTTCCAGAGGTGTTAAAAGTAGATTTAATTGACGAAGTTATTACCGTTACTGATGATGAGGCGATCCATTATGGTCGTCGTTTAGCCCGTGAAGAAGGCTTGCTATCAGGCATTTCTACAGGTGCAGCCCTGGCAGCAGCAGTTAAGGTGGCACAAAGACCAGGAAATAAAAATAAGCTAATTGTGATGATTCAACCTAGCTTTGGAGAGCGTTATCTAAGTACGCCGTTATTTGCCGATTTGGCTGAATCTGTCTTTAATTAATTTGTTAGTTTATTTATTTGCACTAATCTTCTGCCCAAATTTTTAAGACCCGCCTACTTCCATCAATGTCTAGTCGTGAATCACTATCAAGTTCTCCAAGTTAATTCCCAAGCTACTCAGCAAGAAATCAAACAGTCATATCGACGTTTAGCCAAGCAGTTTCATCCCGACAGTCAACCAGAAGCGCAAAATTGCGATCGCATCGTTGCTCTTAATGCTGCCTACGAAATTTTGGGCAATAGCAAAAGTAGACGCTTATATGACCGTCAACAACAGCTAGGACAGACCAGCGATTTTTGGGTAAACCGACAGGCTAGAAATGCTGCTGCCCAAAGGCAATATCAGCAGCAGCGCGCCTATGCACCTCCACAAATTAGCTACCAACAGTGGTTGCAAGAAGTTTATTTCCCAATTCATCGTTTAATCAGTAAAATTCTTAAGCCTCTGGAGTCTGAAATAGATAATTTATCAGCGGATCCGTTTGATGATAGTTTGATGTCAGATTTTGAAGCCTATTTAGATACCTGTAATGAATATTGGCAACAGGCACAGCAAAAGTTATCATCTCAGCCAAATCCTGCTCAATTAGCGGGGGTTGCTAGCAATCTTTATTACTCCCTCAATCACATTGGCGACGGGATCAAAGAATTACAGTGGTTTACCATGAACTATAACGATCAGTATCTTCATACTGGGCAAGAAATATTTAGAATTGCCGACAAGTTATATGGTCAGGCTCAGGAAAGGGTAAGTTCTTTTTTATAGACTTGTTAAGAGATTATCGCAATCCTAAATGAAATGAGAAATTTCTACTACCTACTACCTACTACTTACTACCTATATGCGAAGCGGTATACCATTTGCGAAGCTTATCCTTTAGGACAAGGGTACAATGTGCCACGGCATTTGCGGAGCTTATCCTTTAGGACTACCTAAAAACCAATCAATGTAGTTTCATGAATCAAATAGGACTGCTATATCTTGTCCTGCTGATAAGCTAAATAAGTAGCCTCTAAAAACTGACTGTTACTATAACCTTCTGGTACATTATCTAACAGAATAATTTCCCGAACCTGTTCGGCTAATTTACGACTAAGTTGGTGTTGATATTCCAACATAATGTTTTTGCGTCGTTGGAGAAAATCGCGGATGGTGGCGAAGTCTTCTGGAAGTAAATTGTCAATTTCGGCTTCCATTCTCAGTTGAACTGCTAAATCTTCAGCCTCAGTAGAAATCTCAACTGTTAGTTTTGCTGCTTCTTCCTGAACGACAATTGTTCCTGCTAACATATCCCCCAGACGCTTTTCTTGTGGAGTAAAAATAATAAAAAATACACCAATAAATAACATATCGTCTACTGGTCGCAGTAAGGCTCGCAAAATTGCTTGAGGTAGTCTTTCTGGCTTGCCATTATCGCGAATAACTCTAATTTTTGTCCATTTTTTACCTGGAGTTTGTCCTTGCCACAAAGTTTCTAAAACTACAAAGTAGCCCACGTAGATCGCAAAGGTAGTCATTGACTGAATTGCCCAGATCCACTGTGCTAAACGATCTGAAAATCCATTGCCAATTAAATTAGGAACTAGCTGGAAAGCCAAAAAAGCACTAAGCGACCAAACTAGTAAAATTGTCAAACCAAAAATTATATAGTCAATTATTAGGGCAAAAGAACGATTGCCAATTCCCGCTAAAGTGAACTCAAGTTCAACGCTTTCTGGAGTTTGTAAATTAATTTGGTTAAAAAAACGCATAGATATTTATTAGCCTAGAAAAATTATCATAATTCATTTAGGCTTTGAGTCTAGCTTTATTCACTATTAGAAACTGTGATTCTAAGCATTGATTGAGCAGGGCTATTTCATTCTTATATATCCAGAGAATAAATTCTCTGTCTAAGTAGATTAAGTCCGTTTAAACGGACTTTAATTTTAAGCCAAGAAATTTATTTCTTGGTTCACTACAGTTAGAACGAAATAGCCCTGATTGATGAGCGAGTGAAAAAATTAATATTGACTGAAATAGAATTGTGCAGCTAAAACCTCTGCCACTCATTCCAGAGTGATTAAATTACCTTAAACACTACTTCTAAAGTTCGGCAATCCACCTCAAAAATAAGTAGATAGATCGATATTTTCTAGGCATTATATAAGAATAGTAGCAATACTGTCACATTCAATATATTAGACAGCTTAAAAATATCAGGAATAAGTTATTTAACTTTTACTAAATATTTTGGTTAGATCGAGTTGAACCTTTATTGTCACCTCCGCGTCTAAACTTACTAGTCGGATTCAAATTAATTGATTTAGAAGTATCGCTGACTTTTGAAGTTCATAAGGAGTCATAACTGTACAAATGCCTAAAGCTAAAATTGCCAAAACAACCAAAGGAAACTATTCAGCAGATATGGTGAGAAACTATTTGCACGAAATTGGGCGAGTACCTTTATTAACCCACGAGCAAGAAATTGTTTATGGGAAGCAAGTGCAGAAAATGATGACCCTGTTAGCTGAAAAAGAAGAGTTAGGAAGCGAACTCAGCCTGAAGGAGTGGGCAGCCAATGTCCAACTGAGTGAAATTGAACTTAACAGGATCATTAAACAAGGTGAAAGAGCCAAGCGAAAGATGATCGAGGCAAACCTGCGTTTAGTAGTGGCGATCGCCAAAAAATATCAAAAGCGCAATATGGAATTTCTCGATCTGATTCAAGAAGGTAGTCTTGGTTTAGAAAGAGGTGTGGAAAAATTTGACCCCACCAGAGGATATAAGTTTTCCACCTATGCCTACTGGTGGATTCGCCAGGCGATCACAAGAGCGATCGCTCAACAAGCTCGTACCATCCGCCTACCCATCCACATTACGGAAAAGCTGAACAAAATTAAGAAAACTCAGCGAGAGCTAGCCCAAAAGCTCGGACGTAGTGCAGAAGTAGCTGAAATTGCTCAAGAATTAGAGCTTAAGCCAGAACAGATTCGTGAATATCTTAGTATTGCTCGTCAGCCGATCTCTTTAGATGTTCGAGTAGGGGAAAACCAAGACACTGAATTATCTGAATTATTGGAAGATGATGGGATTTCTCCCGATCACTATGCAACTCAGCAGCTATTGCGCCAAGACTTATATAGTCTGATGGCAGATTTATCCCCTCAGCAACAAGAAGTCATTGCTTTACGCTTTGGTTTGGATGATGGGAATGAGCTTTCTCTGGCAAAAATTGGTCAGAGAATGAGCATTAGTCGCGAGCGTGTACGTCAGTTAGAGCATCAGGCTTTAGCTCAATTGAGAAGACGTAGAAACTACGTTAGAGAGTATGTAGCTAGCTAAAGTTAGCAGATATTTTCAGGAATTACTGGCGATCTCCCCAAGTTTGTTATAAATTCGATCTATTATTCAGTAGATTTGTTTATTTATAACAGGAAGGGAGGTCGCCATTATCTTAAGATTGCCAAATAAGCAACTAAAACTAACCCCTGCTGAATACCCTGGTATTTTAGTGGGGGTTCATGGCAAAATAACCATCGTGAGCGATTATGGTCTCGAAGGTGTCGGCTAGACCAACAGATTTAATGACCCGCAGGATTTCTTTTCTCGATGGGGAAGAGAATTCTCCTCAGTGAATTCTTAATTTAGTGGTGCAGGAGTATACAATGACACTATTCAACGAAACTTTAAATGGCAAAGACAGCACCAATGTTTCTGCTAATAATAACGCTCAATCTAGCGTTTTAAGTACTGCGACAAAAGCTGAAGCAATACAGGGTTGGCTCATTGATAAGCTAGCAGAAGTGCTGGAGATTGAACCAAATCAAATTGATGTCGGACAAGATTTTGAGGAATACGGTTTGGAATCGGCCGAAGCAATCAACCTATCGGGAGATTTGGAAGATTATCTTAGTTGCCGTCTGCCTCCTACCCTGTTATGGGACTATCAGAACATTGAAACTCTAGCTCAATATTTAGCTAAGGGAAACTTATCTGACAACCAGGCTGATACTTTAGAACTTCAAGCTTTACCCAGTCATAGCTCAGATTTTATCTCTAATATACCTTTAGAAAATTATCAATTTAACGAATTTCCCGAATATAAAAAATTATTAGCTCAACAAGAACAGGTTGCTAGCTTAGGTAATGGTAATCCCTTTTTTGTTCCTCAAGAGGGAATAGTTAACGATCGCACTACCATTGATGGTCGTGAACTAATTAATTTTGCTACCTATAATTACATCGGTATGTGTGGCGATCCCCAGGTGACTCAGGCTGCCAAGGAGGCGATCGATCGATACGGAACTTCTGCCTGTGCCAGTCGCTTAATCTCTGGGGAAAAACCTTTACATAGAGAACTGGAGCGAGAACTGGCTGATTTTATAGGTGTAGAAGAGAGTATTGTTTTAGTTGGTGGTCATGCAACTAACGTCACTACTATTGGTCATTTGTTCGGCAAAGGAGATCTAGTTATCTATGACGCACTGAGTCATAACAGTATTCTTCAGGGGTGTTTTCTCTCTGGAGCTAGCTTAGTTGCCTTTCCGCACAATGATGTCGAAGCTTTAGAAAAAATCCTCAGCGATCGCCGTCATCGTTATCAAAGAGTCTTAATCGTCATTGAAGGGGTTTACAGCACTGATGGTGATGTGGCTAACCTGCCTGCCGTAGTTAAAGTTAAACAGAAGTATAAGACCTTTCTAATGGTAGATGAGGCTCATTCTATTGGCACGATCGGCAAGACTGGTAGAGGTATCAGCGAATACTACAATCTCGATCCTAATGATATCGATTTGTGGATGGGAACTCTGAGTAAGTCTTTTGCTAGCTGTGGTGGCTATATTGCAGGTTCATCTGCTCTAGTAGAATATCTTAAATATACTGCCCCAGGTTTCGTGTTTAGTGTTGGTATGTCTCCTCCTAATGCTGCTGCAACTCTAGCAGCGGTGCGGGTGCTAAAAGCCGAGCCAGCCAGAGCAACTACCCTTCAAGCTAGAGCAAAATTATTTTTAGACTTAGCTCAAGAACAGGGTTTAGATACTGGCATGAGCCAAGATTCTCCTGTAATCCCAATTATTGTCGGGGACTCTCTTAAATCAATTCAGCTATCGCAAAATTTGTTTAAAAGAGGAATTAACGTGCCGTTTATGATTTATCCTTCCGTACCGCAAAATGCTGCTAGGTTAAGATTTTTTATTACCTGCAATCATACTGAAGCGCAAATTCGTTCAACTATTGAGATTCTTGCTGACGAATTGAACAAACTATAACTTTATAACTCAATCTAAATCCAAATATTTTTTACAGTACAGGAAGAGAAATTTCTCTTCCTATTTTTATTTTAATTAAGCTATTAATTCTTATTGTTTGCTTTTTAATAAAATCATCATTAATCTAAGCATTTTTACTAAGAAGAAGATTAAATACTCAAAGTCACAACTCTTAGTTGAGTAAAGAATTATACTTGTTAAAAGCTACATTTAATTAGATTAAAATAAGCACTTTATTAACTAATAAAATTAAGAGATAGCCAAACGTAAAATACGTATTTGTTCGGAGAATACAAAATTTTAATTAAGTTTTTTCCGTAAAACAACGATGGTATTGTTTCTATTCTCAACAGAAAATGAGATTTAGATTCATATACATAGATTGTTGATCCCAAAAACTTTTTGTTATGGCTACACAAACTCTTAGTTATCGCTGCATGGAATTGCTGCAAAATTACCATCGCCATCCTTCTCTAAAATTACGTAATAAATTAGTTGAGTTAAATATAGGTTTAGTTAGAAAAGTAGCACATCAAATCTGTCGTAAATGTGCTGAACCTTATGAAGATTTAGAACAAATTGGTTATTTAGGTTTGATTAGAGCGATCGAAAGATTCGATCCTTTGCAGGGAGCAGCATTTAGTTCTTTTGCGATTCCTTATATTCGTGGTGAAATGCTGCACTATTTAAGAGATAAAGGTAGCATGATGCGGATTCCCCGCAGGTGGCAAGAACTTTATGCTAGAGGTAAAAAACTACGTAAAGATTTAATTGAACAACTAGGACGTTTACCTAAAGATACTGAATTAGCTGCTGGTTTGGGTATTCCTTTAGCAGAATGGAGTGAGTGTCAGCTAGCCTTGCAAAATCGTCTGCCAATTAGTTTAGATGCAGTAGTTAATAATTCGTTGGATTCATCAATTACTTTTGGTGACACGATCGCCGATCCAAACTATATGAAACAACGTAAACTAGAAGATGATAAGCTTCAGCTACAAAGAGCCATGAACCAATTAGAAGATAAAACCAAAGCGGCGATCGAATGTGTATTTCTTTGGGATCTACCCCGTAAAGAAGCTGCTAAACATATTGGCATTAGTCCCATGACTGTTACTAGACATTTACATAAAGGGATCGAACAGTTAGGTGCAATGTTAGAACATCAAGTGGCATGAAAGCCTACTAATTTAGATTAGATATAGTTAATTTTATTGGTTTGAAAATATATTATTTCTTATATATTATTTCTTAAAACAGTTTCGATAGTCTATTGAGCAAGCATCTATATATTTAGATGCTTATTTTTTTAAACTTTCTCCCTCTCTTCTCATCATATGAAGTCCGTTTAGACAATCCCAATCAAAACTCGCGCAAAGACGCAAAGGCGCAAAGATCTTATAAGAAGTAATCAAGCGGACTTGATATCACCCCGTCACCGCGTCAATCTCAATCAACAAATTAAATACCTGAGAGCTTAAGATCGGGTGGCAAGATTTAGATCCAATCTTCATCATCATTAATACGATCGCGATCTGCTGCATCTAGACTATTAACAACATCTACAGAAACCTTTGCTACAGTTGGTTCAGAACTTTCTAGATCGAGTTCATCTTCATCTTCATCCTCAAAATCTTCCTCGTCAAAATCCTCCTCATCAAACTCAGTAACTGGTGATTGGACAACCTCCACAGGCGCGCCTGGAGGTGCAAATCCTTTAGAATTTGGCGATGAGGCTCCGCCTCCGCTGCGCGATCGCGAACTATCATTTACGGCTTCAAAAGTAGCTTCAGGCAGAATTTCGGCGGGTTTAACCCCGTCTATCTCAGTTACCACCAGATCATCAATATAAGCAAGAAAAATATTGCCCTGAACATCACAAACTGTTGCTGAACAAGATACTTCTGACTTTTCCTGATTAAACAGCTCACTAATAAAGCGAGATGGATTAGCTTTGTTTGTCTCACCATTAATGCCTAACAAAATATATTCGTTACCTGTGCGACGGTGCTTAACAATTGTGGTCATTGTTTTTCCAGTAATTAATTGATTATCAGAGTTGATGAGGACAAAGCATCTACCTCTGTTTAGACATCTATTCTAAAAGATAAGTTGCTAAACCCAGATCGACCAAGTTTTGTTCTGCTCGTTTGGCTTTATCCCGATTACTAAAAGCACCTACCTGTAGCCAAGATTCCCCGCCTAAAATGGTTTCAAAAGCTTCAGGATAAAGCGATCGCACTTCATCTGCTTCTTCATCATCTAAGACTTCTACTAAGACTTTGTATTTAACTTGAGCTGTGCTAGAAGAGCTGCTAATAGTCGGTGGGGATGGTACGGGTAAGACATGGGAATTTTCTGGCTCGGCAGTTTCTAGAGAATCTGAGGAAGATCTAAATACTAACTCTTTATTATTGTTATCTGTATTAATGTCACTAGTGCTGCTGGCTATTACAGGTGGCGGTGCCGGTAAATCGGCTGGCGCGGGTTCTATTGATGTGGGGGTTGCAGGTTGAGCTACAGGCGGTGGCAGATCTCGGCGAGGAGGTAGAGGAGGTAAAGGTGCTAAATCCTTCAAGGAATTATCGTTACTTACATTACTTACAACAGATGTTCCTTGAACAAAATTAATGTCCCCTTGGGTTTCTCCTTGAACTTCTGTGCCTACTGCCACAATTTCGCTACTAGTAGCGTTTTGAATATCTAACTTTCTATTGCTGCGAAAGACATTGTTACCAGGTTCATCATCAGTGCCAAGATCGACGCGAGATTCAGCGATCGCCATTAAGCCAGCTTCACCAGAATTAATAATTTCGTTCTGGCGCAAAATTCCTTGGGAACTACCTTCCAAAATAATCCCAATGCGATTGCCATCAAAGAGATTTTCGCTAATCTTAGCAGCAGCATGTTGCACTAAGCTAATACCAAACCCTGTTTCTTCAAAGGTATTTTTAATTACTTCAGGTTGAGAATCACCGTAGACTAGTAACCCGTTACCCAAATTGTTGTAAAAATAATTATTTTCGATTAATGGAGAACTTTGACCGTTAACAGAAACGCCTGTATTACCATTGCGGGTTAAGGTATTGCTGACTATTTGGGGACTAGCAGATTCAACCCAAATACCGTGTCCCCTAGAGTGATTGTTGGTGACAGTAATACCAGTGATTCCGCCTGCATCTTTGAGTGCAGCGATCGCTACATTTTGTCCTGCACCTGTAGGACTGAGGAAGTAACCATCTCCTTGAATAATTGTTTTGTATCCTTGATTTTGGGGATCGCCTTGGAGAACAATCTGATTATCAAGTACCAGGGGAAAGGTTTCTCCTGTTGCTTCGCTATATGTCCCACTGGCTAACTGAATCGTACTGCCAGCAGCAGCTACTTTTAATGCTTGAGTAATGGTTTGCAGGGGAGATGTTTTTTTACCTAGTCGATTATCATCACCGCCTTGAGGATCGACATAAATAGTATTGTTATTTTTATCTAAAGAAGGAGATTGAGCAATCTCTTGTGCCATGATTGGATTGGCTTGCAGGACAATACTACAGGACAAAGTAATAATCGATGCCATCAGGAGCAAATTAGTCAATCGGTTTAGTCGCGATAACTGGCGTAAACTCAAGCTCAGTTTTGGGTTGGTGTGACAATCGCTGCTTTCCATAATTTCGCTTCTGAGGGTAAATGAGATTGCTAAATTAGACTTAAAGGAGAGTAACAAGCATTACTTTGAGTGTTTAGACTGCAAAGTTATTCTTCTTTGCGGTAAATAATATCTAGGTTAGATAAATAACGTATAATTGCGTAAGTTTTGATGACTGTATTTGACTGTATTTAATTATTTACTTGTGCCAGCGTGAAATTATTTGTTTATCATACTCCTGAGAGAACTCCGACAGATAGACTACCTGATTGTGCGGTAGTTATTGACGTTTTAAGAGCAACCACCACCATTGCCACTGCTCTTGATGCTGGCGCTGAGGCTGTTCAAACATTTAGTAACATAGAAGAACTGATGCGTCAAGCGGAATCGTGGTCTGCGGATAAGCGTTTGCGAGCAGGAGAAAGAGGTGGTATGACGGTAGAAGGCTTTGAGATGGGCAATTCTCCCCTCGCCTGTAAACCTTCCGTAGTCAAAGATAAACGATTATTTCTAACTACAACTAATGGGACTCGCGCTCTGCAACGAGTCGAACATTCACCCCAAGTAATCACCGCAGCGCAGATCAATCGCCGAGCAGCAGTTAATTATTTACTAGAAACTCAACCAGAAACCGTGTGGATTATCGGTTCAGGTTGGGAAGGAGACTATTCCGTAGAAGATACAGCTTGTGCAGGAGCGATCGCCCAGTCGATTTTACAGCAAAGTGATACGTCTTTGCTCGACCTATTTGGGAATGATGAGGTGATTGGTGCGATCGCTCTTTATGAACAGTGGAAAGACAATCTCTTAAATGTTTTTCGTCAGTGTAGCCATGGACAAAGGCTATTAAAACTTAATGGAGATGAAGATCTTGATTACTGTTCTCAGACTGATATTTTAGATGTTTTACCAATTCAAAAGCAGCCTGGAGTTTTAGTTAAGTACTGAGCTTTAGTTTGCGATCGCAATTGAATGTTCTTTAGATTTCTCTGGTAGTGCCACGGAAGTAATGGTAATTGCTATGGTAGAAGCAGTTCTTATTGCTCAGTTACTTCTCATGCCAATCGTAATTGTAATGTTATGAGAAAAGCGATCGCAAAGTCTTCTCGCAGGGCGACCTTACAATAAAAAAATAATTGGAGATTTCTCTACGGTTTAAACTTAATTTTTTGATGCCAAGGGCTAATTTGTCTTATCTGCTCTAGTCTTTGTTCTAATTCGGCATGATTTGCTGCACTAATTGGAGCGGATAATGATCTGTAGCTACTTTCTTCTAAAATTCTCACTGTGATCTTATGAGATTTAAACCACTTGGGAGCAGAGTTGATTTTTGAGGATGTATAATCAGCTTTTTCTAATCCCAATATTTCACAACCACCAAACCAATCTATTGCTTCTTGATAAGCTTTTATTGCAAATTTTCCTCTACCAATAGCTTCACAGTAGACTTCTATTTGTTTACCTCTAACTCTACCTTTTCCTATTTTTGATTCGGTTCTTTTTTGATTAAATTTTTTAATAGTTTTTGCGTCAAGTTGATTAAATGTTAAGTTTTTTGACCACAATAGAGAAATCGGATCTTTATCATATGCTTCTATATTCGGATGATAAGATTGCGACCAATCTCGCTCCAAAATGCACTGCTGATAGTTTTCTTCTGCAAGACTTAATAACGAAATCCCAGCTAAGGTTGTAATTTGTCCATGCTGAATATAATAATTAATATTCATGTCACAACCTATTACTATAGCTATTCCATTGCATTTGGTTTGCCAAATAGGAGTAGTTTGCCTTCTGCTATAATAACTCCATTTCAAATAGCCTTTTTTACTATCGGCGTTGAATATTCTTCTGAGAATTCTTGCGGGATTATAAGAAAGTGAATCATATTTCAAAAATACTGTTGGCAATCCAAAAATAATACTATTTTCTTCATAACCACAAATAATCACATATTTAGATATTTTAACTAATGTTTCCCTTAAAGTTATTTCGGCAGGAATTATTCGCTTTAATTCAACTTTTGTTTGATTGAGTTCAGGAAAATAAGTCTCGATAAAATAATTTTCTAGTGAAGTAAGAATTTCTTCTTTGTTTTCACATTCGTACCATTTCAGCATAATGGTATTTTTTTTATTAATTTTCTCTAGCTGAGCGAATCTATGATGATTCAACCATCTTTTATAAAGATTTTGTGCTTTTCCAACATATAACAATCGCTTTTTGTCATCAACAGCAAAATAGATACCTGCTCTTTGCGGTAATTTATCTCTATTTAAAAGGTTTATTGAAGGTAATTTATCTAAACTAAAGTCATCAATCATTTAACAAAAATATTGGCATTGGTAAATTTAGGGATAGTTTTTTTAGTTTGTAATCATAAATCACAATGAGATCGCACATGTGTTTTCTGGTAAAGCAATGTCTAAATTTATCGGAAAAGTTTTCGCACCAGTATTTTGTTTTAGGGTCGATCGCATTTTCCATCACAGTACACAGAGCGATCGCTTTTTACCTCCTGCTTTAATCTGGGTTGCGATCGCTAAAAATCAATTTCGGTTTGGGAACAATCATAAAAAACCTTTAATTTTCGCGCTTTTCAAATGTTGCTAGGTTGATAGTCAGATCGGGAAAGAGGCGGAGTATTTTTTTATCGTTAGTTATCAGCTTAATTCCTAGTTTTTGAGCTAACACTACATATTCACAGTCATAGGCTGACAAAGAGCTAAAAAAAGCTAAATCTAAAATAGCATCTGAATTTAGCTCGAATTCGTTATTTAAAAGAAGATCTTCTGCCAAATCGGCGATCGCTCTACTTTCTGCTAAAGATAAAATTTTTTTTCTTAGATAAAGAGTCAATATATTGCGAAACTCAGAACGCCAAAGATACGGGGCAACCCAGTCAGGATCAAATTGATAGATCGATTCTGCTTGAAGAGTAAATTCTCCCTCAATAAATAAGTAGGCAATCAGATTGGTGTCTGCGACAATCACGCTCTACCCTCATCTTTAATTTTGGTCAACTCTACTTCTGTCAGGAAATGCTGTTGTGTAGTAGCTCTCAAAGAGCGTATTTTATCTAAGCTCAGTTTTTTACGTTTGTTTTCAACTAATCCTTGCTCTAGTCGAAAAATGATTTCTGCGTTCATACTTCGACGGTTATTAACAGAACTTTCTTTAATTTTTTGTAAAAGATTTTCAGGGATATTCTTAATAGTTATGTTGGGCATTTTGGTTGCATTTTGGTTGCACTTTGGTTGATTGCAATCTTAGCATAACGATCGTTACTTTTTCCTAATTCACATCAGACGTATTATAGTAACTACGAGCTTAACGCCTCCAGCTTTTTCTGTTCATCTACTGTTAAATCCGTAGACTGTCCCAAGATTTCTTTATACATTTTGATATATTCCAAAGCTGATTTGACCCAGCTAAAGTCTTGCAGCATTGCTCTTTGTTGAAGTTCTTGCCATTTATCTTTATAGCTAAAACCTTCGGAGGCACGCACCATACAGGTAAATAGATCCAACGGTTCATAGCGATCGAAACAGTAGCCAGTGCCTTTTTGATTCATTGGTTCGTGGTGGCTTACTGTATCGACTAACCCGCCAGTACGCCTAACTATCGGAATGCAACCATAGCGCATGGCTAACATCTGACTAATGCCACAGGGTTCAAATTTAGATGGCATCAGAAAGACATCACAACCACCATAAATTCGGCGTGCTAGAGTGTCGCTATAAAGTAGCTGTACCGACATTCTGCCTGGGAAACGTGCTGCTAGCTGCCATAGCTGAGTTTCCAATTCGCGATCGCCAGTTCCTAAAACTACCAGTTGAGAATTGCTGTAAGCCATAAAGCGATCGATGATCTGCAACAGCAAGCTAATCCCTTTTTGATCTACCAACCGCGAGACAACGCTCATTAAAAAGACATCTGGGTCTACATTTAAACCTAATTCTTTTTGAAGTGCAGCTTTATTTATGGCTCTTTTAGCTAGAGAATTATGGGTAAAATTCTCGGTTAAAGCCTTGTCGGTGGCAGGATTATAACTATCTACATCAATGCCGTTGAGAATCCCCTTCGTTTTACCGCTAATAAATGATAGTAAACCCTCTAGCTTCTCACCATATTCTATAGTTTTGATCTGTTCAGCGTAGGTCGGAGAAACAGTAGTTACCCGATTGGCAAACTGTACCGCAGCAGCCATCACATTATGTCCCTGCATATACCAAGGACACCAGGTAATTTGCTCTAAATACCAGCGCCAAGGGCCTTGATAAGCTAAATTATGAATGGTATAAACAGTAGCAATATCAGGTGCTTGATTCATCCACACTGGCAACATTCCCGTATGCCAATCGTGACAATGAACTATTTCAGGTTTCCAATAGTTCCAGCAAAACTCAGCTGCGCCATTGCTAAAAAATGTAAAGCGCCAGGGTTCATCTTCCCCTCCGTAAATGCGATCGGGATCGAAAACAGGATGACCAAATAAATATAACGGGACATCACTGTCTGGCAGTAAGGTTTCATATACCGCAAAGGGATTAAACATCGCAGCACCTTTCCACATCGGCTCGGAGGGAATATCAAGCTTCTTTGATAAACCACCGTAATAAGGCATAAAAATACGGACATCATGACCTAGCTTTCTGAGGATTTTGGGTAATGCACCGACGACATCCCCTAATCCACCTACTTTGGCGATCGGCGCTACTTCTGCTGATACAAATAAAATCCGCATTGATTACTATGGGTGCTTATCTTGCCTATGGCTTCCTGTGTGATTATATAGGTCTGAGGGGACAGGTAAGATGAGGATTTGGATAAAAGATGTTTAATCGCTACAAATTTTAGTATTTATGTTCTATTTTTAATCATTTTTAACTGCAAACTCAGATTGAATCTTGAATTGTTCAAAGACAGTTGTAAAACCTTTTCCCTCTGGTGAAGCACACATAATTCCTACATCCACCGTCGCAGCTAAAGTCAAATAAGCCATTCTCAGCATCGTATATTGCTGAGCGTCTAGAGAGTAATGTATTTCTATGGCTGAATCTCGACGAGTTACCCTAAGCCAAATTGAAGCAGGATTATGTGGCATTGGGACAACAGACCAATCAGAATAGTCACGGGTTACTACTGCGCTGATCTGCTGTACTCCCTCGACTAATTCAATGCCGCATTTAAGCCAATTATTTTCATCCAGACGTACCATTAATCCTGCCTGATCGTAGAGATCTTGATACTTGCCACTAACTTTTACTTCTGCGATAAAATTTCCTGTGAACTGTTGATAATAAAAATGTCCAGTATCTCTAATAAATCCATAGTGGGTTTTACGCCAAAAATCTGTATTTTGAGTTGAGGTAACTTCAATTATTCTGTCTTTAATTTTCCAATTCGAGGGTTCGTTGAGCCATTGCATAATTTAATTAATGCTAAAGAGTTTTATACATGGATATGCCAGAGAAAACTGAAAGAGAGAAAATGCTAAGTAACGAGTTGTATTTAGCAACGGATGAAGAATTGACTCGGATGCAGTTAAGAGCAAGCCAACTACTTCATCGCTTTAACTTTTCTCCTCCCGATCCCTTACAACACCAGCAGATAATTTCTCAGCTATTTGGCAAAATCGGGACTAACTTGGCGATTAGACCGCCGTTTTACTGTGATTATGGTTGCCATATTTTTGCTGGGGACAACTTATTAATTAATTTTGACTGTACGATTCTTGATTGTAACGAAGTACATTTGGGCAATAACGTTTTACTTGCACCCAAAGTTCAAATCTACACTGCCTATCACCCTACCGATCCTAATTTAAGACTATCTGGTAAAGAGCTAGCAGCGCCAGTTACGATTGGTGACAATGTTTGGCTTGGTGGTGGGGTAATTGTCTGTCCTGGGGTTTCTATCGGCTCAAATACTACTATTGGTGCAGGTAGCGTAGTTACTAAAAATATACCCCACAATGTTGTTGCAGTTGGCAATCCTTGTCGAGTTATTAAGAGCGTTTAGTTTGCCTACTACCTATTTGCGAAGCTTATCCTTTAGGACTACCTACTACCTACTACCTACTACCTATTTTTTCACCTCAATTCCTCAATTCAAAATTGATAGGCTACTATAGACTATCTTTGAGATGATCCGCTACTCGTAAAGCATTTGCCACAATGGTCAAGGTGGGATTTACTGCACCCATAGATGGGAAGAAGCTGCCATCAACCACATAGAGATTATCAAGATCATGAGTACGGCAATTGAGGTTAAGGACGCTAGTTTTGGGGTCTGAACCAAATTTGCAAGTACCGACCTGATGCCACACCGCCGATAGAGGAACTGTGTTCACCATAAAGAGGAAGAAATCTACCTTACGGAGATAGCTTTGCCACATATCGACAAAATCTTCATGAGCTTTAAGATTATTGCGGGTGAAATCGACTTTAATTTTGCCTTCCTCAGTTACAGTTACGCGGTTATTGGGGTCGGGTAAATCTTCGCTGGTCAGCCACCAGTCTACAGCGTGGTCTGCCATATATTCTAAAGTAGGTTGAGGGATAGAACCAGGGGCAAAGAGTGCCAGACGATTCCATTTAGACTTACCCGTCATTTGAATTTGTCCGAGGGGATAGTCATGATCGGGACTGCCAAAATAGAAGTCGTTAAAGCCGAGAGTTTTTTGAAATTTGACTGGATTGGGTTTTTCGGCGATCGCTACTATGGAAGAATGGTTATGTAACATCAAGTTGCGACCCAGCATTCCTGAAGAATTACCTAAGCCATCGGGGTGATGTTCGTTTTTCGATCTCAATAGTAAAGCGGCGGAATTAATCGAACCACAAGAAACAATGAAAGTATCGGCGCTATATTGTTCTTGATTACCATTTACCTCAACCTCAACTGTGGTAATCTTCTGACCACTAGCGTCAGTGATTAACTTAGTTACCAAGGTATCGATCATAATTTCTACATTATCGTATGCCGTAGCAGGATCGACACAGGCAATTTGCGCATCTAATTTAGCATCGATTTTACAAGGATAGGGATCGCAAGTGCTACAGCGAATACAGGGACTATTATCGGGATCATCAACATTGCGATCGACTGCTAGGGTTAAGTGATGAGGATGTAGACCCAACTTGCCTAATTCATCGGCTACCTCCTGCATTCGTGGTTCGTGAGGTAGCGCAGGAAAAGGATATTCTGCCGACATTGGTGGTTCGGTAATATCTTCGCCTTTTGTTCCGTGAACTTTAAAAATACTTTCAGCGCGAGTGTAATAAGACTCCATGTCCTGATAAGTCAGTTCCCAGGCTGGGGAAACTCCCCCATGATGTTGTACTTCCCCAAAATCTTGTTCACGCATTCTTTGCAAGGCTGCACCATAGACTTTGGTATTTCCCCCGACGTTATAGAAAGCTTGGGGTCTAAAACTATTGTTTTGATGGTCTAGCCATTGCTCCTCTACCTGATATTTTCTACCCTGAAAAATTGCTTCTGGATTCCAATTATCATCTTCTTTAGGGAGATATCCACCACGTTCGATAATTAAAATACGTTTACCTGTAGGTGCGAGGGAATATGCCACAGTTCCGCCACCTGCACCTGCACCGATGATTATTATGTCGTAGTGATTCATTAATGATTACTGATTACTTGATTGCTTAATTATTAAGTATTATTACTTTTTTTATCGAATCATGTCGAGCCAATTAATTTCTGTATCTTTGATAGCCGTTGCCTGGGGCATTTTTTGGAGACGCATTAATTCGGAAATTGCTGCCAATTCGCGATCGCGATTCATTCCTGCCACTGCCATAATTTGTTCATCTTTAAGGTAGTAAGCCAGAAATGCTGATTCTAAGTCTCCGTCTATTTTAATCTCATCCCACTCCTCTACATGACCGACATAACGCAGTTTAAGATCGTATTGACCTGACCAAAAGAATGGTACGATTTGCTCCACCTCTTGCCGTTGATTACTGTTAAGCATATTAGCCGCAGCAATTCTGCCTTGCTGTGCTGCTAAACGCCAATGTTCAATACGTGTCGATTTATTCATCGGCGCATAAGGAAACCGAGCAATATCCCCCGCAGCATAAATATCGTTTATTTCAGTTTGCAGATAATTGTTAACAGGAATACTGTGATCTTTTTCGTGTAGTTTGACTCCTGTAAGATAGCTAGTATTTGGTTCAACACCAATACCGACAATAACCAGATCGGCAGCTACTTGCGTTCCATTATCTAGAACCACAGACTCAACTTGCTCATTGCCAATTAACTCAATCGCTTTAGTTTCAAACTGAAACTTAACTCCCTGAGATTCGTGAACCTGCTGAAACATTTTGCCGAGTTGCTCACCTAAAATTTTCTGGAAAGGAACTTTGCTGGGAGAAATTACCATAACATCTAATCCTTGCTGAGTCAGACTAGCTGCTGCTTCCATACCGATAAAGCTAGAGCCAATTACCACCGCTTGTTGAGCATTTTTTACTACAGCCAAGATCGAATCAACATCTTCAGGCTGACGGATAGTAAAAATATTAGCCAAATCAGAGCCAGGAATATCTAGTTTTCGCGCCAAACCACCAGTTGCCAATAGTAGTGAATCAAATTCGAGTTCAGAATGATCGGCAAAAGTAATTTTTTTATTTAAAGCATCAACTTCAGTTACCGCTTGACCAAAACGTAATTCAATGTTGTGGTCATCATAAAATTGGCAGTCTCGTACAGGTAAGCTATCTGCCTTAGCATTGCCTTGAAGATAGTTTTTACTTAACTTAGTACGGTCATAGGGTAACTTTGATTCAGCACTGATTAAAACCACTTTGCCTTGAAAACCCTGTTGACGCAGCATCTCTACCGCTGCCATACCTGCTGCTCCTGCACCTAAAACGGCAAAAGTACGAGAATCTACACTTGGTTCATGTCTTGCCATTGACAGAGTACGTTTCTGGGGTATTTCGTCAGGTAGTTTGACCAATACTTGCTCTCCCTCAACTCTCACCGCAAAATGAGTCAAAGAATCTAAGCCAGGAGGTTCTAACTGCTGTCCTGCGATCGCATTAAAACAAGCATTATGCCAAGGACAAACTATTCTTTCGCCAGATAATACTCCCTTAGCTAAAGGTGCGCCATAGTGGGTACAGAATGCGCTAGTAGCATAATATTGATCGTTGATTTTAGATAATAATATTTGCGAGTTTTCTACTTCAATCTGCTGCATTTGCCCATTTTGCAGATCGCTGATTCTGGCTACGGCTATTTCTTTCATTATGATGATTAAATATAAAATACTAAATATTGATTGCAACTGAGGATGTTGGTTACAGTAAAATAATCAATACTTTATTGGTTATTGTCGATAAATATCTTTCTTTTGGTATCCGACTAAGGTTTTAGATCTAGTTTAATTACCCATTATCTTTCTTATTTCCTATTTCCTATTTCCTACTTCCTATTTCTTAAATATGGCTTGGAAAATTCGCGATCGCACTTTTAACTGGGGAGAAAAAACTTACTTGATGGGAATTCTCAACGTAACTCCCGATAGTTTTAGTGATGGTGGTCAATTCGACAGTGTTGAAACTGCCTTAAATCAAGCCAGAGACATGATTGCTCACGGCGTAGACATTATTGATATTGGTGGAGAATCGACTCGTCCTCATGCCGAATCAGTGTCAATAGAACAAGAGTTACGACGAGTTATTCCTGTAATTGAGCAGCTACGGCAAATTAGTTCAATTCCGATCTCGATCGATACAACCAAAGCTCAAGTGGCACAGCAAGCGATCTCTTCTGGTGCAGATATTGTCAACGATATTTCTGGCGGGACTTTTGACGCTCAAATGTTTACCACCGTAGCTCAGTTAAATGTGCCAATTATTTTGATGCATATTCGAGGTAATCCGCAAACGATGCAGTCTTTGACTGACTATCAAGATGTAGTCTCAGAAGTAGCCGAATTTTTGACTACTCAGGTGAATAAAGCGATCGCCTCTGGTATTTCTCGCTCTAAAATCATCATCGATCCTGGGATTGGCTTTGCCAAGCAAGCCGAACAAAGTCTTGAATTGCTCCAGCGTTTAAATGAATTAAAAGCCTTTTCTTTACCCATGTTGGTGGGGGTATCACGCAAAAGTTTTCTGCGGCCGATTCTGCATCAAAACGACCCCAAAGAGAGAATCTGGGGGACGGCTGCTGCTTGTTATGGAGCGATCGCCAGAGGTGCAGATATTCTACGAGTTCACGATGTGCAGCAAATGTATGATGTCTGTCGGGTAGCAGACGCGATCGAAAGAAAATAGGAAATAGGAAGATAATATAATTATTGCTCCAAATCCCTAAATCCCCGACGCGAAGCTATATGCGAAGCGGTATCCTTTAGGAGTCCTTTAGGGCAAATCCCCAAATCCCTAAACAATAGAATACAGGGTCTTGTTTAAGAAACTAAAGCAGGTGTTTTGGCCTCTAACTGTTCTGCTGTCGCGATCGCTTCTAAGACAATTTCTGGGCAAGTCCTTTTAATTAAGCCACACAAGACTTTTCCTGGCCCAATTTCGCTAATTTCAGTTACCCCAGCTTGGGAGAATTGGAGCATAGTTTCGCGCCAACGAACAGAACTAGTCATTTGTTGAGTTAGCCTGGTTTTTAATACTTGGCTATCGGTTGTCGGACTAGGTTCAACATTAGAAAGCACGGGAATTTTTGCTGGCTTAAATTCGACCGATTCTAAGACTGTCATGAATTGTTCAGCCGCATCCTGCATCAAAGGAGAGTGAAAAGCACCAGATACATTCAAAGCGATCGCTCTTTTGGCTTTGACTTGACTCAAGACATTTTCTACCCCTTCAGGAGTACCAGAGATAACTACTTGAGCTTCGCTATTATCATTAGCCAGAACTACGTCAGGAGTATTGTTTAAAGCTGTAGTTAATTGAGCGCGATCGAACTTCATTAATGCTGCCATCTTACCGCCATCGGCACTATCCATTAATTCAGCTCTTTTCTTAACTAGCCTTAATCCAGATTCAAAATCGAAGACTCCTGCTGCATATAAAGCCACATATTCGCCTAAACTATGACCTGCAACTAACTGTGGTAGCTCAACTTTTTCCTGCAAAAGATCGACTAAAATAGATTCAACAACATATAAACAAGGCTGAGTATAAAGAGTACAGGCTAAAGTTGTTTCGTCTCCCTGGCAAATATCTAAAACAGACCAACCTAATATCTTTTCTGCTAGTTCAAATTTTGCTTTGGCAACAGGAAGATCCTGTAGCTCCACTCCCATTCCTATTGCCTGAGAACCTTGCCCAGGGAAGACCCACGCTGTTTTCGTCATTGATAAAATTGTGTTTTGCTCACCCTCAATATTGCCGATATTAAAAAATCTTTTGTCTTAAGGCTTTCTTAATAAACAGTATGCTAGAAATTATCTCATTCTGGTGACATATTTGTCTAATAGCTAATAGCCGAAAAAACTCTTGATTGAGATGGTTTTTCTTTGAGCGATCGCCTAACGGGGTAACAAGCAAGTTCAAAGCTTTACTGGTAGAGGAGTAATGGGGGACTTGATGATTCCTCACAAGGGTAGGTTTTTTACCAAGGTGTGAGTAAAGGCTCAAAAAAGAGATAAAAGTAAAATAAGAAACTAAATAAAATGCTTGAGAGATAAAATCAAATCAACATCTCAAAGATTGGAAACAGATTGTCAGTTGTAGATTTCCTGATTGTAAAAAACCTACCCTTGTAAGATCTCCCTGTCTCCCTACATAATTGTAATTACTAATTCTTCCCTGCGTAACGTCAGTAAATAATTTATAGCTGATGTTGATTCAATCAGAAATATTAACTGCCAAATCACTTATGCTCGTGGCTAAAACTATAAATCATTTGATTTTCGATCGCCTTGCACAACTGAGACGGCTTTTGAGTTAAATGGTGATGCTGACGATCTAACTTGATTTGTAAACTAGACATAGGATCGTCTCCAGGAGCGATTAAAAACTCTAAACGGCTAATATCTTGCCAGGTAGTTAGCTGGTCGAGTATTTTTAACACCCCTGCTAGATAAGGATGATTACAGTCTTGATACCAACTAGCGTCAGCTAAATTTGGCTGATCGAAACCCAAATGAAAGATCAAATTAGCATCACTAAATAAAGCGATCGCAATGGGTCTAGCTTCTTCCTGGACTAAGAAATCCTGTTCCTTAGCTAGATAGCGAATTTTATCGAGCTTTTCATACTGAGCTTCAGGGGAGATTGTTCCCTCTGACCAAGAAACCGCGACGGTAGCTAAATATGTTTGGAGTAATAAGTGACCTAGTTTTTTGGCTTTAGTTGCCAAATATTGAGAATTGTAATCAGTGGCTTCAATTAACAGAGGGAGGCGATCGACTATTTCTAACCCATAGCCTTTCAAACCAGCAATTTTGCGCGGATTATTGGTAATCAGGCGGATCTGTTTGATGCTTAAGTCATTTAAAATTTGCGCGCCCATCCCATAATCCCGCAGATCGGCAGGGAATCCTAAGCGTTCGTTGGCTTCTACGGTGTCTAAACCCATATCCTGCAAGGTATAGGCTTTGAGCTTATTAACTAGACCAATCCCTCTACCCTCTTGACGCAGATATACCACCACTCCCAAACCATGAGCTTCAATCATCTTTAAAGCTGCCTGTAGCTGCATTCGACAGTCACAGCGCATTGAACCTAAAGCGTCTCCTGTGAGGCACTCTGAATGCATCCTAACCATTGCTGGTTTAGTAGCTAGCTCGCTAGGATCTCCCTTAACGATCGCCAGATGCTCTGTATTATCTAAAGCATTACGATAGGCATAAATTTTAAAGTCACCAAATTGACTGGGAAACTGACATACAGTTTCTCGATAGACAAAGCGATCGTGCTTGAGGCGGTAGCTAATAAGATCGGCAATGCTAATTAATTTAAGGTCATGTTCTTTGGCATACTCAACCAACTGAGGTAGACGTGCCATTGAACCATTAGGGTTTTGAATTTCACAAATCACCCCCGCAGGATATAGCCCTGCTAATCGAGCTAAATCGACTCCTGCTTCCGTATGTCCCGCTCGTTTCAACACTCCACCATTCCTAGCGCGCAGCGGAAAAATATGTCCAGGGCGAACCAAATCTTCAGGAATACTAGCGGGATTAATTGCCACTTGAATAGTGCGGGCGCGATCGTCGGCGGAGATTCCCGTGGTGACACCCAACTTGGGGGATGCATCAATGCTCACGGTAAAAGCAGTTTGATTACTATCGGTATTCTTGCTAACCATTAAGGGCAGATCGAGATCGTCAAGGCGATCGCCTGTCATCGCTAAACAAATTAACCCCCTTGCCTCCACTGCCATAAAATTAATCATACTGGGGGTGGCAAACTGAGCCGCACAGATCAAATCTCCCTCGTTTTCTCGGTTTTCATCGTCGACGACAACTATTGAACGCCCTGCTTTGATCTCAGCCAAAGCTGAATCTATAGAGTCGAAAGTGACGGAATTGGTTTGAGAGGTATCCACTACAAAAATTTAGTTAGAGGTTAGAGTAATTGAAAATTAGCTACGGTGATTAAGACCGCGCAGCGGTTAGCTTTTAGCTTTTAGCTTTTAGCTTTTAGCTTTTAGCTTTTAGCTTTTAGCTTTTAGCTTTTAGCTTTTAGCTTTTAGCTTTTAGCTTTTAGCTTTTAGCTTTTAGCCAATTAAAAATAAATTTAGACCAGTTTTTATTACAGACTTTCGATCTCTTTGAGATATTAAAGAATTGTCCGCGTCTACTTAGACCCATTGAGCTAAAAACTAAATAGCCTTTGTTAAATAATTGTAACTTTTTTAATCTAATTAATCCTACTCAGTCAGATTGTGAAGGGAATCAATAAGCAAATCTTGTCAGACTAGTCAGATTTTACGGTCATCAGCAAAATTATTGGTAATTATCGCAAGATAATAAATAGTAAATAGTCTCATCACAATGAGAGCGAAATCAATCATGAGCGTAATGGAATTAAAACAAATACAAGCATCAGCGGGCGCAATTTTTGATAACCAGGGGGTTGTTCTGGGTTTTGGTCATGATGACCAAGCTTTAGCTGCAATAGATCGTGGTGTGGCAATTAGCGATCGCTCTCATTGGGGTTTACTGCAAATTACTGGGTCAGATCGACTGCGCTATCTCCACAATCAAAGCACTAATGACTTTGAAAAACTCAAGCCAGGACAAGGTTGTGATACGGTATTTGTAACTTCTACTGCCAGAACTTTAGATTTGGCTACGGCATATGTTACCGAAGATGCTGTTTTAGTCTTAGTTTCCCCCCATCGTCGTCAGCAGCTTCTGGCTTGGCTCGATCGCTTTATTTTTCCCTTTGATCGAGTTGAATTAACTGACATTTCAGAAAATACAGCTATATTTAGCCTTCTAGGTCAACAAAGCCAAACTTTATTATCAAACTTAACTTCTGAGACTATTTCCCTAACGGATGTAGCAGATAACCAGCTTGTGAATATTGCTGGTGTTGCGCTAAGAGTTGCCCAAGGAAGTGGTTTAGTAACTCCTGGATATACTCTAATCATGGATCGCAATGCTGCTGGAGCAGTTTGGTCGAAACTCAATGCCGAAGGAGCTGTTCCTTTTGGCGATCGCCTGTGGGAAAATCTGCGGATCCAACAGGGTAGACCAACTCCAGATCGAGAATTAACAGAAGACTATAATCCACTGGAGGCAGGACTTTGGCAGACTATATCTTTTGAAAAGGGCTGCTATATTGGACAGGAAACTATTGCCCGTTTAAATACTTATAAGGGAGTCAAACAGAAGTTGTGGGGCATTAAATTAAACCAGCCTGTTGAACCCCAAACACCAATTACTCTAGAAGATAGTAAAATTGGCATCTTAACTAGCTATACTGACACTCCCACTGGCTCTTTTGGCTTAGGCTATATCCGCACGAAAGCTGGCGGAGAAGGTCTACAGGTCAAAGTTGGCGAAGCGAGGGGAGAACTCATTTCTGTTCCTTTTTTATGTCATCAACAATAATCTTACTGATTATTGACAAAACTGGTGGGCATTATCTAAAGTAGCCAGTCTTTGTTATTTTGATTGACGATGCCCACCCTACAACTGATTGCTTACTGTTGCATTGTTCATTGCTCATTGACTAAAAACCCCCAGTAAAACTTGGCTACCGAGGGATCATGAAAAGCTAGCTAATTTAAAACTAAAACTAACCTTGTTTGAGCTATTTATCTTTAGCTGGGGCTTTAGCTGCTTTTTTGGCAGGTGGGCTTACTTCTTTTAATTCTGCTTCTGCATAATTATTTGTGTTTACGCCCGCATAATTAACTTTGTTAAAGCGCACGACTACAGGGTAGCGAATACCGCTTGGGTCTACCGATGCAACTGAGCCAACTTCGTTATACCAATAGGATTCTGGACGAAGAATTCTGACCTGAGAACCTCGTTGAACCATAATTGATTAGTCTCCTGAAAATGAATTTTAATGTTGTTTTAATCAAGAAAAATACCAAAGGCAACTTTCTTAATTTTTTTGGTTTTATGACTACATAAAATAAGAGCCATTGAACTTCAACGTCAAGTTTATCAAACCTACCGAGCTATATAATCTTACGATACATAACAATTTACGTAGTTCATCTGCTTTAAATATATTACATATTGTCACTTTACACTTACGTACTAGTAAAGCTTAATCTGATTGCAGTTTTTCTACCTCATAATTTTAAACAATACTTTTAGAGTAATAATGTCTGGTTCAGCTAAAAAGACCATCTATGCAGCGATGGCTGCCAATTTTGCGATCGCCATAATTAAATTTATTGCCGCTTCAATTACTGGAAGTTCGGCTATGCTCTCCGAAGGAATTCATTCTGTAGTTGATACGGGAAATCAATTGCTACTGTTATTAGGAGCTTGAGTAAACAACCAGCAGATGACAGCCATCCTTTTGGCTATGGTCAAGAGCTTTATTTCTGGACTTTAATTGTGGCTCTGTTTATCTTCGCCATTGGTGGCGGAATGTCGATCTATGAAGGAATTGGACATATTAGACATCCTCAGCCTTTAACGGATCCGCGCTGGAATTACGGGGTGTTGGGGTTAGCTGTGATTTTTGAAGGTTATTCTTGGAATGTGGCGCTACAGGAATTTTTGGCCAGTAAACGTGAAGATAACTTTTGGCAAGCAATTCGTGCTAGTAAAGATCCGACAGTATTTGCCATCTTGTTTGAAGATACCGCAGCCTTAATTGGTCTGTTTGTCGCCTTTGTAGGGGTATTGAGTGGGCATTTGTTAGGTAATATTTATTTGGATGGAGTAGCCTCAATTGTCATTGGCGTAATTTTGTGCAGAGTAGCATCTTTACTGGCGATAGAAAGTAAAGGTTTATTAATTGGGGAAGGAGCCACCGCCGAAACTATAGCTAGTATTAAAAAGATTATCAATGATGACCCCGCAGTAGAAAATGTAATTAAGGTTCTCACCCTCCATTTTGGCCCTCAAGAGATTTTACTCAACCTAGAAATTAACTTTGTCGATGATCTCGAAACCGACGAATTAGAAATCGCCGTTGAACGTTTAGAAAGTTCCATTAGAATTCAGCACTTGGAGATTCAAAATATTTTTATCGAAGCCAAATCTATCTCTGCTAGGAAAAAAGCAATTACCAGTGAGTCCTAAAGGATTAGCTCGCAAGCTCGCGTCACAGTGAGCAATAAACTTAAAATTTTAAATATTACTACTCGCCACTCACTGAGATAGACGGGAGAAAGGAAGCCAACGTGCTTTTAGCCGAGTCACGGAATTTCGACTCGGCAACGGGGCTTTTAAAAGGTACTTTAGTTTATACCGAAAATATTTTTAACTTGGTAGTATGTACCAACTATTATCGTTTTGTGCCTTAGGTAATAGCTCAAGACTACTTTTAACTCTATTTTTTTGGCACAGAGTCGTAAAATCTTGTAAGGTTTCTAACCTAGCAGATAATTCACTAAAAGTATCAAGATATTCAGCTACTGCTACTTGTTGATAAATCCAACTGCCGTCAAATTGAGAAGCATAAGACATTTGAAATTCAACGGCGATATCATCTTGCTTTTCTTGTTTTTTGTCTAAAGGTAATTTACGATCACTTGAAGAAACATTGACGATTCTATTTACTCTTTCTTGACTAATATGCTGCTTAAATACTGGGGCTGTAAATCGATAGGCTGTATTTAGTTCGAGACGTTCTGTACTTAATAAATTATTTGCCCATTGTTCGGCATTTTGTTTGAATTTTGGAACTTCTAAACTTAGTAATTCTTGTGCTTCCTCAAACATCCCCACTTCTAGTAATAAATGTGCTTCTGTTGCTGTAGCTACTGCCCACCCTTGAGTAGCAACATCAGCTAATAACATCTTTTGAGGTTCTAATTCGGGGACGATTTGCCATACTTGGTCGGACATTATCATGCGTACTTTAGAAGCAACTTTTAAGGCTGACTTAACAGAAGTATCGGGGAAACGACTTTTCTCAATCAATTCAGCACGTAATTCGGCGATTTCCTTAAATAGTATCGTGCGATGGAGTTGGCTTATAGCATCTGCAAGTTGAACTTGTCCTTGTCGATTTTCTTGTACCAGTAAATGTAAATATGCTAATTGTCCAGATAAAGCATCCAAACGTTGGTCAATATTTTTAAATCCAGCTTCCATTGACTGCTGAATTTGACCCAAAGAACTTTGGATTTTGTGTAGTTTATAACCCATATAAGCAAATCCTACCGCACTAATGCCAATATTTAGTACGCTAGCCCCTGCTGCTATTTGAGACATTTGTAAAATTGAGGGCAGTACTCGTTGAATTTGGTTAAGTTTATTAATACTAATACCATGACCGATTGCATTAGTAGCTAAATTGGCACTTCCTAAAATGGGATTAGCAACAACAGTCATTAAATTGCCTGTAAGTCCTGGAGATTCTACTAAATGACGAACAATTTGACCCGTTGCTGCTTCCCTGATGACACCACCGTATCGCGTTAAAGTACCATTAATTAAACCTTGAATTATGGCAGGATCTTGAATTAAAAAAGTAGGATTAATTATCATCAGTGTTATCTCAAATTAGCGACTGTAAAACTCTGTATTTTCATAAGCTTTACACGATAATCTGCGAGAGACTGTGACTTGAGGAGATCGCTTTCCTAAGTCGATAAAGGCATCTCTACGATCCATTGGATTAACATTAGGATAGAATCTAGAATCATCTTCATCTAATTCTATGGTGACAAAATGAACGTCGTATTCAGATGTTGTGCCAACTGTCTTACAATTGATTAATTCTTGTTTAATTTGTGACTGCTCAAATTTGCTCGTTGTTTCAATCCATAAACCTTGAGTTGCACCATATAGTTTAGAGCTATCTTCTGGTTGTAAGCGACTGTTATTCTTCAATGAATGAATCAAATCTTGATAGCGATCACTTTTTATCAGCAAAGCCAAAATATATTTTTCTTCAATTGGAAGAATATAATTAGAATAATTAGTGGTTTGATTTTTGGATTGAAGATTAGAATTACTACCTTTCTTATTTAAAAGATAAAGTAATAAGCCTACACCTGTAAGAACAAAAGCAACAATAATTATTGATTTAGTATTCATTTTTTGTTTTACCTCCTGAATATTATGATAAAAATCCTTGCTAGAAATATTGTCAAGTGTGTTAAATGAGTTACCTATTCCTCCAGTTATTTTTTTATCTGTTATTACTAAAAGTTGGCGATATAATTTCAATGTATTTTTCAAAATTTTATTTTGTTGTATCCATAAATTTTGATTTGCAATAATTTCTTGAGATACTTTTGGAAAAATTTCATCTAAGGATAATTCATTACACCAAGCAATAATAGCTGCATCTAAATTTGAATTTTTTCGATTTTCAGAAAGTTGCTCTAAAATAAAATCAAATTTTTCCAGAAAATGAAAAGGAGTTAAGCGATAACCAGAGTTCATATCGAAATAGTTTTTATCTAAGTTGTTGATAAATTTCAGTAACAGAATTTAGTTCTTGTTCAAATTGTTGCCAAGATTCTTCCTGCTTAACCGCATCTCTTTCAATATCTTGTAATTGTTTGTCGAAAGCCTTTTCTGTAGATTTAATTGCCTTATCAATAGCCAAGTTGAATTCTTTAGTGACTCGCTCTAGATACTTACTAATCCAATCATCAAGAATATCCCAAAGTTTTTGTTTTTCTTCAGTAATTCCATTCGCCCACTGTCTCGCCATATTTTTATAGTCTGGCAGCTTTAATTCTCGATATTCAATATCGTCATAGATATTTTTAGTAACAGTTCGGGTTTTTTCCTGTTTAAAACAACTACCTTCTGTATAGTGTTGGGTTTCTTTTTTGTTACCTACTACTTCTCGCTTACTAGTAGTACTTTGTTTAATAGTATCCGAGAAGCTAAACAGTTCTTCTGGTAGTTGAGGCGGGTTCTGAGTAAGATGATTATGAAAATCAGAGATAATTACTTTATCTAGATCGAGATCAGGAAGTGCTTGTTCACAAACATTTTTTAGTTCTTCAATTAATTGATTAAATAAAGATAGTAATCCTATCTCGAATTGTTTAGTTTGTCCTTGCAAAGTAAATTCTGCCCTACTAGAAATAGCTTTACGCATCGTATAATAAAGAGAACGAACTGCTTTTTCAGCGTGTTCCATACTACGAATTTTTTCTTGATTGTCGTGGCGAACTTGTCTAATAAAATAACCAGAATCATCTGACTTAAATTTATTTAATTTGCGGTTTACTAAATCGTAAGCTTTAGCAATCGCTCTGGCTTTTGGAGGAGTAACAACTTTAGTTAATTCTTCTTCTAATTCATAAGTTCCTTGATCTTGTTCAAAAGCATTTCTTACAGGAGAAATAAGTTCTACTACTAAATCTTCTTCAACTTGTCGAACAGCATCGTAAAAAGAATCAAAGCCTTTCATACCTTTTTGTTCTAGAGTATTGCGAGCGGTTTGACTATCTTGTTTTAAGAGATCGATTATTGTTTTTATTTCATGCTGAAACCGATCGCGGATATTTTCAACCTCTCTAATTAATCTTTCGCTACCATCGATAATATTCTGCTGTTTGTTTTCTAGTTCTTCTTTCTTGCCAATCTTTTTAATATTGACTTCTACATTAATGGTATTAACTAAATGCTTGTAGTTTTCAAGGACATCGATTAAAGCAGGTAAAACAACCAATTCCGAAAAAGATTCTCGAACGCGATCGCGCATACATTGCCACAGGCGATCACCTCCACTCCAACTATTGACATGACGGAGTATTTTTCGCATACTTTCGTCATCTATAGTATCGCTATCATCCACCCGATCTTCTATATCCCTAAACCACTTTTTGAGGGTTTTATCTTCGGAAACATGAGAGCGAATTAAACTAGAACAGTCTTTTAACATTCCGCTCAAGTATTGTCGACGTGTAGCAGCATCTACAGCAGAATTATTATTAAGAGGTACTGTTCCCCAAGCACACTGAGCATAGTAAATAAATCTACCACTTAAAGGAATAATATCGGGTAACCGCTCTAAATTTAGAGTTGCCTGTATTTCTAACTGCAATTGTTCAATTCTTTCGGCGATCGTAATATCGTCTTGTCCCCTTTGATCTACTCGGTTAAGAATAAAAATCATCGAGTCAGTACGTCCTTGTAAATACTCGACAACCTTTTTTAATTCTTCTAACAAACGCTTACGATGGAGATCGTCTACTTGTAAATAATCAAGTGCAACCAAGCTAAAGGCTTTATGAACCTGTTGTTGAATCACTTTAAGATTATCGCGATCTTGAATTGACTTTAATCCTGGTAGATCGATAAATTCAATACCTATCCCTTCGGGCAAGCCTAATAAACTAGAATCTTCGGCTGCTAGAATCGGAACATAAGCCGTAACTTGTGGTGCAATCAATTCTTGTTGTTGTCGAGCTTGATGATAGGGAAACATCACCCCGTTGCGGATGCGGGCGTATATTTCTCTTTCACTTATGTCTTTCCACTCTCCCGTTAACCATTGCGCTCCCTCTGTCTCTTCGATTAATAATTTAAACTCCTTGGAATGCTTAATAGTTAATATGCCCCCACTCATTTCTCCTGCTTCGATAGGAGCAATTTTACGCCCAATTAACGCATTAACAATCGTTGATTTGCCCGAAGAAGTCGTGCCAATAGTAGCAATAGTGAAATTAGGATTGGCTAACCTACCTACTGATTCTTCATAAGCCTGTCGAAACTTTAGTAAAGAATCTTGGATAGTTAGACTATCTAAAATATCTGCGTGGTTTTGAGCCAAGTCAGCAACACCATTACCTAATTGTTTCAAGCGATCGCTAACTTGCTCAAATAGAGCATTAATTTCTGTTGTCATAAATTTACGGAGTGAGAATTATTGGAGGGGTTGTAAGCCTTCTCCGAGGTTCGGATTTATTGGCTTGTCCGATAGATTTGGGGCTACTGAAACACCAAGGTTTAGCGGTTGGCGAGAGCATCGCGCGCTTTTAGCCGTGGGTGAGCTTACTACCTCTTCTGTGCAACGCGCTGCTACTTTACTGACTATCTTGAGCAGATACAGGCTGTAACGCTTTTGCTGGCGGAGGTGTTTGCTGCATTTTCGGTATACTAGCAATGCCATAGTAAAGCTGTTCTGCCAACTTCTCGTTAGCTACTTCACTAAGATGAATTGAATCGATAAAACTAGGGGAAGGATATTTATCGGTCAATTTGTATAAATTCAGTACCTTAATATTATTGGGATAGGATTGTGCCAGCTTGAAAGCAGCATTAGTAAAGGCGGGATAGTCCGATCTAACTTTCTCAATATAGGTTCTACCTAGTTCGGTGATGATTTCTCCTTCAGTAGAATCTAGTTTACTGGGATTTCGTCCTGTAATTTCTGGCTGGATGGCAATTAATAAAGGTACTTGTGCTGCGGTACTCAAATTAAGAATTTGTTTTTGATGTTCCACATAGCGAGCTATTCTTTTTTCCAGTTCTGGTTTGTTTTGGGGTAAATGCCTAACTAGGTTAGAAGTTTGCTCATCTAGGAGAAAATCTGCTTTAACATCTTCGGGTTGTGATTTGTCCCAGTATTTAGCAGTTACCTTCGCCAAATAACTTTCTTTGAGCAGGGGTTCAATCAGTCGATCTAGATAAGTACCTAAGCTATTAGGTTGCTCGTTTTGAGCAACTTGAGCCACAGGAATTTGAGTCGCTTTGCGATCGCTTGGCAACATTAAGTCTTGATAGCCGTTTAGCATGATAATTAAATCAGGCTGGTATTTCAGCACCTGTAAAGCAATCTGTGCCAACTCATTACCTGAAGCATAACCAGGAACAGCAGCATTAATAATACGGTACTTGCCAGGTTTGATTTTGGGTGGCTTGGCTAAATTCTCTTGTTGTTTAGTTTTAGGTGGATTTGCCAAGTTTTTTGGTTGTTTGCCTTTGTCAGTCAGTGGCAAATCTGATTGATAAATTTCAGGAGTAGCCTGCTGTTGCTCTAGACGTTGTTGCAGACGAGTTTGCAACCGATCGCTAATTGTCTTAGAGTTACTAGAACTACCGTAACCAAAAGCAGTTGAATTACCCAATAAGAAAATTCTGATTTCATTTTGGGGTTTAACTAGAGGAAGAGGATCGCGATCGCGAAAACCTTGGGCGTTAATCTGCCAGAATTTATGCTGTTGATTTTCTACCAAACTATATCCTAAAGACATATTGCTTTTAGCTAACAAAAAGTCTGATGTTTTAGCCTGATTGTTGGGATCTCCTGATTTGAAATCTAACTTATAGGCATCAATTGGATTTGATTTGTCTATTTGAGCAAACTCGGTTTGATTACCAGCCAGATCGAAAAAAATCCGCGTTAATAGCTCTAAAGATACAAGAAATAGCCCGACAGTAATAATCGCTCCCAACAAAGAAAAACGTCGGCGCGCTCGTCGGCGAGGTGTAAACATGGGACGTTGTTTGACTTTAGACTTAAACATGCAACTACTTTCCTGCTAATTAATTATAGATAGATGAGAGCGATCGCCTTGAATATTTCAGCGTCGAGTAATTTGATACAAATAAAATTTATTTTCAGTCGCCACCTGGCAGCATATCTTTAATCCTAATGTTCTATCACAGGTATCTAAATAACTGGAAATCTTTAACTAAAATTTGCTCGATCGCCCATTATTTTTTAGCTAGATCGGCTGCTGATGCTCAACTTAACTGGATTTATCTTTCCCCATTAGTCGTCAAAAATTGCTATTTAAACTGTTAAGTTTGTTCTGTCAGTCTTTAGATATAACTCTGTGGTACATTTACCAAAGCAGAGATTATGAAACGTATCATCAGCAACCAGATTATTAAGTCGGTTGTCTTTTATTATTTATGACCTATAAATTGTTGTTCGTCTGTTTGGGTAATATTTGTCGCTCACCATCAGCAGAAAATATTATGAACCACCTGATCTCAGAAGCTGGTTTATCAACAAAAATTATTTGCGATTCGGCAGGAACATCTGGATATCATGTTGGTGCTGCACCAGATCGACGTATGAGTACGGCTGCGAAGAAAAGAGGGCTTGAATTAATCGGACAATCTAGACAATTAAAACCAGCCGACTTACAAAGCTTTGATTTAATCTTGGCAATGGATCGAGAAAACTATCAAGACATTTTATATCTAGATCGCGAAGGTAAGTACGAAGACAAGATCCACATGATCTGCGATTTCGCTACAAAAAAAGCCGATAAGGAGATACCAGATCCCTATTATGGTGGTGCAGATGGTTTTGACTATGTAATCGATCTCCTTTACGATGCCTGTGCTGGCCTATTAAATTATGTGGTTGATTCCGCAGAGTATCAAGCCAAGATTTAGTTAAACACCTATTACACCTATTGATTTTTTAAAAGCATTTCTGTTAGACAAAACAACCTCATGAATCGATTCAATTTTAAAATATTTAAGCAATTTTGGTCGCTGGCAAAGCTATATTGGCTGGGAAATGAAAAAAAAGGTGCCTTGACTCTGTTGTTTCTTCTCTTTCTTCTCTTAGTTGCTTATACCCAACTTAGTGTTCTGTTAAATCAGCAACAGGGCAACATTATCTCTTCTCTTTCTGCCCGAGAAATTGAGCGATTTCAAGCAACTATTAAAACTTTTTTTATTATTCTCGTAATTTATGTTCCTTTATATGCTGGTTTTGGTTATGTACAGGGCATATTAGGTAACTATTGGCGTAAATGGTTAACTAACTCATTTTTAAATCGTTATTTTAGTCAACGTGCTTTTTATAAACTGGGAAACTTTAATACCGATCTTGACAACCCAGACCAAAGAATTGCTGAGGATATTAAAGGTTTTACCGTTGATTCTCTCGGTTTTTTACTGGCGATAGTTAGTTCGGTTTTTCAGGTTATTGCTTTTAGCTTTGCTCTGTGGCAAATTTCCTCAAGTCTAGTTTATATCTTACTTGTTTATGCTCTATTTGGCTCAGTAATCGTTGTTGGTGTATTTGGCAGAAAACTGGTCAAAATTAACTTTAACCAAATTAAGAAAGAAGCTAATTTTCGCTTTGGCTTAGTGAGAATTAGAGAAAACTCTGAATCGATCGCTTTTTACCAAGGAGAAGATCAAGAAAATCAAAGTCTTAAACGTAAGTTTGAAGAAGTTTTTCAAAACTTTAATTTATTAGTGCTGTGGAAAGAAATATATTTAGGCTTATTTAGTCATGCCTATAATTTTTTCCCTTATATTCTCCCCGCCCTAATCATTGCTCCCCAAGTGATATCTGGTAATTTAGAAGTAGGCAAAGTTACTGAAGCTGCTGGCGCATTTGCCGTTATTTTTCATTCACTAAATTTTATTGTTGAGCAATTCCAATCGTTGACAGCATTTGCTGCTAGTGTTGAGCGTTTATCTAGTCTCAAAGTTTATCTAGACCATCCTCAAGCTGTTGTCGATCGAGATATTTTAGCTCGTCCTACCATTAATACCATCAAGCAAAATAACCTAGCAATCAAAAATCTAACGCTACAAACTCCTAACTACCAAAGAACTCTAATCAGGGATTTATCCGTCAACTTACCCACTGGAGAAGGATTACTGATCACTGGTACTAGTGGCTGTGGTAAGAGTTCTTTACTCAGAGCGATCGCTGGATTATGGGACTCTGGTAGCGGTGCTATCTATCGCCCTAACCTATCACAAATGCTTTTTTTGCCTCAAAAGCCCTACATGATCCTGGGTACGTTGCACAGCCAGTTAATCTATCCTCACGATAATTTAGAAATTTCCGAAGATAAGCTGAACCATGCCCTAGAAAAAGTTAATTTAGCAGACTTAGCCGAACGCTCAGGCGGTTTTTACATCGAAAAAGACTGGGATGAAATTTTATCTCTGGGAGAACAGCAAAGATTAGCCTTCGCCAGAATTTTAATTAACCAACCACGCTATGTTGTTTTAGACGAAGCCACCAGTGCCTTAGACATTAAGAATGAGGCACTTCTCTACCAATATTTGCTAGATACCAATACTACTTTTATTAGCGTGGGACATCGTCCTAGTTTAATTCAATATCATCGTTGGGTATTAGAAATGCAGTCAGGAGAAAAGTGGCAGTTACAGGCAAGCAAAATAAAATAGGGGCAAGGCAGGAGAAAATTAGGAATTAAGATCGACTAATTGTTCGCTGTTGGTTGATAAATCATCAAGAAATTGTTGACGCTTAAACTGATAGCCTTCTCCCAAAAAATCGATCAATCGAGTGGTATCTTCTAAAGCATTCTGGAGGCAGGTAGAAGCACCAGGAGAAGGGGTAATATTAAAAATGATCCGCTCGCCAGTTATTTTAGCTTCTCCCATCTCTAATGCTTGGGTATTAAGGTTCACAACCTGGGGACGAACTCCACCGTAACCCTTAGCATAGGTAAGATCTTTTAATTTAATTGAAGGGATAATTTTGCTTACTTCTTTGATAAACAGTCTTTTACCAATAATGGGAAAGTCATAAATGAAGTTGAGGGCAATATATTTAAAAATAATCGGGTCAGACAAGATTTTGGTAAAGCTCAGAACTGCCTTAAAGCTCAAACCCGCAGTTTGGAAATATTCAATTATGCTGCCATAGTGATGACGTTCTAACATCGGTAGAACCTTGGCAGTTGGCCCAAAACGAGCGATCGCGCGATCGTGGACTTCAGGATCGCCATGAATGGCAGCGAAAGGTAATTTTTCCTGCTGTACGGTATATACCTTACCATTGAGGAACTGAGGCGCAAAATAGAAGCTTCCCGCTACGCTCAGTAAAGCATAATCTAGACCGTAACCGAGGGATTTAGCAAAGAGTAAACTGTGCGCTCCTGCTGCCACCACGATCGCCTTACTAGTAATGGTTTGGTCTGATGTTTTGATTTGATACCCCTCTGGCTGTTTAGTAATTCGCTTTACTTTGGTATTAAATAGTAAATCTATTTTCGCCTCGGTATTTTGCCCAGAATTAACTATAAATGACTTTGCCAGACGATTAAAATCTACGGTATAACCTTCATCGGTATATAAAGCCACGATCTCTCGATCTTCTGGGCGATCGAGTAATACTTTTGGTTCTTTGGCTGCAATTTCTGTTCGATCTAACAACCTTAAATCAGGAAAAAGAGACTTAAACTGTTGATATCTAGCTTTTAATTGCTCTGTTTGTTCTGCACCCACGCCCAAAACCATCTTGTGATATTTGGTGTAGATTTCCTGTTCTGGATCTTTGGTCAACAAATAATTTTTGACTAAACTAGCTCCTGCGTTTACTTTCTCTGCTTTAGCTAAAGTGTAGTTAGTTTCAATATCACCAAAATGAAGAGTCTGGCTATTGCTGTTAGTAAAGGAATTAACTAAAGCTACATCTGCTTCTTTCTCAATCAGAGCGACTCGCTTAACGTTGGTATAGTTGCTTAAAACATAAAGTAATGCCGTACCGCAAACTCCACCACCAATAATGACAACTTCGTAGCTATTGTTACTCATGATAGTTTCAAGTTTGAGAGAGATTATAGATGGTTATTAGTTGTCTTGAAAAGAACTGAACATTTAAGCCAGAATATAAACTGCATTCACCATAATCATATTCTATAGCACTCCTAAGTAGGTAGGCAAAATAATTGATCAAACCCCTACCCTTAGAGCTATTTGTTACTCGTCTTAAAGGACGACGCGTAGCTAGTCCTAAAGGATAAGCTTCGTGACCAAAGGGAATCCTTTAGGGCAAATGCTTTAGCATAAGCTTCGTGACCAAAGGGAATCCTTTAGGGCAAATGCTTTAGCATACCGCTCCGCATATTACTCGTTACTCGTTACTCGTTACTTGTTACTTGTTACTTGTTACTTGTTACTTGTTACTTGTTACTCCCTAACCTCATTTCCAATTTAATTACACCCACCTACTTAGATGATTGTGGTGAAGAACAAAATATAATTTCAGCCAAAACCGACAACTTCTAGGTCATATTTTTAAGCTTTCATCTAACAAAATCTTAAATTTTCGCAATATTCAACTAACTCGTAGTCATAACGATTATGATATTTATCAAGCGATGAAATAAATGTTTGTAAACTCATTCACAAGTATTTAAATTTTATGTCAGAGCAAAAACCAAGACTAACTACTTCTGCTGGTGCGCCTGTAGGCAATAACGACAATTCTCTTACGGCTGGAAAAAGGGGCCCTGTTGTCCTTCAAGACTATAAACTATTTGAGAAAATAGCCCATCAAAATCGGGAGAGAATACCAGAGCGAGTAGTCCATGCCAAAGGTTGGGGCGCTCATGGTACTTTTACAGTTACTCATGACATCACTAAGTACACCCGCGCTAAATTATTTTCTGAAGTAGGTAAACAAACTCCTATTCTGACCAGATTCTCCACTGTAGCTGGGGAGCATGGTTCTGCGGATGCCGAACGAGATGTCAGAGGATTCTCAATCAAGTTTTATACCGAAGAAGGAAACTGGGATATGGTGGGCAACAATACCCCCGTGTTCTTTGTTAGAGATGGCTATAAATTTCCTGACTTTATCAGAACTCAGAAAAGACATCCCAAAACCAACCTAAGATCTAATACTGCCGCCTGGGATTTTTGGTCATTGATGCCCGAAAGTCTGCATCAAGTAACAATTTTGATGTCTGACCGAGGTTTGCCAACTGCACCTATGTATATGAACGGTTATGGCTCTCATACCTTCAGCTTTTGGAATAACGATGGTGAAAGATATTGGGTGAAGTTCCACTTTAAAACCCAGCAGGGACACAAGTTTTATACCAATGAAGAGGCGAAAAAAGTCATCGGTGAATCTAGAGAAAGCTACCAAGAAGAGTTGTTTGGTGCGATCGATAGAGGCGAGTTTCCTAAATGGAAATTTAAAATTCAGATTATGCCCGAAGCAGATGCTGAAAAGACTCCCTACAATCCGTTTGATCTAACTAAAGTTTGGCCTCATGCTGATTATCCATTGATTGACGTGGGGGAAATAGAGTTGAATCGAAATCCAGATAATTACTTCACAGATATTGAAAATGCTGCCTATTCGCCATCCAATGTTGTCCCAGGTATTGGCTTTTCTCCAGATAAGATGCTTCAAGCGCGGATCTTTTCCTATGCCGATGCCCATCGTTATCGTTTAGGCGCACATTATGAGTCCTTGCCGATTAATCGACCAAAATCAGAGGTGGCACACTACCACAAAGACGGTCTAATGCAATATTACGTTAATCGAAACACCGATGCTTATTACGAACCAAACTCTTTTGGTGGACCAGTTGCCGATCCTAGTGTGGAAGAACCACCACTGAAAATATCTGGCGATATTGCGCGGTATGAGTATGAGGAAGAGACAGACATATATACTCAACCCCGCGATCTGTTTAATATGTTTGATGATGGGCAAAAACAACGCTTGTTTAGCAATATAGCTAATTCAATGGCTGGCGTACCCACAGAAATTATTGAGCGACAGCTAGCGCACTTTGATCGAGTAGATCCTGCCTACGGTGATGGGGTAAGAGTAGCTTTAGGAATAGCAAGCAAGCAAAAGACTGCGGTATAAGTTGAATTGAAATAGTTATCCCAGGGAATGACACATTTGCCATTCTCTGGACAATAAAAACTAAATTAAGAATTTTGGAAAAGTTGGTATGGATTTTTTTGACTTAATTCGTTGGGGAGAAATGGCGCAATTAAAGCCGATAGTTGAGGCAGAACCCAAGATATTAGAGGTTAAAGACCCTAAAGGCTATCCGCCACTTATACTAGCAAGTTACAATGAACAGTACGATATTACGCAATACTTTCTCGATCGCGGGGCAGAAGTAGATGCTCAAGATCCTGCTGGCAATACGGCTTTGATGGGGGTTTGCTTTAAAGGCTATAAAGCGATCGCCACTTTATTGTTAGAGTATGGAGCAGATGTCAACGTACGTAATTTTAACGGAGCTACGGCACTGATCTATGCAGCTACCTTTAATCAGACCGAAATCGCCAAGTTATTGTTAGAAAAAGGCGCAGACAAAACGGTACAAGACGTTAGAGGCAATACCGCCTATATGCAGGCTAAGTTTCAGGGTCTACCACAGTTAGCTGCACTATTAGAGTAAACTACTTAGAACGTCTAATGTAAATTATTAAAACTGGCTTTTAGGATAGCTCGCGCTAGAAAAACCTTAGTTTTCGACTTGTGAGCGAATAAATACGCTGACTAACTTTTCACATAAGTAGTTTTCCAAAGCTAAAAGCTAAGAGCTAAGAGCTAAGAGCTAAAAACTAGTAAATTAGAACGAAGGTAATTCACATTAAGCGTACTTAGAATGACTATCTATTCTATCCTCAAGCAAACTCAACGAGAGCTGGTAAGCAGCGGAAATCTTGAGCCAATTTTTGTGAGCAATGATCGTAAAACCCTGGTTTTACTATGGTCGCAGCTTGGAGATTTTGATAATCTGGAATATGCCTGGTGGCTAGATAGAGAGTCGCAGCAGCTTAAAGCAGCAGGAATTAGTGTCAAAGCAATTGGTATTGGCGATCGCAATTCGGGAATCAAGTTCTGTCAATATACAGGTTTTCCCCCAGACTGTTTATACGTCGATCCCACTGCTGAGTTACATCGACAATTAGGTTTATATCAGGGATTAACGGTTAAATTTCCCTTTTTATCGGCAAAATATAGCGCTTTACTGAATTTAATGCTGATGTGTGCGGGTATTGGTAGTCCTGGGACGCTTTCTGAAGTATTTAGAGGTTATCGAGGCGATCGCACTGCACCCCAACTGATTGCTGACGAGCAAGTGGTAGAAGATACACCATTACCAGCGATTAAAGGCTCCATGTTCAAACTGGCTGGTGGCTCTGGTTTTCAGCGTCCTTTTGAATTAGCTACTCTACGACTTAGAAATATGAGTGAAGTATTAAGCAACTGGAATACCTATGTGCCTGATGCCAGTTATTTAACCCAACGAGGTGCTACTTTTTTGTTTGATGCAGGAGGAAAATTACTCTATGAACATCGCGATCGCAATATTCTGGGTTTTGCAGCTAATATGAGCAACCCTTTGTCGTTTCTCCTAGATCTAGACTGATGAATGATCCTAATTACGGCAAGTTACCAAAAACCACGTTTACCGCTGGGCATGATGGTCATCCAGTTAGTTTTCGTTTCTTCTAGCTGTTCTTTAGTTAAGTTAGTTTCACTCAGATTTGTCCCACAAAGATTTGCGCCTTTTAACTTTGTATTTTTGAAATTCGCACCGCTTAAATTTGCGCTCCGTAGGTCAATTCCTTCTAAATTAGAAGAATGAAACACACACTTATTTAAATCAGCATTACGGAACATCGACAGCCGTAAATCGCAATTATTGAAGTTAGACCGATTTAAATCTGCCCCTTGAAAATTAACTCTAACTAGCTTAGAGTCATAAAACTTAGATTCAGACAAGTTAGCCTTTTGTAAATCCTGCATACTTAGATCTTTCAAGCCAAAGTCTTTTCTACCTGCATCATAAGCGCTCAAAATTTCTTCTGCTGAAATTTTTATGGGTTTGGCAGGCCCTTTGGCAGCTTGATCGAGTGAAGTCGTCTGACCAACACGAGTTCTGTACTTAGCTGTTCTGGCACTACGATATTTAGAAGTAGCGGCACTTTTGCCTCCTGCTCGATTAGTAGTTCGGTCGGTTAACTGACTAGAACCACGACGAGTTGAACCAATTTTAGTTCTATTCGTGCTAATGTTACTATCGGTTATAGTGGACTGACCCAGCATACCTTCAGCTAGTTTATCGCCATGATATTCTAAATCTAGGACATCTAATACTTCTTGAGCCGTCTTATAGCGACTTTTAACCGCCACCTCCAGCATTTTAGTCAGGATTTTGGCAAAACCATCGCTGACATTTACATATTTGAACCAGTTAATGTCTCCAGTAATCGGGTCACATTCCATGTTCTTCGGTGCTTTACCACTCATCAAATACATGCAGGTAACACCTAACGCATAAACATCACTAGCGTATACAGGACGCATTGCCAATTGTTCAGGGGGGGCAAATCCAGGCGTACCCACAGCAAAAGCAGTTAAGGCTGTTTCATGAGCAGCCACTGAATCGATCTGATTTTTAACTACGCCAAAATCGATTAAAACTAGCCTGTCGTCTATTTCGCGACGAATAATATTTGCAGGCTTGATATCTCGATGAATCACTTTTTGGATGTGAATATCGCGTAAGATAGTCACAACTTCTTTGAGTACCTGTCTGGTTTGCGCTTCGTTTAAGACTCCATTTTTCTTAACTTCTTGCTGGAGATTATTACCCTTGACAAATTCTTGAATTAGATAAAATTGCTGACGGTCTTCAAAATAATCTAGTAGTCTGGGTATTTGAGGATGATTCCCCACCATACCGAGAGTTTTGGCTTCACGCTCAAACAATTCCCGTGCCATGGACAAAAAATTAGGATTATCGGTATTAGGTCGTAATTGCTTGATTACGCATAAAGGCTTGCCTGGAAGAGAGAGATCGGCTGCCAAAAAAGTAGCCCCAAAACCACCTTTGCCCAGACCTTTTAATAAATGGTAACGACCATGCAACAGGAGTTTGGCACCACAAGCTTCACATAGTTTGGACTTGGGGTTATTGATCGGTTTAGGACAGGATGGATTTAGGCAATAGCTCATTCAAAGTACCTACGAGGCTCTGTCTAATAAAAATAGGTTAGGGATTAAATCCGCGAACTAGCTGAATTTTAGGTTTAAAACTCATGCTTTCCCGCTATTTTTTCCCCAGCATATCCTACATTTTTCTAAATCAGTTGAGTAAAGCAATTTATTAGTTAGTTTGAGAGCTATTTTACTGTGGATATTTGCCTAGAACCTAATAATCACAAGCATTTGGGCTTAAATAATTTTGATCACCAATACCACAAGGGTATATCCGAAGGTGTATGCTAAAGCCCTAAAGGACTAACTTCGTGTCGCATTTGCGAAGCTTATCCTAAAGGACAACGTCAGTAATCAGTAATTAGTAATCAGTAATTAAGATCGAGCGATCGCGACCCTGTTTTTTTGCTTGATAAAGAGCCTTATCCGCCGTAACTAATAGTTGCTTTTTAGTATATCTTGGCTGGGGGATTAAACAGGTCACACCCAAACTGATAGAAACGTAATTACTTACTGTTGATTCGGGATGAGGTAAATAAAGCTGCTTAACCTTGAGTCGAATTGTTTCTGCCACCCGTAAAGCATTTTGAGCCGAGGTTTGTGGCAAAATAATCGCAAATTCTTCTCCACCATAGCGCGCTACGAGATCGGCAGGTCGCTTAACGGCTTTGGTTATTGCTTGAGCAACTCGTCTTAAGCACAAGTCTCCTGAGTGATGTCCTAGGTTATCGTTATAAAGTTTAAAGTAATCAATATCACAAAGAATTAAAGATAGATAACGCTGTTCTCTTTGCCCTCTTTGCCATTCTCTCGTCAGAAATTCATCAAATATACGACGGTTAGCAATTTGGGTAAGACTATCGATCGCCGCTAATTTACCTAATTGCTGATTAAGACTTAATAGTTTTTTGGCTGCTAATTGGCGCTTTAAAAGTTCTCGTTCTAAATGGGCGTTTTTGGCTTTTAATTCGATTTTTAAACGGCTTATTTGTAGTTGATTGTTAATCCGCGCAATTACTTCTTCAATCTGAAACGGTTTAGTAATGTAATCGCTAGCACCAGACTCGAAAGCTTTAATCTTAGGCTCGGCTTCGTTGGCAGCACTAATAAAAATAATGGGGATATCTTGGGTATGAGGATCGGCTTTGAGATGACGGCAAACTGCAAAACTATCCATTTCTGGCTGACTAATATCTAGTAAGATAATGTCTGGAGGTCGAGCCATAGCCGATCTGATCGCTAAACTTCCTTGATTGGCCTGTTCTACTTTATATCCTTGAAGATTTAAAATGACCGTCAGCAATTCGATATTCTGGGGGCGATCTTCAACCACCAAGATGCTTCCTGGTTTGAAGGATTTTTCTTTTGTCGTCATCTTCAGCTGAAACACTTACATGTGCCAATTTATTATTTAGATCTTAAATCAAATACCAATACCGATGGAGTGATTTTTATTTTGAATTTATAATCAACAATAATTTGGCGTTCTTTAGTATTCAGTAACCAGAAATTATGCCCGTATATTTATACTGGGGTGAGGATGATTTTGCGATCGCCCAAGCCGTAGAAAAGTTACAACATGAAGTATTAGATCCCAACTGGCTACAGTTTAATTATCATCAGTTACCAGGCGATCGCCCTGAAATGACGATCGAGGGGTTAAATCAGGTAATGACTCCTGTATTTGGTCTAGGCGATCGCCTAGTCTGGTTAGTGGACACCAATCTATGTCAACAAAAACCTAATGCCGATATTCTAAATGAATTAGAGCGTACTTTGAAGGTAATTCCCCAGAGTTCTCATCTTTTATTGACTACGAGTAAAAAACCCGACGGTAGATTAAATACAACTAAGCTTTTAAACAAGTATGCCGTAGTTAAGGACTTTAGCCTGATTCCGCCCTGGAAAACTGATTTAATTGCTGCTCAAGTGAGGCAAGTCGCCCAGGCAAAGAAGCTGAAGTTAACACCAGGAGCGATTGAACTGCTAACGGAATCTGTGGGGAATAATACTCGTCAGCTATGGAATGAATTAGAAAAATTAAAGATCTATTGGGGAGATAATCAGCAGCCTCTAGATCAAAAAGCTGTGGCTCAATTGGTACTATGTAACACGCAAAATAGTCTTCAGCTAGCAGCAGCGATTAGGGATGGCAAAACCGATGAAGCTTTAGGGTTAGTTACTGATTTAATCAACCGCAATGAACCTGCGTTAAAAATTGTTGCCACTTTAGTAGGACAGTTTCGTACCTGGACAATCATAAAACTGATGCAGCAGTCAGTCAGGAGAGATGACAAAGCGATCGCCACCGCAGCAGGAATTAATAATCCTCAGCGTCTTTATTTTATTAATCAAGAGCTAAAAAATACCAATTCTCAACGGCTTTTAGCTACTTTGCCGATCTTATTAGAATTGGAATATAGCCTGAAGTCTGGAGGAGTAGCCTTGACGGTTTTGCAGACTAAAATAATTGAGCTATGTCTAATACGTTGAATGTGAATTAGCTTTTAGCTATCAATACGTAGATCTAAATCTAAGACAAATTGTAGCTAGATGCCTGCTTCAAAAACATTTCAGCATACAGACCATTTTGGCTCATTAATTCTGGGTGAGAGCCAACTTCGACAATCTGGCTATTTTCTAAAACCACAATTCGATCCGCTAACTGTACTGTGGAGAAACGATGGCTGACAAAAAAGGTCATCTTGCCTTGGGTTAGAGTACGAAACTTTTCAAATAATTCATATTCAGCGATCGCATCCAGAGCAGCAGTCGGCTCATCTAAAATTAAGATCGGTGCATCGCTCATAAAGGCTCTTGCCATACCGATTTTTTGCCACTGTCCCCCTGAAAGATCGACTCCTCCTTTGAACATTTTGCCCAGACGGGTTTGATAGCCTTCTTTTAAAGTATCGATTACACGATCTGCTCCTGAATCGATCGCTGCTTGCTCGATCCGAGACTGATTTTCTCTTTGAGGTAAATTACCAAAGCCGATATTATCCTTGACACTTAGCTGATAACGGGCAAAGTCTTGATTTAAAACGCCAATGTTTTGATGTAACTCTGAAAGTTTAATTTCTGATATGGGAATACCGTCGATCGCGATCGCACCTGAATCAACATCGTATAATCGAGTAATTAGCTTCAACAGAGTTGTTTTTCCCGCACCGTTTAAACCGACTAGGGCAATGCTTTCTCCTGGTTTAATCTCCAGATTTAAATTACTTAAAGTAGGCTTGCTCGCACCTGAATAGGTAAAACTGACATTTTTCAGAGATAACCCTTGCTTAATTGGTTGAGGAAACGATTGAGGACGATCGGCATTAATTACCTGGGGTTGTAAGTTGAGAAAATCAAAATATTGCGCAACGTATAAATTAGATTCGTAGACACGGGCAATATTTTCCAGGATTGCAGGCAGTACTTGTTGTGCTTGACTAAATGCTCCCGTATACATCGTAAAGTCCCCCACCGAAATTTGACCCGCGATCGTTTTAATTAACGTCCAGATATAGGCAAGATAAAAACCACTATCAACTAACACTCCTGCTATACCGCGCATTTTAGTATACTCTGAGGCGATCGCTGCTGACTTCTGGTTAAAATCGAGGCGAATATCCTGCCACTGTCCTAATAAGTGTTGACCTAAGTTAAATAACCGTACTTCCTTAGCAAATTCAGGATTAGTTAACACCTGCTGAATATAGTTCGAGACACGTCCGCTTTCCGTCTCCATGCGAGTCATCCAAAACCGTCTACCAGAGTAAACAATGCTCGTCCAAAAAGAAGGTAAAGCCGTAAAAAATAACAGCGGGACAATAGCTACATTAAACTGCAACAGCAAACCTAACAAACTAACTAAAGTAACTCCCTGACCAAATAAACCTGTCAGCGTTTGAATTACCCGCACAGGATGATTACTACCGCTATCTTGAGCGCGAGCTAGAGTATCGTAAAACTCGGGAGATTCAAAATGTCCCAGATCTAGTTGAGCAGACTTTTCCAGGAGAACAAATTTGGTATGAAGATTGAGGCGATCGTTAAAAATCTGACCCACATAAAGACTAGTTTGAGTCAATACTGCCTGGACAAAACTAACCCCAAACCGCAGCGCCACTAACACAATTAATGGTCGCCAGACAAAATTAGCATTACCCCAGTTAGCAATTACTAAATCGATAATCGCCTTATTGATCAGCAACATCAAAGCTGGAATCAAAGACTGGAATCCTTGAATTACCAAAGAGAGAAATAAATAAAGAGGTGTCGCTTGCCAGACTAAACGCAGCAGCAGGAAAATATTAACCAGGATGTCTTGAAATCGTCTTCTAGAAGTCAAATTATGTTTCAGCCTTTTTTAGTTTATTTAATTTAAAGTAGTACAATAATATTAGAATTTTCGGATTTTTACTTAAGATGGCAAAAACCTCAGCAGTTTCTCATTTTGTGGCAGTTAGCGATCTTTCTAAGCCAGTAACAGAACAAGAAGGCATTTTAATCGAAGTATCGGGAACAGGAGATACGCAAAAAAATCGAGCTAAAGCCTTAGATATTGTCCAGGAGATGTGGGAGAAAGAAGAAATCGATGTTGAACGTTTTCCCGACGGTTTGACTCCAGACCATATTTTTTATGTCCCAACCGATAGTCCTCAAGTAAAATCTAGCAAAACCGTGTCAGATAGTCAGGAATTGTTGCCCATTGTCCAGGGCGCTCAAGAAATCATCCAATTAACCAAGCTACAGCTAGAGGTTCAAGAAGCATCAGAACAGGCAGAACAGTATATACCGATTATTCAGGTTGTCCTAGAGCGCTCGCGCCCTCTAACTACAGAGGAAAAAGAACTCGCCAAAGACAAAAAATACGGTAAAACTATCGAAAGGTTAGGTTCAATCGTCGCAGAACAAGAAGAGTTTCAAGCAACCTGTTCGGGTAACGGCAGTTTGGTTTTAAATGCGATCGCCTGGCAGCTAAGTCAAGGTGCAGAACCTCAAGCCGAGAAAAATTAATTATTTAATTGGAGGTTGGCTATTGCTTAACCTCTACAGTTTTATATTTTTCATTACAGCGGTATAAAATTGGTTTTTGGTCTCATGTGCCAAGAAATTCAAAAGTGGATTTTTGTTCAAGCTATAATCTCGTTAAGCCTAAGTTTTAGAGAAAAAAATGCTCATAAGTGTTGAAGGGGTTTACCGCAATGGTCGTGTAGAACTTACAGAAACCCCTCATAACGTGTCTGAGGGAACTTGTGTCATTGTGACCTTTGTACCGTCGAATGATATTGACTTAGCATCTCAAGGAATTGACATAGAGCAAACTAAAGCTCTACGTGCTAATCTAGCGACTTTCTCAGACGATTGGAATAGCCCTGAAATGAGTATTTATGATAACTATGATGCAGCAAAAGCCGAAGGTTGATCGGTGTGATGTTGCTCTAGTTTTCTTGCTTCGGTCTTTAATTACTTAGGAAATCCAATCAAGCTCATGAGCTGTAGTCTAAGACTCTAACTAAAGTTTGACCGTTTTTTAAGTATGATTTCTTGACCTGAAAGCGATCGCTTCCTACTTGGGCAACTTCCAAATCTGCTGCTAAGGCTAAAAATTCATCTACGGGAGCTAAATCACAGCTTTCTTTACTAGACACGGCAGTGCGATAGTGGGTGGGAATGACCATTCTGGGATTGAGAATTTTCACGGCCTTTCTTGCTTCTTGAGGATTATAAGCTTTCACGCCACCACCTACGGGAGTTAACATAATATCCGCCCCATTGAGAAGAATCTTATCTTCTGTGGTTAAAGCACCAGCAGCACCACCTAAATGTAGAATATTGACTCCTCCTTGAGTCCAACGCCAGGCTATGTTCTGACCAAATCTTCTACCTGATTCGCGATCGTGGGGGAGGGAAAATCCCTGGAACTTAATGCCACCAAAATTATGCACGCCACGTTGAGTAATAACTTCAGGATTTCCCTTAACTAAGTCTATTGCTCCTTCATCGATGAGAAAGCTACTAACCAAAACTACATCTGGCTGCAAGTCGGGTAGGGTATAGCCAGCAGCACAACCAACAGCTTGATAAGGATTTACTAATATTTTTAAACCACTGCCTGTAAAGAGAAAACAGGTATGTCCTAAATATTGAATCGTGACTCCATCTGTATCTTGAGCTGTAGCTGGGGAGTAAGTCAGCAAACCTGAAGCGATCGCCGTTGCCATACTCATCCCACCATAACGGATTAACTCTCGCCGTTTCATATCTTTACTTGACCCAAAGACTGTAAAAAATTACGTAATAATGATTTTCCATGATCCGTCAGAATGCTTTCGGGGTGAAACTGCACTCCTTGGAGATGATGATAGTCTCGGTGACGCACCCCCATAATTGTTCCATCTTCTACCCAGGCGGTAATCTCTAAAGTATTGGGAATAGTCTCAGAATCAATGACTAAGCTGTGATATCTGGTGGCGGTGAAAGGTGAATCTATTCCCGCAAATACTCCCAGGTTTTGATGATAGATCGGGGAAGTTTTACCATGCATCAGTACTGGTGCAGAAACGATTTTTCCGCCAAAAACTTGACCAATACTTTGATGACCCAAACAAACTCCCAAAATAGGAATTTCTGAACCGAGTTGGGCAATTAACTGAAGCGAGATCCCCGCATCTTCTGGGCGACCTGGCCCTGGGGAAATTAAAATACCATCAGGCTTTAATTGAGCGATCGTCTCAAGGTCGATCGCATCATTACGATAAACGCGAATATCCGACGCTACTGGCAATTCTTGAGCTAATTCACCCAAATACTGCACTAAATTATAGGTAAAGCTATCGTAGTTATCAATAACAATGATCAAGTTTAGATCTCCATTACATCATCAGCATAATACGCTGAAACAATGGCGGTAGCAAGATGCAGGTTGCGACAATTACCGCAGCAAGCGCACTAATCAAAACTGCCCCAGCAGCACAGTCCTTGGCGATCTTAGCTAATTCGTGATAGCTTTGCTTAACCGTCAAATCGACCACCGCTTCAATTGCTGTATTAATTAATTCTAAAACCATCACCACAGCACAGGTCATGGCGATAATTGCCATTTCTACAGCCGTTACCTGTAAAAAAGCTCCCATACTGACAGCAAAAATACCGACAAAAGTATGAATCCGAAAATTTCTCTGGGTAGCGAAGGCATATGTCACCCCCGCCCAAGCGTATTTAAAGCTTAAAAATAAGTTAGGGGCTACTTGCCAGGCTAAGTCTCGAATTATTTTCTGATTAGATTTAGATTCTGGGGCAGCAGGAGCAATAGTAGAAGATTTCATAGTTATATTTAATAAAAACCGCGTTGGATTGGCTCTTTTGCTCGATTCAATCATGGCGACAGATAAAATTTTAATCCGTATATGCACTTAATTTATAACGCAATCTTAGCTCAAGGGTTATAAATTGAAATGTTCAGATTAGACAGTCTAAAACTGAGTAATTAATCGGATTTGACAGTATTCAAAGAATAGATTAATTCTTGTTGTTGAGCTAACATTTGCTGTAAACTCTTGTCATCAGGGTGATCCCAGCCGAGAAGATGTAATAAGCCATGGCTAGATAACCAAGCTAATTCCACAGTTAAAGAGTGTTTTTGCTCCTTCGCTTGCCTCATCGCCGTATCTAAAGATATTATTATGTCTCCTAAATATAAAGGTTCTGTAAACTCGGCAGGAAGAACCAGATCTGTCTCGGTACTAGCAAATGCTAAAACGTCTGTAGGCTCGTCTAGGTGACGATATTGACAGTTATATTCTTGAATCTGGCGATCGCCTGTTAATCTTAAACTTAGTTCGCAATCTTGAGGCAGATCGACCATTGGGTTGAGAAAACTCAGCCAATGCTGAAACCAACCTACCCAATCCACCAAATTAACCTGATTTAGGGCTTCCTGGGGTAAATTTCCTTCGTAGTCATTTTCTACATAAATATCGCTATTTATAGATTGTCTAACAGCTACATTCATATTTAGTTTATGGTTTGGTTAAATATGCTAGACCGATCAAAAGACCGACTAAACCCGCTGTAGTTAAGAAAAAGTGCCACAAAGATTGTCTGCCTTTGCGAACCATATTTCTCATCGCTAATTTGACATAGCTGTCTTTTGGCTTGGTCGCCACAGGTGCTAGCGTGTCTGATTCAGCTACGTTATCGGGCGTAACAGCGACTTGTTTAATTTGCTCCCTTGGTTCAGAAGTAGATTCTGTCATTATTTAAAATTCAAAGTGATTTTAGATAGTTTAAGATTTGTTTCAGATTTAACTTAATGATAATACCTGAACACCTAAAAAACACAGAAATCCGCTAGCTAAAGGAACTGTAAGATTATCTATACCTAGCTTAGAAAAAGCTTCGGCAACAGTGGCGACCAAGGCAACCACTACTGCAATTGTCCATGTTTGCCAGCTATTACCTTCAACTAACAAAAGAACTGCGACTGTAACGATTAAAGCTGCACCTGCCATGGCGTAAGAACCTTCCCAACTTTTGCTAATTGTTCCTACTTGATACTTGTGTTTACCAAAACGTTGTCCAATAATTGCTGCCATGCCGTCGCCCCATGCCATAACCAAGATGCCGATTACTGCATACTGAGGGGTATCGAGCCAAAAATAGGCAGCGAGTATTCCCATGCTGATAGCGTAAAACAGGGTGCCAAAACTTTTTCTGCCGACACTTTCAATACTGGGAAGAATCGGCGTTAAATAAGACAAAATAGCGATCGCCGCAGCGATGAAAGCTGCACTAACAATCACTGTACGGGAAATATCTAGCCACCAAGCCAGCAGTATGACATTGCCACTGCCGATATGAACCACCTTACGAGTCAATTCAGGATCGTTTGTTAGCCAACGACTCAATCCCTCAGCTACAAGTACGAGAATTGCTAGATATATAAAGACAGCCCCCAAAGGAACGGCAAGATTAACCAAAGTATGATGTAACCAAAGCGATTCTGGATTGCTCATAAATTATAGAGTCAAGAAAAAATAGTGAGGCTATATATAGCCGTACAAAATTAGCTTAGGACAATTAAGGTGATCGGCTCGTAGGTAGTAGGTAGTAGGTAGTAGATTTTAGTTAAAAAACGTCCTAACATTGTCTAGTATTGCCATAGCCTAAAATTTAATAGTCTGACCAATAGTATCAAAGAGCCAGATTTAGACTAAAAAATTTCTCCCAAAGAATTTAACTTTCCAAAACTATGATTAGCGGTGGATTTCGCTAATTACCACCAAAACTTTGTCAGTTATATGCTTAGGAAAAAACTCTGCACCATCTTGATTGTAATTATAGGAATTACCGCCTGGGTTTTACCCGTTAACGCAGTACAGTTAGCACAGTTACCCTTTATCCAAGATATAGCAATCTATTCCCGCTTGCTCCGCCAAGTGCAGGACAACTCACTTAATTCTGCCTGTATTCGTTTAGACGGACGCTGTTTATTTAAGTTGTCTGCTACCGATCCTGAATTATTATCCGATCGGATTGGCGAGATTCAAAAGCGTTTTGCCCAAGTAAGTGCAGACTATTTAGCCGTGCCAAATAGCCAGAGCGATGTTACTGTCAAAGCAAACGGTAATTTACAGGACTTATATATTACTATTGGCGATCGCTCTGAGCGTTTATTTACCGTGACGACTATTGATGCCGAGGCTAATGATGTTGGTGTTCCTGTGCGGACGCGACAGCTGGAATTTGCTATTGAGCAGGGTTTGGAGACAGCCAGAAAAGAGCGATCGCCACAACATATACGCCGACAGATAGTGATCGGACTCTGTATTTTGCTTTGTGTCTGGCTAATTAATTTTCCTCTAGATCGAAAAGTTAGAGTTTTACGCAGATCCGCTAGAAAACTTGCCCCCACGGCAAAATTAAAAAATTTACCGATTTCAGATCAGTTAGATCAACGTCAAAAATGGAATCTAACTGAAATTCAATATCGCTTGATGCAATTAGTTCAGGTCTTCTTGTGGAGTGGTGGAGCTTTAGGAATTTTAAATCTTTACCCCCAGACGCGCATCATTCCTTTTTTGCTGATTGCTGCTTTAAGAATTCCCTTGCGAATTACTCTGGTAGGATTATTGACCTATTTCGTAATTCGTTTGACCTATTTTCTGATTGCCAAACTCAGTGCAGCAGCGATCGATACTCAGTCTAGGGATCTAAAAGTTAATCAGCGAGGGAAGTTACGCATTAACACCACCACGAGAATTTTGCGTAGCGCCGTAACTATTATTTGGGTGGGAATTGGTGTGCTGACAGCTTTTTGGATCAATGGGGTGAACCTCGCACCGTTGTTAACTGGTGCAGGTATTTTTGGTTTAGCTTTATCCTTAGCTTCCCAAAACCTGATCAAAGATGCAATCAACGGCTTTATAATTATTTGGGACGATCGCTATGCGGTGGGCGACGTGGTTGATATTGGTGCGGTTGGTGGCTTGGTAGAAAATATTAATCTTCGCATTACCCAGTTAAGAGACGCGGAAGGGCGATTGATTACCATCCCTAATAGTGCGGTTGAGATTGTGTCAAACCGTTCTAGTCAGTGGTCTAGAGCCGATTTAGTTATTCCTGTGGCATATCAAACTGATATCGATCGCGCTTTGGAAGTAATCCATCAAGTAGCTCAAGCTATAGCTGAAGATTGTCAATGGCGCGATCGCATCTGGGAGTTTCCTACTGTTTTAGGTGTCGATCAATTTAGTGAGCGGGGAATTTTGATTCGAGTTTGGATTATAACCGAACCTCTACAGCAATGGGATGTCGCCAGAGAATTTCGCCGCCGAATTAAAATTGCTTTCGATCAGGCGGGTATTCCCATTCCCGTTCCCCAGCAGCAAATCTTATTCGATCAGCAAAAAGTATTGAATAAGATTAATAATATCGATCAAAATTAACCAAATTCAACTGACAAAATAATTTCTGTTGCCCTTGGCATCTAAAGCCTTACCTAATCTTTTGAGAGCTTGAACATAAGCAGCAGTGCGCAGATCGATCTGGGAATCTTGACTAATCTGCCAAACTTGTTCTGCTTCGAGTTGCATTTTGCTTTGAAGACGTTGATTAACCTCTGACAATGTCCAATACCAACCATTGCGGTTTTGTACCCATTCAAAATAACTAACAGTAACACCACCCGCATTAACTAAAATATCAGGAAAAACATAAATTCCCTGTTGGGCTAATATTCGATCCGCAGCAAAATTAATCGGGCCATTTGCCACCTCAAAGATATACTTAGCTTGAATATCCTGGGCATTAGCTTGAGTTATTTGATTTTCTAACGCAGCAGGAATCAAGATATCCACATCCAAAGCCAGCAACTCTTGATTAGAAATCGCCTGATGTTCGACAATGCTGCATACCGTATCTTGGCAGTATACCGCTTTCATCTCTCGACTCTGATTTTTATGCTCGCTAACGCTGGCAATATCTAAACCTTGGGGTGCATAAATCCCACCCTTGGAGTCACTAACGGCAACTATTTTATATCCCGCCTCAGCCAGCAAGCCTGCTAAAGTTGCCCCTGCATTACCAAAACCTTGAATGGCTACAGTAGTCTGGGTGGGAATTAAATTAAACTTCGGTAGCATAGCCTGAATTACCGTAAAAGCTCCCATCGCTGTGGCTGTATCTCTACCCCTACTACCTCCTAGGGTCAGTGGTTTTCCTGTAACTACTCCACGACATAACTTACGCTGGATGATGCTGTATTGATCCATCATCCAACCCATGATTACCGCATTAGTATAAACATCAGGAGCTAGAATATCAACATCGATACCAATTGCATCGGCGATCGCATCAATATAGCCCCGACTCAGCCTTTCCAACTCGGCTTTGGATAATTCTTTCGGATTGACAGTAATACCCCCTTTAGCACCACCAAAGGGTAAATCTAATAAGGCACATTTAAAGGTCATCCAGAAAGCTAAAGACTGTACCTCATCTAAACTAACCCCAGGATGATAACGTACTCCGCCTTTCCCCGCGCCTCTAGTGTCGTCATAACGCACCCGATAACCAGAGAATACTTTTAAACTACCATCATCCATCCTGACAGGAATCGAAACACTCAGGCTAGTCTTAGGATGCTGGAGACGAGCGATCGCATCTTCGGAAATATCTACATGTTTTAAGGCTTGTTCTAATCTTTTACTGGCATCAGATAGTAAAGAATTTTTAGCGTCACCTGAATTTTGCATCACTATTTTTTATCACGATCGGTAATCTTTTCCCAACTTACCAGTAAGCCTGAGTCACGATAAAAGTCAGCGTTGTTTCTTCTTGTTTCTCAACAATAAATAATATTAGTGTAGTATCTGTTGTTGAAATTTTTCCTTAATTTCTTCTATCCAGTTAACATCATCTGAATCAGATTTATAAGTCGAACCATCTGGTAAAATCGCCCCTGCCAAATTAGTATTGCTAAAATTTGCACCTTCGATATTAGCCCCTATTAAGTTTGCCTCTCTTAAATCTGCATTACTCAGATCGGCATTAACTAAGACGACGTTGCTCAAAATAGCTTTTCTTAAATCAGCTTGTTTTAAAATACTATTACTCAAATCAGCCCTATCTAAATCAGTATCATTCAATTTAGCTAAACTTAAATTAGCTTTGCTTAGATTGGCATGAATTAGAATAGATTTACTTAAATCTGTATTGGTTAAATTAGCTTCTGTGAAGATAGCTTCTTGAAGATTTGCGTGGCGGAGATCGGTTTTTTGGCGATCGTTTTCGCTATTGAGAAAGGCACCACTTAAGTTAGCGGAGATTAAATTGGCATTATACAGATTTGCCTCTCTTAAATAAGCCTGACCTAGATTAGCTCCATTGAGATTAGCATTGTTAAGCTTAGCTTGATAGAGTTTAGCCTTCCTAAGATCGGCATGAGATAGATCGGCATTAGTTAAGTTTCCTTGATTAAGATTAGCACCACTAAGATCTGCATTATTCAATTGAGCTTGTTTGAGGTTAATACCATAGGCTGTTACTTTGGAAAGATTAGCCTCAATTAATTTAGCATTACTTAAATTAACTCCATTAAGATCTAGCCCACTAAAATTAGTTCTTTCACAATGGGAGTTTTGAAGATTAGCATCATTTAAACCTATTTTTTCAGTACTGAGTTTTTGATAGGAAGAAAGGTCGCAGCCAACACATTTTTGTGTTTCGATAAGGTTATAAACATCATCTTTTACAAAAGCATACACTGGATTTGTCAAGCCTAATAAAATTATCGGTACTGCAAGTAAAAGTAATATAAATCTGATAATTGAGGACTGCATCTTATCTCCTAAGTCATACATTATATAGTTAGAAAATTTATGATTAGTTGTTGTTACTGGCTAGCTGCTTTTAATTCTTTGATTGAAATTCCTTTATCGGCTAATAGTAAGTTAAGCCCTTCTGTTTGATCGATTTTGCCCTCTTTTAGCTGCTTAGTGATTTTGTCATCATTTTCCTTGCGTTTTGCTGCTATAGATAAGAGCCATGATCCTATACCTATTCCTCCTCCGCTAAAGGCATCATCGAAATTTCCTATTAATGGTAGAAAATCGGGAATTGCATCTGCTGGATTTAAAATTCCTAAAATTCCCAAAATAATTAGAATAAGTCCGAGAACGAATTTGCTTACTTCTCTCGGCTCGAAAACTAACCAGGCTATCAGCATGGATACTCCTAATGGAGTTAAGAGTAAAGCAAAGTGAAAAATACTAAATAGATTGGAAAAAATTGCATAAAAAGCCTCAAAAAAAGCAGAAATAGGAGAATACCATTCACGTAATTGAATTGGTGCTAAACGATCCGTATAGTTGCTTTTTAAAAATGCAAGACAACTAAAACAGGTATATATAGAAGTAAATAACAACAAACCCAAAGCTATGATTTTTGTCATGTTATATTCTTGAAACCTAAACAAAGTAGCTGGAAATTTAGGGCTAGTTTCAAGCGTATAGGAATATTGAGATATTTGTTCTTGTGTCATAAATCAAACTTTCAGTTAAAATTTTTTCTTATAACTGAGAATTCCCTATTCAAAGAAAAGATTAACTAGTTACTTTTGCGGATTAAAAAAAGGCTTTAAAAAATTAATAGCGATCGCTTCTTGGCATCAAAGAATTTTTAGCGTCGCCTAGATTTTGCATCTTAGTAATTAGTAATTACTGCTCATTGATAATGGCTTAGAATAATTCTTGCCTTTGTTCATCTAAATCATCCCCTGCCATGAAGTTTCAAGAACTTGTCAGCAAACTTGGTACAGCAGCTAATCATAACAGCTTCGATCAACAGCAAAATTTGAATCCTGAATTACAAGGAGTAGCTGCAATTGATCGGGCAGATGGTAGCTCATTAAGCTACGTTGAAGGCGGAAAGTTTGCAGCCATGGTGGCGACGACGCAAGCGATCGCTCTAATCTTGCCTTTAGATGAAACTCTACAAATCCAAGCCTCAGACAGAAATATTGCTTGGATTGCTACTTCTGACCCCAGATTATTATTTGCCCAGGCGATCGCTCTTTTTTATCAGCCTTTCAAACCAACGCCAGGCATTCATTCTAGTGCAGTTATTGAGCTTGATACTACTGTGGGGCAAGATGTTTATATTGGCGCAAATGTAGTCATTCAGAAGGGTGTAACGATTGGCGATCGCGTGATAATTCATCCTAACGTAGTTATTTATCCTGATGTGACTATTGGTAACGATACTATTCTCCATGCCAACTGTACCATTCATGAACGGACTCAAATCGGCGCTGGCTGTGTCATCCATAGTGGCGCGGTAATCGGCTCAGAAGGCTTTGGCTTTGTGCCAACCGCAACAGGCTGGTACAAAATGGAACAGTCAGGCTCTACCGTATTAGAAGATGGTGTAGAAATTGGCTGTAACAGTGCCGTAGATCGCCCTGCGGTGGGAGAAACTCGCATTGGACGCAATACTAAACTTGATAATTTAGTGCAGATTGGTCATGGCTGTCAGATCGGACAGAATTGTGCCATGGCTTCTCAAGTAGGATTAGCTGGGGGAGCAATTATTGGCAATGGAGTCATGCTTGGAGGACAAGTTGGTGTTGCCAATCAGGTAACAGTAGGCGATCGCGTAATTGCCACAGGACAGACAGGTATTACTGGCAATGTAGCAGCGGGAGAGATGGTTTCAGGTATGCCTCATATCCCTAGTCGGCTGTATCGTAAACTATTTGTCATGTATAAGCGATTACCTGAAATGTATAAAATGTATCAAGAATTAAAAAAGCAATAGTAGGCTTTAAGAGTTTAGAGTTAGAAGCAGTTGTTGAATTAGGGTTTAATAAGATATAGCTCTACGTAAAAACGTTAGGACATCTTTGAAATACTATTTCCTATTTCCTATTTCCTATTTCCTATTTCTTACTTCCTACTTACGAGCCGATTACTATTAATGTCATAATCTAACTTTGTACGGCTATATAAGCTCTCTACCATTGAATCAAAGGTCAGCATCATGCAGCAAATTACAGGCAAAACTAAACTGCTGGGTATTATTGGCGATCCTGTGGAACATTCCCTGTCTCCTGTAATGCATAATGCAGCGATCGCCAATTTAGGACTAGACTATATCTACGTCCCTTTCCCTGTAAAACCAGGAGATTTAGCCACAGCACTGGCAGGTTTTAGCGCCTTCGATTTAGTCGGATTTAGCATTACCATTCCCCACAAACAAGCAATCATCCCGTTGCTGACAGAAATCTCTGATGATGCAGCTAATATTGGCGCGGTAAATACAGTCTGGCGTACTGCATCAGGTTGGAAAGGCACAAACACAGATGCGGAGGGTTTTATAGCACCCTTAAAAGCAATTCGTGACTGGAGCAAAACAACTCCTGTAATTCTCGGTAACGGCGGTGCAGCTAGAGCTGTAATTGCAGGCTTGACTAACTTAGGCTGTCCAGAAATTCATGTTGTTGGACGCAACCCCGATCGATTAGCGCGATTTTACCAAAGCTGGCATCACGCACCTAAGATCATCTCGTTACTCAAAATTCATCACTGGAATAACTTAAGTAGCCTGATTCCTGCTGCTGACTTACTGGTTAATACCACCCCCGTAGGCATGTCCCCTCATGTCGATGCTTCTCCTGTCGAGGAGAACTTAATGCAAAAACTCAAACCAAATGCGATCGCCTACGATCTTATTTATACCCCCAATCCAACCCAGTTTCTTAAGTTAGCTCAGGCTCAAGGTGCAACGGCGATCGATGGCTTGGAAATGCTCCTGCAACAGGGAGTAGCTGCTCTGCAAATCTGGCTTCAGCAACCAGTCCCCGTCGATGTGATGCGTGATTCTTTAAAAGAGTATTTAGGACTCTAACCTAATATAACTAAGCTGTTTGGTAATTAATATGAAATACAAATAAGAATGATACAGATATATAATCCCCAAGTCCCTAAGTCCCCGACGCGAAGCTAGTCCTTTAGGGCAAGTCCCCAAGTCCCCAAGTTTTCCATTTGTAGCAAACATTTGTAGATTTCATCTAATTAGCCTATTCCAGGGATAAACTTCAACTTCTGTGTCGCTTTTTCTGCCACTTGTGAATAACTCAATTCGCCACAGAGAATTTTTCCCATCAACTGACCCGCAGCAGGGCGTTTAACTCCCATTTTATAGGCGATTTTAGGCGCTTTAAAGAACAATCCAGCCAGAAAGTCGGCTTTAGCCAAGTTCGCACCCCATTCTTGATTGACGGACTCTGTATAGCTTGCTAGAGCATTAACATCACCTTGTAGCGCAGCCATAATCGCATCTGCCGCTTTAACTCCGGTAAACATAGCGGGACGAATTCCTTCTCCAATTAAAGGATCGACCATTCCTGCTGCTTCGCCGACTAATAAAGCGCGATCGCTGTGTAAAGCACGGTCTTTCTGCCATAAGTTTAAAGGATGCTCTTTATATTCTCCACGACTAGCATCTAGATTAAACAATTCTGCGTATTTAGTTAGCTGTTTTTTCAATTCATCAGGCTTACCTTTAGAGTCACGCACATAAGCAGCACTAAAAGAATAACCGTCTGCTTTAGGAAAACACCACATAAAACCATTTTTCAACGAGCCAAAGTCAAAAAACGCTGTCATCTTATGGCGATCGCTAACATCTCCAGGTACTTGTAAACTTGCTGCTGCAACAGTTGGCGTGGCATCCATACCTAAAAATCTGGCGACGTTACTATTAGCTCCATCTGCTGCAATTAAATACTTCCCCTCAAATATTCCATGATTAGTTTGCACCTGCCAAGTTTCACCCTGTAGGCTTACCCCCGTAACTTCTACACCGCTTTTAAACTCCGCACCTTTTCCTGTTGCCTGTTCCATTAAAAAGTTATCAAACTGACCCCGCTGCACCATCCACATTGGAGTCACTCCCTGTAACTCCACTTCCGCAGGATCGCCCATTTTAAAAGTATATTTAACTTGAGAAACCTGATTCTGCACTACAGGAGAAAAATCAAAATCAAACCATTGAGCGATCGCAGGAGAAACCCCACCACCGCAAGATTTATCACGGGGAAAATTTGCTTTTTCTAATACCAAAACCGAGTGACCTTGCTTTGCCAAATGATAAGCAGCACTACTACCAGCAGGGCCAGCACCTACAATAATACAGTTAAACATACCAAGTAATACCTGTCTCAAGATTGTTGTCAAACCTTTAACAGATTAAAGCAAGCAAAACAAATCAGTCAACTTTGTTCAATGAGTCCTAAAGGATTCCCTAACCCTAAAGGGTACCGCTTCGCATAAGGGCGACACGGAGTTAGTACCCTTGCGGTATGCTTTAGGGCGCGAGATTTAAACTTAAAAAATTAATTGACCAACTACCCAGAAGTTATTTTTTAAGATAATTAAAGGTAAAAATCTGTTTAATAGAGCGATCGCGCCAGAGATAATCTTTTAACCAAGCACCCAGAAGTTTGCCGCGGTTGGATAATCCTGGCAAGTAGTAAACGTGAATGCCAAGCCACAACAGCCAAGCTAGGAAGCCACTCAGGGGAATTTTACCCAATAAATAAGCTACTCCTGTATTACGAGCAATAATCGCTGCTTGACCTTTGTTAAAGTAGTTAAAAGCTTGGGGAGTTTTCCCTTTTAATTGTCGCTTGATGTTTTTGGCAATTGCACCTCCTAGCTGTAGAGCCTCTGGAGCAATTCCCGCTAAAGGTTCACCATTTTGTTCGACATAGGCAGCATCTCCTGCAACATAGACATCAGGATGATTTGGTAGTTGAAGAGTGGGCAAAACTTCCAGCTTATTTTTACTAGCCGTAATTAGATTTGATTGAGGTTGAGGAAAATTAGCTTCTAATCCTGCTGTCCAGATAATCGTCGAGGTAGCAATACTCGTATCATCTTCTAAAATAACTGCTTTGGCGGTAGCTGCTTTGACTCGACTCTGGAAATGTACTTTGATCTGGCGATCGCGTAATTGACGTAAAGTATATTTAGACAAGGGTTCTGGATAGGTACTAAGTAAAGTGTCTCCAGACTGTAAGAGGATTACTTTTGCTTGGCGTTTGTCTAATTGAGGATAATCTTTCGTCAAGCAATTTTGGATTAATTCTTGCAACGCACCCGCCATTTCTACTCCTGTAGCACCCCCACCCACAATAACGAAGGTCATTAATTGCGCTTGTTGAGAAAGATCGTTTGCTATTACAGCCTGTTCAAAACAGTTCAGGATCTGGTTACGTAGAGCAACGGCATTGGCTAAAGTTCTCAAGGGGAAAGTATGCTGTGGTGCGCCAGCCACTTGCAAAAAGTTAGCCTGACTCCCTGTAGCGATCGCCAAATAATCGTAGGCGATCGTTTGCCGATCTGTAATAATTTTTTTACCTTCCAAATCAACCTGTTGGACTTGTGCCAGTAAAAAATCGGCATTATCAATCTTGCGTAATGCAGTACGTAGAGGATAGGCGATCAGTTCGGGTTCAATAAAACCTGTGGCTACCTGATAGAGCAGAGGAATAAAAGTATGATAATTATGGCGATCGATTAATAGTATTTCTGCTTCAGCATCAGATAAGTGTTTGATGGCGCTCAAGCCTGCAAAACCTGCCCCAATTACTACAACTTTGGGTAATTTTTTTGATGCTTTAGCAATCGCTGTTACTTTTTTTGACCATCTACACTCAATGCTCCTGCACCTGCATAGATAACCATTAATAATCCACCAATCAAACCAATGTTTTTAAGAAAGTCGTTGATTTGACTGGGATCGGCGATCGGATTATGAAATAGTAAAGTAGCAGGTATCAAGAAAATGATCAGTAAAATTGCACCAATATTAGTCTTGTAACCTAATAGTAAAGAAACCGAGCCTAATAGTTGGAAAAATACTGTTCCTGCTGCTAATAGGCTAGCTAAAGGTAATCCCTGACTGCTGATCGTTTCTACTAACCCACTAAAACCTGTGATGTGGCTAATTCCCGCTTTAAAAAAAATTAGACAGAGGCAGATCCGAGCTGCTAAAGCTATATATTCCATCAGAATAATTCCTTCAGAAATCAAATAAAATAACTATAGTAATCACTCATGCTTGATTGGTAAACAGGAATGCAAAAAAGATTACAGCAATCAATTTTGCTAGTTGGTTAAGTGCGATCGCTTTAAATGATTACTGAATTACTATTCATTGTGACGCGAAGCTTATCCGAAGGTGTACCCTTTAGGGCGACGCGAAGCTAGTACTTTAGTGAATCCTTTAGGACTCATTGTTTATTCTTGCGTCCAATCGGGACAAGTGCTATCGTCATAACCATTGGGATGCATGGCACAAACTAAAAGATTGCCATTGTAACTTTGTCCATGATAGTTAGCACAATTAACGCAAGCAGGATTATTTTTAGCAGATGGAGCATGATAGCTAACACTGGTAAAATCCTCATCCACAAAATTGTCCCACTCATTCGAGAGAGCGGCATCTATTTCATCGCTGGTGGTAACAATTACATCCACAAAGTTGTGAATAAAGTCTTCAACTTCTTCGGCCCAGTCTGCCGAAAACTGTGCTAAAAAAGAACCAACATTTTCAGTCATTTCGTCTACCAACAACTCGGTAGTCTCTCCCGCTTCAGCAAAAAACTTTTCCATGTCTGCTGCGGTTTTTTCAATCTGTTTCCACCATTCGTCTTGCCAATTATTCATAAATTAACCCTGTTAACAGATGTCATTTAGTCTAAATAGTTATCTTACATGTCTTTTTTGAGCCGACGTAACTCTTCTTGCAGAAACTGCACCTGCTGACGTAGATCATCTCCATTAGGATTTGAGCGAGAAGATTTTGCCGTTTCATTTGGTTGTGAAGTAGATACTTCATCCACAATTTCGATCCGACGAGGCTCTCTTTCGCTTGAATTCTTCGGACTTGGTACAGTTTGCTGCTGTGCCTGTTCCATCATATCGTCTACAAACTTACGTGCCTCTTCTGTACTCATCTCACCCCGTTCAGCCATTTCTTCTGCTAGCTTTTGGGCTTGAACTCTTAAATCCTTAAGTGTGTCGCTGGCTTTTTCCTGGGCATAGGAGGCAAAACCAACCCCCATATAAAAAGCTTTTTTGGCAATATCTTCAAAATTGGCCATTGGTCTTAATTCCGATTTCACTAGGGTCTACTCATAGTGTATATCATCTGAAAAATTGATAAATTACGGTCTAAAGTGTGGAATTCCCGCTTTAATATCTGCCGAGGCTCAATAATTCAAGTCCTTCAGAAACTATCGATCGAGCAAAATAAAAAATATTTTTAACATTGCTGTCTCATATAAAGTCCGCTTGAGTACTTCTAATAAAATCTTTGCCCCAAACTAAGCGGGATAAACGCCTCTGCGTCTTTGCGACGCGAAGCTAGTCCTTTAGGGCGCGAGTTTTAATTCAACTGTTTTCCGTACTTATTATCAAAGGTTTAAAACCCATTTTCAGGGCGGGAGAATTGGGTTGGAGTCGAAAATCTCCTCGTTCTGGGGCAATAAACAGTGGATCGGCAACTATGGAATCAGTATCTCTGCCTCTTCGTTGCCACTGCTCCCAAGATAATCCGCCGAAACGAATTGGGCGATCGCTATCATACCAATAAAGATTACGATTAGAGACATAATGTCCATCTGCCCATTTACCTGCCAGCAGATTGCCCTCCTGCCAATAAATAATATTATTTTCTAAGGTAAAACTTTCATACCCTTCATCATCCCAAGAATTTTCTTTTAAAGTACGCTCAAGCTGAGATAATTGACCGAAAGCAAAAATGTTATTGCGCACGATATTATCTTTGCCCATGTGTAAGTGGAATCCTCCAGTTCTAGTGCGGTAAACCAGGTTATTTTCGACCGTAATTTGCGAACTCCCTTCATCGAGATAGATTCCCCAACCACCAAAGTTGTGAGCTTGAATATCGTGGATCAGATTAGAACGAATTTTTGTTCCTGGTTGAACTCCCAAGGTATAGATGCCTCCATTATCGTTGAGTAGAGGCTCACCATCGGCAAGCTTACCCAGATCGTGAATGTGATTGAATTCAATTAAATTGTTAGCTGTGGGATTATTGGCACTACCCCAAGTCCAACCCACCGAAATACCAGAGTAGTGAAAATGATGAATGTGATTATGGGCGACGAGATTATTTGCTGCACTGCCGATCCAAATTGCCACAGCAGCGTGAAAAATTAGTCCGCCATTGTAGATATGACAACCGATAATTTGATGATTGCCATAATTAGTAATTTTGATTGCTCCCGCGCCCAAGTCGAAAAATTGACATTCCAGGATTTTATTATTGAGACAGACATCTGCAAAATCGATCGCATAGTTGCTGATATGAGCGATCGCGCATTGTTTCCAAGTGCAAAAACGAACCTGCTTGGCATAAATAGCTCCAGAAAGCCCCTTGACAGCAGCTTGTCCCAAACTTCGTCGCTGATCTTGGGAGTAGTACCATTCCCCATGAGCAAAGGTCAAGTTTTCAAACCAGAGATATTCCACAAATTGTTTTGCTTGCTTATCACCCGAGAGATCGACGAGTTTAGCTAGAACAGGCGCAATTATCTCTGCTTGAGAAATATCCTCTCCAGGTAAAGGAAGATAGTAGATTTGACCTGATTTTTGCTCTAAATACCATTCGCCAGGCTCGGTGAGAAATTCGCGAATGTTTTCTAGATAATAAATCCCTGCGCCTGAAGAATCAGAATCGCCTGGATCGATCCGATAGGCGCTGGGATAGTCAAAAGAGATGATGCGACTAGCTGGGTCGATCGCCTCGATGGGCAAGCGAGACTCTAACCAACGAGTCATGACAATTGCCTCTCCTGACTCTACTTCCTGCCATGGTTGTAAATCTCCCGCTCGAAATTTAAACCTAGTTTGCCCTTCCTGCCAAGGCGTATCTGGAGTAACATCTGGTGCTTGATCTACTTTTAGATACCCCGTGGTTGGATAGCGACAACGTTGAGCGCGATCGCCATTCACCCAAAGTTGATGAAACGACCATGTTTTTGACTTTACTGTGGCAATATTAGTCGTCCAGACAGTTTTGCTATTGAGAGTGACTTCTTTCCAATCTTTAATAATACGTCCGCCACTGATAATGGGTTTCTCTTGTTGATAAGCTTTATAGGTAATCAGAAAATCTTTGCTCCCAGAATCTTCTGCTGTAAAACTGAGGGTGTCTGGCAAAAAATATGTTCCCCCGCGCAAGAAAACCGTTACTGGTTGTTTGAGAATACCACCCTGTTGCTGTTTTAGTTCTCGAATCGCATCCCGCGCCCTAGCAATGGTGGCAAATGCTCCATCTCCTGCTTGATCAGCTGGTTGTTTTCCACTCCAGGCATCGTTACCGTCAGGAGAGACATAAAAAACAATTGCTGGATTTTGATTAGTGGCGAGACTATTTTTTGTATTTGTCATAATTAAGGCAATTATTGTCGGCGAAACACTAACTAAGCAGCCTAATCCGAGCCAATTTAAAAAAGTACGACGATTCATCGAAATTTTACTCTTTAATCTGGGTTTGCCCTCTTAAAACTAAAGCAGGATTATAATAATCTGGCAATTATGCTAATCTGTGAGATAACCTATTGGACATCATTTAGTTGTAAGTAAGCAAAAAATAGTGAATCTCTTATTCGCCAGATTTTTGAGATCAGTGTATCGCAAAGAACCTGTCTCTGGCTTTATTCTTATTTTAGGAGCAACCGACGCCCTCATTGGTGGACTGGGAGGACGTGAAAGTTTATTATCTATTGGTCTATTAATTGCCCTATTAGGCGCTGTGATGCGTTGGCGACAAGGAGAAAAGAAACCAAAAGCGATCGCCACTGAACCCGTCAGATATTATCTTCCTCCAGGTTCAACCCGCCAACCATTACCCCTTTTGACTCCCAGCAAACGCTCATCTAAGTAAGCAGACAAGATAGCTAACATTATATAGCGATGGAAAACATCGATCAGCAGCATCCTCAAAATCAGAAGGATCGGCTGACAGTCGATCATTTGTTGAAAGCATCATCAAATCCTGGCGATCGCGAATTAGTAGAATTGGCGCGTCTGATTATTCGCTATCGTGATTTTCCTGGCGCACGGGATATTCAGCGAGATTTAGTAGTAGCCTTGCATAACTGGCAATTAACTGAAGAAGAGCTTTACCAAAAAACCCGTGCCATTCATGCCGAGGGAACGGTATATCGGCGCACCGCAACAGGAGAAACCCAGGATTGGACTTGAACAATGAGCAATGAGCAATGAACAATGAGCAGTGAGCAGTGAATAGTAATCAGTAATTATTCAAGGCGATCGCCTGAGTTTTGTAAAGGAGTTAAAATTGCGCTCGCTGTTGTCTCAATAACCAAAATCCACGCATACCACAACAAAGCTATAATTTAGCAAAATCAAAGATTTAAACATCAAATTATGAGCTTTAGCGATGTAGTTGAAACAATTAAAAACCTTTCATTTGATGAAAAGCAGGAAATCCAAACTTTATTGGCTCAATACCTGCGTGAAGAACGACGAGAAGAAATATATAACAATTATCAAAAAAGCATCAGTGAAGAGCAAAAAGGTGAATTAAACTTCTCCTCAAATCTTGATGAATTAAAACAACTAATTGAAGATTAATGATTAAAATTAGCTTTAGTTCATCTTTTCTTCGAGTATTCAAAAAAAGAATTAAAGGTAATACAAAGTTAGAATCTAGATTTTGGACAAAAGTAGAAGTATTTACCAATAATCCTTTTGACCCAAGCCTCAGAACTCATAAATTATCGGGAAAACTGAAAGATTTATGGAGCTTCAGCTTAGAGTACGACGAGCGAGTTCTATTTTACTTTACAGATGATGGAAATGCCGTTTTTATTGATATTGGTAATCACGATGAAGTGTATTAGTTAATATGTTGATCGCCAGATATTGCAATCTATTCAACCTAAATAATATGAGATTGTTAAAGCAGTCCAAAAACGCGATCGCATAAGCTATATAGAACACACAAATTTAATTTGAAAAGGCGATCGCTTGACCCGCCAGCCAAGATGTTGTCCAGGCGCTTTGAAAGTTAAATCCTCCTGTTACTCCATCGATATCGAGTATTTCTCCTGCAAAGTAGAGTCCAGGACATTTTTTGCTTTCCATGGTTTTAAAGTTGACTTCTTTGAGGCTTACTCCGCCACAGGTGACAAATTCGTCTTTAAACACGCCTTTTCCTTTAATTTCGTATTGTCCCTGCACAATTTCTGCCACTAATTTATTTAGCTCTTTTTTACTAATTTCCGACCACACTTTATTCGGGTTAATCTCTACATATTTAATTAGGCTCTGCCAAAGTCGCTTGGGCAATTCCACAGGACAATAGTTGACGATTTTTTTCTGGGGATTGGTTTGTTTTAAGGCGGTTAGTAGCTGGCTTAAGTCTTCCTGGTTAGATTCAGGTAGCCAATTAATTTGTAATGGAGAATTATACTTAAAATCAAATAAAGATCTTGCGCCCCAGGCTGATAATTTGAGAATCGCTGGGCCACTTACACCCCAATGGGTAATTAGCAACGCGCCTGTTTGTTCGAGCTTATTTTTACCTGTTCCAAGCTTAACTTGGGCATTACTTACACTAACCCCAGCTAAACCCTCTAAACGTGAATCTCGAACATTAAAGGTGAACAAAGAAGGTACAGCAGGCTCTATTTTGTGTCCTAAGTTTTTTGCCCAACGGTAGCCTAATGGATTGCTGCCTGTAGCAATTAACAGGCGATCGCATTTCATTACTCGCTCATTTTTTAATTCAACCTGGAAATAGTTTTGCTGGCCCTCATCCTGGTAATGTTTAACCGTCTTTACTCCTACCCCTGTACATAGCTCCACTCCTGCTCGATCGGCTGCTCGCATTAAGCAATTGATAATCGTCTCTGAGCTATCGGTAATGGGGAACATTCTGCCATCGGCTTCGGTTTTGAGCTTAACCCCACGGGATTCATACCACTGCACCGTATCTTGTGGCTGAAAGCGGGAAAATGCACCGCGCAAAGCTTTACCACCACGGGGATAGTTGGCTACTAAACGAGCAGGTTCAAAACAGTGATGGGTTACGTTGCACCTGCCACCCCCAGAGATGCGCACTTTAGCTAGAGGTTTATTTCCAGCTTCAATTAAGGTGACTTTAAGTTGAGGATTGGCTTCAGCACAAGCGATCGCGCCGAAAAACCCCGCAGCACCCCCACCAATAACAATTACGTTCAATTTTTTTTCGCTAAATATCTAATATCTTCTGGTTTTTAAAATCCCCCAGGTTAAACCTGAGATCACCGTAGTCATTAATAATATTGTAATTACTCCTCCCGAGATAAAAGTAATCATACCGATCCCCCGCAGGACATATAGAGTCACAAAACCTAAGAGGGAAATAATAAATATATTGAGTAACATAGATGCTATATTTTTTTGCTTTAACTGATAATATCTACTCGATCTACTTGTTATAGCAATACTAGACAATGTTAGGACGTTTTTTAACTAAAATCTACTACCTACTACCTACTACCTACGAGCCGATAACCCTAATTGTCCTAAACTAATTTTGTACGGCTATAAATGTTATGCCATTTGAAATATTAAGTCGCAAATGGATTTTTGAACTCGCTCCTTTTCGACTACGAGCTTGATACATAAATAGTTTTGATGCTCTATAGCTTTATAAATGTTGACATTTTCAACGTCTAGACAAAAAATTAACTCTTCTTTACTAAACAAAAGTCTTGATGTTAGATCCTGACGATTGATGACAAGAACGACAAACCTATCTAGGGATGTATTTAAGCAATTTTGCGATCGCCAGGAGTCTTTCTACTCGCTTTGTGCTTTGACTTGAGCTTGCAACCTCTTGTCAAAGATAGCTTTAAACAGCATTAACGCATAAACCCTGATGAATCATCAATTTGACTAAGATTTTCTTAATCTATTGGCGCAAAACAATTTTTGTGTTTTGTCCACATTTATATATTTAAAATACCTAAAATATATTATTATGGGTAAAATTGATATTTTTGAGCTTAAAAGAAAATATATAAGCTTCAACAGCTTTTAACCAGATAATACTTGGAATATTGCCTACTTTATAAGACGAAACAACTTTGTTTTCGCCATCAATTGCTTGATAATTGCCAATATAGACGCAAAGTAAAAAACTACAATCAGCGTCGCCATTATTAATCTCAAATAAATTCTCATATACAAACGCAGAGGAAAATAACGTGGGGCAGATTAGATTAGCAGTTTATGGCAAAGGTGGAATCGGTAAGTCCACAACTAGCTGCAACATTTCCGCAGCTTTGGCAAAAAGAGGCAAAAAAGTTTTACAAATTGGTTGCGATCCTAAACACGATAGTACTTTTACCCTGACAGGATTTCTCATTCCCACAATTATCGATACACTTCAGGAAAAAGACTTTCACTACGAAGATATTTGGCCCGAAGATGTAATCTACGAAGGCTATGGTGGAGTTAGCTGTGTAGAAGCAGGTGGCCCTCCTGCGGGTGCTGGTTGTGGTGGCTACGTTGTGGGCGAAACCGTCAAGCTACTTAAAGAATTAAATGCTTTTGATGAATACGATGTCATCTTGTTTGATGTTCTCGGTGACGTAGTATGTGGTGGTTTTGCTGCACCGCTAAATTATGCCGACTACTGCATGATTGTTACCGACAACGGTTTTGATGCTCTGTTTGCAGCGAATCGGATTGCAGCTTCTGTTAGAGAGAAAGCTCGTACTCATTCCCTTCGTCTAGCAGGTTTAATTGGTAATCGTACTTCCAAACGTGACTTGATTGACAAGTATATCGAGCATGTACCAATGCCTGTTTTAGAGATCTTGCCCTTGATTGAAGATATTCGTGTTTCTCGCGTTAAAGGCAAAACTCTGTTTGAAATGGCAGAAAGCGATCCTTCTCTCAACTTTGTTTGTGACTACTATCTCAACATCGCCGATCAGATCTTAGCGGCACCAGAAGGAGTTGTCCCCAATGAAGCACAGGACAGAGATTTATTCTCCTTGTTGTCTGATTACTACTTAAATCCTCCCGCAGATAAAGCGGGTAAACCAGATAAAGAAGAAGAATTAGACATGATGATGGTTTGAATAAAAGCTTTTAGCTCTTAGCTCTTAGCTTTTAGCTTTTATAGATTTGTGCTGTATTTTTACGCTAACAGTAGAAAATATTTTGGCTAATAGCTGATAGCTGATGGCTGATAGCTTTTTTAAAAGAATTAATTTAGTTATCAAAGGATATATAAAATATGACCGTTGCTCAAGAACCTTCAGCACTAAATTTTGAGTGTGAAACAGGTAATTATCATACCTTTTGCCCGATTAGCTGTGTAGCTTGGCTATATCAAAAGATTGAAGATAGTTTCTTTCTCGTAATTGGCACTAAAACCTGTGGCTACTTCCTCCAAAATGCAATGGGGGTGATGATTTTCGCTGAACCTCGTTATGCGATGGCAGAATTAGAAGAGGGAGATATTTCTGCTAAATTAAATGACTATGAAGAATTAAAGAGATTGTGTTTACAAATAAAACGCGATCGCAATCCTTCTGTAATTGTCTGGATTGGTACTTGTACCACCGAGATTATTAAAATGGACTTGGAAGGTTTAGCACCAAGATTGGAAGCAGAAATTGGTATTCCCATTGTTACGGCTCGTGCTAATGGTTTAGACTACGCCTTTACCCAAGGGGAGGATACTGTCCTTGCTTCAATGGCGCATAAATGTCCGACTAAACCACCTAAGTTAGAAGCCGAGAAAAAAGAACGCAATGCGGTTTCTAGCCTACTAAACTTTGGACGCAAAAAAGAAGATGTCACGCAACAAGAATCAGAGTACAAAGACCACCAGCCTCTAGTATTATTTGGTTCATTACCCGATCCTGTAGTGACGAATCTTACCTTAGAACTCAAAAAACAAGGAGTTAAGGTATCAGGTTGGCTACCCTCCAAACGCTTTACAGAACTACCTGTAATTGAGGAAGGTTACTATGTATCAGGAGTTAATCCTTTCCTTAGTCGCACTGCTACTACCCTCATGCGTCGTCGTAAAACTAAGCTAATCGGCGCACCTTTCCCTATTGGCCCAGATGGTACAAGAGCCTGGATTGAAAAGATCTGCTCGGTATTAAATATTGAACCTCAAGGACTAGAAGAAAGAGAAGCTAAGATTTGGGAAGGTCTAGAAGACTACATCCAGCTAATTCGTGGTAAGTCTGTCTTCTTTATGGGGGATAATCTTTTAGAAGTTTCTTTGGCGCGTTTCTTGATCCGTTGTGGGATGACCTGTTCTGAAATTGGTATTCCTTACATGGATAAACGTTATCAAAAAGCAGAACTAGAATTACTAGAAAAAACCTGTAATGATATGGGTGTTCCTTTACCCACCATCGTCGAAAAGCCTGATAACTATAACCAAATTCAGCGCATTTATGACCTCAAACCCGACTTAGTAATTACGGGGATGGCACATGCTAACCCACTAGAAGCCAGAGGAATTAATACCAAGTGGTCAGTTGAATTTACCTTTGCTCAAATTCACGGCTTTACTAATGCACGGGATATTTTAGAGTTGGCAACTCGTCCGATGCGGAGAAATAATAATTTGAAGGAATTGGGTTGGGATAAGTTGGTGAAAGAAGAAGCAAAAGTTTAAAAATATAATCTCAAATCAAATATTTCATCCAAGGGTTTAGCAATGCTAGACCCTTTTAACTATTTTTCTACTTGCTTTAGTTCTTCTCGCAAAACTCGCCGTAATGTATCTTCTAACGGTTCACGTTTTTGTTGGATATGTTGTCGCAGTGCCTCGTTCATTAATGCTTGGTAACTGCCACCGCCTTTTTCGTGGACTTCCGCCCGAAACCAAGCCAAAACATCATCATCTAGGCGAATTGTAATACGGCTTTTGCCTGGTGGAATTGGTTCAACAGCGCCCCGCGAACCTTGGCTAAAATCATATTCAGAGTTCATCTTTTATCCTTCCTCATATTGTAATCGCTCGTTTTTACTGGCTTTACGGGCAGAAACTAGACGAATTTCATCATCTCGCATAGTGTAAACCACAACTAAAATCCTATTAAAAAGATCTATTCCAATGGTAATAAATCTTTCTTCCTCAAAGCGATCATCAAAAATAGTGATTGCTAATTCGTCAGAAAAGACTGATACAGCATCAGCAAAATCGTAAGGATTCAGGTATTAAAAAGAGAGATAAGGTTGCACTCGTTAAGAAAACTGGGTAATGTAACGGTAAGATGAACCAAGAACCTAAGTTAAACGAACTAGAAAAACTCAATCAGTTGTCACCAAA